>Ga0137403_10009647_pt1 | contig 10720 bp, 11 predicted proteins | sample CZOMad2_1_16fung_FD_122057 | JGI IMG/M metagenome (GOLD analysis project Ga0137403, IMG submission 122057) | Vadose zone soil fungal communities from Angelo Coast Range Reserve, California, USA - CZOMad2_1_16fungal (Hybrid Assembly) | ecosystem: Environmental > Terrestrial > Soil > Vadose zone... | reverse complement strand
GAACGAGTCGCTGTTGCTGCTGCTCGCGTTCATGTGGACCGTGGTGACGACCGGGCTCGTGCTCAACGCGGTCGTCGACGATCGCAGGCGCGCGGTCGAAACGACTCAGCGAATCCTGCGGGACTTGCGCGAGCAGACGCTCCGGGATCCGCTGACTTCCCTCTACAACCGCCGGTTCCTGGAGGACTATCTGGAGCGGGAGCTGATCCGCGCGAAGCGCGAGCGCGCATCCCTTGCGCTGATCATGATGGATCTGGACCGTTTCAAGCAGATCAACGACAGCGCCGGCCACCAGGCAGGCGACCAGGTGCTCGTCGAAGTGGGCGCGCTTCTGAAACGTCATGTCCGCGGCAGCGACATCGCCTGCCGCTATGGCGGCGAGGAGTTCGCGCTGGTGCTTCCCAAGACGACGCTCGAGAGCGCGCGCCGCAGGAGCGCGGAGATCTGCTCGGCCATCAGGCGCGAGCCGGAACTGCTTCGCGGCGTCACCGCTTCGCTCGGGGTCGCGCTGTGTCCGGCCCATGCGACCGACGCGGAGGCTCTGCTGCGCGCCGCCGATCAGGCCCTCTACGAAGCCAAGGAAGCAGGACGCAATCGGGTCAGGATGTTTGGCGGCCCAATCGACCGCGACGGGGAAACGGCCGAGTAAGGCCTCAGGTCTCCTCCGCGAGGAACGAGCCGCAGAGCGCGGCGAATTCTTCCGCGGCGTCCCATTGAACGAGATGCTTGCAGCGGCGGACGAGGTGCAGGTCGAGCCCGGGGTGGAGCTCGATCGCGAGCGCGGCGCGTTCCGAGGCACGGCCGCGGTCCTCTCTCCCGTAGATCATCCGCAGCGGCGCCCGCACTTCGGCGAGCCGCTGCCAAAGTGGCTTTGATCCCGGCTTCGATTCCTTTCTGCCTTCGTCGCGCGCGCGAGCGCGTTCGAGGAACGCCCGGAAATTCTTTCCCGTGCTCATGCGGTGGCGCGTCTGCACCGCGGCCGGCGTGATCAAGGTCCTGTCGAAGACGCTCTCCTCAAGCCGCCTGCGGGTTTCCGCGAGCGTGGGTTCCGCGGCCCCGCCGTCTTCGCCCTCCGCGGCGTCCGACTTTCCGCGATCGGGCAGAGGTGGCAGCAGGCTTCCCGTGCCGAGCACGACGACCCTGGACACGCGCTCGCCGTGCTCCAGCGCTAGGCTCACGGCGATGCGCCCGGACTGCGAATGGCCGACGAGATGCGCCTTCGGAAGGCGCAGGGCATCCATGAACGCCAGGACGAAGCGCGTGCGGTAGGCGACGGAAGGGTCTGTCGGGTTGTCGCTCAGGCCGAATCCGGGCTGATCGCAGGCGATCACGCGCAAGCCGTGCGCCGCGAGGCCCGAGAGATTGCCCGCCCAGACGTCCGCCGAGGAGCCGAGCGAGGCTCCGTGCAGCAACAGGACGGAAAGCCCGCCTCCTTCCTCGAGGTAGCGGATGCTCAAGCCTTCCACCTCGATGAAATTTTCCCTCACCGTCGTTCGACTACTTCTCGGCGATGTCGAGCAGCACGCCGTCCGGGTCGGCGAGATGATGAGCGCCGTACGGGCAGCGCTCGAAGAGCGCGAGCCGCGCTTGCCCCTCCGGTCCTGCGCCCAGGGGGAAGGGGCGCAAATGCGGATTGTTGTCGCCGACGGTCTGCAGACGCTCCTTCACGGCCTGCAGGCTCTCCACCCTGAAGCCGATGTGATCCGGCCCCGGCCTCGCGATGCCGCCGCCCCCGTAGTCGAGGATGCTCCAGGGCATGAGGAGCAAGGCGATCCGGCCGTCGCTCAGGTAATGGTTCGGGTCGCCGGCTTTCCTGTCCAGCCGCTCGAAGCCGAACAGGTCGACGTAGAACTCCGCGACCTCGTCGGCGTGCAAGGTGCGAAGCGCAAAATGGCTGATCACCCGCGCCTGCTCGCGCGGCGGCTCGACGTAGACCGAGGTGCGGTTCTGCATGTCCTTCTGCGACAGGTCGAAGAGGTTGCCCGCGGGGTCGTGGGTGCTGATGCCGGCAAAGGGGCGCGTGCTCGGGCGCTTGAGGACCTGGATGGCGGGGTAACGCTCGCGCAGCCGCGCGCAAGTCCGCTCGACGTCCTCCACTTCCACGCCGAAATGGTCGAGCCCGGCCGGGCGGCCCGCCTTGCGCGGATTGATGTTCAGGCCGACGGTGCCGTCGCTGACGGTCACGGCGCGCTCCGGGCGCTTGTCGGCCGCGGTCTTCATGCCGAACACCGCCTCATAGAACCGGCCCTCGAGCGCGTATTGGTCGCTGACGATGGCGATGTGCTTGATTTTTGCGGACACGGATCAACGACCTCGCAGAAATATTTCGCGGAATTCGTTTTCGTGCCGATCGGCTTCGCGCGCGAGCCGCGGGTTCACGTAGTGCAGTTTCAGCGGAACCTGGGCGGGCCCTCGCGCGAGGTCGTTGCGCGCGGGCACGCGTCCGCGGTCGCGGATAAGCGCCTGGCCTTCCGCCGAAAGCAGCAGATCCACGAAGAGGCGCGCGGCGTTGGGATGCGGCGCCTTTGCAGACACCGCGACCTGGCTCGGCGAGGTGATCACCGGATCGAGGGTCCTCACCCAGTCGACGGGCGCCCCGGCCCGCCTTGCCTCGTCCATTTCGGTGGCGTGCACCAGCGCCAGCGGGAAATCGCCCGCGACCAGGAGCTTGGCGAGCAGGCTGTGGCCGCGGCGGAACTGCGGCTTCTGCCGCGCGAGCGAGCGCATAAAGGCGCCGCCCTTTTCCCGGCCGAGATAGTCGAGCATGGCGGCGTACCATTCGACATCGCTTTCGTCCATGGCGAACTTTTCTTTCCAAACGGGCTGCAGCAGGTCCTCCCAGCTCTTCGGGGCCTGGAGCCGCGGCACCGAACGGGTGTTGTAGCCGATGACGTATTGGCGCACGTAGATCGCCGCCCAGCGGCCCTGCGGATCGACCGCGCCCCCGGGAAATCCGCTGCGCGTCTCCGGGGACGCGTAGGCGGCGAGCAGCCCTTCCTGCGCGAGCGCATCGATGTCGAGGTGGTTGAACGAGACCACGTCCCAGAAGAACTTTCCGGCGCGCATCTCGGTGAGGATGCGCGTGCGGATCTTCTCTCCCGGCTGGCGCAGGACCGTGAGGTTCACCTCGGGATATTTCTCCCGGAAGAGCTTTCGGAGCGGCGCCGCGTCGGGGGTGTTCATGGCGGTGTACCACACGAGCTCGCGCTCGGCACCGGCCGCGTCGGCTGGGCGCGCGGGCGCCTGCGCGAGAGCCGCGCCGGCCTCGATACACAGCACCGCAAGCAGGGAAGCGAACCTCACGACCCCGCTCGACATGCACAGTCCCTTCAGCATGCCGCTCCCGCACCCAAAAATGTCAGTCTAGCATCGGGGCGCTCCTTGCCCGATGGGGCGCTTTCGGCGCTAGCGACAATCTGCCCCGGTCATGCCAGAATTTCACTTCGCGCTGTGCCAACCGGGGGGGACGCCATGTCGCAGGAAGTCGGTCCGTTCGCCAATCTCGATGAGGGCGCTCTGCGCGTACTCGCGCCCCACGGCGCCGTGCGTTCATTTTCCAAGAATGCGGTGGTCGTCAGCGAAGGCGACGAGACCGACTCCCTCTACATCCTGCTCTCCGGGCGCGTCAAGGCGTTCGTGAGCGAGGAGGACGGCAGGGAGGTGGTGCTCAGCACCGTCGGCGTAGGCGACTACTTCGGCGAGCTAGTGCTCGACGGAGGCCCGCGCTCCGCTTCGATCATGACTCTCGAGCCGTGCCGCTTCTTCGTGATCCCGCGCGGTGACATCGAGGGATTGCTCGATCGCAACCCGGCGTTCGCGCGCCACCTGATCCGCATGCTGATCGGCAAGGTGCGCAGCCTCACGCAGAAGGTCCTCGACCTGGCCCTGAAAGACGTCTACGGCCGGTTCGCCAAGTTCATCGACGAGAACGCGATCGAGCAAAAGGGCACGCGCATAGTGCCTGAGCGCCTGACCCAGCACGATATCGCCGCGCGAATCGGCGGCTCGCGCGAGATGGTGAACCGCATCGTCAAGGACCTCACCGCGGGCGGCTACATTTCGGTCGACGCCAAGCAGATTACGGTTCACAAGAAACTCCCTCCGCATTGGTGAGGCGCGGGGCGCCCCCGCGCATCGGCTCGCGCCGCCGCCCCGGCGGCCGAAATGTGCATTTGGCACAAAACCCCTGTGTCAGGCGACGGCGAGGACGGACCAACGGAAGCCTAAAGTGGTCTCCATCGAGCGGGCGATTTCCGCCGGCCCGGAAACCAGACAAGGAGACCACCATGATGAACCGCAAAAATCTCTCCGGCGAATCCGCATTTTTCGCCGTCACCGCGATCGCGATCTGCGCCGTCCTGGTAGCGGCATTGGCAGGCATGATGTCCCCGGCGGCAGCGACCTCCGGCGTTTCGGCCACCGCGACTTACGCCGGCCCCAGTGGCTATTTCCCGGACCAGTTCGTCAACCAGGCCAAGGAAGTCGAACCGATGCCGGTGATGTACGAGTAAGCCAGGGAGCGACGCGAGCATGCTGGGCCTGGACCGCCGGCGGCATACCTTGCGCCGCCGGCGGGATCGGGGACAAGCCTGGAGAACCTCCAGACTTTTTTTCGTTCGAGGAGTTTACCTGGTCATTCGGGTCCGATGCGCGAAGCCGTGATCAGCCTCCCCGTTTCTCCGGGCTTGCGCCAGAACAGCGAGAATCGCTCCCTGTTGTCGCCGGGCCGGTTGCCTTTCCAGGCCAGCTCCCACCCGCCTTGCATAGGGACGCGCTGATCTCCGGCCTTGTCTTGGAGCAGGATGAAATCGCATTGAGCATCGGGCCGGACTTCCCGCCTCAGCGAGACGATTCCGGTCACGTACTCCAGCATGGCCCGCTCGTGCTCACCGAGATTCCGGCTGGCGAGGCAGCCGTGGTCCATCGGCAGGGCGCGCTGCATGGACGCAAACATCCCGCGGTAGCTCTTTGCGTTATCGAGCCACGGCAGCCACAGCGTCGAGAGCAGACCCCAAACCATGACGAGTCCCGCCGTCCAGCTGAGAAGAGGGCGGATTTCCCATTCCTTCAATCTGGGCAGGAGCAGGATCCAGGCCAAAGTCAACGCCGCGGCCGCGGCAAAGGCGAATCCCTGGAACGTGGGCTCGAAATCGACAGGCAAGTGAGAAGCCAACCAGGACCATTCGGGCGGATGTCCCCGGAACATCATCTCCATCCAACCCCACCATAGCGCCAAGGCAAGCAAACCGAACACGACACGCCACAGCCAGTCGATCGTTGTCGCGGCGCGCTGCGGAAGCAAGCCCGCCGCACCCGCCGCAAGCACCGACAGAGGTATCAAGAGCGGCAGCGCATATTGCGTACCAGCGGAAGCAGAAGCGCCGAGAACTGCAAGCATCACGACAACCGCAAGCGCTGGCAGTTGCAGTTCCGGGCGCTTCAATCCTTCCGGCCCGAGCCGCCACGCGGTCCATAGTGCCAAGGGCAGCGCCGGCCAGGCAAACCACGGCAAAGTCCGGGTGTAAAACCAAGGTTCGGATTGCGCCCCCAGGTGAGCGAATCCGAAATAGCGCCCGAGGTTGTTGATCCAGAACCATTGCTCGAACAGCTCGGGGGATCTCTGGTAGAGAGCGTAAGGCCAGATGATCAGCCAAGGCATCGCGGCGAGGAGGGCAGCGGCCAGGCAGCGCGCGTAATCGCGATTGCGCCAAGAGCGGAACAAAGCGGGCAGGGACACCGCGATGCAACCCACTATGCCGGGGGCAATCAGTCCCTTGGACATGAAGCCGATTCCCACGCCTGTGCCCAACGCAAGACCCGCCCAAGCAGGGCGGGTCCGGCTGAGCGCGAGCCCATAGTACGACAGCGCGAATCCAGCGAGCAAGGCGATGTCGGTGAACATCAGATGCGAATCGACCAGCAGTCCAATGCAGCCGAGGAACGCTGTCACTGCGACGAGACCGCGTCCCTCGCCCCAAGTGGTGCGCGCGGACAAGCCCACCAGCACCAGAGTCGCCGCCGCATAGATTCCCGAGGTCAGGCGCGCTCCATCGTGCAGCGGCAGCCAGGGAGAAAATAGCGCTCCAACGTAGGCGGCACTGATGTAGAACAACGGGGGCTTTTCCATGAACGGCTCCCCCGCGAGGATCGGAACGACCCAATCGCCGCCGCCCCAAACGTTGTAGATGATTCCGAAGCTGTACGCTTCGTTGGGCTTCCACGGATCGTGCCCGACCAATCCCGGCACCACATAGGCGATGCCGAGCAATAACGTGAAAGGCAGCCCGAGCTGCCGTCGCAGAGGCAAGACACCCTCCCTTTTGTGAAGCCAATTGTGCGGGCCTCACACTTGCAGCGGCCTGACAGGAGGCTTTCCTTTTGCTGACTGCGCCGCCAGCCTTAAAATATGGGAATGCTGCGCAACGCTTCCGACTCCTGGGGCGCCCCGGCGAAGGTCTTTCACTGGGTCATGGCGGCTCTCATACTGGCGCAGATCGCGCTCGGCTTGATGGCCGCGAACTGGCGGGTGTCGCCGGCGAAGATCGAGCTTTTTTTCTGGCACAAGTCGACCGGCATGCTGATCCTCGCGCTCGTGGGGCTGCGCATCCTGTGGCGGCTCGCCAATCCCACACCGGAATTACCGGCGGGCATGGCGGCCTGGGAGCGCGCTGCCGCGCGCCTGAGCCCCTGGCTGCTCTATGCGCTGATGATCGCTCTGCCCGTGACCGGCTGGATCGTGAATTCCGCCTCCAACGTTCCTTTCCGGATTTTCTGGCTGATTCCGCTGCCTGCGATCGTGGCGCCTGACGAACCTACCGCCGACCTCTTCGGACTCGTGCACGGCGGGCTGTTCACGCTGCTCACGCTGGTGCTCGTCGCGCACATCGGCGCCGCGCTGCGGCACCACTTCGTCAAGCGCAACACCGTGCTGATACGAATGCTCCCCGGCACCTGGAGAACGCCATGACGAAAGTCCTCTCCCTGCTTTGGCTCTGCGGCCTGCTCCTTGCGGTCCCGGCGCTCGCGGCCGACTGGAAGGTGGATCCCGCCGGCAGCAAGCTGGAGTTCATCGCCACCTTCGAGAAGACTCCCGTGCCGGGCGTGTTCAGGGAGTTCGACGCCCGCCTGCGCTTCGACCCGGACAAGCCCGCAGGCGGCAGGCTCGATGTCACCATCAGGGTCGCGAGCGCCGACATGAGCATCCCGGACGTGAACAAGGAGATCCGCGGCAAGGATTGGTTCGATTATTCCGGCTTTCCGCAGGCGGAGTTCCATTCGACCGAGCTCCGGCGCATCGAAGGCAATCGCTACGTGGCTCGCGGCACGCTGGTTCTAAAAGGCGTGAAGCAGGCGGTCGAGGTGCCGTTCACCTGGACCGGATCGGCCGACGGCGCCGTCATGGAAGGCGAGTTCACGGTGAAGCGTGGCGCGTTCGGCATCGGCACCGGCGAGTGGGCGGCGGCCGACGTCATCGGCGCCGACGTGAAGGTGAAATTCAAGGTGAAGCTGCGGAAGGGCTGAGGATGCGCATTCGGCTTCATCGCGCCGCCCTGGCAGCGGCCGCTCTCGCGGGCATCCTCGCCGGCTGCGCGCAGCTCCTGCGCGTGGAGGCGCCATCCGCTCCCCCGGCCGAATTTCCCGAGGCGTTCTACCTGCAGGCCCTGAAGCAGGGCAAGTCCGTGTTCCGCGTCGATCCCGCCGAGTCGCTGGTCGTGATCGAAGTGCGCCGCTCCGGGTCGCTCGCGCGCCTGGGCCACGACCACGTCGTCGCCAGCCACGACGTCACGGGCTACCTCGCGCCCGGCGAAGGCCGTGCCGACCTTTACGTCGCACTCGCGCGCCTGACGGTGGACGAACCGGCGCTGCGCGTCGAAGCGGGATTCGAGACCCAACCCACCGAGTCCGATATCGAGGGGACGCGCTCCAACATGCTGACGAGGGTGCTCGAGGCGGAAAAGTTTCCGTTCGCTCTCATCAGCATCGCCGGCGCGAATGCGACGGGGAAGAAAACGACGCTCGCCGTCGCGATCGCGCTGCACGGTCATATGCGCACCCTGCACGTGCCGGCCGAGATCGAGGCGGACGCGGAAAAGGTGAGCGTGACCGGGCGTCTCTCGTTCGAGCAGAGCGATTTCGGCATCACGCCCTACTCGCTCCTGGGCGGCGCCATCGCGGTACAGAACCGCGTCGACTTGCGTTTCCGCATCATCGCGCGGCTGGCCGGCGCCGGGTAACACGGAGGCAAAGGATGTCCTCGGGCAGCAGCTGGATCGACCCATTTCCCGGCAATTTCATGTGGTCGAACGCGACGCTCGTATGCAAGGGCATGGCGCCTTACGGCGCGGTCGCGATCGGGGAGATCGACCGGATCGCCGAGCGGCTCGCGGCGCGCGGGATGGGCGACCCGGACGCGTGGTGGCAGGAGTGGTGCGCGATGGCGGAGAAAAACGAAGCTCTCGCCGACAAAGCCGCGGCCGAAGGCCGCGACTTCACCGCCGGGGAACATTACCTGCGCGCGGGCAACTACTACTACACCGGCGAGCGCTTCGTTCCTCCGGGCGACAAGAAGCTCGACATCTACAAGAAGGCGCTGCGCTGCTCCCAGGAGGGACTGAAGCGGCGGCACAAGAACATCGAATTCGTCGAGGTACCGTACCAAGGCGAGACGCTCCCCGCGTACTTCATGAAGGCGCAAGGTGCCGCGGGCCGCGCGCCCACGGTGGTGCTCTTCGACGGCATGGACAACTGCAAGGAGATGAGCGTGCTCTTCGCGGGCCTGGAGTTCGCGCGGCGCGGCATGCACACGCTCGCGATCGACGGCCCGGGGCAGGGCGAGGCCCTGCGGCTGCGCAAGATCTACGCGCGCCACGACTACGAAGTGCCGGGCACCGCGGCGTACGAGCTCGTCGCGGGGCGCGCCGACGTCGATCCGAGAAAAGTCGTGATCATGGGCTACAGCTTCGGCGGCTACTACGCGCCGCGGATCGCCGCCTTCGAGCCGCGCTACGCCGCCTGCGTGTGCCTGGGCGCCCTGCACTGGGACCTGCACGCCTGGCAGTCGAAGATCAAGGAGCAGTTGAAGGCCGACCCGAGGAAAAGCGCCCAGTCGAACTTCCAGTTCCAGTGGATCCTCGGTATGAACGATTCGGACGGCGCGCTCGAGCGCGCGAAGGAGTTCTCGCTCGCCGGTGTCGCGGAGAAAATCACCTGCCCGGTGCTGATCACGCACGGGGCGAACGACCGCGTCGTGCCGGTGGAAGCGGCGCACAAGCTCCACGCGGCGCTCACGACTAAGAAAAGGACGCTCAAGATCTTCACGGCCGAGGAGGGCGGGGCCGAGCATTGCCAGGTCGACAACCGGCCGCTGGGGATCAGCTATATTGCCGACTGGATCTCGGCCAACTTGTGATCGGTACGACATGAAACGAACGGTTCTTTTTCTGGTTTCCCTGGTTTTCGGAACTGGCGCCTTTGCGCAGTATCCGACGAAGCCGGTCCGGCTCGTGGTGCCCTTTCCCGCAGGCGAATCGGTGGATGCGACCGCGCGTTTGGTCGCCCAGTCGTGGTCGGCCGCCCTCGGCCAGCAGATTCTTGTGGACAACCGCGGCGGCGCGGGTGGGACGATCGGCAGCGAAGCGGTCGCCAAATCCGCACCCGACGGCTACACGCTCCTGTGGGGCAACGTCGGTCCGCTCGCCATCGGTCCCGGACTCTACAAGCAGCTGGGCTACGACGTCGCCAGGGATTTCGAGCCGGTGTCGCTGGTCGCGATCCTGCCTTTCGTGCTGTTTGCGAGCCCGGTATTGCCGGCGAATTCCATGGTCGAGCTCCTGGCCTATGCCCGCGCGCATCCCGGCGAGATCAATTTCGGCTCGACCGGCGTCGGGTCCGGCCTGCATCTGATCGGCGAGCTCTTCAAGAGCGAAGCGGCCATACAGATCGTCCACGTTCCCTACAAGGGCGTCGCGCAAGCGCTGCCCGAGATGATGTCGGGCAAGGTGCAGATCGCCTTCAATACGATTCCCGCGTTCCTGCCGCACGTGAAATCCGGGCGCTTGAAGGCGCTGGTGATCACCTCGACCGTGCGCTCGCCGCTGCTGCCCGACGTCCCGACGACGCCCGAAGCGGGGCTCCCCGGTGTGCTCGGCGCGTCCTGGCATGCCGTGGTCGCGCCCGCCGGCACAACTCGCGCGATCATCGAACGACTCAACCGGACGCTCGTCGCAACGATCGCCGTGCCCGAGATGCGCAATACTCTCGTCGCCCAGGGCGCGCGGCCGGTCGGAAGCTCTCCGGAAGAGTTGAGGACGTTCATGCGGGAGGAGGCGGCGAAGTGGGCCCGCGTGATCCAGTCATCCGGCGCGCGCGCGGACTGAGCGCAGCGAAAATTTTCGCCGCAAGCTGAGCGCCTCACCTGTCGCCTGAGTGCGACATTTTCGTGCGTGCTTGCCCGTTGCTGGTGCGCGATTCCGGTTCGCCGCTCGGTGACGCCGCTTCTTCCCTCTCCCGCTTGCGGGAGAGGCCAGGGTGAGGGCGGGCGCGATTCCTGCGTGAGCTTCAGCAATCCGTCAACCTTCGCCCGCAAGATTGCGGCTTTCCCGAGTCTAGCCCCCCGCGATGAACAGCCACCTCGACTCCACTACCTTCGAGGCCGTGGCGGTCACGGTCCGGCCGCCGCAAGGCGACGGCTGGGACTACCTGGTGATCGCGGGGATCTTCG
>Ga0137403_10009644_pt1 | contig 10723 bp, 9 predicted proteins | sample CZOMad2_1_16fung_FD_122057 | JGI IMG/M metagenome (GOLD analysis project Ga0137403, IMG submission 122057) | Vadose zone soil fungal communities from Angelo Coast Range Reserve, California, USA - CZOMad2_1_16fungal (Hybrid Assembly) | ecosystem: Environmental > Terrestrial > Soil > Vadose zone... | reverse complement strand
CTGGGAGAAAAGTGGTGCTTCGGCCTCAACGCCCTATCGTTTCTGGCACCGATTATTTCGCTCTCCATCATCACGACGCGATTCTTGCCGAAGAAAACCACGGAGTCGATTCTCAGCAGCTTGAAGCAAGGCATCCAATTCGTTCGTCGACAACCGTCGATGGAAGCGCTGATTGTGCTTGCCTTCTGCATGACTGCCTTGAGCACACCGATGCGCACTTACTTTCCGGTCTTCGTGAGAGACATTTTCCATCGCGGTCCGCAAACCTATGGAAACCTCCTGACCCTCATGGGTCTGGGTTCCATCGGCGGATCACTGTTGATCGCAGGTGTGGGCCAAATGGGAAAAAGGGGGCGGGTAGCCCTGGCGGCAATTTTCTGCTTAGGTGCGGCGACTGCTGGATTTGCCTTGTCCCGCTCGCTGCCCTTGGGTGGCGCGATGCTGGTCGTGGCTGGCATAGCAATGATGGCGGCGTTCGCCTCCGTCAGTTCTCTCGTGCAGCTAATTACGACTGACGATATGCGCGGGCGCGTTATGAGCGTTTACAACGTGGCTTTCCGTGGGGGCATGCCTCTGGGAAATCTTCTGGCTGGCGGACTGGTGCGGACCGGACTGTTCAGCGTCCCGACGGTCGTCGCCCTCGACGGCACCCTGTTGGCAGTCGTGGCACTTTACTTCCTCGTAGTCCAACGGCGCGTGGCGCAGCTTTGATACGAAACCCAAGACCGTGAGACTTACTTATCGGCCTTCAGGAACGTCCCTTTGTCGAGTTCGCTGAACGCCTGCCGGAGCTGTTCCTGCGTGTTCATCACAATCGGACCATACCAGGCTACGGGCTCTTCCAGCGGTTTCCCCGAAACCAGCAGAAAACGAACTCCTTCTTCTTCCGCCTGGACCATGACTTCGTCGCCTCGGTCGAAAAGCACCAGAGAGCGGTTCCCTGCATCCGTCGGAGGCTTCACGTCGGCCCATCCCACCGGCTCGGTCGGTACCGAGAGCGGGCCAGACGCGTTGCAAAATTTTCCGGCACCCGAGAATACGTAGGCAAACGCATGTCGGGTCGTCTCTACCGGTAGAGTCTTTCTTCGACCCGGCGGCACCGTCACGTCCAGATAAATCGGGTCAGCGGCAATCCCATCCACAGGTCCCGTCTTGCCCCAAAACTTCCCGCAAACCAAACGGACTTGCGTGCCGTCATCATCCGTAATTAGCGGAATCTCACCTTCTTTCACTTCCTGATAGCGAGGTTCTGTCATCTTGAGCGACGCCGGCAAATTGGCCCATAACTGGAACCCGTGCATCCGCCCCGAAGCATCTCCCTTGGGCATCTCCTGATGGATGATCCCCCGCCCCGCCGTCATCCACTGCACATCGCCGGCTGCAATCGAGCCCTCATTCCCCATGCTGTCGCTATGCGCCACTTCGCCTGCAAGAACATAGGTGATGGTTTCGATCCCACGGTGAGGGTGCCAGGGAAACCCCGCCAAATAATCGTCCGGAACGTCGTTGCGAAAATCATCCAGCAGAAGAAAGGGGTCGAACTCCGACGTATTTCCGAATCCGAAGGCGCGGCGTAAATGTACCCCTGCGCCTTCGAGAGTCGGCTTCGATTGAATCAACCGCTTGACAGGTCGTAGCGACATAAGCCGCCCTACGCCGCCACTTGGCTGCTGTGTTTGAAGAACCCGTGCAGGTCCACATTGATCAACTCTTTGTGAGTCGAGCACATTCCGTGAGGCAGTCCGGGATACACCTTCAGTGTCGCTCCCTTCACCAGTTTGGACGAGAGAAGAGCCGCAGCGCCGATGGGCACGATCTGATCGTCGTCTCCGTGAAGAATCAACGTAGGCACATCGATCTTCTTCAGATCCTCCGTGAAATCCGTCTCGGAAAATGCCTTGATGCAATCAAACGCCGCTTTGAACCCAGCCTGCATCCCTTGCAGCCAGAACGAGTCCATTAGGCCCTGAGAAACGCGGGCACCGGACCGGTTGGCCCCGTAGAACGGCATGCTCAGATCCTTAAAGAATTGCGCCCGATCAGTAAGGACGTTGTTGCGAAGGCCATCGAAGACCTCCATGGGCAACCCGCCGGGGTTAGCGGCTGTTTTCAGCATCAGCGGCGGCACCGCGCTGACAAGCACGGCCTTGGCAACGCGTTTCGTCCCATGGCGCCCAATGTAGCGCGCCACCTCCCCGCCACCCGTAGAGTGCCCCACATGGATCGCATCTTTCAGATTCAGCGCTTCGGTGAGTTCCGCCAGGTCATCGGCATAAGTATCCATGTTGTTGCCGTTCCAAGGCTGGCCCGACCGGCCATGACCACGGCGGTCATGGGCGATGCAGCGATAGCCGCGCTCCGCCAGAAACAACATCTGATCGTCCCAGGCATCCGCGCTCAAGGGCCACCCGTGGCTGAAGACCACGGGCTGTCCCGCACCCCAATCCTTGTAGTAAATCTGCGTGCCGTCTTTGGTCGTAATTGTAGGCATAAACTCACTCCTCATTAAATGTCGGATCTCAAAGTGTTGGATCTCAAGAACCTGGCGAAGTGGACTTAGCGATTAAGCGGTCCGCACGGACCCAAGCCGAAATCGCTTCGCCGCCAAAATCGTCAGCCCAATAAACAGAGCCAGAACAATGAGCTGGGCGACCAGGAAAGGCGGCTCCTTCTGCGTCGGAGCCAGAGCCTTTAGTGCCGGAACCTTCATGAACAGTTGCACCACCAAGACGAAGCAATTGAGATATAGCGACATCGCAGCCGTAACAACGTAAGTGAGCCGCCACGGGCCGACGAGATGAAAGACGTAGCGTGCCGGGATCGCGAGGGCCAACAAGACCAGTGAAATAATCCCGACCTTATGCGATGGCAGCAGTTGAGTGAAGGGAAAACCGAATCCGGTGACACTCGTCAACACCGTGAAGACAAGAAATATCGCCGTCAATCGGTCCAGGGGCCTCCCGTTGAGCAACCCATACATGACAGCCAAACCCGATGCGATTCCAATTAGACTGATCAGTACATGCAGGAACGTAAACGTTGCTAAGGACATGCCGAACATCATATGCAGCCTCCCTGGGAAATCCAGGACGAAACTTCGCCGTCGTGATCGTCTCGGATTAGGAGGACATCCTAGCGCATGTCCCGAGACGCGGCAACAGCCGACATCATTTCGTGGAAGTGGCTGTTGATTGAGGCACAGAACAGGCAAAACGAACTTTCACAATCAGGTTGACTCCAAAATCATGTTGGCATACTGCGTGGTGTCGCCAGTGCGAATCAGGCCGATTGCCGCTGGCACGCGCTTCTTGAAGACAACGTGCGGCTCGAAGGTAAGGGCCACGCCCTGCAAGCCTGCCAGGAATTGCTGTTGCGTCGCTGGATCGTTGGCGGACTTAAATTCCTCCGCCATGAAAGCTGCCCCGCATCGCCACTGCCCGCGAATCGCGGCCAGCACCTCTAAAACTCGCGGCACATTATCCACCAGGGAAATGTCGAGGGTTTCAATCATGGGCCAATACGGAAATCCCCGGTCGGCAATGACTAGCGTATTCGTGTGACGAATGCGGCTCAACAACGAGTTGATGGCGGGATTGAGAATTCCACGTTCCAACATGGCTTAGCTCCGGCGTAATTTCTGATGATGCGCCATCTTACGCGATCGCTGCGGTCGCTAGCCCGCGAGGTCTAGAACCAAAGAAGGAGTAGAACGCGATGACGATATAAGCGACCAAAGGAATCGAATAGGCCAATGCAATGCTCCCCGTGCGGACCGAAATCAGTCCCATCATCGGAGTGAGAACTGCCCCACCCACAATTGCCATCACAAGGAGCGATCCACCGATCTTAGTGTTCGGCCCCAATCCCTTCAATCCCAGCGCGAATATGGTTGGAAACATCAGAGACATAAAAAAGCTTGTCAGGAACACGGCCCAGAGCCCCACCCAGCCCGGCATCAGAACACCGACTGAGACCAATACGATGTTGGTTAAGCTGTAAGCCCCCATTAACTTGCTCGGAGCGACGAAACGCATCAAGTACGCAGACGCAAATCGACCGATGCCAAACGCGGCCAAGGTTCCTGTCAAAAAATACCCCGCCACTTTCTCCGGCTGGTGCACCGAATCCTGTACATACTGAATGAAATAACTCCAGGTTCCCACTTGCGCTCCTACATAGAAAAACTGGGCCACTACAGCTAGCAGAAAGTGAGGGTGTTGCAACAAGTCTCGAAAACGCCCGTGGTCCCCTTCGCTGCTTTCGTGCTCGCTTTGAATCGCGGGGAACTTGGTCCGCAATATGATGATGGCCCAAATAATGGCAATCGTTCCAATCACCAGATAGGGTTTCACGACGCGCAGCGTTTCAGATTGCAAATACGCCTCGTAAGCATGGCGTGCCTTGAGGACCGTGATCTCTTGGGATGAAAGCTCGACGCCCGAAAAAATGAAAACCGTTCCGACCAACGCACCCGTAATCGCACCCAAAGGATTGAAGGCCTGCGAGAAATTCAGTCGCCGTTCCGAGCTCTCGGGATCACCCAATTGCGCGATGAACGGATTGGACGCTGTCTCCAGAAACGACAGGCCACTCGCGATGACAAACAGAGCAAACAGAAAGAACTCATACCTTCCCACAATCGCCGCAGGCCAAAACAAGAATGTCCCTGCCCCAAACAGAAACAGTCCAACCACGAACCCGGCCTTGTAGCCGACCTTCCTCATTAGCAACGCCGCGGGCATCGCGAGCACGAAATAGCCCATATAAAAAGCGGACTGCACCAAACCCGCCTGAAATCGCGAGATCGCGAACGACTTCATAAACTGGCGGATCAGCACGTCGTTGAGATTGTTAGGAATTCCCCAAAGGAAGAACAGCGCCGTCACAAGAATGAAGGGGAAAAGTTGTTCCGCCGGAAACAGGCCATGGGTGTTGCCGCGGGTTAAAGGGCCCTGTTCGGCCGAGATGGGAACTGTCTTCATTCGATCTTCCCTTGCGCGTCTGGATTTGCCTTGGTGCGTGCCATGTTCCTACTCGCCAAGCCTTCGACAGTCGGAAGGCTCTTTGGGGTTAGTCTTGCAACCGATACACCTCAATCGCTGTCCCGCCCAAAATTCGTTCCCTCTCAGTCGCGGACAGTGAACCGATCAGCCGACCCACAGTGTCGAACCATTCGCCATAGGTCGTCGCAAGCAGACAAACAGGCCAATCGGACCCGATCATCATTCTGCGCGGACCAAACGCCGCCAGCGCGACCTCGACATAAGACCGGAGATCCCCTTCAGACCACGTCTTCCAGTCCGCTTCCGTCACTAAACCTGAGAGCTTGCAGTAGACGTTCTCGCATCGTGCTAACTCGGAGAGATTACTACGCCAGGGCTCCGTCATCCCTTCCCGGATGCGGGGCTTTGCCATGTGATCCAGCACAAACACCTGATTTGGATGACGATCCACGAACCGTATCACAGCCGCCAGCTGTCGCTCGAAAATCAGAATGTCGTAGGCAAGGTCTGAACCCCTGAGCGACGCGATTCCGCGATTGAAGTCCGGCCGATCCAGGTAGTTCTCATCGGACTCATCCTGAACTAAGTGACGGAGGCCTTTTAGTTTTTTCTGACTACGGAACAATTCCAAATCGGCTGGGAATCGCTCGCTGGCGATAGGCGCCCAACCCACCACGCCGCGAACGATCTCAGAACCCGCTGCCAACGATAGGAGCCAAGTGGTTTCCTCTAGGCTCTGCCGCGTCTGCACCGTCACAACTCCATCGAAACCCGCAGAATGCACCTCTTTCTCCAAGTCCGCAGGAAGAAAATCGCGACGCAACTGGCTCATGCGGGTATCGATCCATCCATATTCTTCTAGCGTGTAGCGCCAGAAATGATGGTGGGCGTCGATTTTCTCAGTCATGTCTCTCAGGCATCCGCAGCTTTCGAACCGTTCTTCCAGGCGAGTTCATGGCCTGCCGCCAGTCGCCGGGCTCGCGTCGGAAACAAGATAGAGTGCAGAACCGTGTGGCGGCAAAGGAATCTTTAGAGATGCGGCGACGCCCAGGTCCTTGTGTTCCCACAGATCTCGCAGCATGTAACGGGCGCCTTCCAGCCCAGCCTCCCGCCACGAGTACTCGACCGTCTGACCGGAGTCTTGCAGATTGAAGACTGCAACGTAGTAGCCGTTCTTATTGGAAACCTTGGCTTGCCACACTATCGCCTTCTCCGTCGCCAGGACAGGGTGATTTCCCGTCGAAGACTGGTTCACCGCCAGCACCTCAGGATTCGTGAGCAATGAGGTTGTCCAGGCATCGGCCACCGTCAGATCGCCGCCGACCATTAGCGGCGACGGAAACATCACCCATAGCGTCATGAGTGTCCGCTGTTCCTCGTGCGTCAGCCGCGTATCCCGCGGCTTGCCCCACCCGGGCGCAGGCCCGAGTCGGCCCAGGGGCAGCATATCTGCATCCGGCCAGTGGCCGGGGGTCGCTCGGCCGGCCCATTTGGCTGCGTTCGCGAACTGATCGCCCAGCCCTTGCGGATATGGAACGTTACTGTGCCAAAGATCCCAAATGTCGTCGGAGATACGCCACATTTGGGCGTACTTCTTCAGTTCATCGGTTTTCTCGATTGGCGCGGCACCTGGCGACAGGCTGAGAGCGATCGGACGCCCTGTCTTGGCCAGCGCCTGGGCTAGCATGCGAATTTCTTCGCCCTTGTACGGATGGCTGGCAATGCAATCTACCTTGATCGCATCCACACCCCAGCTTGCGTAGAGGCGCAAAATCGAGTCGTAGTAGGCCTGTCCTGCGGGCTTAGTGGCGTCTACGCCATAGTTGTCAAAATTCCAGGGGCAGGTATCGGAAGTATCGGCGGCGTCGACGGCGTGATGAGGGGATCCCTCAATCGGAAGGTTTTGCGCCACGGCCTGCTTAGGAATACCGCGCAGAATGTGAATTCCGAATTTCAGTCCTAGCGAGTGCACGTAGTCCGCAAGGGGTTTAAATCCTAGATCCTTGGAGGCCGACGGGAAGCGGTTCGGAGCAGGAATGAACCGGCCATAAGTGTCCATCGCATAAGAGGACGTCTTGGAGTTCCCCTCCGGCTGAGGATTGGTAACAAACCATTCCATATCTACAACGACATATTGCCAGCCGTATGGTTTCAAGTGCTCGGCAAACCACTGCGCATTGGCTTTGACTTCGGACTCCTTGATGGTGGTTCCATACCCATCCCAGCTATTCCAACCCATCGGCGGCGTCGCAGCCAAGAGCGACGAAGCGCCCTGAGCCTTACCGGCGTCCGGCAACACAAATCCGAGCAGCAGGATCAACATCAGGCTTCGCCTAGGCACAATATTCTCCAATCCAGCAACCAAGTTCGTTATCGAAATCGCTGGCCTCAACTTCATCGCTGGGGACGACAGCTATCTCGTTTCGTGCGGGGACGGGCACACCGGCTTTCATTGGAAAGCCGCGACCGGCACAGCTTAAAGGGACACTCCCCGTTTCCAGGGGATAAAGTCCTCCTGCGTCCTCTGTTCTGCTTTGGTCCGCACCTCGCCGCTCGCAATTTGAATCACCTGTTCCATAATGCTATCGCCCATCTGCTCAATCGTGGTGTCACCCGAGATGATGCTGCCCGTATCGATATCGATGATGTCGTGCATGCGGTGAGCTAACTCGGTATTCGTGGAGATCTTCACGACGGGAGCAATCGGATTGCCGGTGGGTGTCCCGAGACCCGTGGTAAACAGTACGACATTCGCGCCCGCGCCCACCTGCGCCGTAACCGCCTCCACGTCATTTCCGGGAGTACACAGAAGGTTCAATCCCGGCGCCGTCGCGTATTCCGGATAGTCCAGAACACCACGAACCGGAGAAGTGCCACCCTTGCGGCCCGCTCCCGCGGATTTCATAGCATCCGTCAGCAGACCATCTTTGATGTTGCCGGGCGAGGGGTTCATATCAAATCCGGAACCGACGGCCTCGGCGCGGGCCGCATAGGTTCGCATCAGGCTGGCAAATTTCTCCGCTGCAGCGGGCTCCGCGCACCGGTCGATCAAGTTCTGTTCGACTCCGCACAGTTCAGGAAATTCTGCGAGAATGCTCTTCCCGCCGAGAGCAGCAACTAGGTCGGAGACCCTGCCAATGGCGGGATTGGCCGTGATACCGGAAAATCCGTCCGAGCCTCCGCACTTGAGGCCGATGGTCAACGCCGACAGCGGCGCAGGCGTGCGAGTCAACCGGTTGGCTTCGATGAGTCCAAGGACAGTCTCGCGGATTGCCTCCGATAGCATCGCCGATTCCAGATTGCTTTTTTGCTGTTCAAAGACCAGCACCGGCTTCGTCGAGCTAGGATCACGCCGTGCCAGTTCCTCCTGCAGCATCGGGATTTGAGCGTGCTGGCAACCCAAGCTCAGCACGGTGGCCCCCGCCACATTGGGATGATGGATGTACCCTGCCAGCAGGCCACACAGAGTTCTCGCATCGTCTCGCGTTCCGCCACAACCCAGGTCGTGGGTCAAAAACCGAACCCCATCCAGGTTGGGGAAGATGGTCGTTGGAGGCGCGGACGCCAATGCCTCGGAAAACTCGTACGCCTTAATTTCCTCCCTCCTGCCCTCCCGATAGAGTTTCAGAAGATCGGCAACGTGGCGGCGGTAAGGCTGCGGAGGCGAAATTCCCAGTTCTTTTTGAAAGGCTTCTCGTAGGGCAAGGATATTTCTGTTTTCGCAAAAGACGAGGGGAACGACGAGCCAATAATTTCTTGTGCCTACCTGTCCATCCTGGCGCTGATAGCCTTGGAATGTACGCTCCTTCCAAAGCGAGACATCGGGAGCATCCCAGGAGACCGCGGCAGACTTCTCGTGGAAACCAGCGCTCTTATGTCGCGTATTCGAGGTTGTGAGTGACTCGCCCTTGCGAATCGTGGATGTGGCCTCGGCCACCAAGACTCCATACATAAAAATCTTGTCTCCCGGAGAAAAGTCGCGGAGCGCGAATTTGTGCTTGACCGAAACGCTGGTCGCGAGAACCGACGTTTCCCCGTCGACCACCACCTCATCGCCCGCGTGGAGATCTGCCAAGGCTACCGCGACATTGTCCTGGCCCGCGATCCGGACGGCGTCACGCCGGAATTGTTTGAGCCCATTCATGTTGAAACCCCTGGTCCGCCGTTAACGCAGCGTACAAACTCGCATTGCATTCTGATTCTATCGGATACGTTCTGGGCCGAATCTGCCCAAATCAGTTTCATGGCGGCGTTATCGTACAATGCCGTAGCCGGATCCAGCTTTCCCTTTGCTCGGTCTCGGTATCCGTACAGGTTATGCAGTCTACATTAACGTGCATCACGGAGAACGGTCTAACTTGAGGCTCATTCGATTTGGCTCACCGGCAGAAGAGAAGCCAGGCTTGCTTCTCCAAGACGGAACGCGCGTCGATGCCTCCGCCCTAGGCGCGGACTATGACGAAGCCTTTTTTGGGGGCGGCGGTTTGGGGGAACTTGAGAAGTGGTCGCAAGACCATAGTTCTTCTGCCCCTCGGATACCGGCATCCATGCGCCTGGGACCACCAATTTGCCGACCCAGCAAGATCGTCTGCATCGGCCTGAACTTTCGCGATCACGCAGCGGAAAGCAAGATGGAACTTCCGAAGGAGCCGGTTCTCTTTTTTAAATCGACAACCGCCCTTGTTGGACCCAACGATCCCCTCCGTATCCCAGGGAATGCGACGAAGGTCGACTGGGAAGTTGAGTTGGCAGTCGTAATCGGGAGGAAGGCGACCTACGTCCCTCGGCAAGTAGCCTTGTCGCACGTCGCCGGATACGTCTTGCACAACGACTACTCGGAGCGCAGCTTCCAATTGGAACGAGGCGGGCAATGGGTGAAGGGAAAGAGCGCGGACACGTTCGCTCCCCTCGGCCCGTTTCTGGCAACGCCCGACGAAATCCCCAATCCCGGCAATCTTGCCATGTGGCTGAAGGTGAATGGGGAGTCGAGGCAGAACAGCTCAACTGCGAACATGATTTTCGATGTCGCCACCCTGGTTTCGTACGTCAGCGACTTCATGACCTTGCTTCCCGGCGACGTCATCAGTACGGGAACTCCGGCCGGAGTCGGGCTGGGCATGAATCCGCCGTCTTACTTGAAGGCCGGTGACGTCGTCGAGCTCGGGATTGAAGGTCTCGGAGACTCACGCCAGGAAGTGGTGGGTTTCCAGTGAGCGGCTCTTCGGCGAAAGCTGCCTTCCGGCTTGATGGAAAGACGGCTGTCATCACCGGCGGAGGCAGTGGAATTGGACGGGCGATTGCGATTAAGTTCGCGGCTCAGGGAGCAGCGATCCATGTCCTGGACGTGAACCTGACGGACGCCGAGGCAACCTGTCGGCAGATCATGTCCGAGGGAGGAACCGGAGAGGCACAAACCTGCGACGTGGGCAACCAAGGCCAGGTATTGGCCAAGTTCCAAGAGCTCGCGAAACGAGGACCCATCTCGATTCTGGTAAACAATGCCGGTATTTCCCACATTGGCACAGTAGAAAGCACGAGTGAAGAAGAGTTCGATCGCGTTCTTCGCGTCAATGTAAAGGGCTTCTACAACTGCGCCAAAGCTTGCGTGGGTCCAATGAAAGCGAGCGGCGGTGGCGTGATTCTCAATATGGCCTCCATCGCAGGCTCAGCGGGCCTGGCAGACCGCTTCGCCTACGCGACCAGCAAAGGCGCCGTAATCG
>Ga0137403_10009643_pt1 | contig 10725 bp, 9 predicted proteins | sample CZOMad2_1_16fung_FD_122057 | JGI IMG/M metagenome (GOLD analysis project Ga0137403, IMG submission 122057) | Vadose zone soil fungal communities from Angelo Coast Range Reserve, California, USA - CZOMad2_1_16fungal (Hybrid Assembly) | ecosystem: Environmental > Terrestrial > Soil > Vadose zone... | reverse complement strand
CGACAACCGTAGGAAATGAGGCTGCGACGGCGTCGGTAATGATGGCCCCCGAGGCGGACCATGTGAATATCTCGATCTGGCCCGGTGTGTCGAGGATCACGTAACTGTCCAGGATGTGAGGCTGGACGCGGTGCAGGTCACAGGCACTCACTCGATCGAATCGGAGCGCTTTTCTATGAGGCTGAGCACCTGGTCGAATTTTGTTGTAAAGAGGTTGAGCGCGGTCAATATGCCACCGTTCGGTCCAAGATTGTACCTCTCCGTCTCCATGTTAGCGCTGAGCGTCGCCCGCCACAGCATGGACATACTGCTTCATGACCTCCTTGTAGTCTATTGTGTCCCGGATATCGATGATGGCGTCGAAGGGTACCTGTGTAACGGCCGGGTCGAGGTTGAGTGTATAAGGCGGAGAGGGTGGCGTGAGGGAGTGCAGGTATGAGTTTATGCGTTGGACGAAGGTGGTTTTGGCCAGGATTTTACCGCCCGTTGGTCCCTGTTGCGAACCAATCGATTGCAGCAAGAGGCACGCAATCGCGCCGGTATTCGGGCAACTCGGTTCGGAGGCGGCGGCGGGGATCGAATTCGAATGCAGGACCTGTGCCCACACCTTGCTGCTATCGAAGGAACTCTGCCACGTTGCGCTGCCGAAGGGTATTGGATTTGAGGCGAACTCGTTGGGGTTTGTATCGGGGCTTAGGAAGTGGGTGATGATCTGGAAGTCCTGCCCGTAGATAGTCGTAAAGAGGGTGGCTTCGGGGCGAGCGGGTTTGGCGGTCCAGGAAAAGCCTGTGCCTTTGGGCAAGCAAACATAGCCTTGAGTACCCACCGCGTGGCCCAGCAAGAATGCAGCGTTTCCCAGCGGTGGCGTAATGAGGGTAGGAGTGCTTGGGGAGGTGATCTTCTGCGCCTCCACGTGGGTGACTGTGCCGAATGCACATACGAGCACGAGAGCGGCCACGTACAGGCTCCGAACTCGCGCCGTCGTTTTTGTTTGCTGATTAACGTTGTAGTTCATTTATCGGTTTCTCCAATTGTTTGTAATTTCAAGTATTGAGACATATCACTGGCTCAAATGCTTATACGCTCTTCACGAGTCCTTCGAACGTCAAGCCTGAATTCGAGGCGTTGAAGTTCGTACTTACTACTCTGCTATTGAACGCGTCAGTGAAGGTGTGAAAGGTCTGGGATCAAATGTAAAAAGACTGAATTATCTGACAACCGCTTGTCAGATGAAATTGCGCGTATCGAAATAAAGGATGAACTTGGCTCGCGGGTCACCAATTCGTGACAATTGTTTGCCAATCGGTGTTCATATCATAGTGGCGGCGCCTCGGTTGTTGACCTCACTGCGGATGTTACGAACCGATAGACGTGGAGAAATTGAGACCCGCCATAGCGATAGGCTTACGACCGATCCCAAGAAAACGCTGGTGGAGTTAGACTAGCGGCGGCGCCGTGATGTTCGTGGAAGCCGCGCCCAGTTATACCCAAACCTTTTCCAGCTTCACCCCGCGGCGGCACAAGTCGCAGTGCGCGGCATCGGCGTAATAACGGGCGTCCAGCTTGGCCAGGTAGTACAGCGGCAGTGATCCGAAATTCCTGGTGTCCGGTGTGGGTTGGTAGATGATGACGGCCAGGCCCACCACCGTCGCCCCGCGCGATTCCAGCAGCGTCTTCATCTCGCTCAGTTTGCTGCCCGAGCGCAGAATGTCGTCCACCAGTACCACCTGTTCGCCGGGATGCTGTTCCAGATACTGGCGGAACCGCAGGGGCTGGCTTTCGTCGTCCCGCTCCGCCCAGTAAACCTGTTTAGCGCGCAACGCTTCGCACACGCCGTACGCCACCGGCAATCCACCGGTGGCCGGCGCCACGATGGAAAGTTCCGGAATGATGGCGCGGATTTCCGTATTGGCGCGCAGCAGGCGGCTCAGCCCGACACTCAGCGTGCGCGCGTGCTGGTAGTAGCGCATGGCCAGCGGCACTTGCAGATATTCGTTGGAATGCAGTCCGCTGGGGTATACGAAATGACCGTCGCGCAGCGCACCCGTATCACGCAGCACGCGTACAACTTCTTCCGGTGTAGGTAGCAGGTGCATGGTGGCTCAGTGCGCTCCTTTTCCCGAAAGAACTTTCGGGATGGTCAGCAGCAGAATCTTCCAATCGAGTCCCAGCGACCAGTTATCGATGTATTGCATATCCATTTTCATCCAGGCTTCGAAATCCACGGCGTCGCGGCCGGCGAGCGCCCACAAACAGGTGAGACCCGGCCGCATGCGCAGCCGCCGGCGCTGCCAGGCCTGATACTGCTCCACCTCTTGCGGGATTGCGGGCCGCGGCCCCACGAGCGACATATCGCCCTTGAGCACGTTCCACAGTTGCGGCCACTCGTCGATAGAGAATTTCCGCAAGTAGCGGCCGATGGGCGTGAGCCGCGGGTCGTCGGGGATCTTCATGGCGGTTGCGCGAGTACTCATATGCTCCAGCGTCGCGCGCATACCTTCGGCGTTCTGGCACATGGAGCGGAATTTGTAAAAGATGAATTGCCGCCCGTTCAACCCGCAGCGCACCTGGCGGAAGATGACCGGGCCCGGCGATGTCAGACGGATGGCCAGCGCGACCAATAAGATAAAGGGCGCCAGCACGATCAGCGCGGCGCCCGCCACCAGCACATCGATCGCGCGCTTGGCCAGCAGCCGGATTTCATCGTGCGGCGCCGCCGAGAAGGTCAGCAGCGGTGTAAAGGCCAGCCGCTCGAGATACATTTCGCTATTGACGTGCGGGAAAAAATCGACGGCGATACGCGTGCGCACGCCTTCCTCATCGCATAGCAGAAATACTTCTTCGAGCCCGGCGAGCTTGGCGCTATCCACCGCGAAGATGATTTCGTCGATCACCTGCCGGCGCAGGAGCGCGGGAAGCTCTGCCAGCGGGAAAACCGGATACGCGCCGCCTAGGCGGATTTCGCTCTGGCCAGTGGCGCTATCGTCAATGAAGCCCCGGATGCGAATGCCGAACCGCGCCGAACGCTCGAGCGCCTCGCCCAAGCGCTGCGCCCGGTTCCCAAGGCCCACCAGCATCACGTAATGCATGGCGCCGAACTCGCGCCGTACCACCCCCACCAGGCGGCCCGCAGTCAACCGGAACAACAGCAGCAGGACCCAGCAATAGGCCGCAAACAGCGCTAGAAATGTTCGGCTCAGATCCAGGCGCAGAAAATACTCGACGATCACCAAACAGATAATGCCGTAGCCACACTGGCGAGTGGAGTCCCGCAGGATCACTCGGGGGTCGCCCGAGTCCAGCTTGTCGTAAACCCGGAGCCACAGCCCGATCGCGACCGACGCGGCCAGCGAAAAACCGAGCACCAGAGCCTTCTTGGGAACGTCGAGGAAGAATACGCGGTCAAGGTGCAGCAGGACGCGCGTCTGGTACGCGGCCTCGAACGCCAGCGCGGTCAGCAGAATGTCGGAGAGGCCAAAAAGGACTCTCGCTTTCCGGTGCTGGCGGCTGAACATCCGGAACACAGAATAGCATGGCGCGCGCGGGAGGTCGTGGGGGCCCGCCAGGGTCTTAACCGTGGGACGGCGAGGCCCTTAGAATCACTTCGCAGCCACCTAGTTTTGAGCTGTTATCAACCTCTCAGTGCCTCCATCGGATCGATTCGGGTCGCACGGCGCGCCGGAATGTAGCTCGCTACAAGCGCCACTAACACTAACAGCAGCGAGATGCCGGCGAATGTTGCCGGATCCGTGGCACTGACATGGTACAGCAGGCTCTCAATCACTCGAGTCAGTGCGAACGCCCCGCCAAGGCCAATCGCCACGCCGCCCAACGCGATGCCGAGACCCCGGCCCAACACCAGCCGCAGAATGTCACCCTGCTGCGCTCCCAGCGCCCTTCGGATTCCCACTTCTTTTGTTCGCTCGACGACGGTATGCGCGATAACACCGTAGATTCCAACCGAAGCGAGCAGCAGGGCCATGGCAGCGAACAGCCCCAAGAGCGTGAAGATCAGACGCCGCTGCCCCACCTCTGCTTCAACCAGGTCTTCCATCGTTGTAACGGCTGAGACCGCTTGATCGCGGTCAATCGCCAGCACCTGCCGGCGAACGGAATTGACGAACCGAAGCGGATCGCCTTCTGTCCGAACGGCAAACATGGCGGAAGCCGGCGGAGTCTGGGAGCAGGGACGAAACATTCCCGGGCCGGGATCGGCTTCGAGGCTCTGGTGCATGTCCGCCACTATGCCGACGATCTCCACGGGTTGAGGACTGGCGCCGATCAGGATGCGCTGTCCGACCGGGTCTTGCCCGTTCGGATAAGCCGGCCAGAAGCGGCGCGCCAGGCTTTCATTAATGATCGCCACTGGCGTGGCGCCCAGGATATCTCGCGAAGTGAACTCGCGGCCCCTCCGCAGTGGAATCTTCAGTGTGCGGAAATATGCTGGGGTGATGAATTGTATAATCCCGAGCCGCCGCTCGTTCAACTTTGCTGGCGGCTGATCCGCGAGCTGGACGGGAGTTCGCGCGAAGCCCGTCATGGGAAGCGTCAGGGTCACCGCGGCGCTGCGGACACCAGGCAGCGACTCCACGCGCCGCACCAGTTCGTCAAAGAATGCCGCCTTCTTCTGGTCCGTGTCATAGCGCGTTGGCGACAGAGGGATCTGCATCGTCAGAAGATTCGCCGGCTCAAACCCAGGGTTGACGTGACGGAGGTGCCCTATGCTCTCCATCAAGAGCGTTGCGCCGATCAGCAACACAATCGACAGCGCCACCTGGCCAACCACCAAAATGCCACGCGTGCTCAACCCCAGCATCCGTAGCTTCGAGCCCGCACGGGCTGGCGCTTCGCCGCTTGCCCTCAGCGCAACGGCGAGATCGGGCCGGGACGCGCCAAGCGAGGGGACCAGCCCAAACAGTACGCCAGTGGCGATCGAGAGCACTAGGGCGAATCCGAGCACCATGCCATCCAGCCGAATCTCTCCAACCCGCGGCAGGTCCAGCGCAGTCATCCCTGTGATTCCGCTCAAAATCCACTGGGCCAGCAGCAGGCCTAACGCTCCCCCGCCGAAGGCCAGCAGGACGCTCTCAGCCAGCAGTTGCCCGATGAGCCGCCCGCGCCCGGCCCCGAGCGCTGCCCGCACAGCAAATTCATGCGAGCGGGAGCTTGCGCGCGCCAGGAGCAGGCTGGCCACATTGGCGCACGCAATCAGCAACACGAAGCCCACCGCGCCGAACAGCATCCAAAGCATGGAGCGAACGTCATCCACCTGCTGATCCCTCAGTCGCGTGACACGTGCGGTTGACCTATGCTTGGAATCAAGCATGCCGGGATGAGCGATGGCGTACTGGTGATTCAGGACCGCCAATTCGGCGCTCGCCTGTTGGATATCCACCCGCGGCTTCAATCGGCCGAATACATCCAAGTAGGGGCTGAAGGGCGACATTAGGTAATACGGCTGAGTCACCCACACGTCCACGCCGGAAAACGGAAATTGAAATCCGGCCGGCAACACGCCGATGATGGTGTACGGCGTCGCCGCCATTGTCGCCGTTTTGCCGGCAACCAACGGATCGCCGCCGAACCGGCGCTGCCAGAGCGCCGCGCTGATCATCGCTACCGGAGGTCCGCCGGGAGCATCTTCTTCCGCAAGAAAACTGCGTCCCAGCAACGGCTCGACACCCAGAATGCGGAGGAAATTTGCCGAGACGCGCGCTTCCGTTAGCATTTCCGGCACGCCCTCGCCGGAAAACGTCACGTTTTCCACGCCGCCACGAAACGCCCCGATTGCGCTGTACGAACGCGCCGCTGCCCTTATCTCCTCAAACCGCATCGAGGTGGCGCTGGCGCCCCCCGATATGTGAACCAGGCGGTCAGGATCGCGATATGCGAGCGGTTTCAGCAACACCGCACGAATCACGCTGAAAATCGCGGTGTTAGCTCCAATGCCCAAGGCCAGAGTCAGTACGGCCGTCACGGCGAAGGCGGGGTTCTTGCGCATTGTTCGCAGTGCGTAAAGCAGGTCCTGTGAGATGGTCTCTAGAAATCTGATCCCATGCATTGCGATCAATCTCCTCCCGGATGGAACCAAATCTACCGCCTGCTTTGACGAAGTGGTTCCTGTGTCCGTCTCGTGCATGGGGTTGATTGCACTACAATCGCAGCCGTTGCGCGGGTCGCAGTTGGTTACGAATCTCGGGGACGGGTCAGGTGTACGCCCCCGAGCCGCATGCTTCCGCGACCGTTCATCCATTGTTTGCCTCGTGCCTGTCAGATGTCACCATTTCGTGATACTATGATCGGCGCGCGAACAGTTGAAATACGCGCATCTGGTTTGCAAAGTCGACCGGCTCCCTGATATGATTGATACTGGCAGTAAATCGGAACCCTTCCCCTTTGAAAGCCAAAATCAACCAACGGAGTTAAAACACTACTGAATGAGTTTTACTGTTTTTCTTGGCAACCTCCCCTCATGGGTCACCGCTGACGACATCAAAGGATGGCTCACCGCGGAAGACCTGGTGGCGGATTCCATTAAGGTGATCCGCAACCACGAAACGCAGGAGTCCAAAGGCTTCGCGTTCGTGGAGGCTCCCACGGCGGATGAGATGGCAAACATCATCCGTCGTTTTGACCGCGCGCCTCTCGAAGGCAAGCTGCTTCGCGCCAACCCTGCACAACCCGCCAAGGGTAAGCTTCCGGCGAACGGAACAGCCGCCACCGCCGCGCCGCCGAATCGCGAACCGATGCAGGCGCGCCGGCGTCCTAAGCGAACCAAAGAAAAGGAACAGGCCGCGCGCAGTGCTTTCGCCACCGAATTGGCGAAGGCTCTTTAGTTCAACCCACTGGGGCACACCTGTGAACGGCAGGCACAGGCGGCTTCCCCGTAACCCTTTGAAGATAAAGGCCATGTGTCTCCGGCCCTGCTGTTGCACTGTGGCCCGCCATGAAATACGCGCTGATTAGTCTCCTGATCTCCGGAGCGAGTCTTTGGGGTGGAAATCAGCAGCCAATCCTCCAGCCAGTCGAATTCAACGTAAACTCGCGCTACACAGTGGAAAGCGTTGAGGTTCCGCGCGAGGTCGAATCCCGCATCAGCCGCGGTCTGCGCCGGGATCTCCAACGGCTCATCGGACAAAAATTTAACACCCAGGCCCTCAACGATCTCGCGCGCCGCATGCGCGAGGAGCTGAACGTCCGCACGGTCAGCCAGAAAGTCCTCCGTGGAAAGGCTCCGGACCACGTGAAGGTGGTGCTGGAAGTGGCGCACAAACGGGCCGAGTTCGATCTTTCCGTACCCAAGTTTCTCTATCACTCGAGCGAAGGATTTTCCACAGCTGTCGATGGGAACGTCATTCTGGGCAACAACCGCTTCTCCGCGGGCCTGGTGAGCGACGGCGACGAGTTAGCCGAGCGTTATGCCGGCGTGCGCGCGCGCTACGAAAACCGCAAGCTGGGCAGCGACCGCGTGCACCTGCGCTTCGAGTTCGACAGCTACCATCAGCAATGGAACCGCTCGACGGTGAACGCCAGCGAGGCCAGTGCCGCCGCCGGCGGCCTCTATCGCTCGCGCCAGAATTTCGAGCCGCTGGCTTCCGTCATGCTGACCAAGACCCTGACGCTTTCCTTCGGCGCGGGTTTCCAACGTTTCGATACACCCCTTCCGGCCGCGCGCACCCAGTCCGCGAACGCCGCCATTTCAAATCTGCGCTATGAGCGGCGGATTGAGGGTTGGGGAGCCGATCAGCATGAACTAGAGGCAGGCTACAGCCTGCGCGCGGCCACCAGAATCCTGAACAGCGATTTCTCCTATGCGCGGCACCGCTGGACGGTGCGATATTCGGTCACGCGCGGGCGCCACAGCCTCACCGATGAGGCCATCGCCGGCCTGATCACGGGGCGCGCGCCATTATTTGAGCGGTACGTGCTGGGAACTAGCTCCATGCTGCGGGGTTGGAACAAGTACGACCTGGATCCGCTGGGCGGCAGCCGAGTGGCGTACAACTCGCTTGACTACCGCTACGGCATGTTCGACGTCTTCTACGATACAGGCGCGATTTGGGACGCGGGGCAGGATGCGGTTGCGCGGCACTCGCTCGGCGTGGGCCTGCGCAAGAATGGGTTTATGGTGGCCATGGCCTTCCCTGTCAAAGGAGGCCGCGTGACCCCCACTTTCATGGTCGGTATGAATTATTGATGAGCAGACGCATGTGATGGACATAGTCACCAGAAGATGGTGGCTGATGGCGAGCTTCGGCGCGCCGCTCACACTGGGCCTCGCGGCCCAATCGCTCGGAGTGCGTCTGGATGGCGATGATCTTCGCATCGTGGCGCCGCAATTCCACTTTCTGACGGGTAAGTCTCTGGAAAAGCTGAAGGATGGCGCGTCGGTGGCGTTCCTTGCCCAGTTGTCTCTTTCGCCCGAAGTCAACGCACCGGCGATCAAACGGGCCGTCGACCGGTTCATTGTGAGCTACGACGTGTGGGAGGAGAAATTCTCCGTCACCCAGACCGGCATGGAGCGGGGCACGGTGACGCATCTCTCTTCCACCGCCGCCGAAGCCTGGTGCCTGGATCGTCTGACCGTGGGCATCGAGGGCCTCGCGCCGAATAAACCGTTCTGGATAAGATTGGAATTGCGCGCGGAAGATGCCCGGGACCAGGCCGGGGTAGTGGGAGACGCGGGCATCAATTTGACGCGCCTGATTGAAATTTTCAGCAATCCGGCGCGCGCGCAGCAGTCGCGCTGGGAAGGAATTGCCGGCCCGGTACGGCTGATGGACTTGAAAAGAGAGCGCCGGGGTTCGCGCAGCGGGTGAATCGGCTTCGAAACAAGCTCATCCTGATCTTCCTCGCCGCCACAATTGTGCCCTGGGGCGCCACGCTCTGGATCACGACCTCACTGCTCGACCAGAGCCTCCGTTACCGCTTCACGCGCGAGCTCGATGAGATGTCGCGGTCTCTCAAAAATGCCGGCCGCGAGTTCTACCTGCAGGCGTGCCAGGACCTGAAAAACGCAGCACTCGCCCAAAGCGTAGCTCCCCAACGATTTGCCGAGCGCGACGCGAGCACGTGGCCCGAGCCGCTGCGGCGCTTCTGGGCGAGCGGCGACACCGAGCGCTTCGATCTGGCCGGCAATGATGGCGTCCTACTGGATTATTTCGTGCGGCGCCCGGGCGAAGCACTGGTTTATTCGCGCCCCTTGAGCCTTGCCATGAATCGGCTGGACGCGCAGTACCGCCAGGCCCGGAAGCTGGTGAACGCGGATCAATCGCGCGACCTGCGGCGCGGGTTTATTTACGTATGGGTGCTGCTGGCCTCCGCGGTGTGGCTGGGATCGCTGGTAATCCTGGCGCTATTGGCGCACCATGTGAGCCGGCCCATTCAACAATTGACCGCTGGACTTTCCGAGTTGGCGGCCGGCAATTTCGCGGTGCGGCTCAAGAGCCGGCGCGATGACGAGATTGGCCGCGCTATCCTGGCGTTCAACGACACTGCTGAGCAACTCGAGCAGAACCGTGAGCGCCTCATATACCTGACACAACTGGCCAGCTGGGAAACACTGGCGCGCAAGATGGCGCATGAGGTGAAGAATTCGCTCACGCCCATCCGGCTGACGGTGGAAGAAATGGTGGCCCGGCAAAGCGGAACGGAGCGCAAATTCTTCGAGCAGGCCGCGCAAATCGTGGTCGAGGAAGTGGAAAGCCTGGAGCGCCGCGTGCGCGCATTCTCACAATTTTCCGCCGAGCCCCCGGTGCGCCTGCGCGAGCTGGATTTGAACGCCGTGGTTGAGGACCGGGTGGCGTTTCTCAAGACCGGGCACCCGGAAATCAACTACAGCGTGCGGCTGGAGCAGACCGCGCCCCATGCCGTCGCCGATGAGGATCTGGTCAAAGGCATACTCGTCAACCTGCTCGAAAATGCCGCGCAGGCCGCGGGCGCGGGCGGAAACGTGCTGGCGGTAACGCAGGTGTTGAACGGAAAAGTCGCCGTTGAAATTCACGACTCCGGTCCCGGACTGAGCGAACAGGCGCGCCGGACGCTGTTCCAGCCCACGATTTCCTTCAAGAAAAACGGCATGGGCCTGGGACTCTCGATCGCGCGCAAGAGCGCGCTGCTTTCGGGCGGTGACATCGTGGCCGTGCCCGGCGAACTCGGCGGCGCGGCGTTTCGTGTTGTGCTTCCTAACAGCTCCAATGGCGTCCAAAAAAGTTCTGATTGTTGACGACGAAGACAACATCGGCCGCTCGCTGCGCATGATTCTGGAGCGCGAAGGCTATGCGGTGGCCATCTGCCGATCGGTCGCCGAGTTCCGCAAAAACGGCGACACGCAGCGCGCCGACGCGTTCCTTTTCGACATGCGCCTGCCCGATGGCAGCGGGATCGATCTGCTGCGCTCTCTCCAGCAGAACGATACGCGCGCGCCCGCGATCATGATCTCCGGGCACGGAACGATCGCCGATGCGGTGGAAGCTACGCGCGCCGGCGCGTTCGATTTTCTGGAGAAGCCGCTGAGCCGGGAGAAGGTCCTCGTGGCGCTGAAAAACGCGCTGGAGCATGCCAGCCTGCGGCGCGAGAACGAACGCCTCCGCGAAATGGTGGGTCCGGGGCCGAAAATGATCGGCACAAGCCCGGCGTATTTGCGCGCGGTGGAGCAAGCATCCATGGCGGCGCGGTCGGACGCGCGCGTGCTGCTCATCGGCGAGTCTGGCAGCGGCAAAGAGC
>Ga0137403_10009641_pt1 | contig 10726 bp, 14 predicted proteins | sample CZOMad2_1_16fung_FD_122057 | JGI IMG/M metagenome (GOLD analysis project Ga0137403, IMG submission 122057) | Vadose zone soil fungal communities from Angelo Coast Range Reserve, California, USA - CZOMad2_1_16fungal (Hybrid Assembly) | ecosystem: Environmental > Terrestrial > Soil > Vadose zone... | reverse complement strand
TCAACCAAAGCGTAAGCACGATCTCCAAGCAGTCCTCGTTGCGTCACATCGGTCGCGTTCAGTTCTTCTCCGATCATTGATTTGACGGGGTATCGCCATAGAGAAACTACTGAGCCAAGATCGATTGGTGTCGTGTCAGCCATACCTTCACCTCCCTGTTTAGAGTCAGGTCGCACCACTGCGATGATCCGCATCATTAATGCGGCTTCGGTTGCTCCGGTTTGAACTCGATCACGATGCCTCGCAGCGGCGCATCACCGACGTTCTTCGCAGTGTGAATCACTGGAGGATTGAACGCGGCGCGATCAGGCACGATGTCCACAAAGATCTCGGGCTGCCCATCGGGCCATTGCTGAAGCCGGGTCCGGTTGAGCTGCATCACGACGCGTTGGCTGTGGCTATGTCTCGCTCGCGTGTCGCCGACAGCGAGCCTCTCTTCGAAGATGAAGAACCTCGCGCCGTCGTAACGGATCGCGTTCTTCTCGGGAGGAATGATCTCGCGAGGCGACTGAACCGGCGGGTGGTTCGGTTTGATGTTCACTTCAAAGAACGGTCCTCCGGTGGGCGGTTCGTATGACTCGCCGGGCTTGAAGACGGCGATGTCACCTCGTGTCATCTTTCGCGGTAACTTGCCAGATCGCAGCTCGATGTTGCCCAACGCCACGATGACACGATCACCGCAGCCCGGCACGCTGGCCGAAGCGCACGGCGCCGCGTCCCGCATCACTCGCACATAGTCATTCTCGAGCGCCGGAGGCGGCCCCTGAAATAGCCAGGACATTAACAGGAACATCATCGCAACACCTCAGTTGACGGGCTACCCAGTGGGGCGGCCGCTTGCAACAACGCAGGTACTGAAAGCGTTCTCTGTTTGTGAGTCATTCGACCGCGCTCCGATTCAGAATCGAGGGAAAGGCACTAATGCGTATACGTGAATCACAGACTGAGAGTCAACAGCAGTGGGCATGAGTTTGATTTGAGCGGTCTCGATTGTCGGTCCGGGGGCCCGTCGCATTCAGTTGATGCTTAGAGGGGCAGGTGTTAGGTTTGACACCGATCAATCTTTGAGGAGCAGATTATGTATTGTCCGAATTGCGGCAACGAGAACCCTGAAGCTCGAAGATTCTGCCGATCGTGCGGATTGAGCTTGCAGTCGATTGCTCCGGCAGCGGCGGGCGAGTCGCCAACCACTGTTGAAGAAGAAGAAGACTGGGTTCAGCCCGTTAGCCGCATGCAAGCAGCCTGGCAGAACCCGCTGATTTACGCGCTGCTCCTTATAGTATTTGGCGTCATAATGGGAGCCGTCAGCGAAAGGGCGCCGCTCAGAAGCCAAACCGCGCACGACATTGGGACGATAATTGCGCTGCTGGGAGTGGGGCTGCTTGGCTTGAAGGGCGTGATGCTGATCGTGGCCCCGCCTCGTCCCTTGCCTCCGGTTAAGCGTGTGATGCAGGTCGAACAAACGTCTCAGCTGAAACCCTCCTTGCTTTCGGCCGAACCCCCGAGCGTTACTGAGAATACAACCCGGGAACTCGACGCAAGCATTGAGGGCACGAAAAAGCCTCGAGACACGCAACCCACCTTGTAGATACAACTGCTTGTGCGTGAGCACCTTTGAGTGGCTCTCGGTTCTCAGCAAATGTCTGACCTTGCTATGACCGAGCATTGCCGATGCCGGTAGGCCGTGCTTGACCTAACGACCGCCCAGTCAAGACTGCTTGCTCCTGGGCAAAGCGCGGCTGGCGACCCCGGTAATGGGATTGAACCAACGCAACGCACGTAACCGCAGAAAATCCGCATCCGCGGTATGCAGCACGGCGTCATGCTCAAGCGCGACGGCCGCAAGTTGAGCATCAGTCACGAGATTTCCCGCCGTACCGAGCGTCTCCAAGAGCTTTAGCACCTTCGCGACGTGATCTGCGCCGGGGTCCAGAATCTGCACGACCGGTTGTGCTTGCCAGGAGCGGACGTGCTCCGCGGCTTCAAGGGGAGCTAGGGGATTCCCAAACACGCGGGGATTTGTGCCGATGCGCACGAAGCCGAACACGGCGACCTGCGCTAGCCCAACAGGCTCGGTTCCCGACAAGCAACGCTGCCACCAGGCTGCCGCCTTGGAGTCAAAAGGTGAACCGGCGTCGTAAGCATAGAGCAGCAGATTGATGTCGGGTACGATCATCCTCTCTTCTTTCCGACGCGGACATTCTTATCGAGGAAAGCATCGATTTCCAGATCGTCGGCCAGCTTGTTAAAGCCGGCCGGGTCAATGCCAGAGCGCAACCCAAGTGAACGCGCCTTGATGGTGAATTTCGGGACTCCGGTCCTAACAGGTTTCGCGCCAAGTCCAGCCCGCACGGCGGCATTTAGCGTTTCCTTGAACGACTTTCGAGAGCGATACATCGCATCGCGCAACATCTGCTCGACGTCCTTTTCCAATGTTACAGTCGTTCTCATTGTGACACCATGATGCTTCCACAACATGCTGTCAAGATGCTCATCGATTGCAGGTAGCAGGGATTCATCGAGGATCAAGCGCACATCCCCCGCGCTGTTGCCTCCGGCAGTTCTGCCAGCGCGATGCTCGGGATCATGATTTCAAAGTTTAGGAAGATTCGCGTTTGCTCGTGCTTGACGGTTACTGTTGTGCCCGGTACCAGGCGCCTGGAGAGCATGAGGTCGGCGAGTGGAAACTCGAGGTAGTTGCGGACCACCCGCGTGATCTGGCGAGCGCCGTGATTCAGATCTTCGAGCCCCTCTTTCACCAGGAAGGTCTTCGCCTCCGGCTCGATTATGAATCCGATGCAATAGGCCGCGAGATATTTTTCTATCTCGGCTAGTTGCCGTTCAAGTAGCGTGATGATGTTCTGTTGGCTTAATCGTTCGAACACGACGATTTCATCTATGCGACTCACCAGACGCGGCCCCAGCCTGTTGTCCACTTCTTCGAGCGCCAGTGCCTGGCGTCTTGACATCTCGACGGTGGGTTCGCCGTCGAGAAAGAATCCGATTGTTCTTCCCACGAGCTGACCTGCTTTTTTTCCGGACAGATCGCTTATCAGAATGACGAACGAGTTGCGGAGTGGGAACGCGCGGCCCGGTGTCGTGATCGAACCGCAGTCGATCGCCAGGGCAAGATCATCGCGAAAAGCAGGAGGAGCCTTGTCGATTTCCTCGAAGACGACCAGTTGGAAATCGGGCCGCGAGGAGACACTCGGCGCCGGCGGTTGCGAGTACGTCGACGTCAACTGTCTTTCAAGGCTCGCAAGATGATCCGGGGCCTCACCGAGCTGTTGGCAATTCACATACAGCATTGCCTGCTCGCTGCCGGTTAACATTCGCGCCAGCGTCCGCGCCATATGAGTCTTGCCTGAGCTGGCCGGTCCAATGAAAAGCAACACACCCAGCACGTCGCTGCGGCGGCGCAATCCCGCAAGCGCAAGCGTGACTGCCCTGGTCAGCGCGGCGACGGCGTACTCTTGTCCCACCGTCTGGTCCTGCAGCGCCTGCATTACGAAGTTCGAGAAGACCATAATGGAAATAGGCTGGGCTCCAGCGAATGGAGCCCAACCTGCAGCCAGCCGAAGCCGGGTCTTAGCTATCCGTAGAACGGGACGTTCGCAAGGAACGGGTTGAACTGCTGCCCCTGCTGCCACGCCCCAAAAGGCATACCCTGCCCGGTCGCTTCGGGCACGCCGCCGTAAGCTCGCTGCAGTTGATAAAGCGGGTTGGATGCAAGCTGAGAAATCAACTGCGCCTCAATGAATGCCCTGTAGGGATCTGCCCACTGAGTGATTGGCGTAGCGACGCCCGGAATGAACGATTGGGAGCCCAGCCCCTGCTGCTGGCCGCCAATAAGCGGTCTGATCGGGAGCTGCTGCTGAGCCAGCGGGTTGACTTGCTGTGAAAACAGCGAGCGGATCGGGTCGCCCGCGATTGTGGGATTGATTAATCCCGGAGCCACGTTCGGATCGTTGTAACCAAACTGCTGGCCACCGGCGCCGAAGGCTACCCTTGGGTCAGCACCGTATCCACCGACCCGGCCGCCCACTCCCTGCTGAGAGAGATGTCCCGGCCAGTTTGACGCGGGCTGCGCGACGAAGGGGTTGATGGCTTGCGGAACGCCCGTTGTGAACTGAGACGCAAGCGGGTTGATCTGCCCGAATCCCGTAGTCTGTGAAGTAGCATACGGATTTGGAGCGAAGCCGCCCATCTGCTGGCCGAGGTTCGTGCCAACGCCCAGGGGGTTCAAACCCGCGGTTTGAGGTTGAATCGCGCTTGCGACTGCTACTGTGTTGCCGCAATAAGGGCACCTGCCTACTCCGGGTTGAGACGAAACGCCCACTGCGGACAAGAACGGATTTTCGAAAGCCTGTCTCGCCAAATTGATCATTGTTACCTCCTTACTTGGCAGTTGGTGATCGTCTTGCGCTGGCGAAGGCGCAAGACGCACATCCTTTACTGAGACCTCCACGGGCGGACTCGGTAGTCAGCCCGTTGCGATCTATTTCTGCCGCGCGCACACTCGTCCTCGGGCGTAACCGCACGACATTTGATTGCTACGCGCTTCCTCGCGCGCGGACGATTCTAAGGACCGCCGCCGGCCTTATCACCCGCAGGGAAACCTGAGGAATGAGTAGGTGTATGGCGCGGCCGGGAGAATTGGCATCGCGGCAGACCGAGCTTGCGCGGTGACGGGCAGCTCTCTGAGCAACAAGTTAATCAGCTCGTGTATCTCCTGGAGCTTGTCTCGCTCTTCGGGTGGGAGCTGCTGAGCGCCCAACTCGCTCGGATTCTGCACCTGGTTCTGTGATGGTGCGTATGCAGTCATTGTCCTTTCTTACCTCCTGTTTTCTCTTCGTGTCCCGAGGTTGGCTTCCCGCGGAGCGTCTCGTGAGCTTCCTCAGTCCGGCCGCCTGCCTCGATCTTTGGGATGGCGATCTCCAGCACGCCGTTAGACAACTTTGTCCTCAGCTTTTCTGGCTGAACGCGACTCGGCAAGGGGAACAGGCGTTCGAACGCGCCGTAGACGCGCTCCGAAGCGTGATACCGGGCCTCTTCGCTTACCCTGCGGAAGCGACGCGACCCGCTCACGATGAGCGTATTGTTGATTACCTGATGGGTAATCTCGTCTTCGGCCAGGCCCGCGACCTCTATGTTCACGATGTAGTCACGCGGCGTCTCGTAGACTTCGGCGGCGGGCGCCCAGGTGGGCGTTTTTGAGAGCCGTAGCGAGAGACCGCTGTTGATCAGATACATGTTCAGGTAGTTGATCTCGCTTTGAACAAGTGCCGCCGGGTCGGCTGAGCTGGGGAGCGGGAAACGAGGGTTTTTCACATCGATCTTTGGAGCGGGAAGCCCGGTCAATTGCTCGTAGACCTGCCTCACGTCTGTGAGCACCTGATCGTAAGAATACAGTGCCATGCCCTACCTCCTTCTTCGTTCTGCAATGGAGAAAAAAAACGCTCGCCTGTCTCTCTTTTGAGAGTCCAAGCCGAGCGCCATCGCCTGGCACAACGATAGCAAGCATCGCTACCGCGCGCTTCTGAGCCACTCAAAATGAAAAAGCACCCGCCGCCCTCACTGAGGGCAAATCGGGCGCCTTCGCCTTGCGAACGGCAACAACCATCGTTGCCATTCGGCCACACATTATACTTAAACGAGCGTCATGCTGCTTCGGTCGATTTTTTTTGCTTAGTCCCGCATCTCGTTTATTCCGCGCTCGCTCGCTTCGCTGCTGTTACTAACTCGGTCGCCGAGATGATCGATGTTGCAATTTCGGACATGCGCTTGCGTTTGTCCTGACTTTCTTTCTGGATCAGGCGAAACGCTTCGGCTTCGCTTAGCCTGGCCGAATCCATCAAAATGCCTTTCGCCTTTTCGATGAGCTTTCTCTCGGCAAGTTTCTCGCGAAGTGAAAGGATCTCGCTCTCCAATCGCGACTGCTTCGCCTGCTGGTGCGCCGCAACCGTGAAGGCAGCGCGAATGTCTTTCGCGTCAACAGGGTTGACCAGAAGAGCTTGAGCGCCAGCGTCTATGGCCTGCGCGCCAAGTCTGGAGTCAGCCTCATTTACTACGGCTACCATCGCTCGCGGGCGGCTGGCGCAAAGGTCCTTTATCAATTGCAAGCACTGCTCACGCTGACGACGCACGTCTATGAAAACGATGAAATCGAGATTAGAACAAGAAATGAATTCCTCAAGTTTCCGCGGTTCGCTGAATTTCTGTTCGATCTGGTAGCCCGCTCCTTGCGAGCCGAGAGCGAGGCTTTCACATAACTCCTCTTCAGGGCTAAAAATGCAAATCCTCATCGGGGCTAACCCCGCTTGCTGTACCATTATCATTGACCTCCACGAAGAGTCTCTCAGCACGTCGGATGGAACATGGGCACTGTGCTGATATGGTCTGGTGTACGGGTTTAGTACCACGGCGCCGGCTCAACCTAAAACATTATTAGATCGTGCGAGGCTACGCCCTGGTCGTGTCAAAGAACAAATGGCTATGATTTCAAGCTAGTTGTCTCGAAGAACCAAATCCCTAAGATAGATAGGGGCACTTCAGCAAAAGGAAGATTTCTGCAAGCTGCGGGCCAAAAGCCCTTAGTGGCTCGATTTGCACATAAACGATGGATTGCAGGTCAGCATAGAATCTCAACGCGTAAAGACTACCGCTATGCTGGGTAAGAAATTCCGGTGCGGCCTCGTAAGAATTGGCAAGATGGAAACAATTCGTTAAGCGTTCTGCACGGCGCCCGCGAGTTTGATCAGCGACGCCTTTGCGTCACCGTAGAGCATCCCGCAGTTTGGCTTGAAGAACAGCGGGTTCTCGATGCCCGCAAAGCCTTTTCCCTTTCCACGCTTCAGCACAACAACCGAACGCGCCTTGTCCACTTCAAGGATGGGCATTCCTGCGATGGGACTCCTGGGATTGTCGCGAGCGTCCGGGTTCACTACATCATTCGCACCAATCACTACCGCCACGTCTGTCGTCGGGAACTCGGCGTTGATCTGCTCGAGATCGTACAGCGATGAGTAGGGCACGTTGGCTTCGGCCAGCAGCACGTTCATATGCCCGGGCATGCGGCCGGCTACTGGATGGATCGCATACTTGACCGTGACGCCTCTTGCTTCGAGCATGTTCGCAAGCTCGCGCACCGAGTGCTGCGCCTGTGCCGTAGCCATGCCGTAGCCCGGCACGAAGATCACCTGACCGGCGTATGCGAGTTGCACCGCGATGTCTTCGCCTTTCACTTCGCGCATTTCGCCGGCAGATCCGCCTTCGGCAGCCGCTACTTCGGCTCCGAACGCCCCGAACAAAACGTTGGTGATCGAGCGGTTCATCGCTCGGCACATCAGGATCGAAAGGATGAACCCTGAGAAGCCATCAAGCGTGCCGGCGATGATCAGAACGTTGTTCGAAATAGCGAAGCCGGTCGCCGCGGCCGCAAGCCCGGCGTAAGAGTTCATCAGTGACATCACGACCGGCATGTCCGCGGCGCCGATCGGCAATACCAACAACACGCCGAACACGAACGCCAGCCCGGCCATCGCGTAGAACAACGAGTGCGCCGAAGGATCGAAGATCAGATAACCGAACATCCCAACCGTAATTGCGAGCAGCGACATGTTGAAGATGTTTTGCCCGCGATAGGTGATCGGCGTGCCGCGAACCCAATCCTGCAGCTTGATGAACGCCATCAGGCTCCCGGTAACGGTGATTCCTCCGAGCAGAACCTCGAGGCTAAGCGCGGTCATCTTGAAAGTGCCGAGTTCGACGGCGCTGTGCCGGTAATATTCAGACACGCCGACGAGCGAGGCGGCCAGCGCGCCAAACGCGTGCGAGAGCGCGGTCCGCTGCGGCATCGCGGTCATCGGCACCCAGATCGAAATAGCCCCGCCGATGAGTGAGCCGATGATCAGCCCGGCGATGATCCATTCGTAGCTGACTATTTCCCTGTGAAGCAGCGTGCCGACGATCGCCAGGAACATCCCGATTTCGGCGAAGATCATTCCTCGCCTGGCGGTTTCAGGATGGCTGAGGCCCTTGAGACCGAGGATGAAGAGAATGGACGCGGCCAGGTAAGTGAGTTCGATTGGAAGACCCATCAGGCTCGCTCTTGCTCCTCTGTAGAGTCTTTCTTGTCGTTCTTCACGGGAAGTTGTCTTTTGAACATCCGCAACATTCGATCGGTGATCATAAACCCGCCGACTACGTTTATCGTCGAAGCGGTCACCGCTATGAAACCCAGCACTGTGCTGACCGTGTTGTAGTGGGCGCCGGCGGTCACCAGCGAACCGACCAGCGAGATGCCGGAGATGGCGTTGGTCGCCGACATGAGCGGCGTGTGAAGAAGGGGCGGCACTCGCGAGATGACCTGATAGCCGAGAAAAGCCGCGAGAGCGAAAACGTACAGCCCCGCGATTATTACTTCAGTGCTCACGATTCAAATCCTCCAAAAAGTCCGACAGACTTCAGTTTGTCGCGGGTCTCAACTAATCAGCGAGGCTCCGACAAACTGAAGTTTGTCGGACACTACAGCTCCTATCGTGCGGCCGTCTCGAGTGCGGCAGCAACTCGACCATTCACAACCTCACCTTGATGCACTACGCACGTAGGACCAACCACGTCATCCGTCAAGTCGATCTTCAACTCACCCGTGTCCTCCATCAGAAGCTTCAAGAACGCCGTGATGTTTCGAGAGTAGAGCTGGCTGGCATGAACGGGCACCGTAGCCGCGAGGTTCAACGGCGACATTATGACTACGCCGTTTCGAACGACAGTCTCGCCCGGTCTGCTTGCGGCGCAGTTGCCTCCGGTTGAACCGGCCAGGTCCACGATAACCGAGCCGGGCTTCATACCGGCCACGGCCTCTTCGGTCACCAGCAAAGGCGCGCGCTTGCCGGGCACTTGCGCCGAAGTAATGATTGCATCTGTCGTCCTTGCGTGCTTCGTAATCAAGTCTCGGCCTCGATTGAGCGCTTCATCGCTAAGCTCGACCGCGTATCCGCCGGCGTCTTCAGTCTGGATGCCTCCGAGATCAACTTGCAGGAACTTAGCTCCCAGAGATCGAACGTGTTCGCCCGCAGCCGCCCGAACATCGTAACCTTCAACGACCGCGCCCAGACGACGCGCCGTTGCGATTGCTTGCAGACCCGCGACACCGGCGCCGAGGACCAGCACTCGCGCAGGAGCGATCGTGCCGGCAGCCGTCATCAACAAGGGAAACATGCGCGGCAATCGCTCGGCGGCCAACAGCACCGACTTGTAACCAACGATCGTGGCCATCGACGAGAGCGCGTCCATCGACTGCGCTCTGGTTGACCGTGGTATCAGCTCCATAGCGAACGCTGTGAGATTGCGTTCGATCAGTTGGACCATTGCGTCGGGTTCATCGAGAGGTCTCAAGAAGCCAATCACAACCGCGCCTGCATGCAGTCGAGCGAGGTCGTGATCCGATGGCCGGCTCACGCAGAGCAGGACATCAACCGAATCCAAAAGCTCAGTCTTGTCGCGCTCGATTTGCGCGCCCGCTGCGACGTAATCCGCGTCGCTCCCTCCCGAAGCGTCGCCGGTTCCGCTCTCAACGTGAACCGTCACGCCTGAAGTTACGAGAGCGCGCACAGAATCAGGCATGAGCGCCGCCCGAGTCTCTCCCGCCGGCGCCTCTCGCACTACAGCAATCTTCATTAACGCTCCGTGAAAGGGTTTCTGAATGACTCCGGCCCCGGTATTCTGTTCCACCGTTGCAGACCTGGGCTCGGAGAGCTGCGGAATAGAAGTCAAGAATATATCATTTCGTCGGGGACTTTTGCAGGCGCAACCGGCGCTCGGCAAGAATTGAGTGATCAGATGGTTTGGAATCCTGAGCGAACGGGAATGTTTTAGCGGTGCTTTGGGATTCATCAACCAATTGAGGCCGTACTAGAAACATAGGAGAGAGAATGAAGGTGCTGTCGGTCAACATTGGGCTTCCGCGCGATGTCATCTCGAAGGGCAGGTCCGTCACTACTGGCATCTTCAAAGAGCCGGTCGAGGGCCGCGTCCGACTTAGAACTTTGAACCTTGATGGCGACCGGCAAGCGGACTTGAAGGTTCACGGCGGTATACACAAAGCCGTCTACTCGTATCCAGGTGAGCATTACGACTATTGGCGCCGCGAGCTGCCGGGCGTCGAGCTGCCGTGGGGAATGTTCGGCGAGAATCTAACCGTCGAAGGAATACTCGAGAGGGAAGTCAACATCGGTGACCAGTTTCGAATTGGTTCGGCTGAGCTGGTGGTCACGCAGCCGCGGCTCCCTTGCTACAAGCTGGCGGTCAAGTTTGGGCGCGACGACATCATCAAACGTTTTCTTGAGAGCGGCCGCACCGGTTTCTACTTCGCGGTACAAAAAGAGGGCGAGGTCGGAGCCGGCGATTCGATCGAGATGATAAGCAGGGACGAGGATGAGCTGAAGGTCGCCGACGTCACCCGACTGTACCTGGATGACAAGGACGATCTCGAAACGTTGCAGAAGGCTTTGAGAGTCGATGCCCTGCCGGACAGTTGGAAGAATCACTTCGAGCGTCAGCTTGAAAGACTCCGCTTCAGTTCATAGTTCGGCGTTCAGGCGGAAGTTCGTCGTTCAGAGTACCGGCTTTAGTCGTGCGGTTTTGTTTGACCAATTTCAACCAAGCCGACTAAAGTCGGTACTCTGAACGACGATCTGAACGACGAACTTCCGCCTGAAGGCCG
>Ga0137403_10009639_pt1 | contig 10726 bp, 11 predicted proteins | sample CZOMad2_1_16fung_FD_122057 | JGI IMG/M metagenome (GOLD analysis project Ga0137403, IMG submission 122057) | Vadose zone soil fungal communities from Angelo Coast Range Reserve, California, USA - CZOMad2_1_16fungal (Hybrid Assembly) | ecosystem: Environmental > Terrestrial > Soil > Vadose zone... | reverse complement strand
ACGATGACCTTCACCGGAAGCCCCATCTGGGTCAGCGTGATGAAGTCTCCCATCATCATGCTGAAACCGCCGTCGCCCGACATTGAGATGACCTGGCGGTCCGGATACGTCGCCTGTGCGCCGATCGCTTGCAGCATCGCGTTTGCCATCGATCCGTGATTAAACGACCCGATAATGCGCCGCCTGCCGTTGACCTTGAGATAGCGCGCCGTCCAGATGATCGGCGTTCCGACATCGCAGGTGAAGATCGCGTCGTCGGCAGCCAATTCACTGACCATGCGGGTGACATATTGGGGATGAATAATGTTGCCGTTCGGACCACTCTCCGCCAAGGCGTCGAGGTCCCTGCGCGTTCTTTTGTAGTCACTCAGCGCTTCGCTGAGATGACTTGAATCGGTCTTTTGCTTAAGCGAAGGCAGCAAGGCATCAAGCGTATCCTTGACGTTGCCGAGCAACCCCAGATGAAGCGAGCAGCGATTTCCGAGTGCCTCGGGCCGCACATCGACTTGCGCTATTTTTGCCTGCTCCGGATAGAACGCCCGATATGGGAAATCGGTACCGAGCATCAAGAGAGCATCGCAATTCTTCATGGCGGCGTAGCCGGATGCAAAGCCGACCAGGCCTGTCATTCCTACGTCGTAGGGGTTGTCGTATTCGACAAACTCCTTGCCGCGGAAGGCATGCACGATGGGGGCCTTCAGTTTGCGGGCGAGCTCGATGATCTCTGCATGCGCGCCCGCACACCCGGCGCCGCAGAACAAGGTTACCCGCGATGCTTTATTGAGAAAGTTTGCCAGATGCCCGATATCGGCCTCGTTTGGCCGCAAGACAGGCGCAGTGGGCGCGATCCATTCCGGAACATCGTCATCAATCTTCATGAGCGCGACGTCGCCAGGCAGCACAACGACCGAAACGCCTCGCTTGGCGATCGCGACCCGGATCGCGCGTTTCAATATCTGTGGAAGCTGTTTGGGATTCGAAACCAGCTCGACATAATGGCTACAATCCCTGAACAGGTTTTCTGGATGAGTTGCCTGGAAATAGTCGATTCCGATTTCGCTGCTGGGGATGTGGGCGGCGATTGCCAGAACCGGCACGCCGTTGCGCTGGCAGTCGAATAGGCCGTTGATCAGATGAAGGTTTCCTGGACCGCAGCTCCCGGCGCACACAGCAAGGCTCCCGGTAAGATGAGCTTCGGCCCCCGCCGCAAACGCCGCGGCCTCTTCATGCCGCATGTGGATCCAGTGGATTGATTTTCTTCGCCGCAGCGCGTCAGTAAAGCCGTTCAGCGAGTCTCCCACCACTCCGTAGACGCGCTTCACGGCCGCCTTCTCGAGGGCTTCGACCAAATATTCGGATGCATTTTTGCTCATCGGCTTTTCTTTCCTATCGCAAGAACATCTCCCCGGCCGAGGGTCTCCGCGGGACCGGGGTCCGCGGAGACCCTCTCGGCAAAAGCGAGGGACCACGCTTCGCCGTTACGGCGGAAGTTCTCAGTCACTTTCGAGCCGTAGTCTTCGAGAATCTTCAAATCGCTCACTGACAGCGCGACCGTTTGAGTTCGGATCTGGGGACCATTCGGCAATGTCGCTGCCGTCGCATCGGGGTCCGTCCAGAACTCGACTCCAACAACGTCGCCCGCATAGTGCCAGGGTGGTGGCGGAGTTAGAGCGACCTGGCCGAATGGCGATTTCGGAACTGTGAAGCCCTTTGGCATTCCCGTGTCCTGATGCATCACTTTCGGCAAGAGGTTACCAATACCAGCCACAATTGATTTGATTGAAGTGCGTCGACTTGTCTATTCCTGCCGCAACTCGGAACGCGCTCTTTGGGATAACCCGCGATTGCCAGGCGGTCAGGTCTGCCAGGACCTCGATATCGGTGACGGAATATGAAAAACGAGAATCGATATCCGCACCGCCGCGCAGGTCGAACGACGTCGCCTCACACCGATGACCGGGCATGATCCGCAGCCTGCACGAACCAGCGTGAGCCGTAAGTGATGGCAAGCGCCGCCAGCGCAAGACCGGTGGGTATTACAAGCGACCACAGTCCGACGTGCGCTTGACACCAGGCGCCAAGGCCCGACCCGGCAACAAAGCCCGTGATTGCTACTCCGGTGCGCCGCGCGCGTGCCATTGCCTTAGCGCGGCCATCGGGGTTCGTTCCAAGCCATACCTCTCCAAGGTCCAGTACAAACCGAGTCAAGTTGGTCGTCATCACCGCAGTGGACGGCGCATCCTTGAGCGAGATTTGCACAAGAGCGTTTTGTACGGCCATCGCGGAAACGCCAAGCATGGCAGCAAATATCATTACTGTGGCGCTCGGATCGGCCGGAGAGCCAGCCTCGATCGCTATCGCAAGAAATCCGGCAAGGAACAGAAACTGCAGGAGCAACAACGGTCTCAGGGTGGCGATCCCGAACCGATCGAGTGTTGCAGCCAGAAGTCGCGCAGCAAAGAGCGCTATGATGAACACCGGCACGGACAGCAAATGCGCCACCGACGCGTGCTCGCCTGCAGCAATTCCTGCCGCAAGAATCACGAGGTTGCCCGTGATATGGGCGATGAACAAGGCTCCGAGCCCGAGGAACCCGATCACGTCGACGCTGCCAGCAATGACGCTCAGCACGAATGTCAACAACTTCGTGCCGAGCCGGTCGCTGACCGATTCCACGGTCCGAGATCCATTCATTAGTGGTTCAAATTATCCTCACTCCGGGTAGACCGGTCGGTAAACCCGCGATCGGATCAGCGCGCCAACATCATCCGGCCGAGGCACCCGCGCCAGGCCCTGGTCGAAGATGCAGGCGGCGACCCGCTCGGCCACGTGCAGCGAGGCGCCGAAAATCCGCTCGCGCGGCGGATAGATGAGCTCTGCCGCGAGGTTGTCCTCGCTGACCTGTTCGGCAATCGCCTGCGCGGCGGTGAGGAACATTTCATCGGTGACCCGCTTTGCCTCAGTGGCAAACAGTGCCATGGCCATGGCTGGGAAGATGTAGACGTTGTTGCCCTGGTTCGGGACGAATTTCCGGCCGCCGATATCGACGGGGGGAAACGGGCTGCCGCTGGCAAAAATGGCGCGACCGCCGGACCAGCGATAGGCCTCCTCGGCCGAGCATTCGGAGCGCGAGGTCGGATTGGAATACGGAAAGATGATCGGCCGCTGATTGAGCTCGGCCATGGCTTCGACCACATCACGGGTGAACAGCTTCGGAATCCCACTGACCCCGATGATCCCGGTCGGCTTCAGGGCCTTGACCGCCTCGACAAACGTCGGAATCGGCGACCGGTCCTGGGCGAACGGGCGCTGAAAGTCCGCGAGGTCCTTGCGAGCGGTGACGAGCAGACCATTGACATCGAAGAGGGCGTTGCGACGCCTCGCTTCGTGTATATCCATGCCGGCTTCAGCCATGGCGTGGCTGATCAGCTCTGCAATTCCCGTTCCCGCCGAGCCAGCGCCGAGAAACAGGAACCGCTGATCGGTGATTTTCTGCTTTGTGATGCGCAATGAGGCCAGGATACCAGCGAGGGCTACACCCGCGGTGCCCTGGATGTCGTCATTGAACGTGCAGATCTCGTTGCGGTAACGCTCGAGGAGCGGCACGGCGTTGATGTTCGCAAAGTCTTCCCACTGGATACAGCATTTCGGATAGAGTTGCTGTACCGCCGTCACGAACTCATCAACGAACGCCGCATATTCGTCGCCACGGAAGCGGCTTTGCCGCAGCCCCAAGTAGAGTGGATCGTCGAGCAGAGCCTGGTTGTTGGTGCCGACGTCGATAACCACCGGCAGGCAGTATTGGGGCGGCACGCCGGCACAGGCCGTGCAAAGAGCGAGTTTCCCGATCGGGATGCCCATGCCGCCAGCGCCGAGATCCCCCAGCCCGAGGATGCGCTCGCCGTCGGTGACCACGATGAAGCGCACGTCCTTTTCGGGCCAATTGGATAGAAGTTCCTTGACGCGACCGCGTGCGCTGATCGGCAGATAAATGCCGCGTGGCTGGCGGAAGATGTGACCGAATTTCTGGCACGCCTCGCCAACCGTAGGCGTATAGACAATCGGCATATAGGTTGCAGGGTCCGACATCAGGACCGAGTAGTAGAGAGTCTCGTTGCGCGCCTGCAGATCCGACAATACGAGGTACTTGAGCAAATCGTTTTCGAGACGGACGATCTCATCGTGTCGGCGCGCGACCTGCAGCTCAAGCGAAAGCACTGCTGGCGGCAGCAAGCCTTCGAGACCGAAAGCACTGCGCTCTGCCTCCGTGAACGCGGTACCTTTGTTGAGGTGCGCGTTGTGCAGGCGATCGTAACCGGTAAGCTGCTTCGAAGTCATTTTGGTTGGTGCGTTCATCGTGTTTGCTCCATTTGTGCGATTTCGATAGTGTCTGCTGCGAGCATCCCTGAATGGATGAGCGCAGCCGCCTTGACCGTGCCGGCGGCGAGTGCGGCGCCGGTGCCCTCCGCCTCGCCCATCCCGAGATCGAAGAGCGGTGTCAGGCCGATCTTCTCCGCGAGTCGGCGATGGCCGGGCTCGGTCGCGGCGACATAGGCCAACAGGCAGTGGTCGAGAGCCGCCGGATTGGCGCGATGAAGCACAGCCGCGGCCGCTGTCGCCGCAAAGCCCTCGAGGACGACGGCAACCTGTGTCCGCGCCGCGATGATTGTGCCGGCGATCGCCGCGAATTCGCGCCCGCCCAAGCGGCGCAGAACTTCGAGCGGATCCTCGAGATGACCGGAGTGCAGGGCGAGCCCGTGATCGACGGTCTCCGCCTTCCGGCCGATCGTCGCAGCATCGGCCCCTGAGCTGGCGCCAACCCAGTCGGCACCGCTGCCGCCGAAGATCGCGGCCGATATCGCCGCGGCGGCAGTCGAACCGCCGACGCCGATACTCGCCAGTGCGATGAGATCGACGCCGTCGGTGACCGCCTCTATGCCGAATGCCATGGTTGCGGCGCAGCCTCGCTCGTCCAGGGCAGCGTCCGTAGTGAAATCGGCAGTCGGCAGGTCGAGCGCGAGGTCGTAAAGCTTCAGCCCGAGGTCGTGGGCGGCACAGACCTGGTTGACTCCCGCGCCGCCGGCCGCCGCAAGCTCGACAAAGCGCTGCGTGGCCTCAACCGGGCGCGGTGAGACGCCATGCCGCGCGATCCCGTGATTGCCGGCGAAGATCGCCACGACCGGGCGCAGAACAGCCGGCGGCCGACCCGTCGAAGCGGCGAGCCAAGCGGCAACCTTTTCGATGCGGCCAAGCGAATTTTTGGGCTTTTCGATGCGACCGAAATCGTCGCGAACGCGAGCAGCCGCACGCTCATCCAGCGGCGGCAACCGCTCTATGAGCGCGCGAAAATCGCCGAAGGGCAGTCCGGAATCAATTGACGAAAGAGTTGCCATCGGTCATGTCCTTTGCCTTGCCCAGGTCGTCGCGCAGCAGATTGAACACCCCACCGTTGTTGTTGGAGTAGCCGATCGGCACATCGCCGGGCGCCTGGACCCACAGATCGAAGTGTGCAAAGGCGGCGTCAGATGGTGCTTCAACATGGCGATCGCCTGCTCACCTAGGGTCATGCCCAACAAGCCCACTAGTGCCGTTAGTGGTGGCACAGGCGATTGGACCTGGAGGAGCGACCTGCAGCTCAAGCGAAAGCACGGCCGGCGGCAGCAGGCCTTCGAAACCGAAAGCACTGCGCTCTGCCTCCGGCTGCTTCGCAGTCATTTTGGTTGGTGCGTTCATCGTGCTTGCTCTATTTGTGCGATTTCGACAGTGTCTGCGGCCCGAACGCCATGATCGGCTTTATTTGCTACGTAGGGTCGAACCATCTTTGCTGGATCGACCACGCGGTCGAATGTCGCCTCATCGACATGGCCGAGCTGTAGTGCGGCGTCTTTCAGGGTTAGATCATTCTCCGCTGCGAAATGGGCGATCGCCGAAGCCTTGTCGTAGCCGATCACCGGAGCGAGTGCCGTAACCAGCATCAGTGAGTGGCGCACGTATTCGGAAATCTTCTTGCGGTTCGGCTGCGTGCCTTCGACGAGAAATTTGCGGAAGTTCGTGCACCCGTCACTGAGCAGTGTAATCGACTGGGCGATGTTGGCGATCATCACGGGCTTGTAGACATTCATCTCGAGATAGCCTCCCGCGCCGCCAAAGCCGACCGCGACATCGTTCGCCATGACCTGCACGGCGATCATCGTCAGTGCTTCAGCCTGCGTTGGATTGACCTTTCCCGGCATAATCGAGGACCCAGGTTCGTTCTCGGGAATGAGCAACTCCCCGAAGCCAGCGCGCGGGCCGCATGAGAGCAACCGAATATCGTTGCCGATCTTGTAGAGCGAGACCGCAAGGGTGCGCAGCGTCCCGGAGAGTTGCACGAGCGCGTCATGCGCACCCTGAACAGCAAATTTGTTGGGCGCACTTACAAAGGGAAGGTTAGTGAGCCTGGCGATTTCCGCCGCGGCGGCTTCTCCGAAGCCGGGCGCGCTGTTGACCCCGGTCCCGACCGCCGTACCGCCGAGCGCGAGTCGGTACACACCCGGCAACGCCCGCTCGACCCGCTCCAGGTCGTCCGCCAGCATCGCGGCATAACCCGACCATTCCTGGCCGAGAGTGAGTGGCGTCGCATCCTGCATGTGGGTGCGGCCGATCTTCACGATGTCGTCCCATTCAGCCGCCTTGGCCCCAATCGCATCGCGTAGCGCGGTGACGGCAGGAATCAACCGCTCCTTGACATTGACGGCGGCGGCAATGTGCATCGCCGATGGAAAGGAGTCGTTCGACGACTGCGACATGTTCACGTGATCGTTTGGATGAACGGGATGCTTACTGCCGAGCTCCGTGCCCGTCAGCTGACAACACCGGTTCGAGACCACCTCGTTGACGTTCATGTTGAACTGAGTGCCGCTGCCAGTCATCCACACATGCAACGGAAACATGTCTTGATGTTTGCCGCCAAGGATCTCGTCGCAAACACGCGTGATCAGCGCATAAGCTTGGTCCGGCAGCCGGCCGCCCTTGTGGTTGGCCGTGGCAGCTGCGCGCTTTATGATCGCGTAGGCAGCGATCATCTCACGAGGGATCAGGTCCTGACCGATGCTGAAGTGCTGCAGGGAGCGCTGAGTCTGCGCGCCCCAAAGCTTTTCAGCCGGCACTTCGACCCGGCCCAGGCTGTCGGCTTCTGTGCGAAATTCTGACATGGTGCTCTCATCTGCTCCGTGACATCAGCCGCGCTCGGACATCATGTGTTTGGTGTTGCCGATCGCGCGCGCGGGATTCAGTCCTTTCGGACACGTCTTTGTGCAGTTCATGATCGTATGACAGCGATAGAGGCGGAACGGATCCTCGAGGCGGTCAAGCCGCTCGCCGGTGGCCTGATCGCGACTGTCGGCAAGCCAGCGATAGGACTGCAGCAGGATGGACGGACCGAGATATTTGTCCTGGTTCCACCAGTAGCTCGGGCACGATGTGGAGCAGCAGAAGCAGAGGATGCACTCCCACATGCCATCAAGCTTGGCTCGGTCCTCGGGGGATTGCCGGCGCTCGCGATCCGGCGGCGGCTGATCTGACTGCAGCCATGGCTCGATCAACGCGTACTGCGCGTACAATCCGGTCAAGTCAGGAATGAGATCCTTCAAGACAGGCAGATGTGGCAGCGGCGTGATTCGGCTCGTACCTGCCTTTAGGCTGTTGATGGGCGTCAGACAGGCCAGCGTATTGTGTCCGTCGATGTTCATCGCGCAAGAGCCACACACACCTTCACGGCAGGACCGCCGGTACGACAGTGTCGGATCGATCTGATCATTGATTTTGACAAGCGCATCGAGAACCATTGGTCCGCAATGATCGAGGTCAATCTCGTATGTATCCAGGGATGGATTCGCCTTCTTGTCCGGATCCCAGCGATAGATCCGGAAGGTCTTGACATGGCCGCCGTCGCTCTGGGCCGGCCAGTGCTTGCCTTTTCCGACTTTGGAATTCGCTGGAAGTGTGAACTCGGACATTTCAGGACTCTCCTGGTTTGATGATGACTCGCTGCTATCGGTGTACCCGACGCGTTAATGAGTGCGCTCTGCTGGCGGAAAGCTTTCCACTTCGTTGGAGCGCGTTTCCAGACGCACCGGGCGATAGTCGAAGGTGACCTTCCAGTCCGCGTCTTTCCAGGCGACGGTGTGCTTGAGCCAATTCTTGTCATCGCGCTGCTGAAAGTCATCACGCGCGTGTGCGCCCCGCGATTCAGTGCGGGCAACGGCGGAATGAGCAATCACGACCGCCTGCTCGGACAGATTTGCGAGCTCAAGGGCCGAGACCAACGCGACGTTCCACTTTAGCGAGGGGTCATCGACCGTAACGCGCTCCAGTGGATCGCGCAGGTCGTTCAGCCTCTTCATTCCCTCCTGCAAGGTATCTTCACGACGAAATACGCCAAAGCCCGATTGCATCGCTTCCTGCATCAGCGGACGAATCTCACCGGCCTTGTTGCCGCCTTTGCTATGCCGGGTCCGGTCGAAACGAGCCAACGCGGCTTCCTGCGAATGACCATTTATCTCACGCGCAGGAGTTCCCGGCTTGATCAACTCGGCCGCGCGCAGCGCTGCCGCCCGTCCGAAGACAATGAGATCGAGCAAGCTGTTGGTGCCTAGCCGGTTGGCGCCATGCACCGAGACGCATGCCGCTTCACCGATCGCCATTAACCCCGGCACGACTGTCTCTGTGTTGTCCTTCGTCGGATGAACGACTTCAGCCTTGATATTCGTCGGAATGCCGCCCATGACGTAATGCACGGTCGGAATAACGGGAATTGGCTCCTTATGTGCGTCGACGCCGGCGAAGGTACGCGCTGACTGGACGATGCCGGGCAGCCGCGCATTGAGCACATCCGCGGGGATATGCTCGAGGTGAAGATGGATGTGATCTCTTTTCTCGCCGACCCCTCGGCCCTCCCGGATCTCGACAGCTTCGGCTCGACTGACAACATCGCGCGATGACAAATCCTTCTCTCGCGGCGCATATTTGGGCATGAACCGCTCGCCCTCGCTGTTGGTCAGATAGCCCCCCTCGCCACGGGCGCCCTCGGTAATCAGAACGCCGGCGCCGTAGACGCCGGTGGGATGGAATTGAATGAATTCCATGTCCTGCAGCGGCAGGCCGGCCCGCAGCACCATCGCGCTTCCGTCACCGGTGCAAGTGTGCGCCGAAGTGCAGGACTGGTAGACGCGGCCGCAGCCGCCCGTCGCTATGACGGTCATGTTGGCGCGGAAGCGATGGATTGATCCGTCTTCGAGGCACAAGGCGAGCAGACCCCGGCAGACACCGTCGTCGTCCATCAGCAAGTCGAGTGCAAAATACTCAATGAAGAAGCGGGCCTTGTGCTTCAGGCACTGCTGGTAGAGCGTATGCAGGATGCCATGTCCGGTGCGGTCGGCTGCGGCGCAGGCCCGATACGCCATGTCTCCCTTGGCATATTCCGTCGTGTGTCCGCCGAAGCGCCGCTGGTAGATTTTGCCGGCGTCGGTCCGGCTGAACGGCACGCCCAAATGCTCCAGTTCGACGACTGCATCCACCGCCTCGCGACACATGTATGCGATCGCGTCCTGGTCGCCAAGCCAGTCGGACCCCCGCACCGTGTCGAACATGTGCCAGCGCCAATCGTCGTTTTCGATATTTCCCAAGGCAGCGCTGATGCCACCTTGCGCCGCGACGGTGTGGCTTCGCGTGGGAAACACCTTGGTGATGCAGGCCGTGTTCAAGCCGGCCGCAACCATCCCGAGTGTCGCCCGCAGTCCGGCGCCGCCGGCTCCGAGGACGATCACATCGAACGAGTGGTCAACGATTTCGTAAGCATTGGGCATTCTGGTCTCCTTAGTGGCCGAGAAAGAGCTTGAGGACAGCGAGCACAGCGGCGCCTGCGAGGAGCACCGCAACGGCACGAAAGAGAAGCTCGGCTGCGAGGAGCCGGGCGCGCGTATGCACATAATCGAGAATGACCGAGCGAACACCGATCAGCGCATGCGTGATCCCGGCAAGAACGACAAGGATTACGAGCAAGGCTGGTACAGGCAAGGAAAGCCAGTCGGCGGCCGTCTTTCGGTCTGAGGTCGCGAGTGACAGGATCGACGCTGCGAAATAGACGCTCAGCGGGATCAGCGCGATCGCCGTCAAGCGCTGCAATCGCCATTCGCGCAGTCCATCGCGCGCGCTGCCGAACTGGCGGACACGCCGGGGAACCACCTCGTCGCGCAGCGCCGTCTTGTCCGATAGAGAAGAAGTTTTTGTCATTGGAGTCTCCTAGGTCAGAAACACATAGAGCCAGGTCATGGCAGTCAGGAGCACGGTCGCAGCGAGAACGGCGTAGCCGCTGCGAGAGGCGCTCCTGATTTCAAAGCCGTAGCCGGCATCCCAGGCCAGGTGACGGACGCCGTTACATAAGTGGTAGAAGAAGGCGATGGACCAGCCGAACAACAGCACGAGACCGATCGGAGAAACGAGAAACGTATGGGCGGTTGCAAATAGTTCACCGCCGGCCGCCACGGTGATGAGCCACCAGACGAGCAGGATTGAGCCCACCGCCAGCGCGATGCCCGTGAGTCGGTGAAGGATGGACAGCGCCGAGGTGATCTGGAAGCGATACCAGATCGGAAACATGAAGGGCGATAGCGGACGTTCCATTGTGTGCTCCTATTTCTCAGATTCCATGTTGACCAATTTGCCGCGGTGTACGATGTCGCTCGGT
>Ga0137403_10009638_pt1 | contig 10728 bp, 8 predicted proteins | sample CZOMad2_1_16fung_FD_122057 | JGI IMG/M metagenome (GOLD analysis project Ga0137403, IMG submission 122057) | Vadose zone soil fungal communities from Angelo Coast Range Reserve, California, USA - CZOMad2_1_16fungal (Hybrid Assembly) | ecosystem: Environmental > Terrestrial > Soil > Vadose zone... | reverse complement strand
GCGGAAGGTGTTGCAGGCGCTGCCACCGTTCGCCGTCCAGGCGATAGCCGGTGCCGGGCCCCGAGTAGCGGTTCGGATCGTTGACCGCAGCGCTGACCGCACCGGTCGGCCCGATGATCGCCGAGGTCTGGAGATAGTCGCCCGAGACGCGCTGGCGCTGCATGCCCAGGATCGCCTCGGCGACATCGGTGAAGCCCCGCCGATCGAGCTCGCGCGCAACCTCGAGGCCGCTGATTCCCTCCGCCAGCACCCGGTCGGCCGCGGCGACATCGGCGGCGCGATCGCGATCCGGCAGGTCGCGGCTGTCAAGCGCATACGTCGCCGCCTCGACCTCCTCGTCCGTGATCGCGGGAAAGTCGAGGGCCGCAAAGACGGCCTGGATCGCGCGCGCCGCACGCTCGCGCACACCCGTCGCCTCGTCCTCGCTCAGCGGCTCGATGCCGCCGTCCACCTGCCAGTCGCGTTGGATCGTCAGCCACTCATCGATGTCGTCGGCGTCGTAATTGCCGCCTCCGAACATGTTGTCGTAGCGCGACATCACGCTCCAGCCCGACGTGACGAAGTCGGTTCCCGGAAGGAACTGGCCCATCAACTTGGCCGCGCGCCTGGTCGGAGAGTGCGAGGCGATCGCGTCGTTGCCGGATGCGACCTCGAGATCGAGCCAGGCGGCGAGCAGGTTCTCGGCGAGGATCTCGCGCGATCCTGCTGGGACGCTCATCACGAGCGCGACGCACGAGATCGCTCCGTTCTGCACGCCCTGCGAGCCGGCCGCCCGCGCCAGAGACAAGCAACGCGCCTCGAGGTAGAGCATCGAGCATCCGCCCGCATGGCCCATCAGCGCTTCGGAACCACCACCGGATGTGAACCGCACCTTGATCCCGCGCGACGCATAGGCTGAGGCGAGAAAGCCCTTCGACCAGGGCGTGTCGTCGCCGTCCACGAACACCGGCTCCGTGCCGTAGACCGACAGCGTCTCCGCGTACGTGGTGATGCCCTGGATCGCCAGCTGCAGCGACCGTCGTTCTTCGATCGCGCACTGCGTCAACACGCCCGGCCTCCCCGTCTGCGAGCCGACGAGAATTGCCATCGCGTTCAGCGGTGCATAGCGCGAGACGCCGACGGTGGTCTCGATCTCGGCGAAGCCCCGCGCCGCAGCTTCGGCGGCGTCGGCGGCGAGCAGCGCCGGGTTCTCCTTCAGATTCGTGACGTGCGCCTGGTTCGCGGGGACACGGCGGGCGCGCAGCTTCTTGAGCGCGAACATCATCTCGACGGGATCGAGCAGGCAGACCACGCGCGCCAGTCGCGCCGGCGTGAGACCGCGTGCAAGGCGGACGAGCTCCTCACGCGGCACGTCGATATCGACGAGTCGGCGGGCAAGCTCGGCTTCATCAAGGGCCATGGCCTCGGCCGCCTCTTCGAGGTCGAGACCGTGACCCGCGATGAAGTGATCGATGGCGTCGAACTCCTCCTCGCTCCGTCCGTCGAGCAACACGACTCGCCCCTGCTCGATCTTCAGACCCGGCTCCGGATCGTTCGGACCGTTCATTGCGACGAGCCCGAGGGCGGGATCGGGGGTGATCAGAACCTCGCGCCGCAACTCGCGACGCTCGCGCTCGACGAACCGTCTAGACCGTGGGCTCATCAGCGACGAGGAGATTCCGCTTCGCGTAGACCGCCCGCGCTTCCCGGACGAAGGCGGCGGTCAGCGTCGCCTGGAACTCTCCTTCGAGCCGGTCGGCCCACGTCTCGAGCTCCTCGGCGGTCGAGCGATGCGGGCGCAGGGCGGTGTAGACCTCGAGGATGACCTCATCTGGGACACCGGTCAGCTCAGCTGCCCGTTCGAGGTTGGCGGCGAGCTGCGCGCGGCCGGCTGCGAGAGCCACCTGTGCCTGAAGCTCGAGCGTGTCGGCCGTCGCCCGCATCTCCGAAGCGTCCAGCCGGCCGGAGCGAAGCGCGTCGAGCGTGAGCTCGTCGAGCCCGAGCCCACCGGGCGTGCGCACCAGATCGGGCCTCTGGGTCCCGAGCGGGTAGTCCGCGATGGGATCGAACGCCACGTGCCAAGCTTAGTCCCAGTCCCGCGCGCCGTTCGCGGCCGCGATATAAGACTGCGTGTGAACGCCTACGACTTCGGCGGCCGCGTGGCCCTCGTCACAGGAGGCGCCAGCGGAATCGGCGCAGCGACGGTCGAGTTGCTGCGCACGAGCGGTGCGCGGGTGGCCGTGCTCGACGTCGATCCCAACGGCCTCCACGAGGACGTTCTCCCGATTCGGGGCGACGTGACGAGATCGGAGGACGCCGAGGCGGCGGTCACTCGAGTCGACTCCGAGCTCGGCGGGCTTGACATCCTCGTCTGCTCGGCTGGAGTCGGCGGCGATTCGGTTCGCGCCGTCGACATGCCGGACGAGGAATGGCGTCGCGTGTTCGCGATCAACTGCGACGGCACGTTCTACTGCAACCGCGCGGCCGTGCGCAAGATGATCGATCGACAATACGGACGCGTCGTCAACGTCGCCTCGATCGCAGGCAAGGAAGGCAACCCGAACGCTTCTGCCTACTCGGCGAGCAAGGCCGCCGTGATCGGAATGACCAAGTCGATCGGCAAGGAGGTCGCCGGTTCCGGCGTGCTCGTGAACTGCATCGCACCGGCCGTCATCGACACACCGATCCTCGGTCAGCTCAGCGAGGAGCACATCGGCTACATGCTGCAGAAGATCCCGCTCGGGAGAGTGGGCAAGCCGGAAGAGGTGGCCCACCTGATCGCCTACCTCGCCAGCGAGAATCTGAGCTTCGCGACCGGCGCGTGCTTCGACATCTCCGGCGGCCGAGCGGTCTATTGATCCGGATCGTCCGCTTCAGGGAGCCGGGCAGCGAGGCGCGCCTCGGGCTCGTCGAACCGAACGCGCCGACGACGGTGGCCGAGCTCGAGAGCCACGACGTGCTCGCGGTGTTGCGCGGTGCGCGCGATGTGAGCGGCAGGACGACCGAGGCGCTCGACGCCGAAACGCTCGAGCTACCGCCGCCGTTCGAGCTGCTCGCCCCGCTCGTTCCACCCGAGACGTGGGCCGCCGGAGTCACGTACGAGCGAAGCCGCGACGCTCGCGTCGACGAGAGCCAGGTTGAGGCGCGCGATGTGTACAGCCTCGTCTACGAGGCCGAGCGTCCCGAGTTGTTCCTGAAGGACGCAGCCGGACGCCGAACCGTCGGCCCCGGCGCTGCGGTGGGCGTCCGCTCCGATGCCATATGGACGGTGCCGGAACCGGAGTTGGCACTCGTGCTGGATGCGGACGGCGAATTGCTCGGCGCGACGATCGGCAACGACGTGACCGCACGGGACGTCGAAGGCGCGAATCCCCTCTACCTCCCTCAGGCGAAGCTCTTCGCGGCCGCCTGCGCGCTCGGCCCGGCCATCGCTCTCCCCGACGATTGGTCGCAGCCGTTCGAGATCGAATTGCGAATCATCGGGCCTGCCGGTGACGTGATCTACGAAGCGCAGACCTCGACCGCCAGGATGCACCGCTCGTTCGAGGAGCTCGCCGCGTGGGTGGTGCGCGAGAATCCCGTCCCCGCGGGCAGTGTTCTGCTGACCGGCACCGGCCTGGTCCCGCCCGACGACGTGGCACTGGCGCCTGGGCAGCAAGTCGAGATCCGGATCCCGGGAATCGGCAAGCTCGTGAATCCGGTCGGCGCGGCAGCCGGCCTTCTTCCCGCCGAAAGGAGCAAGACTCATGTCCGATAGCGTGCTCGAAGCGCCCGCGCGGCCGGAGCTCGCCAACTACGTCGGCGGCGAATGGACGCCGGCGCAGAGCGGCCGCACGTACGAAAAGCGCAATCCTGCGAACCCCGCCGAGCTCGTCGGCGAGTTCCCGGCCTCCGGCGAGGAGGACGTAGTAGCGGCGGTCGAGGCTGCGGCGAAAGCGTTCCCCAGCTGGTCGGGGCTGCCGGCCGCGGCGCGCGCCGCGGTGCTGATGCGCGCAGCCAACGCGATCGAAGCGCGCGTCGAGGAAATGGCGGCGGACATGACGCGCGAGATGGGCAAACCGTTGCGCGAAGCCCGCATGGAGTCAGCTCGCACGGCGGCGATCTTCCGCTACTTCGCCGGCGAGGCGGGGCGCCCGCAAGGCGAGCTGTACGAGCAGTCGGCAACCGGCTCGACCCTCTACACCCTGCGGCGGCCGCTCGGCGTAGTTGGGCTAATCACGCCGTGGAACTTCCCGGCGGCTATCCCAGCCTGGAAGATGGCTCCCGCGCTCGTCTACGGCAACACCGTGGTGCTGAAGCTGGCGCAGGAGGCTCCCCTCACCGGCCTGCACCTTGCGGCCGCGCTGGACGAGGCCGGCATTCCGGAGGGAGTGCTGAACGTCGTCATCGGCCGCGGTTCCGAGGTCGGAACGCCACTGGTCCTGCATCCGAAGGTGCGCGCCATCTCGTTCACGGGGTCGGTCGCGGTCGGTCACCTGGTGCGCGACCAGGCGACGGCCCTCGGGAAGCGCGTGCAGCTCGAGCTCGGCGGGCACAACCCGCTGATCGTTGCTGCGGACGCCGACCTGGGTCGCGCGGTCGAGGCCGCCTACGCAGGCGCATTCTGGTCCGCAGGCCAGAAGTGCACGGCCACGCGGCGCATCTACGTCGCGGCGCCGGTCTACGACGAGTTCCGGCAGCGGCTGCTCGATCGCATCGACAGCGGCAAGGTCGGCGACCCTGCCGATCCCGAGACCGAGGTCGGCCCGCTCGTGAACGAGAAGCAGCTGAACGACGTCCTCGAGGCGATCGAGCAAGGGAAGCGCGAGGGAGGCAAGGTGCTCGCCGGCGGCGAGCGCATCGATGACGAGTCGTATCTCCTCGCGCCGACGCTGTTCGAGGATGTTGCCGACGACGCGATGCTCTCGTGCGAAGAGGTCTTCGGTCCCGTTACTTCGCTCTACAGATTCGACACACTCGACGAGGCGATCGAACGTGCGAACGCGGTCGAGTTCGGGCTGTCGGCGTCCATCTTCACGAACAGTCTCGACGCGACGCAGGAATTCGTGAGGCGTGCCGAGGCCGGAATGCTCCACGTGAATTCGCAGACCGCGGGCGCCGACGTCCACGTCCCGTTCGGCGGAATCAAGGCCTCAGGCTTCGGGCCCCACGAGCAGGGCCCCGCGGCGGTCGAGTTCTACACCGAAGGCGTCACGATCTACCAGGACGTATGACGAAAGAGGAACGCTTCCTGATCACCGGTGCGCTCGGGTGCATCGGCGCCTGGTCGTGCGCGCAACTCGTGCGCGAGGACGTGCCGGCGATCCTGTACGACCTCGGCACGAACAGGGAGCGGCTCGAGCTGATCATGTCATCCGACGAGCTCGAGCGGCTGACACTCCTCTACGGCGACGTCACCGATCTCGAGCAACTCGAGCGAACGATCGGAGAGCTCGGCATCACGCACGTCGTGCACCTGGCGGCGATGCTCCTCCCGCTCGTGAAGGCCGATCCGCCCCGCGGTGCCGCGGTCAACGTCGTCGGTACGACGAACGTCTTCGAAGCGGCGAAAAGGCAGGGTGTCCGCGGCATCGCCTACGCGAGCTCGGCGGCCGTCTACGGCCCCGGCTCGGGCCCGCGGATCGAGGATGCAGGCGAGCCGACGACGCTCTACGGCGTGTTCAAGCTCGCGAACGAGGGAACGGCGCAGGTCTACTTCACGGACGAGGGGGTCGGCAGCGTCGGCCTGAGGCCGTATGTCGTCTACGGGCCGGGGCGAGACCAGGGCTTGACCGCGGATCCGACACTTGCGATGGAGGCCGCCGCGCGAGGCGAGGGTTACGAGATGCGCTGGGGCGGTCGCTGCCAGCTCCAGTACGCGGCCGACGCTGCACGAATCTTCATCGCCGCTGCCCGGGCGGAGCACCGCGGTGCCGCAGTCTTCAATCTGGGAGGACCGTCGTCCTACGCGAGCGACGTCGTCAGTGCGATCGAGGCCGCCGCGCCCGACGTGGCGGGGCGCGTCACGTTCGCCGACGTGCAGCTTCCCTTCCCGGAGGAGATGGAAGAGGGCGAACTGGAAGACGTCGTCGGCCCGATCGAGTGGACGACGCTCCGGGAGGGGACACGTCAGACGATCGAGCTGTACCGCACGCGCGTTTCGGCCTAACCCTCCGCCTTTACCGGATTCGTCAACGAGCCCAGGCCGTCGATCTCGATCGTCACCTCGTCGCCCGCCTTCAGCAGCACGGGCGGGTCTCGGAACACCCCCACTCCCGCCGGCGTGCCGGTGGCGATCAGGTCGCCTGGCTCGAACGTCACCGTCGCGCTCGCGTAGGCGATGATTTCGGCGACGGTGAAGATCATGTTCGCGGTCGTCGAGTCCTGCATCGTCTCGCCGTTCAGCACGCAGCGGATGCCGAGCGCCTGTGGATCGGGCACGTCCGCCGCGGGCACGAGCTGCGGCCCGACCGGGCAGAACGTGTCTGCCGACTTCCCACGCGTCCACTGGCCGTCCGAGAACTGGAGGTCGCGCGCACTGACGTCGTTGAGACAGATGTAGCCGCGCACCGCTTCGAGGGCGTTCTCTTCCGAGACGCGCCGCACGCGCTCTCCGATCACGACGCCGAGCTCGGCCTCGTAGTCCACCTGTTTCGACGCGCGCGGTATGACGATCGGCTCGCCAGGCCCGATCAGAGCGTTCGGCCACTTCGCGAAGAGGAGCGGCGCGCTCGGCAGCTCAGTGCCTTGCTCCTCCGCGTGGTCGCGGTAGTTGAGACCGACGCAGACGATCTTGCCGGGGACGTCGATCGGAATCGCACTCATGACCGCGCTGCCGCCGTCTCTGCGCTCGCGTAATAGACGGCGCTCATGTCCTCGTCGCCATGACCGAGCTCGACAGCCCGGTCGAACTGGCCCAAGGTCGCACGCACGAGCGGTAGTTCGAGCTCGCCCGCAGCCTCGAGGATCAACGCGACGTCCTTCCGAGCGAGGTAGAGGGGAAAAGACGCCGGGAAGTCCTCGTTCATAATGGCCTCCCCTTTCAGGTGCGCATACTGCATGTCCATCGCGCCGCCGCCGATTGCCTCCAGAAAACTGCGTGGATCGAGACCGAGGGCTTCGCAAAGGACGAACGTCTCGGCGATGTTCTCGACCGTGCAGAGGATCCAGCTGTTTACGACCAGCTTCAGGCGAGTTCCCGCGCCTGCCTCGCCGACCCAGACCTGATCCCGTGCGATCGCGCGGAACACCGGGTGGCACCGACTGCGCGCTTCGTCGGGGCCTGAGGCCAGCATGACCAATTGACCCTCCTCGGCTGGTTTCTTCGTACCGAGCACCGGCGCGTCGACGAACGTGACTTCCCTCCGCTCGGCAAGCTCGGCAAGGCGCTCGGTCGCCGCAACTCCGATGGTGCTCGACTGGATCCAGAGGGAGCCGTCAGCCATCGCCGCCAGGCCACCACCCTCGAGCATTGCCGAGTCGACTGCGTACGCGTCCGCGAGCATGGTCAAAACGATCTCGGCACCTGCCACGGCCGCATCAGGCGACAGCGCCACGCGCGCACCGTCCTGTTCAAGGGCCCGCGCCTTCGCCTCAGTACGGTTCCAGATCGTCACCTCGTGCCTGGCGCGCACCAGGTTTCGCGCCATCGGCCCACCCATGATTCCCGCCCCCAACACGGCGATCCGTGCCATCGGTCGTCCCTCCTCTCTGAAACTAGGCCTTCACGAGCGACGCAAGCCGCTCGATACCGTCGTCGATCTCCGCTTCGTCGACGAGACTGAAGGACAGCCGCACGTTGTTGCCACCGCGCCCGTCTGCGAAGAAGAGCGAACCCGGCACGATGGCGACGCCACGCTCGACGGCGCGCTTCGCTAGCTCGCCGGCGTCCTCATCATCTGGCAACTTGAGCCACGAGAAGAAGCCGCCTTTCGGAGAAGTCCAGCGCGTGCCCGTCGGCATGTAACGCTCGAGCGCCGACAGCATCCGCTCGCATTTGCGCCGGTACAGCGATCGCGACTGCACGAGCTGCTCGTCGATCCAGCCGCGCCGGACGTATTCCTCGAAGAGCCGCTGTCCGAGCGCACCCGCGCACTGGTCGGTGTTCTGCTTTGCCGAAACGAGCTGCGCCGCCACGTCGGCCGGGCCAACCGCCCAGCCGAGCCGCACACCGGGGAACAACGTCTTCGATGTCGTGCCTGCCTGCAGAACGACATCGGGGGCAAGGCTCCAGAGACTCGGCTCAGCCTCCTCGTCGAAGCCGAGCTCGCGGTAGGCGACGTCCTCGACGATGAGGAAGCCGTACCGGCGCGCGAGCTCGACCAGCAACTCGCGCCGCTCGCGCGAAAGGCTGACTCCCGCCGGGTTCTGGTGGTCGGGGATGGTATAGACAAGTTTTGGGCGCAGACCCTCAGCGAGGCGACGTTGCAGCTCGTCGACCTCGAGTCCCTGCTCGTCCAGCGGGACGGCGACCAGCTCAGCCTCGAAGCTGCGGAATGCCATGATCGCCCCGAGGTAGGTCGGGCCCTCGACGACCACCAGGTCGCCGCGGTCGAGGAACGATTTGCCGACGAGCTCAAGCGCTTCGATCGCGCCGCTGGTGATCACGAGCTCGTCGTCTGCCGGGCGGCGACCCTGCAGCGTTTCGAGCCTGCCGGCGATCGCGTCGAGCGGACCGGCGAGCCCTCGTGTGGGCGCATACTGAAAGGCGGCCGACTCACCCGCCGCGGCGAACTCCGCGAGGAGAGCCGAGGCGCGCTCACGCGGGAAGGTCAGCGGGTCGGGGAAGCCACCGGCGAACGAGATCAGGTCCGGCCGGCCAAGGAACGCGAGGACAGCGGCGATCCCTTCACCGACGTCCCCGCGCGTCCTCTCCGCAAAGAGCCGATCCCACTGGGGCGTCTCGCGCACCGCCATGCGGCCCAATATAGAAGAGTGGCGTCGACAACCTTTCAGCGGACGAGAGGAGGAGTCGTGAATAGCGCCAAGGCGATCCCATACGCGAGGGCCGGATCGTGAGAGCTGCGGTGATCAGCGAGCTCGGCCGGCCGCCGGAGATCGTCGACTGGCCCGAGCCCGCGGGCGAGGCGATCTACGAGATCACGGCAGTGTCACTGAATCCAGTCGACATCAACGTCGGTGCCGGACGCTACTTCGGCGGCCATCCGGAGCTCCCCTATGTCACCGGCTGCGAGGGAGTCGGCCGCGCCCCCGACGGCACGCGCGTCTACCTCTTCGGCGACGGCTTCGGCCTCTCCCGAGATGGCCTGCTGGCGGAGCGCACGGCCGCACCGGCCGACGTTGGCATACCGCTGCCGGAGGCGGTGTCCGACGAAATAGCGACTTCGTGTGGCATCGCCGGGATGGCCGGCTGGATGCCGGTCGCCTGGCGCGCGCCCATACGAACAGACGACCGCGTGCTGGTGCTCGGCGCGACCAGCACGGTCGGACTGGTCGCCGTGCAGGCGGCCAAGCTGCTGGGTGCCACACACGTCGTCGCCGCAGGCCGAAACAAGGAGCGGCTGAAGCGGGCCGCGGAGCTCGGCGCCGATGCGACCGTGAGCCTGGAAGAAGACGACCTCGTCACCGCCTTCAAGAACACCGCGGGCGGCAACGGTCCCACCTACATCGTCGACATCCTTTGGGGACCACCCGCGGCCGCCGCGATCCAGGCTGCGGCACCCGGCTGGCGCTCGGTCCAGATCGGCCAGTCGGCAGGTGCGGAGGCGTCCCTGTCGTCGGGGGCGGTTCGCGGGAAGATGGGCGAGCTGTACGGCTACACGGACTTCGCAGTCCCCAAGGACGAGTTCCGCGACCACTACCTGCGCCTGGTCGGTCACGCGGCCGCGGGCGAGATCATTCTCGACATCGAGACCTATCCGCTGGAACGGATCGCGGAAGCGTGGGAGCGGCAGGCCACGGGTCCGAATGCGAAGATCGTGGTGATGCTCCCGTAATGGGCTGAGCAGGCGCGATCCGGCGCCGATACCAGGCTTCCCCGCGTCGGCTTTGCGCAGTCCGTGGCACTCCCGACCGGCTCCCCGTCTGTTGGAATAGGCCTTGCTCAAGAATGTAGCGATGGAATGGAGATCGGCGGTTGCCTGCGCATCCGTAACTCCTGGCTTCGCTCGTCCAATGAGCCAGAGACTCCGGCCGGTACGCTGGTCCAGTCCACTAAAACCCTCTATCTGCTCCTCGTCCACCAGCGGCACCCATAGGGCAGGGGAAAAAAATACTTCTGTCCCGCGGAAGTCCGGGGCGGCAACGCCTAGCACGGTGAAAGGATGTTTGTTCAGTTGAACCGTACGGCCCACTACACCACGATCGTCCTGAAAATGCGCATGCCAATAAGCGTGGGTCAGCACGATGTAGGGGGCGCTGTTCGGGCCATGCTCATCGGAGGCGCGGAACAAGCGGCCAAGATACGGCCGAAGGCCTAATCCGTCGACGTAGTTCCCGGTCACCAGTACGACCCAGCCGCTGGATGGATTTCCATCGCCTGTATCGAGCCCTGCTACACTCCCGCTATACGCCATCAATTGATCGAAACTGCGGTTGCGATCGCGCAGATCGAGATAGTCTGGAAAGGACTGATTGCCCGCGTTGTCTTTACCGCGGAAAAGTTGATAGAGGCGTTCTGCCTCGGGCACATTCAGCGGGCGCAGTATCAACGCATTCATTACACTAAAGACTATGGCGTTCGCGCCGATGGCCATTGCCAGCGTCACGACGGCCACAGCGGTAAAGCCGGGAGACTTGCGCAACAGTCGA
>Ga0137403_10009637_pt1 | contig 10729 bp, 13 predicted proteins | sample CZOMad2_1_16fung_FD_122057 | JGI IMG/M metagenome (GOLD analysis project Ga0137403, IMG submission 122057) | Vadose zone soil fungal communities from Angelo Coast Range Reserve, California, USA - CZOMad2_1_16fungal (Hybrid Assembly) | ecosystem: Environmental > Terrestrial > Soil > Vadose zone... | reverse complement strand
CTGAAGCCATGGCGACCATCGCCAGCTTAGCTGAAGGCATACCGCGCAACATCAACAATATCTGTTTTGGAGCCCTCTATTTAGCTGAACAGCGCGCGTGTAATGTGATCGACTGCGCGATTATTTTGGAAACCGCGCAACGGGAAGGTAGGCTGACCGGCCAAGACATTACGCAAGAAGCTTCATCAGAAAATCTTACAATTTCCCATCATGCCGCATCTCCTCAGCAAACGTCCAGCTCTGCCCAGCCGCACATGTCAGCCGCAGATTTGCCCAACGCAATAGTTGAAGACGAGGCTTCTCGAGGCGCTCTTGTAGCCATATTGGTCGGCAATGAAGCCATAGCCGCAGTGCCGGATCGTATCCGCCAATGGTTCGGCAACGAGCGAGTGGCGTGGTCCGGAACTGTAGGAGAGCTCGCAGCAGCGCTGCACGAACCAGAAATTGAACTGCTGCAGGCGTTACATGCGAACTCCGAGGTTCTCCGGAGTTTCGGAATTTCGGTAACTATGTGCGAGACCGTCGGACGGATGCGATCGGTTTCGCTGCGCAGACTCGAAGGAACAAAACAGGCTAACGCTGAAGGAGCAAATACTGGGCCAAGGCTGCCTGCATCGGAACTCGATTCAGCTCAAGACTCCGACGCCAGCGATTGGCCCGCTGAGAGCGTGTCCAGGCACGGCCAGCCGAGCCATGAAGCCATTGAGGAGGTGCGGACCGAAAATTTGCAAGCAGATATTGCATCGGGTTCCGCCGCAGACAAAGCCCTGGACCGGTTGCGAGCCACTGCCTTACAAGAGATCACTGAAACACGAGTCTCTAGATCTCGCTGGGCCGCTCTTGCTCTATTAATAGCACTCGTCGCGCTCGCTGTCGGGCTGGCGGGAGGACATCTGACAGTACTGAAGCGGAAAGACTCCGTAATGCGCTTGGCACAACAACTGACTGGGCGCAAGGCACCGAGCAAAGCCCTCATTGTTGGTAAGGAGGAGAGCAGAACGGTACCAAGCAATACGAAAGCGAACCCATTCTCGCCGCCCCGGCAGGCATCCGCTCAGGAGAGCGCACCGCAGGTCAGTTCCACTTCACGACCCTTGTCTGCCAGTCCAGTGCCGCAGCAGCACGGCAGAAAACCGGAGGCTGCGACGGAGCCGTTCCAACAAGCGGCGCTTTCGGGTGATCCGAACGCTCAGTTTGAACTCGGCGCTGCTTACGCGCTCGGACGTGGCGTTCCAGCGGATCCTGTTATTGCTTACACGTGGCTTACTTTGGCATTCGCAAATGGCGACCAGCAAGCCGAAAGTTTAATCCGCGAACTTACGCGAAAACTGAGTCAATCCGAAATCGCACATATTCGATGGAATTTAGGCGAGATGTACGCAAACGGGGTTGGCGTTCAACCTGATAAGGTTACCGCCTACATGTGGCACCTGCTGGCGGAGTTCGCAGGTGAAACTCGCAGCCGCATCGCAAGATCCCAGCTGGATCCCACCATGACAGCTGATCAGAAATCCGAAGCCAACGCTCGCGCCTCGCAGTGGCTTAGAAGGCACCGCCAGTCGTCGGACCGTGTCAGCCTCCCCGCAAGGCAAATGTAACTGGAGAGTGTTCACGCTGGTGGAAGAGGCTCGACCCCCTTCCGAACGCGAAAAGCGACTTAGCCACGCAGAGTTGCGCCTGGGCTCGAGATAAGCGGTCTACTTAAGCCTGTTTTAGCACCGGGGCAGATTCCGAGTTCGCCGAGCTGACAGGCTTTCTTTCCCCAACTTCCTCCCGGGCATTTAGTGCTGAGCGAAGGTCCTCCACTAGGCTTTTCGGCAGCTCACCTATGCTGCGTAAAACCCTCCGGGCGGCAAGGATGTTTTGGAACCCTTCCTTTACTTCGTTATCGCTGATTGCAGCCAGATCGTCCTCGACCTCCAGCACCTCAATCGCCGTCAACAATCCGCCGCCACCTTCGATTGCTTCCGTGATCTCCGGAAGTTTCTTGTCCATGGGGTCGAAGTCTGTCCAGGCCCGAATTTGCACCTTGAAGTACCTGCCACGCTGAGCATGAGTCCCGCTGTTCTGTGGCGCTTTCGCTATGTTTAACATGGATTTGTGCTCCTCCATAATGGCACTAATCTATCAAATTCGGTCCCATCGATCATACACGTCTGCAATGTCCGTGACCCAGATGGCGCGACTCAACGACCTCATCGGTAGAAAAATCAGCGTTCCTCACCTGCTTCCCTACAGCGTCGGCAACTTTCTCGCTGGATTTTTTGAAGGTCTGCGCGCGAAGGGCTGAAAGATGGTATCCCGACGAGATCATCGGCTAGTCCGAACTCCTTGTCAACGAAGGGCTGCGACTCTAGCGAACGCTCCGTAAAAGCGAGCCATCATTAGCCCAGGTGGGCCGCCATAAACATTGTACGCAAACGAACACAGCTTCCTGAAAATTCCTAGCGGCCGGAAAAGCGCGTTTCAAAGCAGAGTTCGCAAAGAAATCTCCGCGAATTCAACGATGTCTCAGCGACCTCTGCGATTGAATTTTTTGCAAGTACTTCACACAGCATTGCCCACAGCCCCGTGAGTGTGTTACAAGCCAAACATGCGCAAATGGATGCGCGAACGACTGAAGCGGCGCAAAAAGGACCCCGCCAAGATCATCGAAGAGAAGCCGGTTCCTTTGCAGCCGGCTTACTTTGAAGCAGATGCAACCGCGCCGCCGGCGTCGCCAGATCAGCCCGAGGTCGTCCCACCTCATCAGACCGAACGAGAGCAGATCCAGGCACAAGAGCCACGGACCCAGGAGCCCTCAACGCAAAGTAAAGCCGCAGATCCCCGCAGGCGGCGCAGGCGCCGCGGAAGAGGCGGGCGAGGTCGGGACGGACGCTCGTCGCAAACCACTTCGGCCTCGCCACCCGCTCAGATTTTGCACAGCGAAGCGATGCCCCCTGCAAGGGAAGCGGAACCCCTGCCCGCAAAAGCTCCAATACCGGTGGTGACCCACGCTGCAAAATTACAACCTCCCAAAGGGGTAGTTGTTCTTGCCATTGGCCTGCCCGGATCGGGCAAGAGCTCGTGGTTCAAGCGGCACAGCATCGCTCCGCTTTCCAGCGACATGTTGCGTTCTTTGCTATTTGACGATCCCACTGAGCAGCGCTACCAGGATCTAATCTTTTCCAACCTGCGATCGATGCTAAAGGCACGGCTGATCGCGCGGCGTCCGCTGAGTTATGTTGACGCAACGAATCTCACTCCGCACGAGCGCCATAGCTGGATCAAACTGGCAAAGGACTATGGTTACGACGTTCACGCTGTATTTTTTGATGTACCTCTCGAAGTCTGCCTCGAACGTAATCGGCGCCGTCAAAGAGTAGTTACAGAAGATGTAATGCGCCGCATGGCCGCCAAACTGCGCCAGCCCGCTTTTGATGAAGGTTTCACAAAGATTACAGTCGTACGCGTGAAGCAAAGCGCATAGACGCCCTGATTATTGCTTGATGTAGGGCAGCAGTTCCTTAAACTCGGACGTTCCTGAAGAGCGCATTAATTCGTAAACCATCATTTCGGTCGAAGAGATGATGGCGCCAGCATCGCGCATCCGTTCGAGGCCGATCTTCCAGTTCCACTCCGTTCGTGAACCTACCGCATCTGATGCCACGTGCACCAGGTAACCATCGCGCAAGGCGCCCAGAGCCGTTTGCATCACGCAAATGTGGCTTTCCATCCCACAAAGCAGAACTGTGTTGCGATTGCCAGGCAGCCGTTTCAGCATGGAGCAGAAGACATCGCTGCCGAAGCAGGAGAATGCTTGTTTGTCGATAGCCCGCACGTCCGGCAGCAGGGAGGCAATTTCGGGCACCGTTTCTCCCAATCCCTTCGCATACTGCGTGCTCATCAGCGTGGGAATTTTCAAAATCCCAGCCAAGCGGATCAGCAGTTGCGAGTTCTTGAGCAATTGTTCTTTCTGCACTATTGGCGGCAGAAGCTTCTCCTGGATATCGACCACGATGAGCGCGCATTGGCTGGCATCCAGAGAACGGCGTGCGACTTCGCTGTATTCGCTGGTGATCGGACTGACATTGCCGAGAACGGTCGCCATAAGGGATTTTCCAAATAAGATTCTACCCCGCCGAAAAGCACGAACCAAAGCGAACTTCCGCTAGCCGTTTGTGTTGACCGCCGTGAACGCAGCCCATAAAATCAAGGCTGCGCAGCGCTTCCGCTCCGTCGAGGTTGCCCCCTCGTTCAACGGCAGGACAGCTGACTCTGGATCAGCATATCGGGGTTCGAATCCCTGGGGCAGGCAATTTAGAATCAACGGCTTACGATCTGCGGTTCCCTCCAAAACAGCCGACCGGTAACAAAAACCGGTAACATTTGCTTCGAGAATGCCCGTAAACATCGGCGACAGCCGCTGACAACGCAGACACTCGCGGTTAGCTTAAAGCGGATTCACCGATTAGCGTGCTCAAAGCGATGGGGCTGCTTCCGGAGTTTTCACCACGGTTTGACTGAGTTTCCGATCCGTAGGAAATACAGCAACTGTGAAAAACCAGAAACGCTCTCGCCTTCCTCGCGGGCTACGCTGGAAATCGGATTCCCCCTACATCTGGTTTAGCTGGCGCGACGCCCGCGGTAAACAACATCAACAATCGACAGAAAGCAACGATCCGGTAAAAGCCTTCGCCTTTCGAACACAGTTTATGGCAAAGCGAAAGGACTACGAGAAACGGGTTGAGTGCCAGAGTCCCGAGATGGGCAAACTGCCACTGCGGCGAGTTGCGGAATTTTACTTCAGTTGGAAGACAGCGAATTGTTCTGCGGAAACCGTTGCGCGTGAGAAGAGGATCTTCAAAAGCGTCGAGAAATTCTTTGGCTCAAGATTTCCGACCAATGGGATTGGACTTCATCACATCCGCGACTACCAACGTGAGCGCAGAGAACAGATCAGTCCAACGATGAAGCAGCCGGTAACGGCGCGCACGGTCAATTACGAAATGCACCTGTTGAGAAGTGCCATGACGTTTGCCGGCTGCTGGATGCCGGAATTGGAGGTGGGCTATCAGCCTTTGCGTGAGATAAAACAGCGTGCGGGTAAGGTCGCAACGAAGGATCAACTCGTCACGATAATCACCGAGGCCATGGCCAATGAATATTGGCAGCTCGCGGTGTACTGTGCTGCCGTGGTGGCGGGCACGGGATGCCGTGGTGGAGAAATAAGAATCTTCAGCTTAGGGACATTGATCTGGACGGAGGCAAGATCCGCATCGTCCGCGAGATTGCAAAGAACCGCAAGGAGCGCCAGCCTAGGCTCATGGCACTTGCGGATTGGGGGATGCGTCAGCTCCTGCTCCGGGCGCAAGCTTTGGGTGCAACCGAACCGCAGCACTACTTGTTGCCTTTGAGTCTGACGAGATCGCGCTCAGCAAAAGACAAGAATCAAAAATTTGATGTAAACCGGCCAATGACAGGATGGGTCAAGTCCTGGCGGAAGCTCACGCAGAAGTGCAATATGGATGGATTCCGCTTCCACGATCTCCGGCACACCTTCCGGACTTTAGGGGCGGAGGCTGGTGTCCCGCTCGAAGTGATGATGGCGCAGCTCGGACACATGGACCGGGAAACGTCTCTCGAATACGTCCATATTCAACAACAGGCGCTTGAGCGTGCCAAACAATTGATCGAATCAGAGCAGGCCCCAGTACTTGCTGCAGCGCAGAGATCATCTGGCGCAGCCGATGGAAGTGCGACTCCGAAGGTATAGCAGTCTGGATCTTAAACCAGGATTATCGTTCCGTTAACGTAATCCAATAAGCCTTGTTCAGGATATCGGACGAGCCGGCCGATTTTTTTGAAGGGCGGACCTTGGCTTTTGTTGCGGCTGTGTTTCATGCGCCACTTTCGAAGCTGGGAAAGTGAGATCTGGAGCATCTCCGAAACTTCGTCTTCCGTATACATACGGAGAGGTTGGGGCAGTGATTGTGGCCTTGGACGCAAGCACGATCCAATAAAACTCTATGCACACGTCGAGCGGGTCTCATTCGCACGCCGGTGAGACCTCTTTCTTTTCTGTCCATAAAACGGACTCGCACAACTCCGGCGCAGCTATGCGCTTTTGCGAGGCTGATCTTTGCTGTAGTCCGCTGAGGCTCTTTTCGGGTGCAGGCTTTGATGCAACGATAAACAGGATGGGCAGAAGATCGAGCGGCATCCACCACAGGTTTCCGCGTGGGATTCACATAACTCACTACCACAGTCAGAGCATTGCGTGCTGGCCGTTCTTGAGCAGAGATAGCCAACCGCATCTGCCGAATTCCTCATTTCTACGACTTCGCAGTGGCTCATTTGCACCTCAATTGCCCGATGATACTGTGCCCTGTCGGTCTGATCTAGGCATGCCAGCACCAGCTTGTGTCCCCGAGCCTGCACTGCACGCCGTACACCAGAATGCTATCTGTGTACGACGTGACCGCTAAACGCTGTACTCGGAGCGGTATTTGCCGGTGCGAAGCTTGTAGTAGGGCAGTTTCGCTCTAAACATGGGAGGGAACACAGTACGGAGATTCCGCATCAAAATAGCTATGGGATGGAGCGACACCGGATTTTTCAGCGAAAAATACAGAGTGGTCGCAGTCGAAGCCGAACGCCTCACCATCAAAGGAATCATCACAGGCACCGTGCTGACCATCACCAACAGCGACCCGGCCACTCCTCTTACCGCAGAACAATATCCGCTTGGAAAACTAATTGCGCTCAGCGATCCTTCGGCTTCTGCGCCAAATTAGTTTGCCGCATCCATTGCCTCGCCTATTTCCTTAACTCGATTCTTCCCTTAACTCGTTTCTGCATCTGATCCGGCGACCTTCTTTCCTCCCTTACGGCGACTACGGGATGCCCTTTCAGAGTTCGCTTGCTGAATAAATCCACGTGCAGAGTCCTCCAACAGAGCATCGATCGTGCCCATAAAATGAATCGCATCGGGAACCAGATAGGTCATCTCAAGCCGGGTAAAGTTACGCTGGATGCAGTCTGCGAGTGAAGCCTGCAATTGCCTAGCTTCCCGAATGAGCAATGGAACCGTGTAGCCTTGTCTGTAGCGAATCGCTCCGTGTCGCACGTAAGCTTTCCGGTCCTCAGAGGTGAACTCCTTGCCTTCTGCAACATCCGTGGCCACATCCAATAAGAGCGGCACATGCTCCTTGCGTTCAGAATCCGGGACGGGAATGGAACTGATCTCCGAGTCCTTCTTAACTGCCTGCAACCAATTTTCAACTACGGATTCCCGGTTGGCTCTGATTACTTGGGTTAGACGTTGGCGAATCCTGCTTTGATCAGGCGATCTCTGTGCCAGCTTGGAACGAATCTTCTCCACTAAGACTTCCGTTTCCGTGGGTTTGATGAGATAGTCGTGAACTTCTTCACGTATAGCCTCTAGAGCACTCTCAAACGCGGGATAGGCAGTCAGGATAAACCGCAAGGCATTCGGCTGATGGCTACGCATTGCGCTGACCACAGTGAAGCCATCTCCCGGATGACCAATATTGAGGTCAGAGATAAGGACATCAAATTTGTGCCGAGTTATCAGGCCCAAGGCTTCCGCTACGGTTGCAGCGGAAGTGACTTCGAAGCCGTAGGACTGCAAGAGCGGCGGAAGAGTCAGCCTGATACTGTCTTCGTCATCAACGAATAAAATGTTCGGCTGATCGCCCATTGCGGATTCGCCCAGTTGTTCGCTTCGTCATCGCCAGCGGTTTCACGGCCTGTTCCACTCGGGCCGCGCTTCATGTCCCAGCTTCACACGCTATTGCGCAGGAATCCCATCCCGGTACAGGTTCCGTCGCCGGTCACGTTCAAACAGTTCCTCTCTGCCGTCCTTCTGCGAATCCACTACTGCTTCTCGTACACCGCAGTGCTTTTGAACTTTTTGCCCTGCGAATCGGTTCCGCTCGTAGTGACGGTGCGGCTCTTGCCGTGAGCGGACACGACAACGCGGCCGCTAGTGGTGATCTTGCCGCCTTTCTTAACGTTGAACTCCAGCGTATGTTCGTCAATCTTCGTGTACGACCGCATGTCTGAATTCGGATTGCCTGTGACGGGGTAGTCTTTGCCGTCGAACTTGCCCGTCCACTCGTCGTGCGTCGGCTTGCTGTCGCTGCCGATGCCATCTACGGTGATTTTCACGTTGTCACCTGCTGCCTCGTAGACAACTGTGTTGTTCTTCGGCGCGTTCGGGGCAATCTTCGATTTGGCCTCGTTCAGCTTCCAGGTGCCCGTAAATGCGTCGTCGGCGAAGCATACTGCCGCTGCGACAAAGCACAGCACCAGAGTCAATACAATCGTTTTTGTTTTCATGTCCTCTCCTGACACGGGGCATTCTAGTGCTGCGTCGCGCATTCAGCAACTCGCGCTGCGTCTGAGGCTCACCCGGCTCACTCCTTATTTCGCCCGCAGCAACCTGGCGCAAGCCAGCCCAGATAAAGGAAATCGCAAACCACTCCGACGAAAACGACACGCCAGAACCATTGCGGCAGCCTCAACTCGAAATGAGACGGTAGCGTGTTTGGATGATGCCACCAAGGTGCTCCAGCGAATTGCACCAGACCCACCTAACGGAATACCCGAAGAGGTTACAGCCGCGGCAAAGTGCGTGGCGGTGGTGCCACGTTTGCTGAAAGGCCGCTTCCGATTGACCGCCCCGCGTGGCAAGGGTGTAGTCACTTGCCGCAATTTGGAGGGGTGGAGTGCTCCCGCGTTTTTTACTTTTAGCGATGGCCTCTGGCTTCCACGGTTTGGGGTCAGGGATATGAGCCTCATCGTGGTGGTCATGGGCCAAAACGCCCGACAACTGCTCTCAACCAAAAAGATCGAGATCGGAACTGATGTGTCGGCAATCGGCGGGCCGATTGGCCGGCATGTGGCACCAGAAAACTACTACAGATTGAATCGAGAGATGCTGACGTATTCAATCTCGAAGGGAGCCTTTGCTCCTGTGTCGCTGGAAGGTGCGACGATTCGAGAGGACAGAAGATCGTTAGTAGCCATTTATGGCCGTGCGGCAGTCATGCAAGCCGCTCTGAGTGGTCGATTGCCAGTGCCGCCAGCAGCTCGGTCCTTTTTGGCTGTCGTAGATGGAATCGTGCAAAGAAAGTCGATCCCTTGAACGCACTCGACGCTTGAGGACCTATGTCCGCATCGTGAGATCGGAGCACTTCGGGCGACGTTTCTAGGTGAACGCCATTGTTAGCGCGGATCCCAGGCCAGACAAGGCGCAATTCCAGGACCGCCAAAGTGCAGAACCTTGCGCGACCCCGTTGCCGGTCTTATCTGCGACTCTCAATTTTCCATGTCTTACAAGCAGTCGCAGTTGGCAGCAAAACTGCTACTTATGTACTCCCGGTCACGAAAGCGGTGACCTGTGCCTAGTTACCTCCCCCACCAATTCAGTGCTTCTTCCGCAGTCAAGAAGTAAGCCTGCGCAACGGAGATGGAGTGTGCCAGTGCTTCGGCTATTAATTGCTGATGATCACGAAATCGTGCGCCGCGGTCTGTGCGCACTGCTGAAATCCCATGCCGAGTGGGAGGTTTGTGCCGAAGCGGGCGATGGGCGGGAAGCTGTCGAGAAGGCACAACAGCTCAAGCCCGACATCGTGATCCTGGACATCGGAATGCCGAACTTGAATGGGTTGATCGCCGCACGCCAAATTTTGCGGATCCGGCCCGATCAGAAGATCCTGATTCTTACCATCACGGACGAAGAACAAGTTGTGCGGGAAGTACTGGAAGCCGGTGCGCGCGGGTTCGTGCTCAAGTCGGATGCCGCGAGAGATTTGGTGGCCGCGGTTGAAGCGCTGCAAGCAGGCACGACGTTCTTCACTTCGCGTATTGGGGAAATGGTTTTGCGAGCATACCTCGATAAGGGAAAAGGTGGTTCCGAGCGTGTCCCCGATCTATCGAGTCTTACCTCGCGGGAGCGCGGGATGGTGCAACTTCTCGCCGAGGGAAAGAGCACGAAAGAGGTCGCCTTCCTCTTAAACCTGGGCGTAAAAACGGCAGAGAGGCAGCGATCGAACATCATGCGCAAAATGGGCTTCCACTCCATGAGCGAGTTGGTCCTTTACGCGGTTCGGAACCACATCATCCAGGTTCAGGTTGGCCCACAATGACGAGCATTTCGCTCCTGTGGGGAATCGGGTCTATATTGTCTGACGAAGAGATCAAGGAAATCGTTGCTCGGCGCGTTAAGCAGTGATGTTGCTTTAGCTCTGCCTCTTGATGTTTGCCCATCTCGCCCTCTGTGCGGCTCTGATCCGCGCTAGACCTGCGGCTGAGATGTGACGCTTGGGAGTGATTGCAACAACCTTCTGGCATGACGTTCGCGGTCAAGGTCGCAGCGAAGGCCGGCCCAAATATCAGAACGTGATCTACAGCTTCCCTGGCGACACCGCGCGCTGGATGCAGTGATGTGGGCCGTCGCGAAAACATAGCGGGCCGAGGAGTGGGTTCTGGCGTGTCGTTTTCGCAGGAGTGGTTATGGACTTCCTGTATTTGGGCTGGCTTGCGCTCAGGTTGCTACGGGCGAAGTGAAAGGTTTCGCCAGGCCGTCCTGCTAGGAAACAGCCTGCCCTACCGCATAAATGCGCTCTCAAATACAATCTCTGCCGTATTCTCATGACCGGCAAACGGCCATCCCAAGCACCGCGATTTCAAAGCGGCTATGAAACGAGCACACAAGAAGCTG
>Ga0137403_10009636_pt1 | contig 10729 bp, 9 predicted proteins | sample CZOMad2_1_16fung_FD_122057 | JGI IMG/M metagenome (GOLD analysis project Ga0137403, IMG submission 122057) | Vadose zone soil fungal communities from Angelo Coast Range Reserve, California, USA - CZOMad2_1_16fungal (Hybrid Assembly) | ecosystem: Environmental > Terrestrial > Soil > Vadose zone... | reverse complement strand
AAGATCGGTGCCACCTACGTGTGCAACTCGGACTCGCCGACCTTCCTGGACGACCTGACCGCGGCGCTCGTCGCCACCGGGGCCACGGTGGCCTTCGATGCGATCGGCGGTGGAAGACTGGCGGGGCAGATACTCACCGCCATGGAGATTGCCGCGAACAAGACGGCGAAGGAATACAGCCGGTATGGGTCCACCACGCACAAGCAGGTATACATCTACGGCGGACTGGACCGCGGGCCCACCGAGTTCAACCGCACCTTCGGCATGGCCTGGGGTATTGGCGGCTGGCTGCTCACTCCGTTCCTGCAAAAAATTGGTTTCGGGGCCGCCCAGAAGCTGAGAGAGCGGGTCGCGGCCGAGATCAAGACCACGTTCGCCAGCACGTACACCAAGGAAGTCTCTCTCGCCGAGGCGCTGCGGATCGAGGAGATTGCCGTCTATGGCAAGCAAGCCACGGGCGGGAAGTATCTGATCAACCCGAACAAAGGACTCCGCTGAGTCAGCGGTTCGGTGCGGCCCCCGCCGCCGACCTCGGCTACGTGGACCCTTGCCTGCAACGGCGGCCGAACGCCGTGTGCCCGAGGCCGTCGCCACAAGCGCCGTAGGCGCTGGGTGTTCTAGCCTACCTCTCGCCGCCGCGCGGCGAACTCACGCCGTCGTCCCCAGCTCGCCGGGCACGATGTCCTGAACATGGGCCCGGTGGGGCCGCGCGGCCTCCAGCTTCCGTACTGCCCGAAGCCGTCTCGCCGAAGTGAGTATATGTAACTACATGAATCCTCCCGGGTACGTCCGGCGTCCGAAGGGCAGAAGTGTGGAGGCCATCGCAGCGTCGACGGGGGCTCGGGGGGGCATGAGAGTCGCGGTGCTCGGATCAGGCGGGATCGGAGGATATTACGGGGCGCTCCTTGCCAAGGGAGGGCACGACGTCGTCTTCGTCGCACGGGGCGCGCACCTCGAGGCGCTGCAACGGCAAGGCCTTACGGTCCGCACACCCGCCGGCCATTCCACCCTGCCGGTCACGGCGGTGGCCGACACTCGGAGCGTGGACCCCGTCGAATTCGTCCTCTTCTGCGTCAAGTCGTACGACACCGAGTCGGCGGCGCGCTTGCTCGAGCCGCTGATGGCCGGGAACACGACGGTGCTCACGCTCCAGAACGGCCTCGACAATGCGGCGGCGATCGCCGCCGTCGTCGGGCCCGGGGCGGTGCTCGCCGGGGCGGTCTACGTCGCGCTCCAGCTCGCCGGTCCGGGCGTGATCCTGCACACCGGCGGCAACGGTCAGATCGTCTTCGGCGAGCCGGGCGGGACCGTGACCGGGCGGGCGCAGCGCGTCGCCGCGGCCTTTCAGCTTTCCGGCGTGCCCCACGCCGTTTCGACGGACATCAACCGGGTGCTGGGGGAGAAGTTCCTCTTCATCTCCGGCGTCGGCGGGGTGACCGCACTGGCCCGGTTGGGCATCGGGCCGCTCCTGGCGAGCCCCGAAGGCCGCGCGCTCCTCACCGCCTCGTGCGGAGAGATTGCCGCCGTCGGTCAGGCGGAGGGTCGCCCCCTCCCGCCCGACGCCGTCGACGCCGTCCTCGCCCAGGCGGCGATGTTGCCGGGGGAGTGGCGATCCTCGATGGCCCGCGACCTGCAGGATGGCCGCCGTCTGGAGGTGGACGCGCTGAGCGGCGCCGTCGTCCGGCGAGGCCTCACCCACGGCATCCCGACGCCGGTGCACCAGACGATCGCGGCCTGCCTGTCCCTTCACCAGCCAAAGCCCTTGGAGCAGCGGGCGACAGCGGCGCCCGCGGCCGCCCGCGCGTGACGCCCGGGGGCGGGACCGGCGCGGCCGCCATGGCGGGACAAGGCACCATGTCGCGAAGCAACGGTGCCGTTATGGGAGCCGAGATCGCAAGCGACGTCCCCGCTCGGCCGTCGGCGAGCCCGCAGGTCGACGCCCGGACCCGGATGCTGCTCGAGGCGTCGATCCCGGGAACCCTGTTGCGGCTTGCCACCCCGAACGTGCTGGTGATGTTCGTGCAGGCCGCGGTGGGACTCATCGAGACCTACTTCGTCGGCAAGCTGGGAACCGAGGCGCTGGCCGGCGTCACCCTCGTGTTCCCCGTGCTGATGCTGATGCAGATGATGTCCGGAGGCGCCATGGGCGGCGGGATCTCGTCCGCGATCGCCCGGGCGCTCGGGGCCGGCCGCCGGGCCGACGCTGACGCGCTGGCGCTCCACGCCCTTGCGATCGGGCTCGTCTTCGGGCTCGGCTTCACGGTCGCCGTCCTGGCCGGCGGCCCGTGGCTCTACGGCGCCATGGGCGGGCGCGGGGCCTCGCTCGCCGCCGAGCTGACCTACTCCAATGTCATCTTCTCCGCCGCCGTCCTGATCTGGGTGTTCAACTCGCTCGCTAACGTGATCCGCGGTAGCGGCAACATGGCGGTGCCGGCCATCGTCACGTCGGCCGGGGCCGCAGCGCTGATCCCGCTGTCCCCCTGCCTCATCTTCGGATGGGGGCCGTTCCCGCGGCTCGGCGTCGCCGGCGGCGCGGTGGCGGTGGTTGCCTACTACCTGGTGGGGACCTTCGCCCTCGCCGCGTATCTGCGGTCGCGGCGGAGCGTCGTTCGCCTCTCGTTCCATACCGTCCGCCTCCGTTGGCCACTGTTCCGCGACATTTTGCGGGTGGGAGTGGTCGCCGCCCTCGTCACCGTGACAACCAACCTCACGATCGCGATCACCACCGGACTCGTCGGGCGCTTCGGACCCGCGGCGATCGCCGGCTACGGCACCGGCGCGCGCCTGGAGTACCTCCTGGTCCCCCTCGTCTTCGGTCTGGGCGGTCCGCTCGTGGCCATGGTCGGCACCAATATCGGCGCCGGTCAGCGCGAGCGCGCGCTGAGGGCGGCCTGGACCGGGGCGGCGATCGCCACCGGGCTTGCCGAGGCGATCGGGCTCGCTGCGGCAGCGGCTCCCCGCGCGTGGCTGGCCCTCTTCGACACCGATCCCGCCATGCTCGACGCGGGATCGCGCTATCTCCACGCGGTCGGCCCCTTCTACGGGCTGTTCGGGCTCGGCATGGCGCTGTACTTCGCCTCGCAGGGCGCGGGGCGGCTGCTTTGGCCGCTGCTCGCGAACCTGACCCGGCTGGTGATCGCGGCGGGCGGCGGCTGGCTCACCCTCTACGCGGGCGGCGACCTGTCGCACGTGTTCCTCGCGCTGAGCGCGGCGCTGACGGCGTTCGGCCTGATCAACGCGGGAGCGGTGGCGCGCGGCGCCTGGTTCGGCCCCATCCGCTGGCCGCGGCTGTACCCCGCTCGCGGGCACGGGAGAAAGTTGACATGAGTCGTCGTTATTTCGGAACAGATCCCTCCGCGACGGAAACGGAGCCGTGGACTGGACATTCGCCGAGGCGCTTGCCGGCTGAGGCGCACAAAGGAGAAGACCCATGAGTAGTCCCCTCTCGAAGGGCACTGCCCTCATCACCGGCGCCTCCAGGGGCATCGGTGCCGTCTATGCCGACCGTCTCGCCAAGCGTGGCTACGACCTCATCCTGGTGGCCCGCGACGAGGCGCGGCTCGAGGCGCTCGCCGCCGGCCTGGCGCGCGAGACCGGGCGGTCGGTCACTCCGCTGGCGGCGGACCTCAATGACAAGGCGGATCTCGCGAAGGTGGAAGCGACGCTGCGGGATGATCAGACCACCACCATGCTCGTCAACAATGCCGGCGTGGCCTCCGTCGCGCGGCTGTTGAATGCCGACGTCGAGAAGATGGATGACATGATCGCCCTCAACATTACGGCGCTCACCCGCCTGACGTATGCCGCCGCGCCGGCGTTTGTCGCGCGCGGCGCCGGCACGATCATCAACATCGCATCGGTGGTGGGCATCTCGCCCGAGACGCTGAACGGTGTCTACGGCGCGACCAAAGCCTATGTCATTGCGCTCAGCCATTCGCTGCAGCACGAGCTCGCCGACAAAGGCATCCGCATCCAGGTGGTGCTGCCGGGGGCGACCGCGACGGAGATTTGGGAGCTCGCCGGCCTCCCCCACCAGAACCTGCCCGCATCGATCGTCATGTCGGCGGAAGACATGGTCGATGCCGCGCTGGTGGGGCTCGACCAGGGCGAACGGGTCACGCTTCCCAGCCTCCACGATGGAGACGAGTGGACCCGTTTCGAGGCCGCGCGCCGTGCGATCTCGCAGCGGTTCGGGAATTCCGTGCCGGCGCCCCGATACCGGGCAGGTGAGCCCGCTCAGCAGCGTGCCTGAGGCTGGGCGCGTTGCCGGCAAGCGTCGTTAACTCGAACCGTGGCGGAGATCTCTCATGAGCGAAGAGGAACACGATACGGCCGACGAAGCGCAGCGGGTTACGGTCGAGCGCCGAGGGCATGTCCTCCTGTTCGGCCTGAATCGTGCCGATAAGATGAACGCCGTCGATCAGGCCATGGTCGGACAGCTGAATGCCGCTTACACCTTGCTGGAAACGGAGGACGAGTTCCGGTGCGGGGTGCTGTTCGCCCACGGACCGAACTTCACCGCCGGCCTGAACCTCGCCTACTTCGCCGAACGCTGGGAGAGAGGCGAGAACCCGTTCGCGCCGTCGGAAGGACAGATCGATCCCTGGGGATTGGTGGGGCGGCCGCGGCGGAAGCCGGTGGTGTGCGCCGTCCAGGGCCGGTGCTATACCCTCGGCATCGAGCTCTTGCTCGCCGCCGATGTGCGTATCGGCGCGGAAGGCACCCGCTTCGCCCAGCTGGAAGTGCAGCGCGGCATCTACCCGGTCGGGGGGGCGACGTTGCGATTTGCCCAGGAGGTCGGCTGGGGCAACGCGATGCGCTGGCTACTCACCGGCGACGAATATGGTGCCGCCGAAGCGCTGCGGATCGGCCTGCTCCAAGAGGTCGTGCCGCTCGGTGAGCAGCTCGAGCGGGCGCTCGCCATCGCCGGCCGGATCGCGGCGGCCGCGCCGGTCGGAGTCCGGGCCACCCGCGACTCGGCGCGACAGACGCTCGAAGAAGGGTATCAGGCCGCCCTCCGGCGCATGATCCCCGATCTCGCCCACATGCTCCGGACTACGCAGGACGCAAAGGAGGGCGTGCGGTCGTTCATCGAACGGCGGGCGGCCGTGTTCTCCGGGCCCTGACGAGGGGCAAGCCGGCAGGATCACTCAGGAACGGTTCGGCGGTCAGCCGTCGAGGCGCCCCGCGCCGGAGCGCAGGTGGCGGCGCGCGAGGACGCGCCGGTGCTCCAGGAGCAGGCGCACCGTTTCCTGAAGCACCGTCGCCACCGGCACGGCGATGATCATGCCGAGCACGCCGAGCGCGTGGTTGCCGACGACCACCGAGCCGAGCAGGAGCGCCGGGTGGAGATGGACGCTCCGCCCGATGGTGAGGGGTTGGATGAGCGTGTCGTCGAGCACCTTGATGGCGAGGAAGAGCACCAATACCCGCACGACCCCTGCGAGCCCTTGCCCCGGGGTCAGCAGCACCACGAGCGCGGCGGCGGCGGCCGACAGCAGCGGGCCGACGAACGGCACCACGTTGGCGATGCCGGCGAAGACGCCGAGCAGGAGGGGATAGGGCACGCGAATCGCCCAGAGCCCCAGTGCGGCCAGGGCACCCACCACGAGACCGTCCATCACCACGCCCCGGATGTAGCGGCCGATGACACCGTTGAGCTCACGCCACACCGCGACCGAGGTTTCCACGTGCTCGGGGGGCAGCCGGTTCATGGCCGCGGTGACGATCTGCGGCATGTCCCGGAGCAGGAAGAAGGCGAAGAACGGGACGAGGATCGCGAACAGGAAGAGGTGCCCGGCGTGCTCGAAGAAGTCGCTCGGGTCTCCGGGAGGACGGGCCAGAACGAACCGGTGGACCCAGCCCCCTCCTTCGGGGAGCACGCGACGGAACACGGGCGCCGCCTCCACCAACTCTCGCGCCGCGCTGTCGAGGCTCGTGTCGATCTGAATCGCCAGCGTCGGCAGGCGTTCCAGCAGCGCCGATGCCTCGGTGAGCATGCGTGGCCCCACGAGCAGGCCCCCGACGAGCAGCACGGCGATCATCACGGTGAAGAGCGCGCCGACCGCCACGCTCCGGCGGATGGCGAGGGCGTCGGCCCATGCGACGAGGGGGCTCAGGAGATAGGCGAAGGTCAGCGCGAGGAAGACGGGTAGGGCAAGGCCACGCGCCAGCCAGGCGAGCGCGGCGACGCCGACGATCGTCACGAGCCAGCTCGGCTTCACGGACGCTCGTCGGCCTCCGGCCGGGGCGCGGGCTCCGTCACGACCACCGGGTTGCGCCGCGCGTACGCCGCGATCACCCGCGAGAGATTGCGCATGACGACGACCGCGATCCGGGCCTCGCCGTCCATCAGCGCATCGAAGTCGGTCTTGTAGAGGATGAGCAGTCGCGCCGGCTCGGCGACCCGCGCGCTGCCGGAGCGCCGGGACTCGTCGATCAGCGCGAGCTCGCCGAACGCGTCCCCGGCGGACAGCGTGCGGACGACGTGCTCGCCCCGCGGCGTCGCCTGGGTGATCTCCACCGTGCCCTCGACGACGACGAAGAGCGCGCGCCCGGGATCACCCTCATGAAAGACGATCTCTCCCGCGTCGTAGGCCTTCTCGAGGAACCGCGTCCCCAAGCGGCCGAGCAGGCGGCGCGGCAGCCCGGCGAAGAGCGGGGAGTGGGCGAGGAAGGGCGCGCGCCGCGCCTGCTCACGGTCGATCGCCCACGCGAGCCACCGGGGCAGTCGCCGCTCCAGCATGGGGTGCACTAACGCGTAGTTAGCCCAGCGCGGGCAAATCGTGGCATCTCGCGCCGATCGTGTCAGAGCGCGCGGGACAAGTCAAACCCGTGACACTCGATCACGGCGACTTCGTCGAAGGGCTCGACTCCGTGTATGGAGGAGGAGTGGGGGGGCTCGGCTTCCTCGGTCCCTTCGCGTCCGCCACCCACGGCAGTGCCATCAGGGCCCACGCGACCATCACGACCTCGGAGTCGCCGAAGTTGTACTCGGAGAGGCCGGCGACGAGAAAGCCCACGATCGCGGCCAGGCTGCCGACCACGAGCGCCCGCTCACGCGGCGCGTCCTCGGGCAGCCGGCGCAGCACACCGATGCCCTTGGCGATGAAGGCGGCCCAGATCCAGAGCCACGCGGCCAGGCCGAGCACTCCGCGCTCCACCAGGATTTGCAGCGGCGTGTTGTGCACGTGCCCCGTGCGCTTCTTGCCCGCTTCCGGCAACGCGTGGCGCTCGTATTCACGCTTGACTCCCCCGGGCCCCAGCCCCAGCACGGGGTGCTGGCGCCACATCGTCAACCCGCTGCGCCACATGTAGACCCGCTCCTTCACGGTGGGATCGTCGGGATTGCCCATGGTCAGGAACCGCTGGCGCAGGTGCGCGGGACCGGCGAGCGCGGCGAGCGCGAGCACGATGAGACCTGCGAGCAGGAGCCACCGTCCCTTACGGGTGATGGGAATCAGCGCCAGTACCCCCGCGACAAATCCCATCCAGGCGCCCCGCGTGTAGGTCGCCAGCAAGCCGACGAGCGAGACCAGCCAGGGCAGGGTCGGCCAGCGGGGGAGCGCCGCACCCGGCAGCAATCGAGGCAAGCAGACCAGCAAGACCAGGCTCAGCACTCCGGCCAAGGTCATGTAGATGCTGAAGAAGCCGCGGGCCCGGTAGCAGCGGTGATAGAGCCAGGCCGGGGAGCCGTAATCCGCGGCCGACCCGGGGCAGGCGACCGTCTGCAGCAACCCGACGGCGGCCGCGACCGTCACCACCACGAGCAGCGCGGAGAGAAACCGATGGCCGTCCGCCGGGCCGGAGAGCGCGTCAGCGGTCACATAGAGGGCGGCGACGAGCAGGAGGCCCTTGCAGGCGGCCAAGGCGGTGGCCGGGTGCCCGGAGAGGAGCGCCGAGACGAGGCTCACCGCGCTGAAGGCCAGCACCGGCGGCCAGAGCGGCCAGCGCGCCGCCACACGCGCCGCCGGATCGCGCAGGCTCCAGAGCCACAGGAGCGTCAGCAGGGCCAGTGCCGTCTCGGACAACGTGATGGACAGGCCGAGGCCGAGGACGAACGCCCCGAAGACGGCCCGGCGGAGCGCGGTCACGTCAAGAGCGAGTCGACGATAAGCGCGGGCTTTCTATGAGCCCACGTGACGGGGACGAAAGACGTGGCCGGCCGCACGCGCACATGCTAGCAGCGCCGTCAAGCAATTGAAAGGTCTGGCTTTTCCTTCCCTCATGCTCTATCCTGCCGTACATCCGAGCTCGGTCGTCCCCAACTCATGACGTGGATCACATTCTGAGGCCCCCTTACTGAGCGATGCTGCTACCTCCTCAGGTCGCCGTGAACGCCTCCATCCTCGGGCTGGCCCCGACCGGGCTGGGGCAGTACGTCCTGGGCCTCGTTCGGTCGCTCGATCCCCTCCGGGAGGGCCTAACGGTCTACACCTCTTACCCTGAAGTGTTCTCCGGTCTCCGGGCGACGGTGCGGCGGACATCTCCGCTGACGAGGCCGGAGCGGGGTATCAGGGGCCACGCGGCGCGGCTTTTATGGTGTCAGACCGCATTGCGAGCCCGAGTAGGCCTGGATCGGCCCGGCGTGCTGCTCAACACCCTCCCGGAGGGGATCCTGCGCAGCCGCGTGCCGCAGGTCACCGTGGTCCACGACCTGATCCCGCTCGCTTTCCCGGGTCAGTATCCCCGCCAGCAATTCTACTTCCGCCGGTTGGTCCCGGCCATTCTGCGCGCGTCGCGCGCGGTCATCGCAGTCTCCGAGGCGACGCGGCGCGAGGTGATCGCCACATACGGTTTGCGCCCTGAGCGGGTCCATGCCATTCCCAACGGCTACGATGCCACCGACTTTGCGCCCGTCGGACCGGCCGCCGATGACGGGGGGATCCCCTATGTGCTCTGCGTCGGTAGTGTCCTGCCCCACAAGAACTTACCGCGCCTGATCGAGGCCGTCGCCCGCGTCGCCCGTCAGTCTCCCGTACGGCTCGTCATCGCGGGCGGCGGGACGCCCCCGCGGCTCGCCGAGCTCCGGCGGCTCGCCGAGAACGTGGGGAGCCCGCTGGAGCTGATGTCATACGTGCCGCAGCGGGTACTGCCAGCTCTCTACCGAGGGGCCAGCCTCGTCGCGATGCCGTCCCTCGCGGAGGGGTTCGGCCTGCCTGCGCTCGAGGCGATGGCTTGCGGCACTCCGGTCGTCGTCGGCAACCGGTCCGCGATGCCGGAGGTCGTGGGCGACGGGGGACTGCTTGTCGATCCCGAGGATACGGACGCCATCTCGGATGCCATCCTGCGTCTGCTCACTCAGGATCCGCTGCGCAAGGAGCTGATCGCCCGAGGTCTCGCCAGGGCCGCGGCCTTCTCCTGGGAGCGCACCGCGCGCCAAGTGCTGGCCGTCCTGGATGAGGCGGCTGCCTCGTGAATCCGTCGTTCCGGCGGCATCAGCGGGACTGGGAGGATCTGGGCGATCTTGATCCGTGCTGGGCCATTCTCGCCTTCCCGGAGCGCCGGTTCGGCCGGTGGGATCTCGACGAGTTCTTCCGTTCCGGAGAGGAAGAGATCGCGCGCCTCGGGGCGGACATGGAGCGCCTGGGCTATCCGGCCCGGCGCGCGCGCGCGCTCGACTTCGGCTGCGGTGTCGGCCGGCTGACGCGCGCCTTGGCGGCCCACTTCCAACACTGCGATGGCGTCGACGTCTCGGCACCCATGATCGCCGCCGCCAGGAAGCTGAACGCCGCGTTCCTGAATTGCGACTTCCTTCTCAACGGACATCCCGATCTCCGGATCTTCCCCTCCGACCACTTCGATCTGATCTACAGCGTGCTCGTGCTGCAGCATCTGCCCACCCGGGCCGCCATCGTCGCCTATGTCGCCGACTTTGCCCGAGTCCTCGCGCCGGGCGGCCTGCTCGTGTGTCAGATCCCGAGCCGTATCCCGCTCCGACGACGGCTTCAGCCCCGGCGGCGGCTCTACGGCATCCTGAGAGGCCTCGGGGTCGGCCCCCACGTTCTCTATCATCGGCTGGGCCTGTTTCCGATGAGGATGACCGCACTGACCGAAGGGGAGGTGCGGGATCTTCTGACCGCCGCGGGGGCCCGGGTCCTCGAGGCCCGCCCGGACGCGATGGCGTCCACCGCGATCGAGAGCCGGACCTACTACGTCACGAAGCCCGAGCGGGGCAGGTAGGGTACCCGATCGCGGGGCCTACTTCGTGGCCACTATGTAAAGGTCCGTACCGAGGATCCGAGCGATGTTGCCGAGCAGTCTCTCTCGCGGAATGACGATGCGACCCCGCACGAGCGCGTAGCCATCGAAGTTCTGGACGTCGATCCGAATGCTCGCGAAGCGCCCGAACAGGTGTTGGCGTACGTCGGATCGTGAAACGAAGTCCGTGTGGGGCGCGGCATCACCCGCCGCGTTGCTATCGTAGCGCGCCCGGACGGCCTCACGGAAGGACCCTCGCCGCCGGCGCCCGGTCAGAATCTCCCACATGTACCGCGTCGGCAGGTGAGCGAGCTGACGAAAGGAGAAGCGGTTGTATAGCATCACGACCGCCTTGCCGCCGGTCGCCAATACCCGATGGACTTCGGATACTGCTTTCGGCAGGTCTCCAGTATGGTGAAGGCAGCCGATGGAGTATACGTAGTCGAAGGTGCCTTCCGGGTACGGGATGTCGAGGGCCGAACCCTTCTGAACTCGCCCCCCTGCCTCCTTGCCGAGCAGCGCGAGCCGA
>Ga0137403_10009635_pt1 | contig 10729 bp, 10 predicted proteins | sample CZOMad2_1_16fung_FD_122057 | JGI IMG/M metagenome (GOLD analysis project Ga0137403, IMG submission 122057) | Vadose zone soil fungal communities from Angelo Coast Range Reserve, California, USA - CZOMad2_1_16fungal (Hybrid Assembly) | ecosystem: Environmental > Terrestrial > Soil > Vadose zone... | reverse complement strand
GGATCGGAGAGGATCATCTCGTCGTCCGGATCGAGCAGCGCGCTGAATAGCAGCAGCATCGCGGGTGACGTGCCCGCGGTCACCAGGATCTGGTCGGGCGACACCGTCACGCCGTAGCGCGTCTGATAGTGCTCGGCGATCGCCTCGCGCAGCGGCAGGATCCCGAGCGTGTGGGCGTAGCGGGTGCGCCCGTCCTTGAGCGCCTTCTCGGCCGCCTCGCGGATGACGGCCGGCGTGTCGAAGTCCGGCTCCCCGAACTCCAGATGGATGACGTCGATTCCCTGGCGCTCGAGGGCCTGGGCTCGCTGGAAGACCTCGACCGCCAGGAACGGCTCGATCTCCTGGGTCCGGCGCGCGATCATGCGCGCCGATCTCCCGTCCCGCGTCGGGCGAGACGGCGGCGCGCGGTCAGCACCTCGTAGATCATGCGCGGCCCCTCGCGGAGCACGCCGACCTTGGAACCCGGCTGATCGGCCCAGTTGACCGGCACCTCCACCACGCGAAAGCCGCGGCGCTCCGCCAGCATCAGCAGCTCGACGTCGAAGCCGAACCCGTCGGTGGTGACCTGCGGGAAGAGTGCCTGCGCCACTCCCCCGCGGAAGAGCTTGAAGCCGCACTGGGTGTCCACCACCGAGCGGACCCCGAGACGTCGCACCAGGAAGTTGAACACGTGGCCGGAGAGCTTGCGATGCAGGCGGACCTGGCGAATCACCGAGGGGTCGTCGAGCACGCGCGAGCCGACCGCGAGGTCGGCGCCCGCGACCACCGCCGCTTCGAGCCGCGCCACCTCCCCGATGGGCGTGGCCCCGTCGGCGTCGGCCATGAGCCGGAGCTCCCCGGCGGCCCGCGCCATGCCCGCGCGGACCGCGTGACCCTTGCCACGGTTCCGGTCGAGCGCGTGCACGGTCACCGCGGTCCGTCCGGCCGCCACCTCGCGTACCCGGTCGGCGGTACCATCCTGGCTGCCGTCGTCCACCACGATCACCTCGTAGGACTCGTCGCGCCCCTCGAAGTAGGCCTGGACCTCCTTGAGATAGCTGGGCAGCCTGGCCGCTTCGTTGTATGCCGGGATGATCACCGACCAGCGCCGGCTCGGCAGGCCGCCCACGGGTGCCCTAGACCCAGTCGGGCGCGTCGGCGCGGCGGCGGCGCCGGGCCACGCCCGTCTTCTGGGCGGCCTTCGCCACCTCACGGGCCACCGCGGGCGCCACCTGCTTGTTGAAGACGCTGGGGATGATGTACTCGGGGCCCAGCTCGGCGCGGCCCACGCAGGAGGCGATCGCGTGGGCGGCCGCGATCTTCATCTCGTCATTCACGACCCGGGCCCGGGAGTCGAGCAGCCCGCGGAAGAATCCGGGGAAGCAGAGCACGTTGTTGATCTGGTTCGGGTAGTCCGAGCGGCCGGTGGCCATCACGCGCACGTGGCGCTCGGCCTCCTCCGGCTGGATCTCGGGCACCGGGTTCGCCATCGCGAAGACGATGCGGTCGCGAGCCATGCTCTTGACGTCCTTCACGGTGAGCACCCGCGGCACCGACAGGCCGATGAACACGTCGGCGGCCCGGATGGCGTCCGCCATCCGGCCCTTGACGTTGGCGGGATTGGTCGCCGAGGCCACCCACGTCTTCATGAAGTCCATCCCGACGGGACGGCCCCGGTAAATCGTCCCGTGCTCATCGACCCCGATGATGTTCCGGGCCCCGAGGGCGAGCAGGATCTTGATCGTCGCGGTCCCGGCGGCGCCCACGCCGGAGACCACCACCTTGATCCGGCGGATGTCCTTCTTGACGATCTTCAGCGCGTTGAACAGCGCGGCCAGCACCACCACCGCGGTACCGTGCTGATCGTCGTGGAAGACCGGGATGTCCAGCTCCTTCCGCAGCCGCTCCTCGATCTCGAAACAGCGCGGGGCCGAGATGTCCTCCAGGTTGATCCCCCCGAACGCGGGAGCGATCATCTTCACCGTCTCCACGATCTTGCCCGGATCCTTGGTGTCCAGGGGGATCGGGAAGGCATCCACCCCGGCCAGCTCCTTGAACAGCATGGCCTTGCCTTCCATGACCGGCATGGCCGCCTCGGGCCCGATGTCCCCCAGCCCCAGCACCGCGGTGCCGTCGGTGACCACCGCCACCGCGTTCTGCTTGATGGTCAGGGTGAAGGCCCGGCTCGGGTCGTCCTTGATCGCGAGGCAGACCCGCGCCACCCCCGGGGTGTAGGCCATGCTGAGGTCGTCGCGGGTCCGGATCGGCACCTTGCTGTGGATCTCGATCTTGCCGCCGAGATGCATGAGGAAGGTACGGTCGGAGATGTTGAAGATCTGCACCCCGGCCGTGCTCTTGACCCGATCGACGATCTCGTGGGCATGGCGGCTGTCGCGGGCCTTGATCGTGATGTCGCGGAGCACGCGCTCCCCGCTCATCTCGACCAGATCCACCGCGCCGATGTCCCCGCCCGCCTTCCCGATGACCGACGTGACGCGGCCCAGCATGCCGGGCTTGTTCCGGATCGCGAGCCGAACCGTGAAGCTGTAGGAGGCGCTCGGGGCTACAGCCATCAATCGCTCGTCATGGCGGGCATTTAGACGGTAAGACCGGGCCTCCGGCAGTGTCAACAATTTTCCCGCCGAAGGTTGACCCACTCGTGGCGCCCATGGTATCCCACCCTGTGCCTGGACGACTCATTTCAGCATTGCTCACCGCCACGCTCTTCGGAGTCTTCCTCTCGGGATCGGCCATCGCCGCGACCGAGCGCTGGGTCGTGGAGAGCGACAAGAGCCGCGTGGGCTTCGACGCCTTCCACTCATTCGGCAACTTCAGCGGAGCGAGCGAGACCCCCAGCGGCGAGGTGGAGCTGGACATCGAGGATCTCAAGAAACCCATCAAGGGCACCCTGACCGCGCCGGTCGCCAGCCTGCGCACCGGGAAGGCCGGCCGGGACAAGGATCTCCGCCGGGCGCTCGACGGCGAGCGCCACCCGGAGATCCGCTACCGGATCGACAAGGTCGAGAGCTCGTTCACGTCGCTGACCGACAATACCGACGTGCTGCTGACCCTCCACGGGGTGCTGTCCATGCGGGGCACCGAGCGACCCGTGAGCTTCATGGGACGCGTTCGCCTGCGGCAAGGTACCCTCTGGGTCCGGGGCGAGAACCGGATCCGGCCGGTCGACTTCGGAGTTCCACCGCTGCGGTCCTGGCTGGTCAGCATGAAGGAATCCGTGCTGGCCAGGTTCGACCTCATCCTGAGCAAGGCGAACTAAGCCCCTACGGTACGGCCCTTTAAGGGCCGCCCCGGCCGGCGCCCCCCCAAGGCTCAGCCATGGGTTGAATACCGTGCGGGGGACATACGTCTCTGCAGCGACGCCGAGGAACGAGGCGCGTCGCTTGCGGGTTCCTCGGGTAGGTCGGGCGAGCGGTGATGTTCCTTGAAACCCCGGCGCCCGAATCGACGTCTAAACCACGAGGGGTAGACCACGAGGAATCGGGGCGGAAATAAATACCGACACATCCCGACGAGCATGAGGGGCCGTAATGACCTTTAGAGAGAGTGACAGCGTGGTACTAGCAGAGACGGGCCAATTCAGGGTAACCGCGGCCGAGCCAAAGCGCCGCGGTCGACCCGCCCAGGCGGTCGGTAAAGTTGGAGCGCCGCCGGTGGACGACGAACTGGACCGCGTGGTGGATAGCGCGATCGAGACAGACGCCACGCCGGCCCTGTCGGACGAGGCGCTGCGGCCTTCGGCTTCTCCCGCGGAGGACCCGGTCCGACTCTACCTAAAGGAGATCGGCAAGGTCTCCCTTCTCAAGGCCTCGGAAGAGGTCAGCCTCGGCCAGCGCATCGAGATCGGCCAGATCGCGCTCCGGCGCGCTCTGGGCCGTGTGCCATTCGCCACGAGCCAGCTGCTGGCCCTGGTGGATCGGGTGCGCCGCGAGGAGGTTCCGCTCGAGGACGTGATCCTGCTGCCCGAGGGAGGCGAGCCCTCGCCCGGTGAGATTCGCTCGAGCCTGGCCGCCTTCGCGCGCATCCGTCGGCTGGAGCGGGAGATCGAGCGACTGCAGACCGCGCTCGGAGACAAGCGGCGGAGCAAGACCACGCGCGCCAACTACAACAAGTGGATCGCGCAGAACCGCGCGTCCATCCAGGGCGTGCTCGAGAAGCTGCCGCTCAAGCCGGCCCTGGCCGATCAGCTCGTCACCGAGATCCGCCTGCTGGTGAAGCGCATGCTCGCGGCAGGCACGAGCCGCTCCGAGCTGCACCAGCTCGAGCAGAAGGCGGGGGCATCCCGGAAGGCCCTGCTCGCGTCGCTCAGCGAGATCGAGGAGCACGACCGGGTGGTGCGACAGGCCAAGAAGGAGCTGATGGAGGCCAACCTGCGGCTGGTGGTCTCGGTGGCCAAGCGCTATCTCGGGAGCGAGCTGTCGCTGCTGGACCTGGTCCAGGAGGGCAATATCGGCCTCATGAAGGCGGTGGACCGCTTCCAGTACCGGCGGGGGTTCAAGTTCTCGACCTACGCGACGTGGTGGATCCGACAGGCGATCACGCGAGCCATCGCGGACCACTCGCGCACGATCCGCATCCCGGTGCACATGGTGGAGACGCTCAACCGCATCTCGCGGGTGAACCGCTCCCTGGTCAACGAGATGGGGCGCGAGCCCACCCCGGAGGAACTGGCCCAGCGCACCGGCGTGCCCGCGCGGAAGGTGCGTCTGATCCTGGAGTCCTCGCGCAAGCCGCTCTCGCTCGAGACGCCCATCGGGGACGACTCGGAGCTGGGCGATTTCCTCGAGGACAAAGCGGCGGAGTCGCCCAACGACAACCTGATCACCCAGGACCTGACCCTGCAGGTGGAGCGGGCGCTGAGCACGCTGTCGCCGAAGGAGAAGGAGATCCTGAGGCTGCGCTTCGGTATCGGCGAGGCCGGTGAGCACACGCTCGAGGAGGTGGGGCGCCGCTTCTCGGTGACCCGCGAGCGGATCCGGCAGATCGAGACCAAGGCGCTGCGCAAGCTGCGTCACCCGCTGCGCGGCCGCGCCCTGCGGGCCTTCGTCGAAAACTAAGCGGGGCGAGCGACTTCGAGGCCCGGCGGCCTGACATCAGGCCGCCGGGCCTTTTTCTTGTCCGGCCTCAGCGAATCAGCTTCGCGTACTGGTCGAGCAGGGGCAGGATCACGTCGCGCCCCTCGGACGGCAGGCGCAGGATGGACCGGGTGATGCCCGCGCCGGCGTAGGTCTCGAGGGTCGCCTCGTCGGGCTTGGCGCCGAAGACCGAGACCGAGATCGTCTTCATGTCGCGTCCGGCGCGCGCGGCCCGGGCCTTCAGATCCTTGAGCCCGGCCAGGATCACGTCGCCCGCCCGGCCGCGCGGGAACCAGCCCTCGCAGAAGTCCACCACCCGCTGCAGCGTGTGGCCGCTCTCCCCGCCCAACAGCACCGGCGGATGCGGCTTCTGGGCGGGCTTGGGCCAGGACCAGATGGGGTCGAAGTTCACGTGCTGGCCGTGGAACTGAGCCTCGTCCTTGGTCCAGATCTCCTTCATGGCCAGCACCTGCTCGCGCATCCGCTTGTAGCGGCTCTTGTACTCGGTGCCGTGGTTCTCCATCTCGTCGGCGTTCCACCCGGCGCCGATCCCGAAGAGGAAGCGCCCGCCCGAGAGCAGGTCGAGGCTCGCCACCTCCTTGGCGGTGGTGATGGTATCGCGCTCGATGATCAGGCAGATGCCGGTGCCGATCTTGAGGCGCTTGGTGGCCGCGGCCGCCGCCATCAGCGAGATGAACGGATCGAAGGTGTGGGAGTACTCCTTGGGCAGCGGCTCGCCGCCCGGGAACGGGGTGCGCCGGCTGGTGGGGATGTGGGTGTGCTCCGGCACGAACAGCGACTCGAAGCCGCGCTCCTCGGCGGCGCGGGCCAGCTCGTCGGCCCGGATGGCGTAGTCGGTGGCGAACATGCAGATTCCGAGATCCATGGCAGTCTCCTCCTTGGCTAGACCGGCATCACTTCCTGCTTCCTCAGCCCTTCACGACGGCGGTGCGGTAGGTATTGATCCCGGTGTCGGGTGGCGAGCCGCTGATCAGGGTGATCATCGTCGCAGCCTCGCTCCGATGGTGGGTCGCGTGGTTGACCACGTGCTGGAGCAGCGCCCCCAGGGCGACCTGGAACTCCTTGCCCTCCGTGTTCCGGTACTGCACCGGCCGCGTGAGATCGGCCTCCGCGAGGCCTGCCAGGAACGCGCGCTGCTCCGCCTCGAGCGCGCCCCACTTCGCGCGCAGATCAATCATGCTCGCGAAGTCCGCGTCGCCCGAGAGCCGGCTCGGGGACGATCCCTTCCAGCGGGTGAGCCAGACGTTGTCGGCGCCATAGATATGGGCGAACATGCCCTTGAGCGTGGGGAAGCTCCAGTGCGCGCCCATGTCGCGCGTGACCCCCTCGCCCAGGCCGGACGCCAGATCGAAGAGCCGCCGGTTCGCCCAGTGGTGATAGTCGTAGTGTTCTCGGATCAGCGCGATGGACATTGCCTCTCCTTCGCGGTCGGGGTCAGTCGAGGACCGCGACGGTGTCTCCCTCCTGCACCGTCTGTCCCTCGGCGACCTTGATCTCACGCACCTTGCCGGCGCGCGGAGCTTCCACCGGAATCTCCATCTTCATCGACTCGAGCACGATGACCGCGTCACCGGCGGCCACCGCGTCGCCCGGCTTGGCGGTGATCTGGAACACCACGCCGGTGATATGGGCTTTGACGTCCTCAGGCATTGAGCGCTCCTTTCGAGGCCGCCGCATTCTCTCATATCCGGCGGCCGGCCGGCGACGCGGCTAGTAGGGCAGGCTCTCCCGTCCCATCAGCTCGCGGGCCACCACCATCTTCATGACCTCGGCGGCGCCGTCGCCGATCTCGAGCCCGATCACGTCGCGCATGCGCTGCTCGAAGGGCAGCTCGTCGGTGTAGCCGTAGTGGCCATGGAGCAGGAGGCACTGGTGGATCGTGTCCACCGCCAGCCGCGGGCCCCACCACTTGGTCATCGCCGATTCCTTGGTGTGGGGCCTCCCCTGGTCCGCCAGCCAGAGCGCCCGGTAGCAGAGCCAGCGGCAGGCCTCGAGATGCGTGGCCGCCTCCGCGATCGCGAAGGAGACGCCCTCGAAGCGCGCGAGGGCGCGGCCGAACGCCTTCCGCTCCTTCACGTAGCCCATGGTCTCCTCGACCGACTGTTGGGCCACGCCGAGGCAGGCGAGCGCGATGCCGATGCGGTTGTAGTCGAAGCCCTGCATGACCTGGTAGAAGCCGGTGCCTTCCTCGCCCAGCCGGTGGGACACGGGCAGGCGCACGTGGTCGAAGGCCAGGACGGCCCGGCCGATCGCACGGGTGCCCATGTCCCGCAGCGGGCTGCGCGAGACACCCGGCAGGTCGAGCGGCACGACGAAGGCGGTCACCCCACGTGCCCGCCCCCCCGGATCGGTCCGCGCGAACACGATCGCGGCCTGCGCCGCCATGCCCAGGCTGATGCCGGACTTCTCCCCGGTGATGACGTAGCCGTCGCCGTCGCGCTCGGCCCGGCAGGCGAGATTGGCCGCGTCCGAGCCGGCGCCGGGCTCGGTGAGCGCGAGCGCGACCACCGCTAGGCCGCTCGCGGTCGGGGGCAGCCACCGCGTCTTGATCTCCTCGGTCCCGCTACGGCCCAGGATCTCGCCGGCCAGACCCGCGAGCTGGATCCCGTAGGTGCAGCTGAAGTCGCCGCGCCCGATCTCCTCCATCGCGATCCCGAAGGTGAGGAAGTCCGCGGCCTGCCCGCCGTAGGCTTCGGGAACGCGCAGGCCCAGCAGCCCCAGCTCGCCCATGCGTCGCCAGGCCTCCCACGGGAACTCACCGGTCCGATCCCAGTGGGCCGAGCGCGGCGCGAGCTCCCGCCGAGCGAAGTGCCGAAGCGTGCGCACCAGCTCGTCCTGCTCGGGCGAGAATGCGAGGTCCATGCCGCCTCCTAGAACACGGGCTTGCGCTTCTCGGCAAATGCGCGTAGCCCCTCGGCGGCGTCGGCCGAGCGCATGTGCTCCGCCACCAGCCGGCGCTCGAGCTCGAGGCCTTCCGGCAGCGCGGTGTCGAACGCCCGGGCCACAAGCGCCTTCACGGTACGGTTGGCCGACCCGCTACCCGCGGCCAGGGCGGCCGCCATCTCCTCCACCGCGGTCGTCACCGTCCCGGCCGGGACCACGCGATTGACGAGGCCCCAGGCGAGTGCCTCCGGCGCGGAGAGCCACCCGCCGAGCAGCATCAGCTCCTTGGCCCGCCGCGCGCCGACGAGCCGCGGCAGCCGCTGGCTCCCCCCGCCGCCCGCCACCAGCCCGAAGTTCGCGTGCTGATCCCCGAGCCGCGCGGCCTCGTCGGCCACCACGAGGTCGGCCACCAGGACGAGCTCGAGCCCGCCCGCCAGCGCGAGCCCGTGCACGCCCGCGATGACCGGGACCCGCAACGCCTCGATCCGGTCGAAGACGCGATGCCAGAACCCCATGAAGGTGCCCCACCGCTCCGGATCGGGCGAGAGCTCGCGCACCGCCCGCAGATCCGCGCCCGCGCAGAAGGCCCGGCCCGCCGCGGTGAGCGTCACCACCCGCGCGCCGGGGTCGCCCTCCACCGCCGCGCAGGCGCGATCGAGATCGCGGAGCAGCTCGGGACTGATCGCGTTCAGCCGGTCCGGGCGGTTGAGCGTGATGCGCGCGATGCCGCCGGTCGTCGCGTAGGTGATCGTCTCGAAGTCCATCAGCGCCTCCGCTCACATCATCGTATAGCCGCCGCTCACCGAGAGGGTCTGCCCGGTGATGAAGCCGGCGGCGTCGGAGGCGAGGAACAGCACCGCGGGCGCCACGTCCTCCGGCTTGCCGATGCGCCGCAGCGGGTAGGCCTTGGCGATCCGCGCCTGCATGTCGGGCGCGCTCCAGGCACGGTTGGCTTCCGCGGCCCACATGCTGAGGCCGCCGAAATCTTCCTCCGACTCCGGGACGGTCATGCCGGGGCAGACCACGTTGAGCCGGATGCCGTGGCGGCCGACCTCGCGCGCCAGGCTCTTGGACAGCGCGATGACGCCGGCCTTGCACGCGCCGTACACACCCTCGCGGAACTCGCCCATACGCCCGGCGTCCGAACCCATGCTGACGATGGCGCCCGCCCTGCGTGCGATCATACCGTCGAGCACCGCGCGGGTGCAGTTGATCATGCCCCAGAGGTTGAGCTGGATCTCCCGCTCCCACTCGGTGCGCTCCTTCTCCACGAAGAGCCGGTCGTAGGTCCAGCCCACGTTGTTCACCAGCACGTCCACCCGGCCCGCGCGGCCCTCGACCTCGCGGACCATCGCCTGGACGGATTCCCACCGCGTCACGTCGGTCGGCACGAGCGTGGTCGACGCGGCCCCCAGCCCCTGGGCCTCCGCCACGACCTTCCGCCCCTGCCCCTCGTCGATCTCGGCGACGGTGAGGTGCGCGCCCTCCTTCGCGAAGGCCAGGCTGATGGCGCGCCCGATGTTGGAGCCGCCGCCGGTGACGATCACGCTCTTGCCGCCCAGGTTCAGGTTCATCGTGGCCTCGCGCGCTCGGCGATCATGTCGCGGAGCTTGTATTTTTGGATCTTGCCGCTGGGGGTCATCGGGAACTCGGAGACCAGCTCGAGGCGCTCGGGAAACTTCTGCCGCGCCAGCTCGTGCTGCTCCAGGTACGCGGTGATCTCCTCCAGGGTGATCGCCTCGCTCCCACTGGGGATCACCACCGCACAGGCCCGTTCCCCGAGGCGTGGGTCGGGGACGGCCACGATGGCCACCCCCGCGATCTTCGGATGAGTGTAGAGCAGGTTCTCGACCTCCACGACCGGGATGTTCTCGCCTCCGCGGATGATCAGATCCTTCGACCGGCCCGTGATGGCGAGGTAGCCCTCCGGATCGAGGGTCGCCCGGTCGCCGGTCTTGAACCAGCCGTCCACGGTATGCGCGTCCGCGGTGAACTGCGGCCGCTTGACGTACCCCACGAACTGGGACAGGCCGCGCGCCAGCAGGTCCCCCTCGACGCCGGGTGCGACCGGCGCCCCCTCGTCGTCCACGACACGTAGCTCCATTCCGGCCAGGGGCGCGCCGTCGCTGCCGAAGACCTTCTCCTCGGGGTCCTGGAGCCCATTGCAGGTGACCATGCCGTTCTCGGTCATGCCCCAGCCGGCCGAGATCGCGCAACCGAGGCGCTGGCGGGCGTCGCGAACCAGCGCCCGGGGAATCGGCGCCCCCGCCGCGATGAACAGCCGCAGCGAGCGCAGGCTCGGCCCGGCGTCCAAGTAGGTCAGGTCCCGCAGGAACGGCGTGGCCCCCATGCTCACGGTGACGCGCTCGACCTCGATCAGGCGCGCCGCCTCCGCGGGATTCCAGATGTCCATCCAGACCGTCGTGGCGCCGAGCAGCAGGTTGAGACAGTGGCCGTAGAGGTACCCGGTCTGGTGGCCGACCGTCGACGCCATGAGGATCACGTCGCGCTCGGACAGCTCGAGCCGCTCGATCGCGTGGTGCATGATCGAGAGCGTGGTGTTCTCGGTGTGCATCACGCCCTTCGGCTCGCCCGTCGTGCCGGACGTGAACACCACTTCGTGCACCGCGTTCACCGCGGTGCCGGCCGGGGCGCGCCCGCGCGCGGGCGCCGTGTCGGCGAGCGCCGCGAACGGGGTCGTGCCGGCGGGCCCGGCGCCCCGCACCACGAAGACGTGCTCGAGGCGCGGGAGC
>Ga0137403_10009634_pt1 | contig 10730 bp, 9 predicted proteins | sample CZOMad2_1_16fung_FD_122057 | JGI IMG/M metagenome (GOLD analysis project Ga0137403, IMG submission 122057) | Vadose zone soil fungal communities from Angelo Coast Range Reserve, California, USA - CZOMad2_1_16fungal (Hybrid Assembly) | ecosystem: Environmental > Terrestrial > Soil > Vadose zone... | reverse complement strand
ATGGTCTTCGGAATACTCTTTAGATCTCTGGGCGAGAAAACGGCCGATATCGCCATATGTCTCCACGTGCCGCTCGATCTCCGGCACGGAACTCAACAGATGGGAAACAACGCCCAAGCAAGGAACGAGAACGAGCGGAACACCGCTGTCAAGCAGGACCTGAGTTCCGCCTACATCCACGCGTGTACGATGATCCCATCGACGCTCGCAATGTAGAGCCTTAGACCCGCGGTTTAATTCTTTGACGGTATTGAGACGCCAACGGTGGTGGCTCGCCACCGGTCTTGCACCCTCGTCATTCACCGCCAAGCCCTCGTGGAACAACATGATTGATGGCGCTTCAGGGGATGCTGATCGGAGCCGGCATCGCATTGCGGTCGATCAAGGCATTCTGAGTGAGGAGCGTTTTGCGTACGGCAGTCGGATCGACCGCACCGCTCTGCGCAAGGGCAGCAGCGGCCACGCCGGCGGCCTGCCCGGTGGCGAAAGCAGTCCCCATCACGCGAATCGACGCACCGGCCTGACGATCACCATCCGCGGTTCGGCCTGCTGCGAAGAGATTCGGTATGTCGGTACTCATCAGGCACCGCAGCGGGATGTCGTAGGCTCCGCCGTCGGGCGGCAATTGCATGGTGCTCTCGAACGTCTTGCGATCGTGCCATTCGATGCCCCAAGCGCCGAGTGCAATGGTGTCGTCGTGCCGAACGTCGTTCTCGACATCCTTCCAAGTCAGTTGCTCCACCGAATTTATATGACGCGACTCCCGCGTTCCGAAATCGGGACCTGTGGAGGCAAGATAGGCCCGCTCGCAGCCGGGAATCGTGCGGATGACATCGAGATACGCCCAGGCCTGCTCGCGGCCGGACATCTCTGCGCGGGTCAGGCTGGCGCCATCTCTGGGGTCATAGTCAGCTGACGCCAAATAGCACACGACGTCACCAGAGCCGGGTAGACGGGCGACGACGCTGCGCTCTTTCGTTATGGGTCCAACGCCTCGGGTCCGCGCAACCTGAACCGCACGTGATATCGCGTCGGCAGAAACCTCGGCATCGGGCGAAATGCCGCCAAACCGGGTGCCGAGCGTACCGAGATTAACGGCGCCGTGATTGCCATAGCGTGTTGATGCTCCGGCGAAGGAGGCGAGGTCGCAGTCGCCGGTGGCATCAATGAAGGCCTTTCCGTACAGCAGATGCGCGCCACCATGGTCATGATACGTCACCGACGCGATGCGGTTGCGGCCGCGTTCGGCGCTGCCGACGAAGGCGTGAAGCAGCACGTCGACGTTATTCTCCAGACAAATCTCGTCAAGGGCGCGCTTGGTCGCCTCGGGATCGATCACTACAAACACGCCGCGATGACGGTGCGGCGCGCTGATGCCGCCGAGCCGGCGCAGTTTGGCAACGACATCTTCAGCGACGCCAAAGACGGCTTGTCGTGGGCGCTCTCCCAGCGTGTAAAGACCGCAATAGGTGAGAACATTGCGCATCGTCGATGCGCCACCGAGGCAGCCTGCACTTTCGATCAGCAGTGTCCGCGCACCGGTCCGGCTGGCACCTACGGCGGCCCCGACTCCGGCGCTTCCGCCGCCGACAACGATGACATCATAACGTTCGGGTTGGTTCGGCACGTGGCTTTCTCCTGATCATCAACAGCGATGAGCGAAAGGTGCGCTGCGAAGGTCGCAGGCTTATTGAATGCGGATGTTGTTCTTTTCGATCACCGGCCCCCAGCGATCGAGCTCCTGTTTGATGACCGCGCGGAATTCATTGGGGGTATTGGCGACGGGCTCCATGTAGAGTGCTGTCAGTTTCTCGCGAACCGCGGGCTCGGCCATGATCTCGACCACAGTCGCGTAGATTTTATCCTGGATCGCCGCGGGAGTATTTGCAGGCGCAACCAGACCGATCCAGGCACCGGCCTCGATGCCCTCGATACCGCTTTCGCGCAGCGTCGGGACATCAGGCAGCAACGCCGAACGCGTCGCGCTGGTCACCGCCAGCATCTTCAACAAGCCGGCCTGCGCCTGCGGCGCCACTGATGCAGCCGGGAGCACTGACATCTGAACGTCGTTTCGGGTCAGCGCTGTAACCACGTTTGGCGATCCGGCATAGGCGATATGTTCGGGATGGGCCTCGGTCTTCATCGCGATCGCCACCATCGAGAGCTGCGAAAGCGAACCATAGCCGATCGAGCCATAATTCAGCTTTTGACGAATCTTTCTTCAACAGCGTGACGAAGGACGCAAAATCCTTCACGCCAAGGTCATTGCTTACCACCAACACGCTGGGTTGTGTGGCTACGATGGTGATTGGTGCGAGATCCTTGGCCGGATTGTAAGGGAGCACCTTGAACGCAACTTGTTGAGCGCAAGGGGCAAGCGGACCCACGTCGCTTTAACTTCAGAAAATTTCATATATCATATATCGTCTATCTGATTTAAGACTACCGTAAATTCCAAGATCCGCCGAGACCAATGAGCACTGAAGTTCTTACAGCCGTGGGGTGGCTTTCCCGATTTGAATCCGCTCTTTCTGATACCGATGTCGGATCGGCCCTTTCGTTGTTTGCTGCCGATTGTTACTGGCGCGATTTCCTCGCCTTCACGTGGAATATTACCACGCTCGAAGGACGCACCGAGTTCGCGACCATGCTGAATGCTCGGTTGAGCGGCGTCCAGCCCAGGGAATTCAGGGTGGTCGAGACCTCAACCGGCGTTGCAGCGAATGAGGCCTGGTTCACGTTCGGCACCGCCGCCGGGCGCGGCACCGGGCATGTGCGTTTGAAGGACGGGTTGTGCTGGACGTTGTTCACGGCGCTCCGGGCACTCGATGGATACGAGGAGAAATCCGGACACTCTCGCGAAAGAGGCACCGATCATGGCACCGTGAAGGGCCGTGCCACCTGGCTTGACCGGCGCAAGGCAGACCATCGGGAGCTTGGATATTCCCGGCAGCCCTATTGCCTTGTCGTCGGCGGCGGACAAGGCGGCCTGGCGTTAGCCGCACGCCTGAAACGACTGAACGTTCCAGCGCTCGTCATCGATCGATTGCCGCGCACCGGCGATACCTGGCGCAATCGATACAGGTCGCTCTGCCTGCATGATCCGGTCTGGTACGATCACATGCCCTACCTGCCGTTCCCGGATCATTGGCCGATCTACACGCCAAAGGACAAAATGGGCGACTGGCTCGAATCCTATGCCAGCATCATGGAACTGGATATCTGGAACGATAGCGCATGTCGCCGCGCGAAATGGAATCAGCAGGACAAGAAATGGCAGGTAGAAGTGTCGCGGCAAGGAGAGACCGTTGTCCTTCAACCGTCTCACCTCGTGCTCGCAACGGGCATGGCGGGTGTTCCGAACCTCCCCGCGATCCCAGGCGCAGAAAAGTTCAGGGGCACTCAAAATCACTCCAGCCGCTATCGCGACGGAGCGGACTTCTCAGGAAAACGCTGTATCGTGATCGGCTCGAATAACTCGGCGCACGATATCGCAGCCGACCTGTGGGAATATGATGCCGATGTGACGATGATACAGCGTTCGCCGACATTGGTAATCAAGTCGGAAACGCTCGAAAAGTTCGGGCGCCCACTCTATTCCGAGGCCGCGGTCGAGGCCGGAATCGACGCCGACAGAGCGGACCTGATGGCAGCGTCGACGCCGTATCGGCTCATGCCCCAATTTGCGCGGCCTTTCGTCGAGCGGATCAAGAAGGAGGATGCGGAGTTCTATGAGCGATTGCGCGCTGCGGGATTCATGCTCACCTTCGGCGAAGACGAAACAGGTATCGGGTTGATGTATGCGCGGCGGGGCTCAGGATACTACATCGATGTCGGTGCTTCGGACTTGATCATAAACAACCGCGTCAAATTGCGTTCGGGCGTCGAAATCAGTCATTTCACCGAGGACGCGCTTGTCCTCGCTGATGGAACGGCGCTGCCGGCCGACCTCGTCGTTTACGCCACGGGGTTCGGTTCGATGAACGGCTGGGCCGCCGAACTGATTTCGCAGGAAGTTGCCGACAAGGTCGGCCCGTGCTGGGGCATCGGCTCGAATACGGCGAAGGATCCCGGTCCCTGGCGGGGCGAACTGCGTAACATGTGGAAACCGACCGCGCAGGAAGCGCTGTGGTTCCAGGGCGGCAATCTGCAGCAAGCCCGGCACTTCTCGCTCTATCTGGCGCTCCAGATCAAGGCCAGATGGAAGGACTGCCGACCCCGGTCTACCCGACTGAAGCCGGGAGCCCGTGACACCGATCGACCAGGGCGGTGGGGGTTATACGGAATTCGCGCTTGCAGGCGGCGTCGTCCACGCCGGCGGCGCTGCTATCCCTGTTCGAGCATGGCGTCTTGCTCTACCTTTACGATCTTTCGGCTCGGACGATATTAACAGATATTGGAATCAGCGCGGCTGCGTCCAGCGCGCGCCGGGTGGGATTTCCATGATGTTCGCTTCAGAGGTTTCGCATGTCCGAGAGGAATAGCTTCATCGCGCGCGACAACTTGACGGCACGCGTCTACATCGAACTGCGCAACGCGCTGATGGAGGGACGGCTCTGGCCTGGCCAGCGTCTCAAGATTCGTCCCCTGGCACTGCAACTCGGCGTGTCCGAAACGCCAATTCGCGAAGCCCTGATCCAACTTGTGCGTGAACGCGGGCTGATTATGGAGGCCGGCAAGGCGATCACGGTGCCCGAACTGACGCTCGCTCAATATCTCGAATTGCGCCGCATTCGGTTTCCGCTTGAAGCGATGGCGGCGGAGGCTGCAACGCCGCTGATCAAGGAACGCGAGATCAAGCGGATGAAGGCCATGCACGAAGCCATACTGGCGGCAGAGAAATTGGGAGACTGGGAGCAAGCAGTCCGGTCGAACTGGCTCTTTCATCACACCTTGTATCGTGCCGCCGAAATGCCCGAACTGCTCGCATTGCTCGAAAGCCTGTGGCTGCGACACGGTCCTCTGGTCAACTATCAGTATCCTCATGCCCGGCCAACCTATGTCGGTCGCCATCAACATCTGAACATTCTCGAGGGGCTGCGCAGGCGCGATCCGGCCGCTGTCGCTGCGGGGGTGCAAGGGGACATGATCGAAGGGCCGGCATTGCTCATCGATCTGATGCGGCGTATCGAGAGTGGCGAAGTCGATAAGCACACGCTCAAGCGCGCGCCCCCAACCGGAAGCACGGGGCGTCGGGGCGCATCGGACCCCCCCACAGCGAAGAAGAAGCAACCGAAGAAGAAGCAGCCAAAGCCGAAGAAGGTCGCGAGAACCTTCTAGGCCATCGCCTGGAATGCGGCGTCAGTGGCTTCGAGGACTCGGTCGATCGATGCGAAATCGTGCGCGGTCGACAGGAACATGTTGTGCCACGGATGCATGTAGACGCCACGGCGCAGGACTTCGAGCACAAAGCGATTTCCGAGTTTGAACTCTCCATCGCCTTCGAACAGCATCTGGGGCATTTGAACCGGGCCTGTCTGCTTCAGCGGCAGGCCGTGACGCTGCGCCTGCTCTGCAATGCCTTCGCGCAGGCGGTTTCCGGACGCTTCCATGCTGGCGATTGCACCGGATGCTTTGAGCTTGCGCAATGTGGCCACCGCCGCGGCCATCGCCGCGGCGCCGCACCAGAATGAGCCGGTGACGTAAATCTGAGAGGCCGCCTGTCGAAACCGTTCGTTTCCGGTCACCGCCGCCAGCGGATAACCGTTGGCGATGGCCTTGCTCCAGGCCGACAGGTCGGGCCGGACGCCGAGCGGCTCCCAGCTGCCTTCCAACGCAAGGCGAAAACCTGCCCGCACATCGTCCAAGATCAAGGCAGCATCGGCGCTGTCACAGATCCTGCGCACGGCCTTGGCGAATTCCGGCGTGGCGAGTTCCTGATCGCGCCTGGTATCGTGCCGGAACGGTGTCACGATCACGGCTGCGAGATCTCCCTCGACCTTCCGCGCCGCTGCTTCAAGGCTTTCAATGTCGTTGTATTCGAATTGCACGACATGGGCGCGGTCCTCGGCGGTGACGCCCACCACGGAAGGCGAACACCACGGCACCGCACCATGATACGCGCCCGCTGCGACTAGCACCTTGCGGCGTTGCGTTCCAGCGCGAGCGATGGTCACGCAGGAAGTGGTCGCGTCCGAGCCGTTCTTGGCAAACATCGCCCAGTCGGCATGGGGTAACGTCTCGACGAGAAGCTCGGCAAGTTCGACCAGAGATGCGGCCGGTCCCGTCATCGCGTCGCCGCGCTGCCGCTGTTCGGCGGCGGCACGTTCGACATCGGGATCGTTGTGGCCAAGGATGACGGGCCCGAACGAGCACATCAGATCGATATATTCGTTGCCATCCACATCCCAGAGCCGGCAGCCGCTGGCGCGGTCGAAATACTGGGGATAGCCGGCGGGAAGGCGCGCCACATTCATGTGTCCCCACATCCCGCCGGGGATGACCTTGGCTGCCCGTTCACGCAAGCGCGTGTCGTTGGCCATGGGAAGTGAGTTGGATAAATCCATCGGGGCGTCTCCACGGGGCTTGAGGTTTGTCGGTTAAGGTCGCGTTTGCCGAGTGCACTCCAAAATGAAAGGTCGTCGAATTGATTTATGCCGACGGCTGGCTGCTGCCGAAGTAAATTTCCCGCGTCGCCGGATCGTTACGCAAATCCGTGCCGCTGCCTTCGAGCACGATCCGGGCTCGCTGCATGACATAGCCGCGATCGGCGATGGCAAGCGCCGCCTGGGCGTCTTGTTCGACCAGAATGATGGATAGGCCGAGCTTTGCACGAAGCTCCGTCAAGGTCCGGAAGATCTGCCGGATTACCAGCGGGCCGAGCCCGAGCGAGGGTTCGTCGAGCAGCAGGCAGGCCGGACGGCTCATCAGGCCGCGCCCGACAGCGACCATTTGCTGCTGTCCACCAGAAAGCGTGCCGGCGCGCTGAGTTATTCTACGACGCAGGTCCGGAAACAGCTCGTAGCATTTTTCCAGTTCGCCCTCGATCTCACCGCGCTTGGCAGCGCGACGCCAGTGGAAAGCACCGAGGCGCAGATTTTCGGCAACGCTCAAATCGGGAAACAGCCTGCGGCCTTCCGGCACCAGCACGATACCTTGGCGAATACGAAGATGCGAGCGCATCGTGGTGACATCCTCGCCATCCAGCAGTATCCGTCCACTGGCAGGCATCAGCACACCGGCAAGGCTCTTGAGCAAGGTGGTCTTGCCGACGCCGTTGGAGCCGACGATGGCGACGATCTCGCCCTTGCCGATCCGCATGGAAACGCCGTTCAACGCCAGCACGGCGCCGTAGCGCACGACAATGTCCGCGGCCTCAAGCATCGGACATGGCTCCGTCATCGGCCATCCCGAGATAGGCCTCGATCACAAGTGGATTGGTCCTGACTTCGTGGGGCGTCCCCTCGGCGATCTTCTGGCCGAAGTCGAGTACCGCGATCCGGTCGCAGACGCTCATTACCAGCGCCATTGCGTGTTCGACCAGCAGCACGGTCACACCGGTATCGCGGATCTTCAATATCAGCGTCCCGAGCGCCTCAGTCTCGGCGTCGTTCAGTCCCGCAGCCGGTTCGTCCAGCAGCAACAGCTTCGGTTTCATGGCGATGGCGCGAGCGAGTTCAACCCGGCGCTGCTGGCCATAGGCGAGGTCGCCGGCGAGACTCATCGTGAACTCGGTCAAGCCACCGAAAGCCAGGGCGTCTTCCGCGGCAGCATGGATGGCTTGTTCCTCCCGGCGCTGCCGTCGCGGCTTGAGGATCGCCGAAAGGATGCCGCAATGGCCAGCGAGATGGGCGCCGGCCATGACGTTCTCAAGCACGGTTGCCTCCGGCATCATCTGGACATGTTGAAACGTCCTGGCAATGGCGAGTTGGGCGCGCCGATGCGGCGCGAGCCTTTCGATGCTCTGACCCTCGAAGCGAACGGATCCCGAATCCGGGCTGACGAGGCCGGAGATCATGTTGAAGGTCGTGGTCTTGCCGGCGCCGTTCGGCCCGATCAAGCCAAAGACTTGCCCACTCTCGATAGTGAGAGAGACCGAATCGACGGCCTGAACGCCGCCAAAGCTCTTTGAAACGCCCTCGATCGTCAGCATCATGCGGCCTTCCGCAAGGCGGCCCGCATCGCATGCCAACGCAGGATCGAGGGGACAATGCCGCGTGGCAGGCCGACGATGGTAGCCAGCATGACCACGGCGTACATGACCGGTTGTACCAGCGGATAGTTCCGCAGCGGTTCATTGAGAATCGTCATCAACACGCTGCCGACAAGCGCGCCGCGCAGGTCCGTCATGCCACCCAGGATGCACATCGCGATAACGGTGATGGAGACGTCGAGGGTAAATGATTCAGGGCCGATATAGCCGATGAAATGCGCATAGAACGCACCGGCGCCACCGCACACACCGGCCGAGATCGCGAACGCATCGCATTTGAGGCCGGCGACGTTCATGCCGCAGGCCTGTGCCCCCCATTCGCTGGCTTTCAGCATGTGCATCGCGCGGCCGTAGCGGGAATGGACCAGATTGTCCGCGCCCAGCAGGACCGCGAACCAGAAGGCGCTGAGCAGCAGAATAAATCCGTAGAATGGCTCGATGCCCGGTATCGGCAAGGTCGGCTTTACCATTCCGTAGAGACCATTGAAACCGCCGGTGACGGATTCCCAATGCAGCGCGATCTCATGGACGACCTGGGTGAAGGCCAGCGTCACCAGCCCGAGAAAGTGCCCCTTGACGCGCAGGATCGGATAGCCAAGGGCATAGCCCGCCAGGGTCGAGGTGATTATCGCAATCAGCAAGCCGACGGCGAACGGTGCCGATAGCGTGAGTGAGCACAAGGCGGAAGCATACGCGCCGACAGCGAAGAAGCCGGCCTGGGCCAGCGTTACCTGACCGGCATGTCCCATGCAAAGCGACGTGGCCATGGCAAGAATGCCATAGATCAGCATGAAGGCGAGTATGGTGAGACCGTAGCTGTTCTTCTGCAGCAGGAACCCGGCCGCGATCGGAAGAACAAGACAGACGGAGAGCTGCCAACGCGTCATACGATCAGCTCCGGGCGCCCAGAAGGCCATTTGGACGCAGCACCAGAACCAGCATCAGGATCCCGAACACGAACAGGTTCCGGTATTCGGACGAAATCAAGCCCGCGATCAGCGTTTCAAGGATGCCGATGAACAATCCGCCCAGTACCGCGGAATGCGGCTTGTCGATCCCGCCGAGCACGGCGCCGGCAAAGCCCTTCAGCGAGAAGTCGAGGCCGATAAAGGGATCCGCGTTGACGACAGGCGCGATAATCGCGCCGGTGGCGCCGCTGATCAGGGCGCTCAAGCCGAAGGCGTAGAAGCTGATCAGGTTGGCGTTGATGCCGATCACCTGCGCTCCCTCGCGGTCGCAGGAAGCTCCGCGCATGGCGAGGCCGAACATGGTTCGGGTGAAGAAGAAATACAGCGCCAGGAGAATGAGGATGGTACCGCCGATGATCCAGAAGGCTTGCGCCATGATCGCAGCGCCGCCGATCAGGATCGGCGTATCACCGGAATAATGCGGAACCGACCGCGGCTGGGCACCCCAGATCAGCTGGATCGAGCTGCGGATCAGGATGCCAAGCGCCAGCGTAACCAGCAGCGGGATGATCGGGTCCTGATTGCGCAGCGGCGCGATGGTCAACCGCTCCAGCGCCGCCACGACGAGGCCAGTAGCGATGACTGTCATCGGGATCACGATGAACAGCGGCAGATTCATGCCGACGAAGAAGGTCCAGACGAAGATGAGCCCGATCACCACGAAATCGCCCTGGGCAAAATTGATCAGGCCGGTACCGGCGTGGACGACATAGAAGCACAGCGCCAGCATGGCATAGATCGCACCGATCATGATGCCCGTCGCGATCAGTTGCGGCAGAATGGTCAGCACGAAAGTCACGGATGTCGCTCCTTAAGGCAGGCATCTCCGGCAGGCGCGGATCGCGCCGCTGGAGGCAATGGCATCACGGCTTCCAGGGCAGGCGCTTGCCGCTCTGATAGCTGCACATCGGGATTTGATCGAGATGTGGCCCGTTGTGCCATTCCGACGTGAACTCGTATTTCGAACCTATGCCATTGAAGGTGAGTTGAGTCAGCTTGTCGTTCAGTGCTTCGCGCGTCAGCGACTTCTTCTCGTCGACCAGAGCCTGCAGGCTTGCGCCGACCATGCGCATCATGTCGTAGCCGTTGATGGCTCCATTCGAGAGATTCTTGTTGAAGCGCGCCTTGTAGTTCGCTTTCAGCGCCGGCAGGTTCTTGTTATCGGGATCATCGAGGCAAGCGTAGTCCCAGAACACTACGCCATTGATGAGATCGCCAGCGAGGGATTCAGATTGCGCGTCGGCAAGGCCGTTCGGACCCACGATCATCAGATCCTGCATGCCAAGCTGCTTGACCGCGCGGGCCATGGCGTTGGTGGCGATGCCCTGCGTCAGCGACAACAGAGCGGTGGCGCCGGAAGCCTTGATTCTCGTCAACTGGGCGGTGAAGTCGGTGTCGCCATATTTGTAGTTCTCGCTGGCAACAACGGTCATGCCGAAGCTGGGGGCGCGGTTGGCCGCGTCCCGCGCTCCATCGGTGCCGCCGGCATCGGACAGCGCGAGCGTCGCCAGCTTTTGGCCGTCGCCGCGATGCTTCTGGATGGCATTGAGAAGGGCCTGGTTGCCCGTCTCGAGTGAGGGGCCGACACGATAATAATATTTGAAATTGCT
>Ga0137403_10009633_pt1 | contig 10730 bp, 6 predicted proteins | sample CZOMad2_1_16fung_FD_122057 | JGI IMG/M metagenome (GOLD analysis project Ga0137403, IMG submission 122057) | Vadose zone soil fungal communities from Angelo Coast Range Reserve, California, USA - CZOMad2_1_16fungal (Hybrid Assembly) | ecosystem: Environmental > Terrestrial > Soil > Vadose zone... | reverse complement strand
GCGCCCCATAACCAAAGCCTTCGAGGTGCTGCTCAAGGAGCTCGATCTGCCGCCGGCGACCGCAGCCGCTAGTTCACACGCGACAGAAAATCTGCAGTCGCGCTTGCGCGGAAACATCCTAATGACGTTCTCCAATGCGGAGGGACGGCTGCTCCTTTCAACCGGCAACAAGTCGGAGCTCGCCCTGGGCTATTGCACCCTTTACGGCGACACCAACGGCGGACTGGCGGTAATTGGCGACGTGTTGAAAACTGAAGTCTATTCACTGGCGCGCCATCTAAATCGAGAAAGCGAAACTATACCAACGTCTATAATTGAGAAACGGCCGTCGGCGGAGCTGGCCCCCGGGCAGTTTGACGATCAATCGCTACCGCCTTACGACGCTCTGGATCCAATTCTTAAAATGTACTTCGAGCAGAAGGCGACACCCGAAGAGATCATCGCTGCGGGAAATGATCCAACCATGGTCTACGATGTTTTGAACCGGGTGGAGTCGCCGGCCAACGAATTCAAGCGGCGCCAGTTGCCGCCCACGTTGATTATCTCGCGCAACGCTATTGGTATCGGACGGCGTCGCCCGGTGACGCACCGTTATCGACGTCCGACACAATGCTGAACGGCAAAGCAAAACCATTATCAGAACCGGGAGTGGCAACGACCGGCCGATGCTCAACAAGAGGCTTAGAACGGTAGTGACTACTGGCCGGTAGTTGATAAGTTAGCGCAGTTGCGTGTCTGGCCGGTCGCTACCGCTTTCCGGTTCTGATTTCATCTGTCCGTGTTTTTCTGGTTGAGCTAAAACCTAGCCACGGTCGAGTTATCGCCTTAACGCTCCGCATTTTGTCGACCCGAAGGAGATCCTGTAAAACATGACCGCCCGATTTTCGAGACTGCTTTCGTGCGCGATGGCTATCGTCGCTCTGAGCTTATCCATCTCCACACCGGCCGCTGCGCAAAAGAAGGTTCGCGCCGAGCCGCTGCCGAAGCTTCTGTCCGTGCGCGAGCAACTAAACGTGCGCGAGCGCTGGCTCAAGACGCGTCTCGACACGATGCTGCTGCCGATGATGCGACGCCACAAGGTTGCAATGTGGATCGTCACCAATGAAGAGTTTCACCCGGAAACGGTTGTGCCCTATATCGCGCCGCCGATTCCCTACGAGGGCCGGCGCGACTTTTTCATTTTCACAGACCGCGGCGGGGACAAGCTCGAGCGCATCGCGCTGGTGCGTTATCCGGATGAGCACCTGCGATCGTTTTTCGAAGTCGTCAATCCTCCAGGAAGAGAGATTCAGGCGACCCTGAAGAAAATCGTTGCAGAACGAAACCCGGAAACTATCGCCCTAAACTTTGGCGGTACGCGCGGCGCGACCAACGGTCTGACTTACGACGCCCAGAAGTTTCTCGCTGAGACACTCGGCAAAGAATACGTGGACCGGTTTGTTACGGCAGCACCTTTAATCGTCGAATACATGGATACACGGCTTCCCGATGAGCTCGAACACTATCGCCAGGCGGTGGCCCTGACGGAGATCATTACGCGGCGCGCTTTTTCCAACGAAGTGATCACGCCTGACAAAACTACTGTCGGTGACGTGCGCTACTGGTGGTTGCAGCAAATGAACAACCAGGGGCTCGATACCTGGTTTCACCCGGACATGCGCATCCAGCGCCGGAATCAGGAAACCGGGAAGACGCAGCAATTCCTGAGCGTTGCCGACGAGGCGGAAGTTATCAGGCGCGGCGATGTGATTCACATCGATTGCGGACTTAATTACATGGGGCTCAGCACCGACTGGCAAAAGATGGGTTACGTCCTGCTTAAAGGCGAGAAGGACGTGCCGGAAGGTTTGAAGCGCGCGCTGACCAACACTAATCGTTTACAGGATGCGTTGTTTGGACATATCAAGCCTGGCGCGTGGGGCTACGAGGTTTACGATGCAACGATGGCTGACATGAAAGCCGCCGGCATCGAAGCGATGATCTATTCGCACTCGATCGGCAACCAGGGCCACGGACTGGGCGCGAGCGTTGACTTTCGCCGGCCGGTGTCTGGAGCGGTCTCGTTTGAGCCGCCATTTCGCGAAGGCTCGTACACTTCTATTGAGTTGAACACGAGTACGCCGGTGGCCGAGTGGGGTGGTCAGAAAGTGACCGTCATGATGGAAGACGATTCTTATCTGACCAGGGACGGAATGAAATGGTTTCGACCACGGCAGACCGCTTTCTATGTGGTCCGGTAGCAACAGACTTTAGGCACTCTGATAAAACGAGGCTGGAGTTTGGCGAGGCAGCGGGGGCAAGCCACACCTTCCTGACCTTGAGACTGCCATTCTTGATTGCCGAATCTGAAGCTTGAGTGCCCTCCAACCGCGTTAACCTATAAGCGCTTGCAGCGGACTCGCCATGAGCGGGCTTCTTTGTTAAGTTGCGTGGGCGACCGCTGAAGCCAAGCGTTCGGCGGCTCAACGGCTTCGCTAACAATAGTCATGATGCGCTACTCGCATTTCATCCTCGGTCTCGTGTGCGCTGTCAGCGTTGGCTGCTCGTCGGCCAACGTACCTCCATCGACCCGAACACTTTCGGGCAGCGACGAGGCACTCGCCCGCGCCTTCGAGCAACACACGAGCAACGTGCAGGTGGAAGGGCAAGGCGTCGTTCGTCGGGTGCTCTCGGACGATAACGATGGCAGCCGGCATCAGCGCTTCGTCGTGGCGCTTTCCTCAGGGCAGACGCTTCTCATCGCGCACAACATCGATTTGTCGTCGAGAGTCGTCGGCCTTCGCGAAGGCGATATTGTGTCGTTCGGCGGCGAGTACGAATGGAACCCCGAAGGCGGCGTGATTCACTGGACACACAGCGACCCGAGCAAACGTCACCCGTCAGGCTGGATCAGGCACCATGGCGTGGTGTACCAGTAGTCAATCGAGGGCCGGGCGCTCGGCGACGCGCCGCAGAACAACTCATTCAACCCGACGCCTCGTTACCAACACCGGTTTAGGACACTACCGAAGTTTGTCGGACATTGACAAAGCCTCAGGCCGCATAGCGCGCGTAAACGGATTTCACCTTCTCCAGAAAGTCTCTGCGGTCGACAATGTAGTAGAGCTTGACCTTGCCGGAGCCGCCGGAAAGTCTGTCTATTACCTGCTCGAGGATTTCAAACTGATCTCCTTGGGAGATCTCCTTGGCCTCGAGATACCCGCCATAACGCAGCCGGCGTATCAACTCCTGCAACGTAAGTCTGCCCTCTAGTGTGCGACCGCCGTGAGCGTGTGATCGACTTACGAGATACTGAACCATTAAAGCTTCGCTGTAGACGACCGGCGCCAGGAAGAGTCGGGCGCCTTCTTTTTCCCATCCCCCAGTTAGCCGCTGCGAGCGCCGCACAGCGCGCACGCCATTGAAAACCTCGATCCAGTCCGTCTTTGGCTCTGAACGCTCCAGGTAAGCGCCGGTAGTCTCAAGCAACCAGGCATCGTCTTCGATATCCAGATTGTGGCCCAGCGTGTCGAGCCAATCGAAAAAGGTAGCTCTCTTGTCAGACTTTGCTTCGATCACCTGAAACTGACAGTCCTTTTGAGGCAAAGATTTGATCAATTTCCGGCGGGCGATATCGGTGGTCTTTTCGCCTTCGATACGCGTGGTATCAAAACGCGCGTGCCAGCGCCTGGCGGCTTTGCAATAGGGGCAATGCGGATGTTTCTCTTCGGAATCAAAGAATGGCGGCAGGGCCCTGGGCGCCGTCAGCTCAGCAACCGTCGGCGAATACTTTCTTATTTCAGAGTAGGCAGTGCGTGGGGCAAGACCCAACTGCGTGGTGAAGATATCAAAAGTGCAGGCGAGACAAACCAGCGTCGAATATTCAGTGACACTCCCCTTCGGGAAAGCGCTGAGGTCAATTTCTCGTTTTTGCTTATCTGTCGCCATTAGAAAATCAGACTAAGCGCGGATAGATGTACCGTTTTAATATCCATCTTCTCTGTGCAACCTCCGTATTCTCTGATGTGTCTCTGTGGTTAATAAGGCGGCTAAGAAAGACTCACCACGGACACACAGAGAACACGGAGGTTGCACAGAGAGTCACACTAGGGACACCAGTGTAGGCGCCAGATCTTCATGCGTATGACCGACTGCGAGATCAAGTTCTGATTCAACGTCGCCGCTCGCAGCTTTGAGTTTTTTAAAATCGAACAACTGGTGATCCAACAAGTGTGACGGTATCGCATTGCCGAGTGCGGTCAGCATGGAGCTCCGAATATTTGGGATGTCTTTTTCCAGATCCGTTAGCAACCGCTTGATGCGCGCGCGTTGGAGGTTAGGCTGCGAGCCGCAGAGGTCGCAGGGAATTATCGGAAACTCCTGCGACTCGGCAAAGGCGGTGATGTCAGCCTCGCGACAGTAAGCAAGCGGACGAATGACAGTATTCCGATCATCGTTGGAACGAAGGACCGGGGGCATCGCCTTGAGCGTGCCCACGAAGAAAAGATTAAGCAGGAAAGTTGTGATTATGTCGTCGGCATGGTGGCCGAGTGCGATCTTGTTGCAGCCTTCTTCGACCGCGACGTTATAGAGAACCCCGCGTCGCAGACGTGAACAAGCCGAACAGTATGTTTTGCCCTCCGGAACCAGACGCTTGACGATGGAATAAGTGTCCTGCTCAATTATGCGAAACGGGACGCCGCGATTTTGAAGATAGCCAGGCAGCACGTCCGCCGGAAACCCTGGCTGTTTTTGATCGAGGTTTACAGCTAGCAGCTCAAAATTAACGGGCGCTCGCGGCTGCAGGTCGAGCAACAAGTCGAGCATCGTGTAGCTGTCCTTACCGCCCGACAGACACACCATAATGCGATCCCCGTCTTCGATCATACCGAAGTCTTCAATCGCGCTGCCGAGTGCGCGAAGCAGTTTCGTTTTTGTTTTGCTTTCATCAAACATTGTGAGCTACAAGAATGCCACGTCTAATTTACCTGTGACAAACGATCCGTCGACCGGGGCGCTTGACTGCCAAAAGCTGCCCCTAAATAATGAATGTCTATCGCTAGCTTCGGATCTCAGCACTCCTACTGGATTCTGTTCTTACTTGAAAGGAACCCCATGTTGATAAAAAACAGGCGTCTGTCCGTTTTGATCGCCTTACTGGCGGCTTTGTCAATCCCTTTGATCACAGTTCACGGCGCCGGTGGTCGCATTGAAGGAAAAGTTACCGATCCAAAAGGGGCCGCCGTGGCCGGAGCGTCAGTAACGATCACCGAAGAGGCCAACGATCAGAAATTCACGGCACTCACTGACGCCCAGGGACGTTACAAGGTTGAAGGTCTACCCGCCGGAGTCTACACGGTTGTGATATCAGCGGCGGGTTTCGGCGAAGCACGAAAGGAATTAGTCAAGTTGGAAGAGGGCGCTACCGTCCCGGTAGATCTGCGACTGGAAATAGCTTCGGTTGAAGCCAGTGTGACAGTAGCTGCCGGCGCCGTGAAACCCAATGCAGATCCTGTCTACCAGGCTTTGCGGCAACAGGGAAAAGCTGACCAGGATTTTTCGGGACCTTACGCCACCGTCAATAACCTTGTACTCAAGAGGGAGGGAGCCGCGTTCAACTTGCGCAGTGGCGAGCTCTATTTCCTGGCTCCGGTGGAAGGTCGCTACACGGCGGCTGTTTTCATCGGCGATGGTGAGTTTACCTTGATGCCTCCTACCGAGAATGAAAAGAATAGTCTGAAGATATTTACCAACGAGCCTTCCATAACCGAGCAATTCACAACCCTCACGCTGCGATTTACGGACAAGACGTTTGACGAAGTAAAGAATGCGGCCGGAGTGAAGATGGGAGCTAATGGACCGCAAGTTAATCGCGCCAGTGATATGTTTCGAGAGAATCAAACCCTCTTGCGCAAACGACTGCGGGACAATGGCGAACTTCAGGTCCTTGCAGATCTTTACGCGCCGGAACGTCCGGGATTCTTCACCGCCTTCATCAATGGCAAGCGTTTCAGCAAGCTGGTTTATTTCTTCAACCCGTTGGGAATACCCTTAGTCTCACCTGAAGAAGTGCTGCTCTACAGCTACGGAGAAGACGATCAGGGGCTCTGGACCGCCTTTCACCGGCTCGATGAATACCAAAAAGGAACAGCAAGTAGTTCCGAGGATCACCGCCTGATCGACCTAACCAGACATGAAATCGAAGGGACGATTAAGGGAACACATATCACAGCTAAAGACCGTCTCAGCTTTCGCGCGCTGGTTCCTGGACGTATAGTCCTGCTCAATCTTTTCGCTTCCCTTCGAGTTAGTCGCGTACAGGACGAACAGGGGAAGGACCTGAACTTCATTCAGGAGGCTAAGGACGAAGATGCTGATTTGGGAATCATAATGCCGCAAACCATGGAAGCGGGGAAAAGCTACACGCTGACCGTGCAATACGATGGCGGCGATGCCCTGCGTGATTCCGGTGGCGGTAACTTTATTCTGATTCCTCGTTTGACCTGGTACCCCAATAACAGCGGCACGCAGTTTGGCGATCGGGCAACGTTCGACATGACTTTCCGTTATCCGAAGGGCTATATCTTCGTCGGCACTGGGGCACAGGTGGGACTCGAGACAAAAGAAGGAGACATGTCCGTAGCCCGGTGGTCCAGCGGCACAACGGAGTTGGCCGTTTCCGGTTTCAACTACGGCAATTTTAAGAAAAGGGAGATTGCTGACAAGACTACGGGCTACAACCTCGAGTTCTATGCTAACGAGCAAGTGCCGGACGAGGTGAGGCGCGCTCAAATCGCGATTGAACAGGCCGAGCAGCGCGGAGCTGAAACTTACACGACGCTTGGTTCAATTTCAACTACTAAGATGGCCGACTCGGCCCTGGCTGATGCGCAGAATGCGACTCGTGTCTACACTGCCTTCTTTGGGAAGATACCTTATTCGCGGATCGCGATGACGCAACAGCCGGCGGCCAACTTTGGACAAGCGTGGCCAACGCTCGTCTTCATGCCTTACACGGCTTTTATGGACGCGACGCAGCGGGCTCAACTCTTTGGCAACGCGCGGGCCGGCACCGACAGTTTCTTTCGTTACGTGGGTCCACACGAAATTGCTCACCAATGGTGGGGCCATACCATCGGCTGGGACAGCTATCATGATCAGTGGATGAGCGAAGGGTTTGCCGAGTTTTCGGCTTCCTTGTATGTCCAGTTTATCCGCAAAGACATGGCTAAGTTCATTGACTTCTGGGAGGACCAACGAAATCTCATCCTGGAGCCGAGACCTCAAACCAACGGTCGCAAGCCATATACGGTCGGCCCCGTCACTCAAGGGTATCGGCTCAATAGCGGCAAGACCGGAGGCGTAGCGCGGTTTTCAATCTATCCGAAGGGCGCCTACATTCTCCACATGATTCGCATGATGATGTATGACCAGCAGGGTGGCAGCGGCGATTCTCGCTTCCAGAAAATGATGAAGGACTTTATTGAGAGCCATTACAACAAAGACGTGTCCACCGAAGACCTCAAGGCAATTGTCGAAAAGCACATAACGAAGGATATGGACATAACGAAAAACGGCCGGATGGATTGGTTCTTCAACGAATACGTTTATGGAATTGAGATGCCGAGCTATCGTTTCGACTACCAAATTAATAGCGACGGGTCTCTTTCGGGGAAGATAACTCAGAGCGGCGTCTCCGGTAATTTTGCCATGCTGGTTCCGTTATACGCCGACTTCGGGAAGGGTTGGATTAGGTTGGGCTCAGCGACGATGGTTGGTAATAGTTCGGTTGATATCACCAACCTGAAGCTGCCGGCGGCGCCCAAAAAAGCTGCTATCTGCGCCCTGAATGACGTGCTGGCTGCGAGTATCCAGAACGGCAAATAACGAATCTCTCCCGGGATGGCAGGCCTTCAAGGTAGGTGATGCCAACGTGTACCGAGTTCGAATTTTTCAGTAAGCGGCAATCAATTTCTGTTATCCGAAACCAGTCTCATTACAATTACGTTGCAATGCTGGACACCGAAAGGTTTGATTGTCTATTATGTAATTCCGCTTTCTGGGCGGTTAACTAATCAGACCAGTCGTCCAAGGCTGATATTCCATTAAAACTAAGGCTCGCGTAGTTTCGTTACTTTTACCGTTCGCGATGGAACCTGTGACTTAATCCGCGGCCCCCCAAAACAACGGAGGTTTGTAAATGCTTAGGATAGGAAAGAACCCAAAAGAGTCGGCGGACAGCGAGATTTCACCCGAAAAACAGGAAGTGTCAGCCAATACCGCCCCCAGAACCTTTAATTCGTATCAACCGGCAACGCCTGAAGCAAGAACGCAGACTGAGTACACCCAGCCTGCAGGTAAGGCGCTGACGGAAAGTGAATCGCTGGCGCGCGAAATCAAGGAAGGCAATCTCAGTGGCTTTGTCGGCGGCGGCACGGTTGTAACCGGTGAAGCCAACTTTAAAGCCATGATGCGAGTTGACGGCCATTTATCAGGTCGGGTCAACTCCACCAGCGGAACATTGATCGTTGGTGCTAACGGGAAGGTTGACGCCAACATCGAAGTGGCAATCGCGATCATTCATGGCACCGTTAACGGTGACATTATTGCCACCCAGCGTCTCGAACTCGGCCGTGCGGCCAAACTGAATGGAAACATTCAGACTGCGTCATTGATGATCGAACCGGGCGCACTCTTCGAGGGCAGTTGCAAAATGATCAAGGTGAATGCCGGCACCGAAAAAGGCAAAAGTAATGGCCGCGACGAGCAGCCGCTCGATACCACCAGTATGAAGGCAATCAACGCGGACGGAAGCGACAAGTCAAAGGCGATCGAGAACGTCTCACGCGTCGCCAGCTAACGTCTCGTTATCAGGTGACTATTTTTGGCGCCTCGTCCTTGAAAAAGGGATGAGGCGCCTTTTCTTTTTGTCTCGTTCAGTTTGCGGTCGCGAAACCTTGACATAACTGAGCCGCCTACACGATACATAGAGAGCAAGCTCCCCCGCGTCAAGTCGTCAATAGTCAAGGTACGTTTCCATAAGCGTTTCCCATCTGGCTACCGGTTTGTGACCAAAACGTAGATGGTTTCAATTCTCAAGACCAATCGCTTGCTGTCGCGCGCTGGAATTGCAGCCTCGACTACTTGCGCGCTGCTGTTGGTTTCAACTACCCATGTTCTCCCTCAAAGTCGTGCGCGTGGGTTACATAACCCAACTTCCGGGGATCCGGTTCCAAAGCTCTTGTTGCTTCGAATTCTGCGGGCGGAAGACGAGCGCCGGTGGGACGACGAGCTGCGCAGCTTGTTTTCTGCCCGGAATGCTGCCGTACGCTCGCGAGCCGCTCTGGCCGCGGGACGCATCGGCGACGAGGATGCAGTAGGCGATCTGATTAAGCTGTTGCAGCGGGATGATGAGCCGTACGTCCGCGCGATGGCCGCGTTTGCGCTGGGCGAAATTGAGGCTCCTTCAGGGGCAAATGCACTGCTAACGACTTTGAAGGAAGCCAACGATCCTCTCGTGCGCGCCCGGGCAATCGAAGCGCTAGGCAAAATTGCGGCGGGTTTGCCAAAGGAACAGGAGGCGCGTGCGCGTGAGCTGGCCAGTGAAATTCTTGAGGCATTGACCTTCGAAGCGCACCGCCGTTCCGCTCCGGATCGTTTGACGGTCTTACTGGGACTGACCGCCACCCTGCGCGCCAAACCAGCGAATGCCGGGCCCGTCGTCGCGGAGTTTCTCCATTACTCCGACCCGCGCATCCGCGCCGACGCCGCCAACACACTTGCCCGGCTTAAACTGAAAGATGGTAACGAGCAACTGCCCAAGCTTCTGACAACTGACCCGGATCCAATCGTGCGCGCAAACGCCGCGCGCGTGCTCGGAGCGACGGAAGACAAGGCTTCTTTCGATGCGCTGCTGGATCGAGCGCTGAAGGATAACGACTCGCGCGTGCGCGTGAGCGCCATCCGAAGCCTTGCGGCGTTGAAGGATACGCGCGCGGCAGCGCCGCTGCTGAAAAGAGGAGAGACATTGTCTCGAGGTAAGCTGCGCGCACGCCCGAGTGAAGCTAATGAGGTTTTGGAGTTAGCAACCGCGCTTGGACGTATTTTGCAAGGAACGAAGAATGCTAGGGTGATTTCCTGGCTGCGCGCAAGACGGGAGGACTTCAGCGGAGAGGCACCTGAAGTCGAAATTGCTGCTGCAAGGATTTCTGCGGAAGGTTATTTGGGGGAGATCGATGCTGGCCCGATTGGTATTACAACTGCATATAAGAATTTTCCGGCTCGCGCTCAACGGGTCATGGCGCTCAATTGGCGGGCAGGCTCAAGCTTAGCCCAGGGACTTGGCGAGATCGCGGCCTTGCCAGATTCAGCCAAAGACAAGTCACACCTCAGCGCTCAACCCCAGGATATTCTGCGAGCGATGCTTGATTACCGAAACTCGGGCATCACTATCAACACCCTAGTTGCAGTTCACTCTGAATACGCCATTCCCGATGTGCTGCGCGCGTATGCGGCGTTCAAGCCGAAAGACCTCGCTGAAGTGTTACGCAAACATCTTAAGGAATCCGATGTGATCATTCGCGCGACGGCAGCGGAACTCCTGGGCGAACTGCCGCCGGATGAAATGAACACACGCGCGCTAGTCGCGGCCTTGCCGGTAGCGCTGGCCGACAAAGAGTTGAATGATGCAGCGCTCGCGATTCTCGACTCGCTTGCGAAACAGAAGAGTAGTCAAGCTAACGAGGCGATTC
>Ga0137403_10009632_pt1 | contig 10730 bp, 8 predicted proteins | sample CZOMad2_1_16fung_FD_122057 | JGI IMG/M metagenome (GOLD analysis project Ga0137403, IMG submission 122057) | Vadose zone soil fungal communities from Angelo Coast Range Reserve, California, USA - CZOMad2_1_16fungal (Hybrid Assembly) | ecosystem: Environmental > Terrestrial > Soil > Vadose zone... | reverse complement strand
CCGCGATCCATTTCGCCGTGTACATTGCGTTCGATTCGCTGAGGGAGCAGATGTCGCTCACCCTGCGGGCGATGGCCGCTGACGCGCCGCGCCCGTTTTTCGCTATCGGCTACCTGTCGCTGGTTCTCATGGTGCCGCTGGCCGCGACCTCCGAGCCCACGCGGCTCTTGGCCCGTCTCCACGCCCGGGAGTTCCTCGTGACCGTGGAGCTGGACCCGCCCCGCGGCCACAACATCGAGAAGCTCGTCCAGGGGGCCAAGCTCCTGGCCGAGCGCGGCGTGGAGGTGGTCGACATCAACGACGGCTCCCTCGGCCGGGTCCGGATGTCGGTGCTCCCCACCGCCATCCTCGTTCACGAGGCGACGGGCTTGGACATCAACATCCACTTCACCTGCCGGGACCGGAACCTCATGGGCATCCAGGCCGATCTCCTGGGCGCCCACGCCATGGACATCCGGAACATCCTGGCCATGACCGGCGATCCGCCGCGCACCGGCGACTACGTCAACGCCACCGCCGTCTTCGACGTGGACGCCATCGGCCTCATCCGCGTGCTCGCGAGCATGAACGCGGGCCTCGACGCCACCGGCAACTCGGTGGGCGAGCCCACCGCCTTCTGCGTGGGCGCGGCGCTGAATCCCGCCGCCGAGGAGTCTTCTCGGGAAATGGAACGTTTTCTCGCCAAGGTGGAAGCAGGCGCGCGCTGGGTGCAGACCCAGCCCGTCTACGACCTGGAGGTGCTCGATCGCTTCTTCGCGGGCACGCGCTCGCCGGTGCCGGTGGTGGTGGGGCTCCTGCCCTTGCACTCCTCGCGGCACGCGGAGTTCCTGCACAACGAGGTGCCGGGTATCACCGTCCCCGACGAGGTCCGCGCGCGCATGCGCGCGGCGGGCGAGCGCGGCCTCCGTGCCGGCGTCGCCATGGGCCAGGAGCTGATCGCGCAGGTGCGCCGCCACTACGCGGGCGCCTATCTCATGCCGTCCTTCGGCCGCTTCGAGGTGGTGGCCGAGGTCCTGGAGGCCCTGCATTAATACACAATCCGCTCCGGCTTCCCTTACCGCGGCGGAAGGCGCCCGACGTGTACGTGCGCGCCAGATTGATCCCGTTCAATGGACGGAGGCGCTGCTCGAGCGCATCGACAAGGTCGAGCCCACCGTGAAGGCCTGGGTGCACCTCGATCGCGAGGGTGCGCGGCGAACGGCGCGCGAGCGAGCGACCCAGGCCGCCGCGGGTGCCTTCGTCGGCCCACTGCACGGCGTGCCGGTCGCCCTCAAGGACATCTTCGACGTGGCCGGCATGCCGACGCGCGCGGGCGCGAACGCGTTCGCCCATCGCCGGCCCGGCACCGACGCCGCCTCGGTGGCGCGTCTGCGCGCGGCCGGGGCGGTGATTCTCGGCAAGGTGACCACCACCACCTTCGCCCTGATGGACCCGAGCCCGACCCCCAATCCGTGGAATGCCGAGCACACGCCGGGCGGCTCGTCCTCCGGCTCCGCGGCGGCGGTGGGCGCGCGCATGGCGCCGCTGGCGCTGGGCTCGCAGACGGTGGGGTCGGTGCTCCGACCGGCCGCCTACTGTGGGGTGGTGGGCTTCAAGCCCACCCACGGTCGCATCAGTACCGCTGGTGTCGTCCCGCTGTCCTGGAGCAATGACCACGTGGGCATCTTCTCCCGCGCGGTGGAGGATGCGGCGCTCGCGCTCCAGATCCTCGCCGGGCCCGACCGCGCCGACCCGCTGTCCGTCTCTCATCCCCTGGACGACTACCTGGCCGGCCTCGGGCCCGGCCGCGCGCCCGCCCCCCGCATCGGCGTGCTGCGCGCCCTCGTCGAGCGCGCCGCGCCCGAGAACGTCGAGCACCTGGGCGAGGTGATGCGGCGCCTGGCCGCCGCCGGCGCCACCCTCGGCGACGTCCTCCTGCCATCGTCCTTCGCCGGTCTCCACGATTCCGGGCAGGTGGTGGTGCGCGCCGAGGCCGCCGCTTATCACGCGCCGAACTTCCCGCGGCTGGCCGAGGAGTATCCGCCCAAGATCCGGGAGGCCCTGACGGTGGGGCAGGGCATCCGGGCGGTGGACTTCCTCGCCGCTCGGAGCCATCTCCGCCGGTTCCGGGAAGAGATGGCGCCCATTGCCCTGCGCTACGACGCGCTCCTCACCCCCACCGCTCCCGGGCCCGCGCCGCGCGGGCTCGACTCCACCGGCGACCCGTACTTCTGCGCGCCGTGGAGCCATGCCGGCATGCCATCCATCGCGCTGCCGAGCGGGATCGCGCGGGACGGTCTTCCGCTCTCGGTGCAGCTCGTGGGAGGGATGTTCGCGGAAGCGCGCCTTCTCGGCGCCGCCGCATGGTGCGAGGCCGTCCTCGACTTCCGGGAAGCGCCCCGTGTTTGACCTCAAGATCGCCGGCGGGACCGTCCTCGACGGCACCGGCGCCCCCCCACGCCGCGCGGACGTGGGCATCACGGGCGCCCGCATCGAGGCGGTGGGCGATCTCGCGTCCGAAGGCGCGGGCCGCACCCTCGACGTCGCCGGACTCACCGTGACGCCGGGCTTCATCGACATCCACTCGCATTCGGACTGGCGGCTGTGGGGGAATCGACGGGCGGAGTCCAAGATCCGCCAGGGCGTGACCACCGAGGTGGTGGGCAACTGCGGCTTCTCCCCCGCGCCCGTGTCCGACGAGTTCCGCGAGGAGTTGCGGGGCTTCGCCCTCTACGTGCCGGAGGGCATGGACTTCTCCTGGAACTCCACCCGCGACTACCTGCGCCGCTACGAGGACGAAGGCGTCGCGCTGAACGTGGTGCAGCTCATCGGCCACGGCACGCTGCGGCTCGCCGTCATGGGCTTCGCGCGACGGCCGCCCACCGCGCGCGAGCAGGCGACCATGGAGCGGCTGATGGACGAGTCCATGGCGGACGGCGCCGCCGGGCTCGCCACCGGGCTCATCTACGCCCCCGGCTCCTACGCGACCACCGACGAGATCGTGGGCATCGCGAAGCGCGCGGGGGCCCGGCGCGGCCTCTACGCGAGCCACATCCGCGGCGAGGGCGCGACGCTGCTGGACGCCGTCCGCGAGGCCATCCAGGTCGGGCGCGAGGGTGGCCTGCCGGTGCAGGTGAGCCACATCAAGGCGGCGGGCCGGGCCCACTGGGGACGGGTCAAGGACGCTCTGGCCCTCATCGACGCCGCGCGCGCGGAGGGGCTCGACGTGCGCGCGGACGTGTACCCGTATACCGCGTCCAGCACTTCGCTCCGGACGCTCATGCCCGACTGGGTGCTCGAGGGCGGCATCGAGGCCATGCTGGGCCGCCTCACCGACCCGGCCTCCCGCGCGCGTATCCGCGCGGAGGTCACCGGAGGCGCGGGAATGCTCAGCCGCGGCCTCGGCTGGGAGGACGTGATGATCGCCTACGCGCCCGCGCGGCCGGATGCCCAGGGCCGGCGCGTCTCGGAGATCGCGGCGTCACGGGGGCAGGAGCCGCTCGAAGCCGCGATGGACCTCCTCGTGGACGAGGCCGGCCGGGGCAACGTCATCCTGTTTCAGCTGGATGAAGCGGACTTCCGCACTGCCCTCGTGCACCCGCACGTGATGATCGGCTCCGACGGCTCGTCGCTGGCGGTGGAGGGCGCCATGGCCGCGGGCCGGCCGCACCCACGCAGCTACGGGACCTTTCCGCGGGTCCTCGGCCACTACGCGCGCGACGAGCGGATCATCACCCTGCCGGAGGCGGTGCGGAAGATGACGGGGCTGCCCGCGGACCGGCTGGGGCTGACCGATCGAGGCGTGCTCCGGGCAGGGGCGCGCGCCGACGTGGTCGCCTTCGACGCCGCGCGAATCATCGACCGCGCGACCTATGAGGAGCCGCATCGGTACGCGGGGGGTGTCAGCCACGTCCTCGTCAACGGCCGAGTGGTCGTCGAGGGCGGTGAGCACACCGGCGCCCTGCCCGGCCGCGTGCTGTCCCCGTCGTAAGCGCGGTGAGGACCGGGAGATGAAGATCGGGCGGCTGTTCCCGGATCTCCTGGCCACGCTGGGGCGGGCCGCCTCGCCGGAGGCCGGCTTCGCCCGGACGCTCCGCCGACTGGTGGAGGACTCCGGCGCGGTGGCGGGGGGGCTGCTCTTCACGCCCGCGGGGGGCCGCCGCATCCAGGTCACCGTGGGGGCGCGGCCGGGCTCGGCGCTCGAGACCTGGATCGGCGAGCGGCTGGCCGAGCGCGCGCGGGGCGTATCCTTCCGGACCCTCCGGGAGCCCCCGCCGGGCTGGCGCCCCCGCGCCCGGGCCTGCCTGCTACGCGCGAGCCTCGGCGAGCCCGCGGCGCCGGCGGCTGGCTTCGTCCTGCTCGGCCCCGGCGGCCGCGGCGGCCTGCGCGCCGACCGCTTCCCCCGGGGCTTTCCCCGCGAGTTCGGCCTCGCGATGGCGCAGGTGTGGCAGCTTCACCAGCGCACCCGGCGCCTGGAAGTTGTCAACGAGGTCACCGCGCTCGCGGGCTCGGCGCTGGACCTGCCCGGCGTCTACCAGGCGGTGGCGCGGGCGGTGGCCCGTCTCATCCGCTTCTCCGCGCTGGGCGTGGGTCTTCTGGACCGCGAGCGGCACGAGCTCCGCCTCATCGACATCGTGGTGAGCCCCGACGACCCCACCGGCGCGGAGACGCGCGACACCCGCCTGCCCAGCGCGGGCTCCATCGCCCAGTGGGTGGCCGAGCAGCGCGCCCCGATCCGGATCGACGATCTCTCCGATCCGCGCCTGCCGCCGGCGAGCCGCGAGCGCTTCCAGCGTCGCGGCTTCCAGTCGGGGGTGCTCGCGCCGCTCATCACCCAGGGCGAGGTCATCGGCTCCCTCTTCGTGGGTCACTCCGCGCCGCGCGCCTTCAGCGCGGAGGACGTGGAGATCCTCTCCGAGGTGGCCCTCCCGCTGGCCTCCGCCATCGAGCACGCTCGGCTCCACGTCGAGACGGCACGGCGCGCGGAAGCCCTCGGCGCGCTCAATGAGACGAGCCGGCTCATCAGCGCGCGCTTGGATCTTCCCGCCGTGCTTGCCACCATCAGCCGGTCGGTGAACGCGCTCATCGGCAGCGCCGGCTGCGGCATCGGCCTGCTCAACGCCGAGGGCAACGCCATCGAGCACGTGGCCGTGCACGGCTCCCGCACCGCGGAATGGCGGACGCTGTCGACGAAGGTGGGGGCCGGCATTATTGGACGCGCGGCCGCTGCCGGCACGCCGTTCCGGGTGGAGGACATGCGTGGGGATCCCCGCACCTCCGACCCCGTGATCGACGAGAAGGAGGGGATTCGCGCCATGCTGGCGGTGCCGCTGCGGGCGGGCGCCGCCGTGATCGGGGTGATTTCCGCCTACTCCCGCGAACCCGGCTATTTTTCCTCCCGAGAAGAGACCCTGCTGGAGGGCTTCGCGGAGCAGGCCGGCATCGCCATCCAGAACGCGCGGCTCTTCGAGGAGAGCCAGCGCCGGGCGCGAGAGACGGAAGCGCTCCTGGCGGCGGGGCGGGCGGTGAGCCAGAGCCTCGAGCTCGGCGAGACCATCCGCGTCATCCTCCACCAGGCGCGCGAGGTGCTAGGCGTCCAGTCGGGGAGCATTTTCACTCTCGACGAGGCCACCGGCGAGCTGACCTCGGTGGCGAGCCTCGACGAGGGGCCGGCCCGAGTGGGCCAGATCCGCGTGCGGGTGGGCCAGGGCATCACCGGGCTCGCCGTCGCGGAGGGCCGGCCGCTGCAGAGCGAGGACCTCTGGAACGACCCGCGCGCCTTCCCCCAGCCCGCGGTGGCGGGCGGGCTACGCTCCATGCTGGCGGTGCCCCTCGTGGCCAGCGGCCACACCATGGGCGCGCTCACCGCCCTGCGCACCGACGTGCATCACTTCCAGCCCCACGAGGTGGCCCTCGCCTCCGCCTTCGCGGACCAAGCCGCGCTCGCCCTCGAGCACGCGCGGCTCTTCAGCTCGGTGCGGACCTACTCGGAGCGGCTGGAGGCCATGGTGGCCGAGCGGACCCGTGAGCTGGACGAGCAGAAGCGCTTCGTGGAGGTGGTGCTGGAAACCCTGCCGCTGGGGCTCTACGTGCTCGACCGTGACCTCACGGTGGTGAGCGCCAACCGCGAAGGTGCCACCGTGCTCACCGGCGAGCCGGCCACGCGCGCCGCCTTCCTCGACCGCGTGCCGGCGGCCAAGGCGGGCGCGGTGCGCGGCTTTCTCGAGGGCGTCCTCGTGGACGGCGAGGTGCATCAGACCGAAGAGGAGATGGTGGTGGCGGCGGAGACGCGCATGTTCCGGCTCACCGCGGCGCCGCTGCGGGGACCGAACGACCACGTCACCCATGCCATCCTCCTGATCGAGGACATCACGCTGCAGAAGCGCCTCGAGCGCCAGATGCTCCTCACCGAGCGCCTCACCACCGCGGGGCGGCTGGTGGCGGGCGTGGCCCACGAGATCAACAATCCCCTCGCCACCATCGCCGGCTGCGCGGAAGCGCTGCGGGAGCGCGCCCGCGATCCCCGTCTCATCGCGCTCGACGCTTTCCGCGACTTCCCAGGCTATCTCGCCCTCATCGAAGAGGAGGCCTACCGGTGCAAGGAGTTCACCGGCAGCCTGCTCCGCTTCGTCCGCGATCCCGGCAGCCGGCGGGGTGCCACCGACGTGAACGCGCTGGTGGAGCGGACGCTGGAGCTGCTGCGCCATCAGCCGCGCTTCGCCTCCAGCGAGCTGGTCACCGAGCTCGATCCCGCCCTGCCGCCGGTGATCGCCAACGAGGGCCAGCTCCGTCAGGTCTTCCTCGGCATCGCCGCCAACGCCCTGGAGGCCATGGAGGGGGGAGGACGCCTCACCGTTTCCACGCGGGTGCGCGGCGGGGAGGCGGAGATCGAGTTCCGCGACGCGGGACCGGGCATTCCCGAGGAGATCCTGTCCCGGCTCTTCGATCCCTTCTTCACCACCAAACCGCCCGGCCAGGGCACGGGGCTCGGCCTGGCCATCGCCCAGGGCATCGTCACCGACCACGCCGGCCGCATCGACGTCCACTCGCGCCCCGGCGCGGGCGCCTCGTTCCGCGTGGTGCTCCCCCTCACCAGTCCCGTCACCACCGGAGAGCCCAGCCGATGACCTCGCCGATCCGTGTCCTGGTAGCCGACGACGAGCGCAACCTCCGCCAGCTCCTCATTCACGAGCTCACGCGGAAGGGCCACGCGGTGGAGGGCGTCGGTGACGGCGAGGCGGCGCTGGAGCGGCTGCGCGACGATCCCCCCGATGTGCTCATCCTCGACATGAAGATGCCGAAGATGGAGGGCATCGAGGTGCTGCGCCGCTTGGCGGAGATGCCGGAGGCGCCGCAGGTCATCGTGACCACCGGCTTCCAGGAGGTGTCGAGCGCGGTGGAGGCGATGAAGCTGGGCGCCTACGACTACCTCACCAAGCCGGCGCGTATCGAGGAGCTGGACATCCTCATCCGGAAGGCGGCGGAGAAGAGCCGCCTCATCCGCCAGAACGTGGTGCTCCGCGACCGGCTCGACCCCGCCGCCCCCGCCGGGGGCATCGTCACCGCCAGCCCCAAGATGGAGGAGCTGCTGCGGATGGTCGACCGCGTGGCGCCCACCGAATCGGCGGTCCTCGTGCTGGGCGAGAGTGGGACCGGCAAGGAGCTGGTGGCGCGGGCCATCCACGAGCGCTCGCCCCGGGCGCGACAGGCCTTCGTGGCCATCCACTGCGGCGCGTTGCCGCGGGAGGTCCTGGAGTCGGAGCTCTTCGGCCACGAGAAGGGCGCGTTCACGGGCGCCGTGAACACCAAGCTCGGACTCATCGAGCTCGCCGACGGCGGCACGCTCTTCCTCGACGAGATCGGCGAGCTGGAGCCCGAGAGCCAGGTGAAGCTCCTCCGCGTGCTGGAGACGCACTCGTTCTTCCGCGTGGGGGGAACGCGCAGCCGGACGGTGGACATGCGGCTGGTGGCCGCCACCAACCGCGATCTCGCCGAGGCCATCCGCCAGAGCCGATTCCGCCAGGACCTCTACTACCGCATCAACACCATCTCGCTCTCGCTGCCCCCGTTGCGCGAGCGTCCCGAGGACGTGCGGGTGCTCGTCGAGCACTTCCTCGAGCAGAACGCCGCCTACGGACGGAAGCGGCTCGCCCCGGAGACGCTGCGCTGCCTCGAGACCTATTCGTGGCCGGGGAATGTCCGCGAGTTGCAGCACGTCATCCAGCGCGGCGTCATTCTCGGCACCGGCGACGTGCTGCAGCCCGCCGATCTCCCCGTCGAGATCCACGGCGGCGGGGGGCCGGCGCCCGCGGCCACCGCGGGGGCGAGCGCGGCGGGGAGCCTTGAGCTGATGGAGCGCCAGCACATCGTGGCCACGCTCAAGCAGGTGGGCGGCCACCGCGGCAAGGCGGCGGCTCTCCTGGGTATCGACCCCAAGACGCTCTATCGCAAGCTCCTGAGCTACGGGATCACGCCGGACGCGCTCGGGTCCTGAGCCCCAAACCGGGCGGCCCTCTCCGGGAGGTGTCAGGAGAGCCCGGGTAGCCTGCCTGATTCTGTCACCACGGCTTCCCTGACGTGCTCCCTAAGTGGCTGGAATACCGAGAGAGGTCTGAGCTTGAGCATTTGGGCACGAGCCTTGCTCATCAGTCCTCCGGTTCGAAACCCGAAAGGAAGGGACAACATGAATCGCATTCTCTTGATCGATCGAGACCGGACGCTTGGGGCGACTCTGGCGATGACTTGCCTGGAGCGCGGCATGGCGATCCGGATGGCGGAGACGTTCTGCGAAGGGGTCCGCTACATGATGGAAGCGCCCGTGTCGGCGGTGCTGGTGGACGCGGGCGCGCTGCGGCTGGCCGGGGCGGATCGTGGCCGGCTCTTCGAGACGGTGGCGCCGGGCGTGCCGGTGGTGGTGACGGTGCCGGCGGGAACGCGGGTGGAGGAGCATGTGCAGTTCGAGCTTCAGGGCTTCCGCGTGCTCGCCAAGCCCTTCGCGCCCGAGGACGTGCTGGACAAGATCGACTGGGTGGCCGAGCGGAAGGCGGCCCGCGGGGACGCGGCGGCCCAGGTGCGTGAGGTGTGCGGCTAGGACGGATCTCGCGCGTGGCGTGACCCGGGGCCAATGGTGTACACTACCCCGGGTTGTTCGACTCGCCATCCCTGGCGACGGTGAGCGTCTCCGCGCTGCGGAGCCTGCGTCAGAAACGAGCGGTCGCCCCAAGGAGATCCAGATGGCTGCAAAACTGTACGTGGGCGGTCTGTCCTACTCAACGACGAGCGAGACGCTGCGCGAGTATTTCGCGCAGTGCGGGACGGTGGAGTCGGCGTCAGTGGTGACCGACAAGTTCTCGGGGCAGTCCCGGGGCTTCGGCTTCGTGGAGATGGCCACCGCCGAGGAGGCCCAGCGCGCCATCGCCGAGCTCAACGGCAAGGAGCTCGATGGTCGCAAGCTCACCGTGAACGTCTCCAACCCGCGGCCGGCGGGCGGCGGCGGGGGCGGCCCGCGCGGCGGGGGTGGTCGCGGCGGTCGGCCCGGTGGCGGGGGTGGTCGCGGTCCCGGCGGCGGGGGTGGGGATCGGGGCGCCTACGGCGTGCCGCCGTCCAAGAAGCCGTTCCGCTGGTAGACCGGCCTCGACCGTAACCAACAAGGGCGCGGTGGGATTCCCACCGCGCCCTTCGTCTTTGGCCCCGCTGGGCGCCGCTCAGCCCAGAACGCGCTCGTAGCGGCCATAGTCGTGGGCCGCGTCCATGAACCACTTCACGATCTCCGGATTGGACCGCGGCGGGATCTCGCACGAGGTCGACAGGATGAAGCCGGAGTGCCGGGCGGCGGCATCGATGCAGCGGCGCACGTCGGCTTCCATCTCCTCCCGCGTCGTCTTCTCGAACTTGGTGGCATCCACGTTTCCGATGGCCACCGCGCGCCCCTTGGCCACCTCCATGAAGCGGGTGAGCTGGTCCACGTGCAGCGCGGGATCGGCCTGCTGGTCTAGATCGAACGAGATGGTGGTGAAACCACAGGCAATCAAGTCTTCGTAGATCGGATACGTGGTGCCGCAGATGTGGGTGGTCACCCCCACCTTCTTGGCCTTGAAGTGGTCCACCAGCTCCTTGTGATAGGGGGCGATGAACTCGCGGTAGTTGTCGGGCGAGATCAGGCTGATGGAGGCGGTGGGCTCGGAGTAGGACAGCCCGATTCCGGTCTTCACGATGGCGTCGCCCCAGACCTTGGAGAAGTCGGTGGCGATGCGCATGAGATCGTGGATGAACTGCGGATCCTCGAAGGTGTCGAGCAGCATCATCTCCGGGTTCCGCAGCAGCATGGCGATGGTCCACGGGCCCACCGCCACCGCGCCGATGGCCGCCGGCGGCTTGGCCTTGACGAGGGCCTCGCACTGCTCGAGAAAGCCGGGAAGCCGCCCCGCCTGGTAGGGGTCGGGCACCACCAGCCGGGCCAGGGACGCCTTGTCCTCGAGGATGTGGGTCTCGATGGAGGGCACCACGTAGTCGGAGTACTTCACTCCGCAGCCAAAGGCCTCCGCTTCCTTGGCGAGGTCGTTGTAGGCAAGCACCACGTCGGGCTGGTAGCGCTCGTAGTAGTTCATCATCGCGGTGATGGCCTTGACGGGGTTGGTGCAGTACTCCTCGATGCTGAGCCCGTCCAGCGTGCCCGCGAACTACGCCACGATGGGGTAGACGGGCACGCAGTCCGAGAACGACCGCTTGTACGCGGCCACCACGCGGTCCCG
>Ga0137403_10009629_pt1 | contig 10731 bp, 9 predicted proteins | sample CZOMad2_1_16fung_FD_122057 | JGI IMG/M metagenome (GOLD analysis project Ga0137403, IMG submission 122057) | Vadose zone soil fungal communities from Angelo Coast Range Reserve, California, USA - CZOMad2_1_16fungal (Hybrid Assembly) | ecosystem: Environmental > Terrestrial > Soil > Vadose zone... | reverse complement strand
TAGCATGGTTTTCACCTCCTTTGTGGATTCCATGCTACTCTCGTTTTATCTCCTTTTCAAACTAGCACCAGTGATTATTTAGATTCTTTTCTTTCTCCCCAATGCCAGGATGTTGGCTCCCCTTTGAGATAAGTAACAATAATAAGGAGTGCTGAAAAGATAAAAATCCGAGGAAGAAAATTGAGAAGTGTATCGCTTACTGAATGAGAAGTCATGTCAATTTGGATGAAAGAATAAACAATCGCTGCAATATATAAAAAGAAAACAAGCCACCCCTGCCAACTACTTGGAGACCAGCCATAGCCATATTGATGCGCTTTAAACCAATATTTCTGTGCCATAGATCCAGTATAACACGTTTATTTTTGTTTTTCTTCTACCTGATCTATCCACTTCTCAAAAATTGCTTTTATCTGCGCAAGATGAGATTGGTCTTTGAAGGTATGTGGTGCGCCCTGGATAATATGGAGTTCCTTTTCTCCTGGAAGTTTTTCGTACAATAACTCCTGATGTTCTGGCGGAGTGCCTTTATCTTGATCGCCTACGATACATAAAACAGGCATAGTCAATTTGGTTGCTTCTGGTAAAATATCATAGGTAAGCCGATCTGCCATATGTGACCATGGTAAACGCTTGGTGCGTCCAGGAACGCTTTCGCTTTTGTCTTGCCTCCATCCAGTTTGTTCCCAGTCTTTCCAATCATCTCGAAACTGAGGTGTTTGTAAACTTAACTTGCCTGATATAACTGTAGAGATTGGCGCGAGTGCTTTTATTTTTTCAGGATGCTTCTCTGTATAGAGAATTGATGCAATTCCCCCAAAACTGTGTCCTACTAAATAAAATGGCTCTTGATACCAGTTTTGCGATGTTGCCCAGACAATAACATCTTCCAAATCTGCATAATGCTGAGTTAGTGTCGCATCTTCATATATACCATCACTCTCACCAAATGTATTTGTCGTATCAAAACGGATAACAGTAAACTCCTTTTTCCGAAATGTTTGGGCAAATGTCTGAATATGCTGTTCACCTTTGGTGCCGCCAAGTCCATGGACAACAAAAACCAATCCTTTTTGCTTTTCTGCTTTTTGCAAAAGGACGACAATTTTCTGCCCTTTTCTATTTTTGATGGTTATTTTATCCATAGTGAAACGAGTGGTGGGCATCCGTGGAGTCGGACCACGCACCTCTTTCTTATCAGGAAAGCGTTCTAACCGATGAACTAGATGCCCATTAATAATGGTAATTATAGCAGAAAACACCATTTATGCGCCATAGCGGAGCCTTGATCTTCTATAAATTAAATTTGTTTTCATTGCAGCAAATGTTTTATATACTTTTGCTTTCAAAAATTCTCTAAAAGGCTGCAAATGTTGGTATGTCTTTTTGGCACCAGTACTTACTATTTCAGCACTTTCACCTATTGCTTTTCCAATGATATGGAATGGATCATACTCTTTCATATAAGCCTCCTTTCAACTGCATCTGCAACTCTATCCTATTTTTTGTTCTGGATTTCCTGCCAAAATGTATTCTCCTTGAGGCGCGAACGGGGATCGAACCCGTGCATGGAGGTTTTGCAGACCCCTGCGTTACCGCTTCGCCACCGCGCCAAGCCTGATAATCTTACCATAGGCTAGCCTCAGAGGCAAGCTACAGCTCACTAACAAAACCCTTATAATAGCCTCAGTTATTAAAAGGGAGTGTTAAAGCAAGTGCTATAAACAAAAGTAATCCAAATACCGCTAAAAGAATAGCCAACATTAACCGCCTATCAGGCTTTTCAGCATTGCTAATTTGTTTTTTATTTTTATTTGCCATAACTACTTACTATTAAGGATATAAAAATACAAAATGTCAAGCAAATAGCTCCTAGACAATAAAAATCTTTCTTACGTATAATAGATATACTATGCAATTTTGGCTAAGCATACTAACACTTTTCCTCTCCTCAGTTTATGTCCTTCTTTTGGATCATATTGCCTTTTCTTCCCGATCTCTGCAAAAAGCACTTGTTGCTATTATTATTACACTTTTGTTTGTTTTATATCGATATGCCAGACATTCCTGGAAAGAAATTTCTACCTGGTATGGCAAAATGTTTTTTGTTTTTTGGGGAACAACTCTTGTGCAACTGTTAGTAATAGCAACCGGAGGATTCCAAAGCCCTTTCCTCGTTATGATTCATTTCTTTATGATTGGACTTAGTTTTATTTTCAGTTTTTCTCTGGCAGTGTTTTTTCTCTTTTCCTGCCTTATCGTCCTTTTTATTGATGTCTCATTTTCTCCCAATGCTTTCGCACTGCTTGTTAATGATCCTGGACTTACACTGTTGCAATTTGCATCGCTTCTTGTAATTATTCCAATTGCTTATATTATCTCACGACAATATCACATGAAAGATGCGCTTGCGGGAGCACTCCGCGCAAAAATCCAAACAACAGAGGCAATTATACAAAGTCTACCGGAATTGATTATTGTGACTGATGAATATTTTAAAATTCTTTCAACAAATGACGCAACGGTGCGCACACTCCAACGATCACGTTCTGAACTCTTAGACAAACCTCTTTTTGATATTCTTCTTTTGAAAGATAAAAATAACAAACTTGTAACGTCAAAAACATTTTTCCCTAATGAAAATATGACTAGTCAACCGATAAAGAATTTGGAAACTTTTACGCTTATTACCTCTCCTGTTCTCCAACGAAATGTCACGATGCAAGCACAACTCATGGGAAAAACAACAACAAATAGCAAACAAATAAGTTTTATTATTAGCTTTACTACTGTCGCAGAAAATACCTTACCTGTGGTATTTGATAAAGCTCGCGCAAAATACGAGGGGCTTGTTGAAGATATTAAACAAAAACTTGCCTTAGCAGATACTAAAACCATAAAAACAGACATGCTTTTGCTGGAAAAAATTGAACGTGATACCTATGTACTCCAAACACTGAAAGAAATCTTACGAGAAAATAATACAGCGCGCATTGATATAGCCCAATTATGCAAACAAACGACGCTTCTTAATAAAGAATTTACTAATGAATTGCATGTTCGTACACAATTCCGCTTGCCAAATTTTGGCGAGAAAGATATTGCGCCATTGACAGTACGAAATTATCCTGTCAAACCAGAACAACTCACCGGACCATTTTTTACTGCTTCATGCAATGTCAAACAAATTGAACTTGTAATCCACAAACTTTTTGATATGAGTATTTTTCTTGCCTCTCGTGAAAAAAATGCAACTGTTACTATTAGCGTTGAGAGAAAAGAACCAGAGAGTATCCTGGTAATTATTACCGGTTCCTGTCCTCAGCTTACCGAGAAAGATCTTGATGATCTCTTTATCCCCTACTATGGGAATTTGGAAAATAAAACAGATCTCTCTCTTGGCTCTGGACTTGAAGGATATATTGTCAAACACATGAGTGATACGCTAAAAATTCCTCTCACGAACAATTATCAAAAAATACCACAACCAACTCTTACTTTCACACTTGCTATTACAAAGAAACCTTCTTCCCATCATTAACCATTCCCTGTCCAATAAGCCACCAGAAAGCAATAAGAAGAACAATACTGACAGGATTAAACGATAAACCGGCAGTTAATCCTAGTAGTAACACAAGATTACGCTCTTGTTTTGCCGTAACAAAACGGGAAAATGTCTGAAATAAGAGCGAGGCAAACAACCCAAGTCCTACAATTCCTCCTTCAACAAACCAATCAAGAAAAATATTATGACTACTATCAACATAATAGCCTTGCAAATGATTATGAAGTTTGAGAGTTGCCTGATGCAAAAAAACTTCAGTATTACCAAAACCAGTCCCAAAGAGCGGATGGGTGAATCCAGCCACAAGCGCAGTTGTCCAAACTTCTCCTCTATTTTCATACAGACTCCCCTGTTCAAACAAAGGAAACGTGTAGCATAAAACTAACAAGGTCAAACAAAGAATTGTTATTTTCCTAAGAGAAAAATGAGTTAGTTTCATGAGGCCGACAAGCAGTATTTGTAATGCAAAAGCAATCATGCCTGAACGCGAGCCTGATAGCAAAAGAGTTATTCCAACAAAACAAAAGACGATTACTAAAGCAAAACGCCGAAATTTTGTCTTGCTCATTGCAAAAAAGATAAAGGGCCATAAAAAAATCATCTCACCTGCAAGTGAATTTGGTTCGCCAAGACTACCCACTGCACGCGCTAAACTACCACTATTAACAAAAAACGCCAAAATAAATTGCACAACAATGACAAAAAAAACAAAAAAAGGTGAAAGACGCTTTAAAGATTCGAAAGAACTTAGTATGGCAAAAATAATGAGCAACCACAACGTAAATGTCCCTTGCATTCGAAACTGATTACCAAAAAATGTATACGGTGTTTGAGAAAATAACAAATGAAAAACGCTCAATAGCACAATACATCCAAGACAAATGAGCATACTTATTCTCTGTTTTTTTAATTGGAATTTGCCAAAAAGTATTTTTTGTAACAGCAAAAGAAAAATCGCTCCTTCTGCTGCGTATACTTTGGGAATTTCAAAATAACTTGCGCCTGCTGGAAGATAGATAAATTGAAGAAGAAAAAGTAAAAAAACGATAAGAGAGAAAAACACAACCTATTACCTATTTTCTAAAAACAAACCCCTGAAAATCAACACCATCTTTACCTTCTGCATTTTTGTCAAAAATAAATGCTACTGAGGGAATAAAGAAATCTGCATGACCTCCATGTGCTCGAATTTCATACAAACCTGGTTTGTGAGGAGTTATTATATAGTTCCCATCCGAATTAGTATGTGTTGTTAACGTTTTATGCGTAAAGATATTAACTGCGGTTACAGCGACATCAGCCGCTGGTTTTGTGTGTTTTTTATTATTGGCAAAAAACCAAAAGAATCGATAGGTTACTTTCCCTGAGATAGCAAAAGCGCCAGTTGGAGTGGGTGTAGGAGTAACTGTTGGTGTGACACTTTCAGTTGGGGTTGGAATTTCACTTGGTGTTATTGTTGGCGTGTCGGTTGGTGTATTTGTAGGAGTTGGAGTTTCGCTTGGATTATCAGTTGGACCTGTAATTGGTTCCGAAATAGGACAACTTAGCGGACATTCTTCTGCTTGAACAGCTTGATTAAGCTGAGCAATAACAACAAAAAGAAAGAATAAACTAATACCAAAGACCGTAATAAATTTCAATCTCATAGCTCTCTATTATTTAGCATAATAGTTTTAGAAAAATATGTCAACTATTGACTTTTTCTCAAAAGCTCTCTAGTCTTTTAATGCAGAGTCTGATTGTGAAAAAAATTCATCATATTATTGTTCAATTAAAAACTCATACTAAAAAGGTAAATCCATTCCTTTTTATAGCGATTTTTGTTTTACTTCTCACAGTCCCCATCATTTTAGTAAGTCAACAGAGAGAAAAAGAAATAAGCAAATCAAAAGCTTCGACAGCTCCTTCAGGTGAAGATATGCCAACGGGAGATATACCTGGTTGGAAACAAGTTTTTACCGATGATTTTACTACTGATGTCCCACTCGGAAATTTTCCCTCTGCAGTCTCTGATAAATGGGGTAATCCAATCAATGCAGATGGTAGTGTCGATACTGAATATACAGATGGCAATGGTGATACCAACTCACGTGACGCAAGCCGCAAGCCAGGTGGGCAATATTGGCCAAGCAAAGTTGTCAGTTTCCATGATGGTATGATGGATATGTACCTCCACACAGAAAACGGCATTCATATGGTTGCAGCTCCTTTCCCTCTCATTCCTGGAGCAACGGGTCCAAAGCAAAGTATGCAATATGGTCGATATGTGCAACGATGGAAAATTGATAGTCATATACCAGGTTATAAAAACGCATGGCTTACCTGGCCAGGAAATGAGCAGCTCAGTGGTGGCGAAATTGATTTTCCTGAAACCAATTTTGGAGGAACAGAGGATACGACAAGAAACCCTTATATCGATGGTACTTATCATATTAACGCAGGTGCCTATGAACCAGGTCAAGAAGTTGATAGTACTGTGATACCAGATGATTGGCACACAACAACAGTTGAATGGGCACCAGACTCCATCAAATTTATTCTTGATGGTCAAGTACTTCGAACCTATACGGGTAGTCTCCCTCCAGGTCCTATGTATTATGTTTTGCAAACCGAAACTGCAACTGAGGGATCATTACCAGCAGATAGTGTGTTTGGTCATGTGCTGATTGACTGGGTTTCTATCTATCAATATGCTCCTGCTACTGTTACTCCAGGCACCAGCCCTACCGTAACAGATTCTTTAACGCCAACGCAAATTCCTTCCTCATCACCCACTCCAATAGTAGGAAACAATCTTATTACTAACCCCGGTTGTGAAACAGATATCTCTGGGTGGTCAGGATGGCAAGGCACAGTTTCTCGAGTAACAACAAATCCGCGGTCTGGCAATGCTTCTTGTAAGGTAACTCAAACCACAGGAAATGTCTATACTATCGATGATGTGAAAGACGTCATTGTTCCTTCCTTTGGACAACAATATAACGCAACAGCCTATGCTCGAACTGACTCATCTGTTGGTAAACCTGTCTTTTTGGCTATTCGGTTTTCAGGCGGATCGCATGCTGATAATACCATTTATGATACAACCGGAGTTAAACTCAGTACTTCCTGGCAAAAACTTACTAATACAGTAACTGTTGATTATGCCGATAGGACAAGCCTTGATGTTTATCTTGCAGAAGAAAGTGCTTCAGGACATGATGCTTTCCAAGCTGATGATATTTCTTTACAATTGGTAAATGGTTCAACAACGATAACACCAACATTCACCCCGTCGCCTACTCCAACAAGAACACCGACACCAAGGCCAGTAGCAACAGCAACGCCTACTCCTTCGACATCCAATAACGGCTTACTTGGTATGTATTTTACAAATACTTCTTTAAGCGGCACACCTACATTGCAGCGACTTGATCCTACAATCAATTTTGATTGGGGAACTGGCTCACCTTATTTCAGAATTGCCAATGATAATTTTTCAGTTCGATGGACAGGATTTGTCCAACCAACGTCTTCCCAGATATATACTTTCTATGTTAAATCTGATGATGGTATGAGATTGTGGATTAATAATGTCCTTTTAGTTAACCAATGGAGTGATCATTCAGCAACTGAATATAAAGGCTCGATTCAGTTAACAGGTGGAGTAAAATATCCAATAAAGGTAGAATATTATGAACACACAAATAGCGCTCAAGTTCAATTACGATGGAGTGCTCCTACAATAGCAAAACAAATTGTTCCCCAAGCCAGACTTTTTAGCCAATAAATTCTTAGGTAATAAGCCACAAAAAAATCCACCTCTAGGGTGGATTTTCTTTTTAACAATCAAGACGTGGTAGGAAGGCGAGAATAGTTTTATGAATTTCTAAGTAATAGCGAAATTCACCAGGTACCATTCACTCAACCTGTTGCCTTACATTCCCCTTATTCAACCAGCTATCTGATACAGAGTATCATAATCTGTGTAAATAAGTTTCCTGTCTTCCCCTAACCCCTATTTTCAAAAAAGAAAATAAAAGAAAGGAGGTGATCCATCCCCAGCTTCGGCTAGGGATACCTTGTTACGACTTAAGCTTCATCGCTGAACTTGGACTCGACCACCTTACGGCGGGCTTCATCCACTCCCAACTTTGCTGCCTTGACGGGCGGATTTCGATAGTTTGGGTAACTTCGAGTTCCCACTGGGCAAGCCGATTTCCGGCACCCAGCGAGCCCCATTGTTCATCTGTTGCTTTAGTTGTCGAATTTTTTTTAAACCTTCACTACCTTTATGTTCACCATTTTTTACCATTAAGCCAATTTGGCGAAATAATAAATAATTGTTAAATTTTCTACTCTGTAATGGATTCTTATCAAAAAAAGGAATTATTTTTTCGTGCAAATCTTTTTGAGCCGTTACCCCAAATCGGTAACAATTCCGTTGATTTACTCGATACTCCTTCTGATAATAGACGCCACCACATTGAAAAAACTCTTGAACTTTTTCAAGTAATGAAAAGTCATCTTCTCTTAACTTGATAAAAAAGTGCATCTCTACTCGAGTATTATGAGTTCCATTCGGAGCTCTTATCTCTACATAGAAGCAGCCTTCTCCATCAGTTAAGCCGACAATATACGCATCTGATAAACCTTTAGGTTTCTCCCTTCCTCTATTCATATGATTGAATAGAGTACTATGGATCTGCTGACTTCTCTTCTTCAAGTTCATCTATATTTAGATTAGATAAACATCTTCCCAATTGTCAAGAAGAGATCTCCCAAGGTTACTTACTAAACAATTCCAGACATCCTAACCAGATTTTCTATGTTCTTCCCTCAAACACACCGAAGAGGTCGAACTTCTGTTTTATGTTAGGCTGCCTTTTGCTTCAGGCCCTCCAGGACATCTGTCACCAGCTGTGTCCCTGCCAAAATCTTTTTAGCTATAAAAGTGGATTTTAACCACTTTGCCTAGTAAGCTGCTTGGCGCGCATTTATTCTGTGTACAAGACCCGAGAACGTATTCACCGCGACCTGCTGATTCGCGATTACTACTGATTCCGACTTCATGGGGTCGGGTTGCAGACCCCAATCTGAACTGAGACGAAATTTCTGGGATTAGCTTGCCGTTGCCGGCTTGCAGCCCATTGTTCTTCGCCATTGTAGGGTGTGTGTAACCCAGGGCATAAGGGACGTGCTGACTTGACATCTTCCGCGCCTTCCTCCCCGATATAATCGGAGCTGTCCCTAATGAATATGTAACATTAGGTGCGGGTTGCGCTCGTTTCCCCACTTAAGGGAACACCTCACGGCACGAGCTGACGACAGCCATGCATCACCTGTGCTACCATCCTTGCGGATCTGCCAATGTTTCCAAAGGCATAAAACGATAGCATTTCAAGCCCTGGTAAGGTGTTTCGCTTCGTCTCGAATTAAACCACACGCTCCACCAGTTGTGCGGGTCCCCGTCAATTCCTTTGAGTTTTAGCCTTGCGGCCGTACTCCCCAGGCGGTCTACTTAATGCGTTAGCTTGAACCCCTGCCAAAAATATGGCAAGAGTTAGTAGACATCGTTTACGGCTAGGACTACACAGGTATCTAATCTGTTTCGCTACCCTAGCTTTCGTGCCTCAGCGTCAGGAAAAGTACAGATGCTTGCCTTCGCCCTTGGTGTTCCAGTTAATATCAACGCATTTCACTGCTACACTAACTGTTCCAGCATCCCTACCAATCCTCAATTCCATGAGTATCGCAACCACTCCCAAGGGTAAGCCTTGGTCTTTAAGCTGCGACTTTATGGAACGCCTACGCACACTTTACGCCCAATGAATCCGGATAACGCTTGCCTCCTACGTATTACCGAGACTTCTGGCACGTAGTTAGTAGAGGCTTATTCATCCCACTGTGAACGGTGAGATAAAAGGAGTTTACAACCCGAGGGCCTTCTTCCTCCACGCGGCGTCGCTGCGTCAGACTTTCGTCCATTGCGCAATATTCCTGGTTGCTGCCATCCGTAGATGTACTGCCCGTGTCTCAGTGCAGTTGTGGCTGATCGACCTCTCAGTCCAGCTACCCGTCATTGCCTTGGTAGGCCATTACCCCACCAACTAGCTGATAGGACGCAGGCTCCCCCCTCGGCGGACCGTTAAGTCCTTTACTCTTACGAGAACTATGGAGTATTACCCCCTCTTTCGAGGGGCTATGCTCCACCCAGGGATAGATTCCTACGCGTTACTCACCCGTCTGCCACTGTCTTGTCTTGCGACTCAACCGTTCGACTTGCATGCCTAAGGCACGCCGCCAGCGTTTATCCTGAGCCAGGATCAAACTCTCAAAAAAATTCGACGGAGTCCTTCATCAAATTGACTTATAGACTCTGTCTTCGGGTTTCTTTTTGAGGAAAAACCCGATAAAATTCCTACCACATCTTGATTGCTGAATTGCTCTAATTCAGTACTCCACAGCTTTTAACATGAAACGAGAAAAAGCTTCATGCTCAAACTTGGAGTATTAAAGTGATATCTTAATTGTTAAGGTGCAAACGAAAAGTATAGTAAAGATAAAAAAACCCCGCCAAAGGCGAGGCACACTCGAAAGCTTTGACGAAGACTTTACATACTTGTTTGTTTATTATAGTCTATTTTACCCTCATGTCAACCCTGAAAAATTTTTCAAACTATAACTCCTGACGAGCATAGTAAATTTTTAATCTTTGTTTTATCATTTTAAAAGTATTATCTTGTCGTGTTCCTGCATTTATTGGCACAACTCCCATTGTCGAATGATATTTTGGATGTTCGATATTGAAAACTCTCCCATATCGAGTCTTTCTTACAGAATCTAGTAAACGTTCAGGATCATGTTGTGTGAGATGCACTTCAGTCGTTTTTGCCCCTAAATCCGTCACTATATCATGGGTGACTTGCACTGTTCCTCCTGTATTGGCATTATCATCAATAAGTAAAACAGATTTATTTGTAAAAGTATTCGGATAAAGTTCCCCTACTATAGTCTCGAGCTGTTCTCTTGTAGTGCTCGCTTTTTTACGATAATGATGGAATGAAATTGGCAATACTGCAAGGGCAGGAGATGTATTTTTACTATACTCATAAAAAAGCTGTGCCACGGCAGCACTTTCAGTTCCACCACTGGCAAGCCCCACTATTGTCTGTATGTCAGGGTTT
>Ga0137403_10009628_pt1 | contig 10731 bp, 9 predicted proteins | sample CZOMad2_1_16fung_FD_122057 | JGI IMG/M metagenome (GOLD analysis project Ga0137403, IMG submission 122057) | Vadose zone soil fungal communities from Angelo Coast Range Reserve, California, USA - CZOMad2_1_16fungal (Hybrid Assembly) | ecosystem: Environmental > Terrestrial > Soil > Vadose zone... | reverse complement strand
TTTTGGTTTCACCGCGGTGGCTATCGGCAAGAATCCGGCCAGGGCAAAGCGTGACCACACTCACTCTACTCGATCGGAGTTCTTCCTGAAGTCCCAAAGAGAGATTTGTTAGAAACGATTTCGTCGCTGAATACAAGCTGGCATAAGGAATAGGCTGAAAGCCCGCCGCAGACGAGACGTTAATAATTCCCGCTTGAGGATGTTCCATCAACGAAGGCAAGAGCGAATACGTGAGTTCGACCACGGCATCGTTATTCAGCCGGACCATTTCCATCTGACGCTGCAGGGTTAGGGTCCGGAACTCTCCTCGGAGGCCGAAGCCGGCATTGTTGATAAGGAGGTTCACCTCGATTTTCCGATCACGCACTTGCTGAGCGAGACGTGAGCCCGCCGAAGGAGAACTAAGGTCAAATTCGATCACCTCGGCGATAACTGACTGGGACCGTTGCAACTCATTGGCCAGGCTTTCCAGCTTGTCCCTCGACCTAGCAACGAGAATCATATTCTGTCCCCGGGCTGCCAGCGCATTTGCAAAGACCCGTCCCAGTCCTTGGGAAGCGCCGGTGACGAGAGCAAAGTTTGGATTCTTCACGTCCCCACACTCACTGCGCCTATTTAATCCTTACTGGCCCTGAAGCTGTCGCAATCGCGCCTGCTCGTTTCCGGCTACTCGGCGCTCAAAGAGCACACCAAAGCTAACTGTCTGTCCGACAAGCTTTAGATATTGGAACGCTGCAAAAAGATACAAGTTTTGGGCGAATCCTTCGCCCGCTTCCCGCGGCGCCGTCGGCATTACCTGGCGCGAATCGCCTTCCTTTGAAATTTTTTGTGCCTCTTTGCCCAAATCGGGAATCAAATCACGCGTACCAGAAGTGCGAATACATACTTTTTGGCCGTCCGGCACGGCTAGCTGGAGGGCCAAGAAGGAAGGGAGATAGAATGTCCGAATTGCAGCGGTTCCCTACTCTACCAACTCAGCCGTTCCGCCTCGACGTCCCTCTCCATGAGCTACTGCAACAACCTTCGCACGATCCATCGCCGCGCCCGCCGGAATTGAGGAAAGCCAAAACGTTACCCGAACCGGTGTTTCCTCAATACCCGGAGTTGTTCCATGATGTCGACGAGGAGGATATTGCCGCACACGATGTCGTCGTTCGCACCGGCAAGCGTCATTGGCCAGCTTCCAAGATCCTGAAGACCATGAAAGGCTGGATGTTTCCTTACTTCAAGTCTCGGGTACTTCCAGGGGACTTCCAACCGATCATTGCCTACCTCTTCACCGAATGGAAATGCAACCTCGATTGTCATTACTGCTGGTCCTATGACAATCGCGTGAAAGGTATGACCGAAGACACCGCGCGGCGCGCGATCGACTGGCTCGAATCCACGCCGTGCCGCGTGCTTGCTCCCACTGGCGGCGAACCGCTGATCCGGCCAGACTTCGTTCACAAGGTGGTCTACTACGCGGCGAAGAAAGATTTTTGGGTGTACCTGGCGACGAACGCGCGGCTCCTGCGGCCGGAAGTCACAGACCGTCTCGCCGATGCCGGCATAGCTACGGTCAACTTCGCCGTGGATACGATTAAAGAAAAGCCGGGACTCCCGAAAGCCTTTGAGCACGTGCGTGCAAACTTCGACCATCTCGTGCGCCGGCAATACCGGTACGGCTACACCGTTTTTTTCAACACCAACATCTGCCGCACCAACATTGACGACGTCAAAGAGCTCGCCACCATCGCGCACGAAAACGGGATCTCCATCACCTTCCACATCAACGAAGCTCCGATGATGGAACAAGGGCACTTCAAGCATCTTCATGAAAATGATACTTACATCCGGCCGGAAGATTTCCCGGTGGTCGATGATCTTCTCGACTGGCTCATCGACAAGCAACGCCAGGGCTGGAAGATGGTGGATTCGATTCCCCGTTTGCAGAACATGAAGGGGTTCATGCGCGGGGTCGGCGAACACTGGGGATGCCGCGCCGGGCAGAACTGGTTGATCATCCGCACCAACGGAACTCTCGCTCCGTGCTTTCCCATGTACAACGCGTCGTACGACTGGGGCACCGTCGCCAATCAGAAGTTCGACGTCCAGCAACTTTCGGAAATGAAAAAAGGCTGCGAGCCGAATTGCTTTTCGACGCTGGGATACAACGTTGCGTACTGCTACAGCGCGGCTCGCGTGATGAAGTGGCTGTGGAAGCAAGCCATGAATGGATTCCAGGGCGTCACCGGAAGCTTTGAATAGTGCGTCCGAGAAATCCAACGAAGGGTTTCGACAGCTATGTCAGAACATGAAGTCGTTTCACTTCCGCCGCAAAGGAACGCGGAAGTCCCGTTCTCGGCTTACAAGCGGGGCCAGGCCGCCCTCGCTCGCCGTCGCCTGTACCCGCTGAGCGCCTTCTACAGCCTATACGCGATAGTGGTGTTGGCGATTGCGTTTTCGACGAAGCATCCCTGGATGGCCGTGGCTTTTTTCTGGGCAGGCTGCGCGACGTGGACGCTTGTCGAGTACCTCTTCCACCGCTATGTGTTGCACGGCCGTTTTCCTCCCGGCAAGGGTTTAGTTCGAAAGTTTCTCCATGAGCGGCTTGACCCGCTCCATTGGGATCACCATGCGCGTCCATTCGATGGAAGTCACATCAGTGGCGGATTAAGAGACATTTTGCCTCTGTTTTTTGTCGCCGCTCCCGTCAGCTTTCTGTTTCCCGTTTATACGGCGCCTGTCGTGCTCGCCGGCGCAGTACAAAGCTACGCCTGCGAAGAGTGGCTGCACTACGCGCTGCACTTTTCCAATTCCAGGTTTCCACTCTTCCGGCGGATGAAAAAATATCATCTGTACCACCACAGCCCGCGAGGGATCGACAAGGGATACGGCATCACCACGCGTTTCTGGGACGGCGTGTTCGACACGCGATTTCCGGAAGCGGTGCGCCGCTCCCTTAGCAAGAACTGAAATGAAGAACGACGGCTTTGCTCTCATCACTGGTGCTTCCCGCGGTTTGGGAATGGCCTTCGCACGCGCGCTCGCACAGCGGCATTGCAATCTGGTACTGGTGGCTCGTTCCCCGGAACCTCTCCATGCCTTCGCAAACGAATTGCGCCGCGCTCACCCTGTCTCCGTTGTCGCCATTCAAGTTGACCTGTCTACCGCCGGAGCGGGCCAAATCCTGGCGGAACAACTTTCAAGCGGCGGCATCCCGATTGAGCTGCTCGTTAACAACGCCGGCTTTGGTCTGCGCGGAGAATTCCGCGCCAATTCTCTGCCCCGGCAATTGGAGATGCTCCGGCTAAACAACCAGGCCATCGTCGAGCTCACTTACAGCCTTCTACCCGGAATGCTGGAGCGAGGGCAAAAAGGGATCATAAATATCTCCTCCACAGCCGGCTTTCAACCGATACCTTTCGCCAGCGCTTATTCCGCGACGAAGGCGTTCCTCACTACGTTTTCATTGGCTCTTGAACAGGAACTGCGCGCCGCTGGGGTAAGCGTTGTGACTCTTTGCCCGGGAAGGCTGCACAAGAAGCAAAACGGAGACTCAGGGGAGCCCGTCAAAGAAAAATGGGCAAGCATTTGTCAGAGTCCAGAGCAAGTCGTTGAAGAAGCACTGCGAGTGCTTGCCAACGGAGGCGGGCTCAGCATTCCCGGCGCTCTCAACAAATTCAGCGTTTTCGCGCAGCGCTTGATACCCCGAAAAATTGTGCCGAGATTGGTCGCAAAGTTATCGAAGGCGTGATCAATAACACTAGAAAGGAGCAGGTTATGGCTATTCCAAAACCATTTGCGCGCCCACGCTATGTCGTTTCTATCGCCATTCTTGGACTACTGCTTGTTCTCAGCGCACGGCTGGCTTGGACGCAGGACAATCCCATGCATCACGATCATAGTGGACACGAAGGCATGTCGATGGCCATGGACGAACCAGCCCAGATGGACGCCGCGCAGCAAAGCAAGATCCTGGCCGACAAGAAAGAAAGTGAATTCAACCACCATTTGGCGGGATTCTTCGTCATCCTCGCCGGCCTTTTCGTCTTTGCTAAGGATACGCTTTTCCCGCGTAGGTCCTTCCTTCGCTACGCTTGGCCTGTTTGTTTTCTACTGTCCGGCCTTTTCCTGCTGGTCTTCAGCGACACGGAGCTCTGGCCGTTCGGCCCCCAGAGTTGGTGGTATGGGCTCACACACAATCCCGAGGATTTGCAGCACAAAACGTTTGCCCTGATTCTGCTGGCCCTTGGCATCATCGAGGTTCAACGCGCCCGCGGCATACTCAAATCAGCCTGGGCCGGATGGGTGTTCCCGGTCCTCGCCGCCTTTGGTTCTGTGCTGCTGCTTTTTCACGAGCACCATACCGGAATGCACGGAGCTGACCACATGAGCACAATGGCACGCATCCAAGCTGAGCACCTCAGCTTTGCAGTCACCGGATTCGGTATTGGCGCTTTCAGGGGATTGTCCGAGGTGCCCACTCGCTGGCAGGTACTGTTCGCGAGGCTCTGGCCACTGCTAATGATTGTATTGGGCGTACTTCTGCTGCTCTACCGCGAGTAGTCCCCTAGTATTCGCCTTTGTTGCCGGCTGGTGTTGCACCGCATGTCGTGTCAATCGTCTGGCAATAGCGCCGGGAGCTTGACACCGCCGCACAAATCGCCACTCCTGCTTTTCGTCTTTGTCTGCATCCCCTTTTTTCTGAGCATCTTGGAGCGTTCTACCGTAGATCGCTTGGCTAGCCACGTGCAACATCAACTTAGCGAGTTTACTTCTGTGAGCGAGTCACGACACTCGATGAACTATGGGCTCGTATTCAAGATTTGAGGAGGAAGCGTTTTGAAGAAAATCACGATACCCACGCTCGTACTTACTGGCGTGTCCCTGCTCGGAAGTGCCGGCGTTTCCGCTCAAGATGCGCCCGCACACTCAGCAACCGCAGCCCCTGGCAATGCCGAAGCGTTTACGGATCAGCAGTTCGCGTTGCTGCGCAAAGATATCCGTTCGGTCAACAAGCAGCTCATCGCCGCGAATTTGACCCTCACGGATAGCGAAGCGACTAAGTTCTGGCAGGTGTATGAGCAGTACTCTGCGGATTTCGGGAAGATCTACGACACCAGAACCGTAATCATCAAAGAGTATTCCGATGGCTACGGAACGCTGACGGATGAGCAGGCCGAGAACCTCATACGCCGCTGGCTGGACACCGACATCGCGGCAGCACAGCTTCGCCAAAAGTACGTGCCGGTTTTTCGGAAGGTGTTGCCTGGAAAGAAAGCAGCGACCTTCTTTCAGCTGGACCGCCGCATCAGCATGATGATTGACGTGCAGCTTACTTCACAACTTCCGCTGGTACAGAGCCAGGACTAGTTTTGCCGGCTGAGATAGGCACATGAGCCGCAAAGTAAATATCTCGGGTACTCAAGTAATTCTGGCAATGGCGGCGGGCCTTTGCTTAGCAGGGCCACTCGCATGGATGTTTGTAAGGTACTGGATATTTGCTCTGTAAGGAGAAGCAAACCATGATAACCGTAAGAGCGAGCCAAAAAATATTCACTCCCGCGGAGGTCGTGAATCTTACCGGAATTTGCGTCGAGCACCTGCACAATTTCGTGAAGCGCCACCGCTTGGGCTTCATCGCGCGTGCTGCCGAGGCAGCTGGAACCAAGGCAGACCAGTTGTTGTTCACCCCGTGGGACTTAACCCTCCTGGTCACATTGTTCCCGCGCTGCACGCACTGAATCCGAGTTAGCAACTTTCAACCACTTGCCAGTAAACGTAATCGTTCAAAGAGTTCTGGTCTTGCTCGATAAGATTATCCTTGCCCCAGGAATAGGGTCGGTATCGGATGGTGAACGCTACAAATACTGGCTCCGTGGCTCACGTTTGATCGCACGATTCTCCTGCGAGGTAGGCCGCCAAGCTTGCGATTTCCTCGGTGCGTCGTTTTCGCCCCTTGGGTGTTTGGAATTTCGAGTTGTTATTGTGCTGCCAATCCCGGAGCCCGACCGATAGTGCGCTCAAGCTCGGCCCAGGCCAATAGATATCCGAGCCTGGCCTGCAGCAGTTCTGCTTTGGCCTCGTAGTTTGCCGCGGTGGCCTGTCTTACGTTCGAGGTTAGAACAACACCCTGGGTTGCTTGATTAGTCGCGAGGCGTTCGCTCTCCTGGCGTAACTGCGCGACCTGCGTCGCAACATTGACCATGCTCCGGGTTCGCTCCAGCTTGTTGTAGTCGCGCGTAACCGCGACAGCGACTTCCTCTTTCAGGCGCTCCAGATTTTGCTCCGCTTCGGCCAGCTGTGAAGCATGCTCGCGGACGGCAGAGCGGCGCTTGCCGAAATCCCACAGCGTGTAGTTCAGATTTACTCCGACGGTGCCGAAGTTATGAACGAGGAACGGCACACCGTCCTGGTAGCTGTGGCGCGCAAATGCAGTGATGTCCGGAATGTACGCCGTTTTTGCTGCCGCTACGCCGGCGCGTGCTTTCTCGACTGCTTCCTCAGCGGCGCGGATCTCTGGATTCTCCTCCCAGGCCTCTTTCACGTACTCCGCTTTCGGAAGCGTCTCAAAATTTGCATCCGCCTCGGACTCGAGATCCAATTTTGTGTCCAGCGGCAGGCCCAGCAGGTCGTTCAACTCGACCATGTAGTCTTGGATCTTGAGATCCGCGGTGAGCACCGACTGCTGGCCCTGGAGGAGTTCTGCCCGGCTTTGCAGCGCTGCGACCTGGAGGGCGCTTCCGTTGCGGACATTGTTTTCGTTCTCACTGAGATTTTCGGCAGAGAACGAGGTCTGCTGCTCCGCCGCTTTCTTCTGAACCTGCGCGACCAGAATGCCATAGTAGAGTGCGTGCACTTGCAGCGCGATCTCATTCTCCGCATTCTTCAGGTCCTCCCGCGAACTGGCGACCTCCGCAGCCGCGATGCGATTTTCTTGGTGGATACGCAACAACTGCGTCAGGGGCTGGGCGATCATGGTGCCGCTCGAAATGAAGGTCTTCTTGCCCTGTGGCAGCGTCGTATTGACGTTGGGAATGGGCGCGCCTGTGGCAGTCCCAAAGGCTCCCGGAGGAATCGAGAGGTTCTGCAGTTCGCTGATATGGAGCGCGTTGGATTGATTTGTTATGACTGGAAAATAGTCTGAGCGGGCGCCCTCTTTTCTGTGTTCGTTTTCCTGGACTTTGAAGCGCGCGATCTTAAGGGCTCGGTTCTGTTCGATTGCCAGGCGAACCGCTTCCGAAAGTTTCAGGTGTCGAACTTCGTCGGTCAGAGCCGCAGTGCTGCAAAGGAGAAATACTCCGGCGCTTGCCAATATCCGGAGAAATTGTCGGCGAGTCATGGCATTTTCCTCAAGTCTTGATAGCTGGGTTTTATCGGGTTCATAAACAACATGATCAGCAAAAAGGCTGCCGCCACGCCGGCAATAAGCACAAAGCCGTCGGCGATGGCCAGCGTATAAGCCTGCGCGTGCACTTGTTGACCCAAGAGTGCGCCTGCGCGCGCTTGCGCTTCGTCCGGCCCTGACGAGCTGGGTAACATGCCGAGGCTAACGATGCGCAGGCGTTCGTCCGTGAGCCAGTTACCAACCTGCACGTGAAGCCCAAGCATGTTGGAGTGAAACTCTTCCCGAACCGTGAGGAAGCGATTCATGAGGGACACGCCGACTTGGCCGCCAAAAATGCGGAACGTATGCATGAATCCAGAAAGCGTAGCGGCAGCGGCAGCGCTGTTGAGCGCCCCCTTTTCTAACCCCACCAGAACGATGCTGCTTACTAGTCCGACGTAGGCGCCGGCGAGCCCGGTGGCCATTAGAAGTTCCAGCATCTCGAAGCTGCTTCCCGACCAGGATGAATCGAGGTGCGCGCAAACCAGCGATCCTGACGCCACTATGGTTAGACTCGCGGCTAGGATGAGCCGCGAATTGGTGAAGAGAATAGCGGCAGCTACCAGCCACACCACGGCGAATTGGGGCAAGGCAATCCAGGCGAGAGCGTGTCCGGTTTCCACAGCTCGATATCTTTGGATGTTGCCGAGAAAACCGGGAATAAGAATGATGCTGGCCAGATGAACGAATTTGAAAACGAAAATCGATAAGGCCAGGATGACCAGGTTCCTTGAATTCACGAAGGAGAGATCTACCAGCGGATTCGGCTCCAGCATCCTTCTGACACAAGTGGCGGCGAGTAAAAAAAGTCCAGCAGCCGTCATGGCAATGATCACGGGCGAATGGAACCAGTCCAGACGCTCGCCTTGATCGAGAGCTCCGTAAAGCAGGCCGAGGCTCAAGCTGAAATAAGCAAATCCGCGCCAGCTTGGAGCAGGCAAGACCGGGTTGCGGCGGGGAACGCCGAAATACACGCAAAGCATCATCAGGGGCGTCACCAAGGCGGCGTGCCAAAAAATCCAGCGCCAGGAAAGATGGTCGGCATACCAGCCTTGCAGCGCCGCTGCCACGTTGCTCGTGAAAATAATGTCCGCGGCGTAGGCCGCGATGCCAAAAATGATCAGGCGCTTCGGGAGCGAAGTAAGAACGAAGGTCATGGTGAGGGAATAAAAAGTCCCGGAGGCCAAGCCGGCCAGCACTTCCAACGCCAACATGGCCCAGAAATTAGCTGAAAACGGCAGGAGAATGGCAGTGATCGTAAAGACGGAGGCGGCGAAAAGGAGAATGCGGCGCGGACCGTAAATTACACTCAGGAACACGCAGAACACGCCGCTAAACATCATGGCCATATTCAGCGCCGTGGGCAGCCAGGAGGCTTGGTCGAAACTGAGTCCGAGGGCACCACGCAGATCAGCAAGTCCAACACTGAGCAGCCGGCTGTTCATCGTCGCAATGCTCGCGCCCAGAAAGACCCCGAGGACTCCGACGTACGGATTTGTCGAAAGCTGAGCGGGCGCTTTGGCCGACGCTGCGGGTATCGCGCCTTGGGCTGCTGCTGCACTACTCAAGTGATTTGCTCCAGAATCATTCCGAAACCGCAGTCGTGCGGACTCTGGCAATTACCGACAGGCCGGGGCGCAAACGTTGAGCCATGGGCTGTCCCGGATCGAACACAATCTTGACGGGCACGCGCTGCACGATTTTTGTGAAATTGCCGGTGGCATTGTCCGGCGGCAGTAAGGCGAATTGCGAACCGCTGGCCGGTGCAACTTGAACGAGCTTTCCTTTCAGATGCACGCCAGGAAAGGCGTCCACTGAAATTTCTGCTGGAGCGCCAGGCCGCATGTGCCGCACCTGGGTCTCGCGAAAGTTTGCTTGCACCCACGCGTCGGTCTGAACGAGTGACAGCACCTGGGTTCCTGGGCTGACCATCTGTCCCGGGCGGACCTTTCGCTCGCCGACGACTCCCTTCTCCGGAGCATAGATGCGCGTGTAGTCCAAATTAGTTTTGGCGGCGTCGAGGGCGGCCTGCTTCCCATGCAGATCGGCGAGGAGTTGGGCATCACGCGAATCGAGCACAGCGCGCGCGCGCGTTTCGGCAATCACAGCAGTTTGGTTGTTGGCCAGGTTTGCTTTTGCTTGTTCGAGATCGGCTTGGCGCGCTAATTCCTGGGCTCGGAATCGCTGCTCGTCGGCGACAGCCTGTTCGAGATGCTGCTGGGTGGCCGATTTCGTGGCGATCAGCGCTTCTTGGCGAGTACGTTCTGCGAGAGTTCGATCGACGTCGGCCTTGGTGGCCTCGATCGCTGCCTGCGCCGCAGAAATCTGTGCTTTGGCAAGATCGATTCCCGTTTTTGCGCGGTCGATCTTGGCGTCTTGCAGATCCTTCTGGCGCCGATTGTCCTCGATAGCCGCTTTCGCGGCCTCGACGGCCGCTTCTGCCTGTGCCACTTGCGCACGGAAATCATCGTCTCGCAATTGGACCAGAAGGTCGCCGGCTTTTACCGTCTGATAGTCGTCCACGAGAACCTTCGCGACCACGCCGGAGACTTTTGTGCTGAGCGGCGTCAGGTCGGCGCGCACGTAGGCATCATCAGTTTCTTGTTCGGCTCGTTCGCTCGCCCAGCTGTCCCAGTTCCCGATGATGGCCACCAGAATGCCCGCCGCCATCAGAAAAATAAGAGTTGGGACGAGATACGGCTTTAGCTTTGCGATTAGCGTTTGTAGCATTTGCGGCTCCTTCAAAGCTGGCTTGTCCACTCAGGTCGGGTCGCCACTGAGAATGGGTTTTGCAACCCATGGGCCAGGAGCCAAGTTCCCAAATTCGCTTGGAAAGCCTTTGCTTTCATTGAGTTGTCAAGGCCACGCCCACGCATCGAGCGCCTGACCAGTGCCGATGAAGTCATACTGTTGACGCGGGCGTCAAACCCTGTCGCAGCGATTCTAGTTGTTGGGCAATGATAAGTTCGAACTCGCGGGCCATCGAAGCTTCTCAGGTTTGAGTCAGCCTCGTTCGGCAAATTGGATGCCCAGGTTCATGACCGTTCAGGCCAGTGTTCGCGCTGACAGAAAACACAGGTAGGACTGCCTGTGCTACCAAATCTCTTCAACTCAAGAAAACTGTATGGAATAAACGAATCATCTCCGCGAACGCCAGGTCCGTCGCCTCTGGATCGAAACGCGGCCCTTCATCCCGCGTAAATGCATGCTCGGCTGGATACAGCAACGTGTTATACCTGACGCCAGACTTCTTCAGCGTCCGGTCAATTGTTTCCCGTCCCCCGTCGGGCACGTGCGGGTCCTTGGTCCCGAAGATCATCAGAAGTTCACCGCGGATTTCTCTTGCGCGGGCCAACGAT
>Ga0137403_10009627_pt1 | contig 10732 bp, 8 predicted proteins | sample CZOMad2_1_16fung_FD_122057 | JGI IMG/M metagenome (GOLD analysis project Ga0137403, IMG submission 122057) | Vadose zone soil fungal communities from Angelo Coast Range Reserve, California, USA - CZOMad2_1_16fungal (Hybrid Assembly) | ecosystem: Environmental > Terrestrial > Soil > Vadose zone... | reverse complement strand
CGGCTCGCCAATGGCGTCGGTCTCGATACGCCGCAAAGCCTGATCGATGTGCTCGCGGCGATGCGCGGCGAGGGTTACCTCGTCGGCGACGCGCCCGATGATGCCGCCGCGATGATGAATCTGCTGCAGCAGGGGCCAACCAACGCGCTCGATGGAGACAGCAAAACACGCTGGAGCACCGGGCAGGCGCAAGCGAATGGTCAATGGTTCCAGGTGGATTTGGGCTCCGCGCAGACCTTTTACCAGATTGAAATGGACTCAGCGATCAGCGCCGGAGACTATGCGCGTGGCTACCAGGTGTACGTATCAAACGACGGGACGAACTGGGGCGCTCCAGTCGCCATCGGATCCGGAAGTTCTCAGACAGTCAGTGTCATTTTTGCAAAGCAGACAGCCCGTTACATCAGGGTGGTCCAGACAGGAAGCTCCGGCCAATGGTGGTCACTGCATGAATTCAATGTTCTAACTGACGCAGGATCTACAATCCAATCAAGCGCGCCAAGTCTGGTTACCGAGGCAGATTCGAATCGAGCTATTGCGATTCATTCGGTGTTATTCACGCTGGCGCCTTTCTCCGGAACGACCACACAAAACTTTAGTTCGGATCATCGCACCAGAGTGATGCTCTTTGTGGCCAATCTCGATCTGATGCCGAGCGAAGACCTTTCAGTCGTGACAGCTCAGGCGTGGGACGCTCAGAACATGCAGTACCCACTCACAGTCGAATATGTAGGAAAGGTCCCTGACTTCAATTGGCTCTCGAGTGTGATTGTTAGATTGCCGGACACTCAGCCGCTGAATGGAGACGTATCGATCGGCGTCAGCTTGCGCGGCGCAAACAGTAACGGAGCTGTGATTGCGCTTAAGGCTCCCTGAACAGAGGTCAGAAGTCAGAGGTCAGAGGTCAGAGGTCAGAAGTCAGAGGTCAGAAGTCAGAGGTCAGAAGTCGGAAAGCCGCGGCTCACTTCGAGCCAGGCGCGTAATAGCCCTGGCGGGCGCGCACGCGAAGGTCCGGGCGCTTTGGCAAGCGCACACTGATCTGCCTGAATCCGCCATCCGCTCGCTCATCCGTCGAGTAGTATCCCAATAGGTATTGAGCCTGAAGCTCCTCTGCGATTTGCCGGAACACTGCTTCGAGATCTTCGATCCGTTCGGGAACAAAAGCTTTTCCGCCCGTCTGCGATGACATTGATTCCATTCCGCTCTGCCCTTTGATGCTTATCTCGTTGAGCTTGAGGGCTTGCCCGCTTGGGTTGATCGAATAGAAAAGGCAATCGTTCTTTTGCAACTCTCGGAGCGCGTCGTCGAGCTTATAGTGTTCGCTATAGTTTTCTTCGCCGTCGGAGACGACTATGAGCACGCGTCTGCTACCGGGATCGGCGCTCTTGCCGAGATAGAGCGCAGCTTCGACAACCGTATCGAAGAATGCCGTAGGTTCCCCCTTCACGGGCGCTAAGGTCATTAGTCCTGTGATCGCTTCTTCGCCGCTTGCGGCGCGAGGCTTCACCAGCTTTGGTTTGGAGGCAATCGAAAAGACTGACACAGCATCGGCCGGCTTCAGCACTTCCTTGATGAAGCGCACGGCCGCCTGCTGTTCGAAGTTAAACTTGGCGAGAGTGCTCCCTGAGACGTCGAAGAGGAGGGCAATCTCGGTCGGCACCTTTCCCGGTTCACCTAAAGAAGTGATTGCCTGCGGTCGCCCCTGTTCTTCGAGTACGAAATCCTCAACGGTCAGATCCCGGACTGGTTTGCCCAAAGTGTCCGACGCCGAGACCGGCACGAGAACTAACCGCGAAGTCAAATGAATGGCCTCCTCCTGTTCCTGAGGCGGCTTTTGCGCGGGCTTAGTCGATTGAGGCGACGACTGAAGGGCGAATACCGCGTCGAGAAGGGGCGGAGTCAGGCCCGCCAACAGCATCAGCGATAAGGCTAGTGATGACAGACGCAATGGTTCGCTCCTTTCGATGGTGTGCAATCAAATGGGCTCTTCACCAGTTAACATGGCCCTCGCGGGCGCCGTCCTTTTCAATCGTCTCAAATCAATCGAGGCGTGACCATAGATTCGAGTGGCCGGCTTGCAATCCGATCAAGCGTTGACCCGGATCGCCGCACTGCTTCGAACTTACGATCACGCCCCTTCGTTCGTCGCCGTAGGTCCTACGGCTGACGATTCGAACCAACAGACCGATTGACGGTCACCGGGGTTGTGAGACCCTTGCTGACAAGAAGCGAAACCTCGGTGCGGCGATTCTGTTTCCGCCCGTCGCGCGTAGTATTGTCGGCTATCGGCATAGCCTCGCCGTATCCGAACGGCAGTATGATGCGCCGCAACGGAATGTCATGGTTTTCGGCAAGGTAGCGCATGACGACCTCGGCCCGGCGCTGGCTGAGAACGCGATTCGAGTTCTCAGCGCCGTCTGCCGAAGCGAATCCACGCACTTCGATCACGAATCCCTTCTCGGTCTTCGCCTGAGTCGCGATCTCGTCAAGCATCGCCTTGGCGTCCGGACTCAACACTGCGCTGCCTACTTTGAAGTTAACGGTCTCGGTCTTTTTCACTTCAAAGTCATCCAGAGACGAGATGCGATCGTTAGTCTTGTTGACGCCGTCAACCGCGACATCGGCTGTTTCCTGCGCAGCCGCAGCCCCGCCCTTCGCGAGATTGGCAACCTGGGCCAACTCGTCAAGCTGACCCGAGAGCCGTTGGGCATTCTGCTCGGTTCGCGTGACGCGCTCTTCCGCTTCGCCCAGCCGGTTTTCAACGGGCACTACAGTTGAATCGACCGCGTGAGCAACTCTAAAATCGTCGTCTGAAAACTTGATCTTGTCGGCGATCAGAGCGCCCGAGGCGTCTCCGCGTCCTTCGACCTCGACATAAAGACCGCGGGTCAACTGAGCTTCAGCATACTTCTTGCTGCCTCGGAACGGATTGCCCTTCTTCTCTTCGATTTTGGCGTTGCTGGCCAACCGGATGGTCAAGTCGGCGCCGGTCTGATCGCGCATGATCCAGGTACCCTGGTCGTGCTTGACGATCATGCCTTTAACCTTCATCTTCGCGCCGGAGGCGACCTGCGTCTTATTCGCTGTTGAGCCGGAGTTCTGTGCGGTAACCGGAACGATTAATGCCATGCTCAACACTACGAGGGCTCTTAGCATCGACAGTTTTGTCATAAACTTTCTCCTATTAGCCCGAAAAGGCTGAGATTCGCTACACATGGAATTGAAGACCGGACCCCTTCCACTGTTAAACGGAGCCAGTCCGGCCGGTGACAGATTGCATTCGGATGCGGTTCAAGGATTTCGGCGGAGTCGCGAGCTGAGCAGAGCCCGCGAGCGACCGTCGCTGCGGTACCAAAACGCTCGCAGCGGACAGGGGTCATATTCAAACAAGTGTGTCCGGCCTCTAGCCTGTTCATCCGCGCGATAGATTGCAACAACCGTGCTACTGGTGTAACAGGCTGCTAACCCGCTCAGTTTGCAGAATTCGCCGTAATTCGATAAAGATAATCTCTCTCGCACAGTGTAGTTTTTGCCGAATGCTGCGGGCAGCTATGAATTACTTCCATACGCAAATCAGATGGCCATTGTGGTAAAACATCTCCGGAGAACTACGGAGGAGGTGCGGTGCTGCCCGACAAACTGAAGTTTGTCGCGGCTTTGAGTTGATCCAGGACGCACGACTAACTGAAGTTTGTCGCGGCCTGAGGGATCCAAGACCCTACGACAAACTTCAGTTTATCGCCGCCCTAAGAGATCCAAGACCTACGACAAACTGAAGTTTGTCGGACAATGCAGAGGAGGAGGGATTGCAATGTCGTCGACGTTGCGCGTGGAGCGCCCGGCGGTCTCAATTTGGTTCGCGTCTCCGAGAACCGTTGAGTTGCGTCCTTCAAGCGCGGCCGCTCCCGGTCAAGGCGAGGTCCGTATCGAAGCGGTATTCTCCGGCATAAGCCACGGCAGCGAGATGATGGTCTATCGCGGAGAAGTTCCCGCCGGACTCGCGCTCGATTCTACTCTTCCTACGCTTCAAGGCAGCTTCAGCTTTCCAGTCAAGTACGGATACGCGAGCGTCGGTCGCGTCGTCGATGTCGGCAGCGGAATCAACGAACTGGCGGAGGGCGACCTGGTCTTCGCCTTTAACCCGCACGAAACCTGCTACACGGTTCCCGCGACCGTTGTGATCAGACTGCCTCAGGAACTGGATCCGCGCATCGGCGTCTTTGCCGCGAATGTGGAGACGGCTCTGAATGCATTGCTGGACGCTGCGCCTCGCCTGGGGGAAAGAGTTGTCGTGATCGGTCAGGGTGTAGTTGGTTTGTTAGTTACCCAACTGGTGCGAAGGGCGGGCGCCAGCCTGGTCATAACCAGTGACTTGTACGAGAAGCGCCGGCATTTGTCGCGATCCGCCGGCGCAGATATGGTTGTTGATCCAGCCGCGGAGAATCTCGCCGAGCGTGTGCTCTCGCTGACCGGCGGAGCAGGGGCCGATGTAGTAATCGAGGCGAGCGGCCAACCGCGCGCTCTGGATGATGCGATCGCGGCGGCGTCGCAAGAGGGACGGGTGGTGGTGGTCTCGTGGTACGGCACAAAGCGAGCCGAGCTGGCCCTTGGAAGCGATTTTCACCGCAAGCGCTTGACCTTGAAGAGCTCCCAGGTTTCCAATCTTGATCCGTCGCTCACACCGAGGTGGACCATTCTTCGCCGGCGGGAGCTGGCGGTCAGATACCTGGGTGAATTATGCCTGGATGACTTAATCAGCCATCGGCTGCCGTTCGATCGCGCCGCGGAGGCTTATCGACTGATCGACCAGCGGCCTGCCGAGGTCATACAGGTTGTTCTGGATTATTCCGCGAGGCCCTATGCAGATATTTGAAATAGGCATTACAGCCGAGTTTGAATCCGCGCACTCGCTGAGCGGCGACTTCGGTCCGGCGACTCGTCTTCACGGGCACACATACAGGGTCGAGGTCAGGGCTGATGCACGCGACATCGATTCAACCGGGACATTCTACGACATCGGCCGGCTTCGCGTGGAGTTGAGCTCGGTACTAGAGCCATTGCACTATCGCAATCTCAACGAGGTTGCAGAGCTGGCGGGAACGAATACGACGGCCGAGGCTGTGGCGCGATACATCTTCAACAAGCTGGCTCCGGGTTTGCGCACGGGCGGCGTCGAAGGACTGAAGGTTACAGTGTGGGAGTCGTCTTCGTCCTTCGCTTCTTATCGGGAGTCGTTCGAGCCGGTCTGAATAGGAGTCCTCGAGAAGCGTCTATTTGATTGGCACCGCAGTCCAGCGATCGATCGGCAAGCGCTCTGCCGCAGCCGGAAGCGCCGGAAACTTCTTGTGCGGCTCTGTCTGGTACCAATAGGCGACCGAGGAGTAGTCGTCGCCTCGATCATTCGCATGACCGTGCTCGATGGTCACGCGCAGCGATTTGTCGAAGGTGATCGGGTCTTCGATGTGAAAGCGGTACATCGAGTGCCGACCGGTGTAGTCCGGGTGAGCGTTCCCTTTTCTCGAGTAGCCGAAGTACGGAAAGTTGTACTCGCGATTCAAGAGATTAAAATTCCATGCGCCGCAGAAATAGTCCTCGAGCCCCGTGCCGTTGAGCGTCGGCATCGCGTCGCCATCTACGAACATCATGTCGTCGCCCTCGCCCCACCATCCCGTTGCGAGCGCCTGAATGTGCATCACGACGCCAACGTAGTGCCCGCGCCCGGTGGTGTCCATGATCAGATAGTTGTTCTTCCCATCCTGATTCGGCTTGCCGTCGGAAGCTTTGGTCAGTTCGCGGTTCCACCACGCGTGGAAACGGCCCTGGCGCTCGACCGCGCGCGCAGATGCTGACCCCGGGGAATAAGACTCGTAGTCCACGTAGTAATAGAAGGCGGCGATGGGCCGTTCACCTTGATTTTCGATCTCGATGCGCGCGCCTCGCGCGAAGGGCATCGGGAAAAAACTGTTGAGCGCGCGATCGGAGACGGCGAGGGGCGCGCTAGCCCAGTAGTATGGTTCGCCGTAGCCCAAACCGAAGAAGTCGCCGATTGGCGCTGCCACGCTCGGTTCGGTCTCGCCGTCCCAGTACGCCCGCAGAACAATGCGGCGCAGATGATAGCGCTCGGGAGAAGAGATCGTAACCCAAATATGAGTGATCGTACCGGACCCTTGAATCTCGGCAAGAGTGGCTTTCTTTCCTGCCTCTATGTTGAACAGAAAGTCGCGGTTTCCGCCGGTGTGATCGTAGCTCGATATGCGCAGACGCTTGACGCCCTCGCGAAGGTTGGCGAGGTTTCTCAACGAGCCCACTCCCGGCGTCGCGTCCTGGGAGCGCGCGACCGCGGGGCACAATAGTGCGATCGACAGCAGTAGCGTGACGCGTTTCATACGATAGTCTCCTACGAACGAACGCTTTGTTTTTAGCTTTGGTCCCTTTTGAGTGCGGCAAGGATGCGTTTGAAAAACTCGTCGCCGTTTGTCTGATGCCAGCGCCAGACAACAACAAGATCGTGCTCGGGGTCGATCCAGATCGTGTTGCTGCCGTTGCCGATCGCGGCGAAGCTTGAAGCGGGTGCGGACGGCCACTGCTTGCGTTGTGTGTTCAGCCACCATAGGAACCCGTAGTCCGGTCCGAGCGGTCCCGGAGTCGTCGCCATCTGAACCCACTTCTCGGAAACGATCTGCTTGCCGCCCCACTTGCCGCGATGCAGAAACAGGTAGCCGAATCGAGCCTCGTCGCGAGTGCTGATCCACAACCCGCCGCCCCAGCGCGTGCCGCCGCTCACTGAGGTCATCTTCCTGCCGTCAATCATCACGTCAGAGTTGTTGTAGCCGTGATACTGCCACGTGGATGAGGCACCTATCGGGTCCATCACATATTGTTTGATCACTTCGGGCAACGGCCGCTTCCAGAGTGTCAGCAACGACAGCGAGAAGCGGTTGATGCGCACGTCGTTGTATTCATAGAACTCGCCGGGTTCTTTCAACTCGCGTGGCTCGCGGCGTCCCCTGCCAAACTGTTCGACGCCAATGAAGTCGTGCGACTTGCCAAACATCGAGCCCTCCCATTCACTCGTCTGGTTCGCGTGATAACGCCAGGTGATCTTTGAGTTGTGAGGCGAGTCGTAGCCGCCGTCTTTGATGTAATTGCGCACCGGATCATCGATGCTCTTGATCATTCCGCGATCGATCGTCAGTCCGAGTACTGTCGAAAGAAAGCTCTTCGCTACGCTGTAGGTCGGATCGACGTGCGCGGTGTCACCCCACTCGGCAACGATGTACCCGTGGCGAATGATGATGCCGTTTGTTTCAGCACGCTCCTTCGGCATCGGACCCAGCAACGCTCCGAAGGTCTGTACCTGCGTTGAGAAGTCGCGAGGCTGTTTCGTCTCCTGAGTCTTGGCGAACGCGACGGCCTGTTCGAGCAGCTCAGGGCTAAAGCCGGCTTCCGCGGGTGACTTACGTTGCCAGTTGTCACCGGCCGCCGGATAGTAGACCGAAGACTGGGAGGCCTTTTGTGCCAGCGCGCTCGCCAGCAACGTCAGCGCGATTGCTGCGGTGATAAGGATTCGTCTCATGCTTTTCGTCCTCTCGGCGTTGAAGTATTCGCGTACAGCGGCATCAACACGGGAAGCGAACTTATCCCCATTCAATGGAGATTGTAAAGCCGGATCGGGCGTGGGTGCGGGCCGAGTTTTGAAACATAGAACATTAGTCACGCACCTCTGACGAGACTTTTTGAAACTCCCGGAATACCACCCACGGCAGTGGGTGGATGGTTCAGGTGCGGCCTACAGAGGAAGGCCTCTCGCCTGCGTCCCCGAATACCACCCACGGCAGTGGGTGGATCGTTCAAGTCCAGCCTACAGACCTGAATTCTCGTTTTTTCGTCTGCTCCTTCCGTCGCGTCGCAAGGCAGAGCAATTGACAAAACAAAGGAGCGACGGCCGGCTCTCTTTGTAGGCTGTACTTGAACGATCCACCCACTCCCGTGGGTGGGATTCCGGGACTCTTCGCACAGTCTCTGAAGTTGGAGGGTGTTGCAGGGGTTTTTGCAGAGTCTCGTCGGAGCTGCGCTTTCGTTCTATCTATCCCTGTTTGATTTCCCGCTTGACTCCAGCCTCCCTTTCAGATAATCAACACGCCTGCCTCTAAATACTCGGCAAAGGTGAAACAATCATGCTCAACGCGCGTGCTTCAAAGTCCCTGGTCCTCGCATGGATTTTTCTTTTGTCCTCATTCGCGTTCGCTCAATCGAACCTTCTCACAGCGATACGATGCGGGCGGCTGATCAATCCCGTTGACGGCTCGGTCACGCAGAACGCGGTCATCATCGTGCGCGGCGATCGAATCGAGCAGGTCGGCGCGAATCTCAGTATTCCCGGCGGGGCGAAGGTCATAGATCTTTCCGGCTACACCGTTTTGCCCGGATTGATCGATTGCCACACGCATATCATGCTGCAGCCCGAAGACGAGCGAGGCGCGCCGCCGGTCGTCACCAAGTCGCAAGCCTTTCGCACCGTGCAGGGAGTCGCCGCCGCGAAACGGGATCTGGAAGCCGGTTTCACGACTATGCGCGATCTCGACAGCGAAGGCGCCGGCTTCGCCGACGTGGCGATTCGCGACGGCATTAATCAAAGAATTATTCCCGGCCCGCGGTTGTTCGTGTCTACTTACGCGCTGACGATCACCGGCGGGCATATGAACAACGCGGGTTTGAATCCCGATATTCAGATACCCGAGCCGGCGACACTCACCGATTCGCGCGACGCGATGATTGCCGAAATCCGACGCGAGGTGAAGTACGGCGCCGACTGGATCAAGCTCTACGCGACCGGCACGCTTCGCCACGTTGATCCCGTCACGCTCGAACCGCTCAGCCAGGTGTCGCTCGATGAAGTGAAAGCCGTGGTCGCCGAAGCTGCGCGATGGCATCGCGATGTTGCCGCTCACGCTTATGGAGGCGACGGCGCGAAAAACGCGATTCGTGGCGGCGTGCGCTCCATCGAGCACGGGATGTTGATGGACGACGAAGCGTTAAAGCTTCTGGTCGAGCACGGCACGTTCTGGTGTCCCACGCTGTCGGTCTATCTGCCCGAGAGCGCAGAAGACGACACCGAGATGCGCCGCCGAATAGTCGCTCATCACAAAGAGGTCTTTCAGAAAGCGATGCGACTTGGCGTGAAGATTTGTTTCGGCACGGACGTCGGAGCATTCGAGCACGGAACTTCCGCGCGCGAGTTCGTGAAGATGGTCGAGTACGGAATGAAACCAATCGAGGCGATCCGCTCGGCAACTACGCGCGCGGCCGAGTTGTTGAGAACGGAAAAGCAGATCGGCTCGATCGAGAAAGGCAAACTTGCGGACATCATCGCAGTCGAAGGCAATCCTGTTGATGACATCAAAGCGCTGACTCGCGTCACGTTCGTGATGAAAGGCGGGAATATCTTCAAATCAGCTTTGTAGGCTCGTAAGGAGTCCGTGGATCCACAAAAGATCGCGGAGCGAGTCTCATTCAACCTAGGACCTAATGCCTGCTTCACCAGCTCAGTCTGTTTTTCGCATAAGAGGCTGGTGGAAATGCGCCGGAGTGGTTGACTTGACCGGCGGATTGAAGTAAGAAGATGGAATCTGTTTTACGACGCTTGTGTGTATCAATCCTTCAGAGGAGGCAACAAATGCTGAAACAATGTCTCAAGCTATGCCTGTTGCTATTGCTACTCGGCTTGCTGCCGACGATTGCGCAAGCCCAAGAGGGCCGCAGATTCGGGGCCAGGTTGATCAGCTATGAGGAGGTGCCTACTCTCTCGAACGTCGGCGAAGGCACGTTCAACATGCTGATCGATTCCTCAGACACCAGCTTTGACTTCGAGCTGACCTATTCGGGTATCTCAGGAACCGGTGCGACTCAGTCTCATATTCACTTCGGACAGAAGGGTCTAAATGGAGGCGTTACTGTCTTCTTTTGCACCAACCTGGGCAATGGCCCCCCCGGGACTCCTGCTTGCCCCGCCAACGGTACGGTCACCGGAACAATCACCGCAGCCAATGTCATCGGACCTGCTGGGCAAGGAATCAGTGCGGGCGAATTCGCCGAAGTATTGAAAGCCATTCGCGCGGGCTTTGTATACGCCAACGTGCACTCGGTTCTCTTCCCAGGAGGCGAGATCAGGGGCCAGCTCTCGCCGGGCGCCAAGCAAGTGCGGTGAGCATCACGATCCCTAACCATTCCCCAGAATCCTCACCGCTGAACAGAGCCGCTCTCCCAAAACACTTCAGGGAAGCGGCTCTGTTCCTAGGTGCTGGCTGACGTGTTTAAGCGACGAAAAACCTGGTTCGTCACGTTAATCCTCCTGGTGCTCGTGGTCGTGTTCCTGATCACTCGCGGTCCGGAGGCGCCGACGCCGAATCCTCCGGGAACCTTTTCCTTCGCCGTCATGGGCGACGCGCCCTACTACGAGTGGGAGGTCCCCCAGTACCGGCTCGTCCTGCAATCGCTCGACGCCAACGACCTCAGTTGGGTCATCGACGTGGGCGACATCTTCTGGCGGCCATGCACTGACGAGATGTACAAGAGAACTCTCGACGGGTTCAACGCGCTGCGGCATCCGGTGATTTACATCCCGGGCGACAACGAATGGACGGATTGCTGGGAGCCTGGATCCGGGGCCTTCCTGCCTCTGGATCGGCTCAATCGGATCCGGCAGATCTTCTTCGACCACCCGGCCCGCAGT
>Ga0137403_10009626_pt1 | contig 10732 bp, 14 predicted proteins | sample CZOMad2_1_16fung_FD_122057 | JGI IMG/M metagenome (GOLD analysis project Ga0137403, IMG submission 122057) | Vadose zone soil fungal communities from Angelo Coast Range Reserve, California, USA - CZOMad2_1_16fungal (Hybrid Assembly) | ecosystem: Environmental > Terrestrial > Soil > Vadose zone... | reverse complement strand
TGACGGCTATGCGCCCGCGGGCGGCTCAGCGCATCGGCATCTGTTAGACCAGATGTCGGAAGCGATCTATCCCAAGGGAACGCCTTCACGGGCGACTGCAACAGACAGCATTCTACCATTTCCCGCGTAGCTGAATGTGATTTCAGCCTATTCGGGCAATGACCGATTTACTCTCAAGAAAGCCGTTAAGCCCCGCCACCCCCAAGTCACGCCCCACGCCAGATTGGCGGAATCCTCCTGTCGGAACACCGACGGGAGGAAAGTGGGTCGTGTTGATGTAGACCGTACCAACACGCAAATCGCGTGCGACTCTCTGAATTTTGCCGTGATTGGTGCCCCAGATGTACGCAGCCAACCCGTAGTCGGCCGCGTTCGCCCTGGCGGCGACGCCCGCGACGCTCATGCTCGCGGCGGCAATGAGGAAGGTGCTCAGGACGATCAGCCAGCGGTGCATTTTGCCTCCTCGGCTCCCTTTTGCGGGATCTTCGCATGATTGCACACGCGGTAACGCCAACGGGAGGGGTTCGCTGGTCTCAGGACTTGCCGCCGGTGAGTGCTGCCAGGGTCCTGATCAGATCGACCTCGAGGCGTTCCTTGTCGATACCCGATTCCGCAAGCGGTCCGTCCTCGAGTTCGAGCAGCGGGGGCAGGAGAGTCGTCAGGGCGCCCAGGGTCGGGGCAGCGTCGTGATCGAGGACGGCAAGGCCCGCGGCCGTGGGGGCGTGGCGGTCGAAGACACGACCACGAGGACGACCCGAACCAGCGGCGTGTTCACGGTGGTCCAGGATGGCGGCACGTCGTCCATGATGGTCGCGAGCGAAGTGCCCTACACCGTCGTCGGTTGGTTTCGGGACTATGCCACCGGTCAGGGCTACGTGGCGCAGGGAACGGCTTGGCAGCGGGTGGGCACCACCCTCGTGGTGAACCCCACCATCCTCGCCAACGGACAGATCCGGGTCCGCCTCATCCCCCAGGTCAGCTATTTCACCGCCGAGGGTGGGGGCAGCGTGGAGTTCAACGAAGCGGCGACCGAGGTCATCGTGCCCAATGGGCGCCCCATGCGGATAGGCGGCGGCACGCGCGGCATCAACCAGGTTACGCGTCAGATCCTGGGCTATCGCGAGCAACAGGGGTCCAGCGAGTCGAGCTTCATCCTGACCGCGACGATTCAGTGACCGCTCCCTCCCCGTATCGCCCGATGAAGCTTGGTTGACATAATACCTCTTATCAGACATAGACCAGGTTCAATAAAGGCGCTTGTCGCGAGGCATTCGGGAGATTGCGAGATCAGGGCTTGGCGGGAGACTGCAGGCTCGCCATCCGGGAGCGGAACTCCTCGGCCCGGCGGCTCTCAGGTACATCTTTCAGCAGGCGCTGGTAGGTTTCGATCGCTGCCGCCCGCTTCCCTCCGAGATCCTGAGCGCGGGCGATGTCGAGCATGGCCTCTTCATAGAGGAAGCTCTTAGGGCTTGCCCCGCTAATGACGGCCTGAAAGGCCTTTTCGGCCGCGTCGTAGTTCTTTTCGGCTTCCCAGCAGTAGCCGACGTCCAAGGCGGCCAGCGCGGCCAGAGTCGGCGAGCCGGCCTTGCTCCGCGCGAGCTCGAAGGCCGAGCGGGCGCTCCCGTACTGACCACTGGCGAAGCGGAGGCTCCCGAGGAGGTACGCGGCCTGGCCGACCGACGAGAGCCGCGGATACTCGGTGATCGTGTCCTGGAGCGCCTTCTCGGCCCGCTGGCGCGTATCCGCGGCGGCGCCCGGAGCCTGGGACTGAGCGATCAGGGCCCGGGCTTGAGTCAACGCGATCGAGCCCTGGGCCTCGTAGCGGGTCTTCCAGAGGGCCCAGCCACCCCACACGATGCCAATCACGGCGACAGCCGCCACCGCCCAGAGGGCCCAGAGAATCGGCCGGCGCTCCCGGATCTGCTCGAGCAGATTCACCGGCGCTGCTCCTCGTCGTCTCCTGGTCTCGCTTCGCCCAACCGGGCAGGCTCGGCACGCTCCAGCCAGATCTCTCCCTTGACGGAGGAGCCCTCCGCGGCCGAGAAGCTGCCCGCCTTGAGCGTGCCCGTGAGCACCCCGCTGGGAAGAATGTCGAGGTGAGTGGTGGCGGAGAGATTGCCGCGCACCTTGCCCGCGATCACGATGGCCGCGGCGTTGATGTTGGCGTCGACTTGGGCCGCCTCGGCCACGATCACACGGCCGGACACGTCGATTTCCCCCTCGAAGCGACCGTAGATATGAAAGTCGCCCTCGCCGCTGATCTCGCCCCTGAGCGCGAGCCCGCCGCCGAGCACGGCGCGGCCCGGATCCGTCGGCCCGGCTTGAGGGGCAGGCATCGAGTGGCGCGTCATTCCGTCCTCGGGAGAGTTCGCCAGGCCCAGAAAACGCCAGACGTTGCCGATGCCGCCGTTCCGTGCTGAACGTGCCACGGCCTCAGTTTACGTCTCTCCACGTCTCGATCTCAAGGAGCTTGTGCGTCCGACCGCGGATTCCCTGCCCTTCGCAGCGCCCCCACGCTTCACGTGGGCGTGACGGAAGCACGACGTGAGGTGATCGTTCACGAGTCCGGTGGCCTGCATGAAGGCGTAACAGATCGTGGGGCCCACGAAGGTGAAGCCGCGACTCTTGAGATCACGGCTGAGCGCCTGGGAGATCGCCGTCTCGGCGGGAACGTGGCGCGACTGGCGCCAGCCATTCTGAATCGGCCGCCCGCCCACGAAGCCCCAGACGTAGGCAGCGAAGCTTCCGTGCTCGCGTTGCACGGCGAGAAACGCTCGGGCATTGCCGATGGCGCTTTCGATCTTGCCGCGATGTCGGATGATGCCCGGATCCTGGAGCAGCCGCGTGACGCGAGCGGGCGTGAAGCGCGCGACCTTGGCGGGGTCAAACGCGGCGAAGGCGGCGCGATAGCCGCGGCGGCGGGCGAGGATGGTGGACCAGCTGAGCCCCGCCTGAGCGCCCTCGAGCACGAGGAATTCGAAGAGGCGACGGTCGGCGCGGACCGGCACACCCCACTCGCGATCGTGATAGGCGATGTCGGGGCCGCTGCGGGCCCAGGGGCAGCGTCGCCGCGCGGGAGTCAGCGGCACTCGGTGTAGGTCGAGGAGCCGATGTGGTGCGTGTAGCAGCGCGGTGCGGCGGCGGGCGGCGGAATGGCGATCTTTCCCCTGAGGGGGGCGAGGCGGGTCGCCGGCACCCGACTGCACTCGGCGTGGGTGTCCGTGCCTACGATGTAGTCGTAACACGTGAAGGCCGCGCCGGGAGGCGCCGTGGGGCCGGGTGAGCACTCGGTATGCGTGTCCGCTCCGACGGTATACGTCGAGCAGTGCATGGGTGACCCGACGTCAACGGGGATTGCCGCGGCCGCCGTGGCCCAGATAAGGAGCAGGGTCGAGGAGACGAGGGCTACCCGGCGCATCACGGCGACGACTCGTCGTGCACGCCGCGGCCATTGGCGTTCTCTGTGCGGGCGTGGCGCGACCGCTTGTCACGTCCGGTGAGCTGCCAGGCCATGAGCCCGATCACGAGCGCGAGGAGGATCCACCCGGCGAGGTCTCCGTTCCAGATGAACCAGCCCACGAGGCTCAGCACCGCGAGGAGCCAGAGGGTGGGGACGTAACGAGCTACGAACCGCTTCACCGCCTCGATCCCTCCCCGTCCATCCCGCCTCCCCTTGCCGCTTCCTGCTCCGACTGGTGCCCCTGAGTCACCCGAACACCTGGGACGCGGCTTGGGAAAAGGCGTCCCGCATTCATCCTAGCACGCCGTTGCGTAGCGAGCGCCAGGTCGCACGCGCGCGCCTCGACCTGAGCCGTGGCGAGTCGCGATGCGATACGCGAGCTCGCCGATCGCGCCCAACGGTGCGTGACCATCGATTGCCTGCACTCGTTCCGTGCCGGTTCCTCGTTCGCGACCGGAACGGCCGCCGCTCGGTGGGAGTTGACAGGGTCGTGCGCGGGTGCTAGCGATGAGTGAGTGGTGCTCGCATGCTTCCCATTCTCTCGGCAGTAACGCGGGTTTTCCTTCTCTGCGTCTGCTCGGCGTCGCCGGTTCGAAAGCGTCGACACACCTTATATTCTGTGGGCTTCCCTCTCCTGATTCTGCTGTCTTTCGCCCAAGGGGTACTCGTGGGTGATGCCTTTGCTCAAGCGATCGATCCCGCGGTGCGGACTGCGGCGGCCGCCGGTCCGGTGCGCGTCATCGTCGAGCTCCGTATTACGCCTGCCTTCACACCAGAAGGCAACCTGGCGAGCCCCGCGGCCGTGGAAGCGCAGCGCCGGGCCATCGCCCAGGCGCAGGACGATCTGATCGCGAATCTCGCCGGGACGAGCTTTTCGGTGGCGCGAAAGTTCGACGGTCTGCCCATGATGGCTCTGGAGATTGGCGCGGACGCGCTCGCCCGTCTGGAGGCTGCCGGCACGCTCGTGACTCGGGTCCTCCCGGACACTCCGCGATTCCGCCAGCCATGAGGCGCGCACTTCGCACTCTTGCGTCTTCCCCGAGGCATCGCTCTTGCAGTTCCCTGTTGAAGGACTACCCCTTCAACAAGGAGAAGCACCAGATGACCAAGTGGAACACGACAATAGCGGCCGCGTCACTTTTGGCGGCGCTCGGTCCGGGCGTGGCGCTGGCGCAGGTTGTCGAGTATGTGGACGGCCAAGGGCAGAAGCATCAAGTCGGATCGCGCGCACCGGGACTCTCCAGCCCCAGCCAGCCGGGTGACGTCCCTTCACTATCATCCGAGACGTCGGGCCAGGATCGCGAGCCGGCGAGCCAAAAGCCCAATCAGTCGAAGGCGGACAAAGAGTTTGCCGATCAACAGCGGGATGCTGTCCGGAGGAAGGCGCCAGAAAAAGCGAAGCAGGTCTGCCGCTGGGCGCCCGGAGCACCTGATGCCTCCAGCAGCTTCAGCGTCTCGCGCTCCTGCAAATGAAGCGGGACGGTTGCCGCACATGAGACCCCCGCTACCGCCGCTCTGACGCGATCTATTCTTCGACAGACGGAAGCGGTCGTACGTCGAAGTAGCGGTTCAGTCTTGTGACGGGGGCTCGGTCACGATCGGTGGCCGAGCCTTCGTCGTGTCGACGATGCGCTCCTGCCAGAAGTGCCCGGTCTTCGACACGACCCACTTGCGGGGCGGCTCCTGCGGGACGTAAACGGAGTCTGGGGTCGACATCGTCCGCGAGCCTACCACGAGGGGCGAAGATCCCGCGGCAGCTCCTTCCCAATCTCATCGAGGCGATGTTGAAGCGCCATCGTATCAATGGAGTCGAGAGGAAGGCTGGTGAAGAGCTTGATCCGATTATCCAACGCCATGAAAGTGCGATAGAAGACTCGCCGCTGCTCTTCCGGCGACCCCTCGAAGCCAGCCGGGTCTTCCACACCCCAGTGCGCCGTCATGGGCTGTCCCGGCCAGAACGGACATGCCTCGCCTGCGGCCTTGTCACACACGGTGAAGACGAAGTCGAGCGGCGGGCTGTCGGGCTGTGCGAACTCGTCCCAACTTTTGCTTCGTAGTCCTTCGGTCGGGAGGCGTGTTTCACGGAGGAGTTCCAATGCACGGGGGTGGACCTCTCCGGTCGGGTGACTACCCGCGCTGTACGCTCGGAATCGTCCCTTGCCTCGCTGGTTCATGGCCACCTCGGCCATGATGCTCCGCGCCGAGTTGCCGGTACAAAGGAAGAGGACATTGTAGATTCGGTACGACATTCCGTCTTTGGCCTTCCGCGCGGGTCCTGGTTGCCGAATCCGCCCCATTGCACAGAGTGTCAGGGCCTCAGGTTACACAATCATGCCGATTCGATGACGATTCGGCGACAACTTCTGGACGGCGCAGTCACCGGAACCACTTACTCACAGCCACAATCCGGCGATAACGAGCACCGCGGTGATCATCATCGAGGGTGCGAGATCGAAGCGCACTACCCGCCTTTGTCGGTTTGACATCGACTTTAGGTTCCCCAACGTTATCTTCCTTCCGTACAACGCGGCCATTAACCGTAAGACCGTAAACCGGGATCAGATTCTTCTAGAGCAGACGCCACCACAGGCGGGCCGTCCACTCTTTCATCCGGAGCCACAGCGACCTGCGCTTCCAGCTTTCGAGTTCGATCGCGTCGGAAGCCGCGATGTCCCCAGCGTATGCCGCCTGCATCTGCTGGGCGAATTCACGCCCCAGAATCACCGCATTGACTTCATCGTTGTCCAGCGCGCTGCGCCAATCCAGGTTGCTGGAACCGACGCAGGACCAGACGCCGTCGACGATGGCGGCTTTTACGTGCAGCAGGGCACCGCGCCTCTCGTAGATCTTCACGCCTCCCTCCAGCAACTTCGAGTAGTGCGAGCGTCCCGCGTAGAATGCCGAATTGGAATCGGACTGGCTCGGCAGGATCAGCCTGACGTCCACGCCGCGTCCTGCGGCATCCAGCAGGGCCTTGAGCAGCTGCGGGTCGGGCACGAAGTAGGCGTTGGTGATGTACACTTGCTTTTCCGCGTTCGTGATCGCCGATATGAGCGTCAGATAGATCAGGCTGAACGGATCGTCCGGCGTGCTGCCGATCGCACGGACTATGTCCTTGCCCTGCGGCACGAGCGCGGGAAAGTAGTCTTTCCGGGCCAGCGGCTTGCCGTGCTGCTTGTCCCAGGTTTGCATGAACAGCTTCTGGAATTCGCCGACCACCGGGCCCTCTATTTGAACGTCGGTATCGCGCCAGCCGATTGTCGCGTCCGCCGGCCCTTCGCTTCGCCTGACGGAGGATCCGCTCGAATAGACGCTGCTGATGTTGATGCCGCCAAGGAATGCCGTGCGCCCATCCACCACCAGCAGTTTGCGGTGATCGCGATTATTGAGCGTCCATGGTTTCGTCACTGCGGGGTTGAATTCGAGCACCCGGACGCCCCCTTCTCTCAGGCGATCGAAGAACGGCTTGGGCGTGGCGAATGCACCGAGGCTGTCATAAATCAGGTTGATCTGGACGCCCTGCGCCTGCCGCTCGAGCAGGAGGTCCGAGAACTGCCGCCCCACTTCATCGTCGTCGATGATGTAGGATTCCATGTTGATATGGTCTTTCGCCTTGCGGATAGCGGCGAACATGGCCTCGTATGTAGCCGGGCCGTCCTGCAACAACGTGACCTTGTTACCCACCACGAGCGGACTGCCGACGATGTCTTGCTCGAGCTCAATCTGCTTGTCCAGCATGTCCACGTCGCCGGATGTTCGTTTGAGTTTCGCCATGAGCGCGTCGCTTCTTATCGCCGACAGCTGACCGAATGCGTTTTCGAATCGCGCGGCCTGCGCGGCGCGGCGCTCCTTCACGACCTCGGTATCGGGCAGCGTTGCGCAACCCGCCATCAACAGACAATATGTCGCGACCGCCGCAAGTTTAAACGCGCGAATCCGACTATCGTGGCTCACTACTGTGACCAAGAGGCGGAGGGCGTGGAACCGGAGGCACAGGAGTAGTCCCCTTGCTCGAGGGAGCCTGGTACAACCACCGGGAGGTACAGCGTCGATCGGAGGTGTCGCGACGACTCGGAGGATATGGGTAGACGTATTGAGTCCGAGGAGCCAGGATGGCTGCCGTAGCATCGGCGCTACGGCGGCCGTCAACCCTTTCAGTTTTACTTGGCCTCCCTTGCCCAACCCCTAGCAATTCCATTTCCATGTCATCGAATTCAGTCATGCCAGCCTTGTAATCCCTTTGGCCCGACTCCCCTGATGGCCTGCTGGAGAGCCAGTTCCACTCAACCAATGGGCATGGACCATGCCACCGGGCGCTCCCCTCTCAAGTCCCCGAGAACACGGCTGATCGCACTCTCGCGGTTTGGTTTAGGGGATCGATTTGTGACGAATAAAGGCAGATGTCCCAAAAGAATTGACGGAAGATGGCGCAAGGCTAAACTTCTCACTTCCGTCTGAGCAAGCGAGCGGTGTGTGGGTTAGACAGCACCGCCACAAGGCCGCGAAGCAGCTCGAGGGGGCGCGACGGGAGCGATACGAAGGAAAGGATCTTCGTTTGCGCGGGGCGGCCGAGCGGTGGATCAAGGAAGGCAAAGCCGCCACACTGGACCCGGCTTTCCTGTCATCGGTTCTGGGCCAACGAGGTTCGCCTGCTGCTCGGCGGCATCGCCTCCAACCTCGGCAATCTCCTGCACCGGCTCGTCCTTCCCCTTGCCATCCAAAGTGGGTCCCTGATCAGGCTCCAGCAGCGGTAGTCGCCCGCCGGTCTTGACACAGCCTCTGTTTAGGCAGATCGTTGCGCGCATCGGGCGACTCGCGTGGCATCCGACCTGATAGCGCGACCCGCCGAAACGGGAACAGGCTTGGCGCTGGCGGGAGTGCCCCTCCGTTGCGTGGTCACGGCCGACCAGCCTCCCGAGGATGCCGGATCAGTGCGGCGAATGACCCTTGCTACTGTTCCGAGGACGCGACAATGGCGGCCAGAAGGGTTACGTCGCCACTCGGCAGTGAGAGACGAGGAGAAATGATTCCATATCGAAACTCCAGCTGAGGCCACCGCGATGAGCGGTCCCAATGAGGATTCTGTCGAAGGAACCGTCCCGCACGTCGAACGGCGGCTGGCCGCTATCCTGAGCGCCGATGTGAAAGGCTACAGTCGCTTGATGGGCAACAACGACGTCGCGACGGTAGAGACGCTCACCGCCTACCGAGAGGTCCTCACTCAGCTAGTCGGAGAGCAGCGTGGGCGCGTGGTAGACGCACCAGGGGATGAGCTTCTCGCGGAGTTCCCCAGCGTCGTGGATGCCGTCCGGTCTTCCGTCAGTATCCAGGGAGCGCTCGAGGTGCGAAACGCAGGCGTTCCCGTTGACCGCCGCATAGAGTTTCGAATCGGTGTCAACCTCGGCGAGGTGATTGTTGAGGGAGACCGGATCTACGAGGATGGCGTCAACATTGCCGCTCGCATTCAGGCATTGGCCGAAGGCGGAGGCGTCTGCATCTAGCCTGGATTATTCATGAAGGCCCACAGTGATGGTCAGAACCGCCTGACGGGCGCGTGGGCGGGAGTTCTCGCCTCTCGAGGCGACATCGGGCCGGCCAGGGTGAGCGTGTGAGCGGTGGCGCCACAGCGGCCCGGTCACCGGGAGCGTTCGGCGAGGGTGCGGCAGTGACACGAGGGCCGCGGGCCCGCCGCGCGGTGCAACCGCGCCGATCAGGACGTGGCGCCGACCGCGCGCGCGAGTTGCTGCCAGGGACGGAGCCAGGGGAACGCCGTGGGGAGATGCAGGACGATGCGGCGCACCGAGCGTTCGATCCACACCGCGACCTTGAGCAGCCGCTCCCGCAGCGTCGTCACTTGGGCGCCGGCGCAGGCGGTGCCCTGGGCGCGACGCTGCAATTCCTGGAACAGGACATACGCTGCCGCGGTGAGCAGCACCCGAAACTGATTGGCCAGGAAGCGCGAGCAACTGGTCCGATCCAGTTCGAGCCCGTGATGCAGCTCCTTGAGCCGGTTCTCCATGTCGCCCCGCGCGCAGTAGAGGGCGTACACGTGGGGGGGGGTGTGCGGGAGATTGGTCACGACGAACCGGGGATTGTTCTTGGGATCGCGGCCGGGATGCCGGACGACCTCGGCCTTCAGGATCACGCGGCGCTTGTGCGACCACCGCTTGGCCGCGTAGCGCGTCTCGCCGAACAGGTGCGCCGTCTCGCCGCTGGCGCGGGAGAGCACGCGCGCGCGGCCCATCAGCCGCCGGGCCCGTTTCTCCAAGCGCACATTGCCGGCCAGCCCGATGAGGTACTCGACCCGCTCGGCCTCCAGGAAGTCCAGGAGCGGATTGCCGGCAAACCCGCCGTCCAGGCGCACGCGCAGCCGCGCGTGGGGAAAGGCCGTGCGCAGTTTGGCGAACAGGCGACGCAGCACGCCGATCGCCCCCCGCGCCGTCGGCCCGGTGCCCGGCCGCAGCACGGCGGCCACCAGGTACTGGATCCGCTCGGTGTTGAACGTCAGGGTGGCGATGAGCGGCAGGTAGCACCAGGTGTCGTAGTGCCCGTTGAAGAAGGCCAACTCCTGCTGCCCATGGGTGGGGTCGTCGGTGGGATCGAGGTCGATCGTGATCCGCCGCACGGGCCGGCGCTTCAGGCACCGCCGGTGGCTGGCGATGACCGTGTCGGCCAGAGCCTCGCCCAGGGCGTACAGCGCGCCGCGCCGCACGCTGTTCTCGAACCGCGACAGCGTAGGCTGCGAGCCGAGCGCCGCGCCCCGGAGCGGATCGCGGTCCACCAGCAGCTTGTGGATCGGATCGTCGGCCAGCCGGGCGGCGTCGTTGCAGTCGGCGTAGCCGCAGGCCACGCCGAACACACGCTGCCGCACCAGCTCCAGGAGCTGATGGCGAACCTTCCCCGGCTGCCGCACATCGTTGAGGGCGTTGGCCAGTCGCTCCGTCAGGCTGAGTGTGGCATCGATCGCCTTGAGGAGGACGGCGCCGCCATCCGAGCTGGCGTGGGCCATGTCGAAGCTCGCGATCATGGGCTTGGAATTCTGCTGGAACCGGAAGGTCGTCTGCGTTATACAGTCTGTAGCCATCGAGCCTCCTTGCGTACGTGCGTACAAGCGTCTCGACACCGCTTCTATAGCATGTCCGCACGGCTCGGTGGCTCTTTTGTCTCATTTTTCGCGAATAATCCAGGCTAGAGCGCGGGCAATCCGGGCACCAGGGTCCGGATCCGGTACACGGAGGTGGACGCGGTGATGTAGAGGCTTCTGCAGTCGTC
>Ga0137403_10009625_pt1 | contig 10733 bp, 8 predicted proteins | sample CZOMad2_1_16fung_FD_122057 | JGI IMG/M metagenome (GOLD analysis project Ga0137403, IMG submission 122057) | Vadose zone soil fungal communities from Angelo Coast Range Reserve, California, USA - CZOMad2_1_16fungal (Hybrid Assembly) | ecosystem: Environmental > Terrestrial > Soil > Vadose zone... | reverse complement strand
CACGTTGAAAACGCAACTTCACGAGTTCGTCTTCTTCGAATGGCTGAATACTCGATTGAAGTGGAAATCTACGCCTATATCCTGGTGCGCGATTACTCTGAATTTCTCGCGCTGCAGGAAGAGCTCATACTCTTGATCGTTGAGGCGATCGAGAAAACCGGCGCGGCAATTGCCCTTCCCACGCAAGGCCCGTTCGTCTTGCAGGATCCCTGGACCGATCCGGAAAAAACAAAAGCCGCCAGGGCCCGGATCGAAAAATCACGTGATGGCGGAAACTCTGGCGGCACCACACCCGCTTAATGATTTCGCTCACTGTCCCGAGTCGAACGTGTTGCAAGCCGCGATCGACCCGCTGTCGAAACCGTTCTGAAACCATTGCATACGTTGTGCCGACGAACCATGCGTGAACGAATCCGGTGCGACGTGACCGGTGGACATTTTCTGCAACCGGTCGTCACCCACTGCCGATGCAGCGCCCAGCGCGGATTGCACGTCGCCTTGCTCCAGCAGATTTCTCTGCTGCGTCGAATGTGCCCAAACTCCCGCCAGGCAGTCCGCCTGCAATTCCATCTTCACGGAGAGGGCGTTATCGGTTCGCGGATTCCCATGCTGCATCTGCCGTACTCGGCTTTCGATCCCCGTGATCTTTTGCACGTGATGCCCAATCTCGTGCGCCAGCACGTATGCTTGCGCGAACTGCCCCGGGGCGCCGAACCGCTGGCTCAACTCGTCGTAAAATCCCAGATCGATGTAAACTTTCTCGTCCGCCGGACAGTAAAATGGGCCGGTGGCCGATGCCGCGCCGCCGCACCCGGACTGCGTGTAATTGCGGAACAGCACCAGTTTGGCGTGCCGGTAAGGCCTTCCCGCCTGCTGTGGCAAAATCTGGTCCCATGTTTTTTGCGCGTCGTCCAGAACGAACGAAACAAATTGCACCAGCGGCTGTTCCTGCTGGTCTCGCGCCGAGTTCGGCTTGCTTATGGTGGGCGAACTTGGTTCCGCGCCGCCGTTTCCAAGTAACGCGAAAAAATTTTGTTTGAAGATGAGGCTCAGCACCAGCAGGATCAGCGCACCACCAATTCCCAGATGCATTCCTCCAAATTGAAATCCTCCGCCTCCGCCTTCATCGCGCCGGTCTTCGACGTCCTGGCTGGTCCCACCGGGTGTCCATTTCATGGGAATCTCCTCGGGCGCGGTTTCCGCCGGATGGTAGCACTAAGCACTTTGATCTCGTGTGAATTGCTTATGGCAAGCCAACGCCCTCAAACCAGCTAACCGGCTCGGCATCGATAAGTTGCAGAATACTCTCTCTCGCGGATTCCAGCGTGTGCTTTGTTAAATCAATCTCGTTAATCTTTCTCGCCAGCTCGTGTAGCCCCAGGTTTTCCCAAAGCCAGATCGAAAAATCATTGCTCTGCATTTCCGCTCTGCTCGCCGACGCGACAAAGTGCAGGTAGAAAGATTCGATGCTCATCGTCCGAACGCTTCTCCGGAACTCCTGCAAAGTTTGCGCCGTCAGCTCCAGCGGCACCAATCCAAGTTCCCGGCCCTCGCAGAAATAGAATGGTATCCGTGTTGTCTGGTCCGCACATTCCGGGTACGCCGCGATGTATTCGCTGACCACGGTGCGCAGATCATTCCGCATTTCTTCGATCGACGAGTAATACCGCTCATCCAACGCCGCTAGTTGTTCGGATAACCCGCCGCACTCCGGCATCGCACGCACCCACTTTGCGAAACCGTTTGAAGCGTTGCCATTTACAAACTCTTCCCTGCCAGACATGCGGATCATGTGGTAATAAATGGAATCGTCCGGGCACGTCTCCAAGCCGTGCAGAAGTTCGCGCACCGTATTCGCCTTGCGATCTCCTGCTCTGACAACGCCTTCCACTTTAAAAAATTGAAACGGTTCTGCGGCTGCGCGCGTCCCGTTGCTCATGGGCGAACCTCCTCAGGCTCACCAGGTGTTACGATGATGTCTTGGCGTTCCGGCGTGTCGATGCGAATTTCTGTCAAATCGGAAAGCAAATTGGCTGCCCATCGATAGACGTTGTGATCCTTGACCTTCGCCCGCATACGGTGCATGCGTGTCGCTTGTTCTTCGTCGGGCATTTCAAGCGCACGTAAAATCGCCGCCGCCATTTGTTGCACGTCATACGGATTTACCAGCAACGCGTCGGTCAACTCCAGCGCAGCGCCTGCGAAGGTGCTCAGAATCAGCACGCCGTGTTCGTCGTCGCGTGAGGCCACAAATTCCTTGGCCACCAAATTCATTCCGTCATGAAGTGAAGTCACCATGCAGACGGATGCGGCTTTGTAAAATCTGGCAATCTCCTGGTGAGAATGGTGCTTCTTCAGCAGCACGATCGGTTTCCATTTCCCCGATTGCAGCCGGGCGTTTATTCGATCCGCTTCCGCCGTCACTTCATCCAGAAACTGCTGATACCTTGGAATGTCCGTGCGGCTGGGTGCACCGATCTGCACAAATGTAAATCGCCTCTGATATGCCGGATTCTCTTCTATGAACCGCTCGATCCCGCGGAAACGCTCCAGAATCCCCTTTGTGTAGTCCACGCGATCGACGCCCACACCCAGCAGCGATCCCTCGATTTCCAGTTCCTCGCATAGCTTTGCTCGTTCTTCGCCGGCGCTGCGCCATACCCGCTTGGGTTTCCCGTTCGGAAAGGCCACGCTGATCGGGTATGGCCGCACACGCGTTACGTGCCCTTGGCGATTGACCGCAAAGCGATCCCATTCCGTCAGGGCCTCCACTGCACGGTCCACTGTCTCCAGAAAATTGTTGCAATGTGTCTGAGTGTGGAAGCCAACCAAGTCCGCGCCCAGCAGACCGTCCAAGACCTCGCGCTGCCACGGGCATATTCCAAACACCTCAGGGTTTGGCCACGGAATGTGCCAGAAAATCGCGACCCTCGCGTCCGGCCTCGCGTCTTTCACCATCTTCGGCAGCAAAGCGAAATGGTAGTCCTGCGCCAGCACAATTGGGGTTTCCACTCCTTCCATTTCCTGCAGCACAGCGTCGGCAAATTTGCGGTTTGCCAGCTGGTATTGCCGCCAGTCTTCCGGACGAAACGTCGGCCTGGTGTGCGCGATGTGGCAGAGGGGCCACAGCCCTTCGTTTGAAAACCCTTCGTAGTAGCCTTCTACTTCTTCGTCGGTAAGCCAGACGCGCCGCAGCGTATAGCTCGGCGAATCCGGTGGCACACGGAGCCGGCTAGATTGGTCCACGTTTTCCCGGTCAGCGTTTCCTGAGCCGTGCGCCACCCAGGTCCCGTCGCTTGCCACCAGGACAGGCTCCAGCGCCGTCACCAAACCGCTCGCCGGCACAAGCACTTCCGGGCCTCGCTCGCCTTTCACGTGCATATACGGTTCCCGGTTCGAGACGACAAAGAGAGGTTTTCCCTTCAGTTTGCTCTGCAGACTGATGCGCAATCGCTCAGCTGTCCACACCGAGGCATGCGTCTCGCGAAGTTGTGCTTCTTCCGCTGCCGCCGCTCTGGCCGCGCCCAAATCATGAGCCAGATGCGTCATTTCACGGTTTAGTTGATCGAAAATTTCGCCTTGCGGCAGTGCAGCGGGGAATTGCGTTTCGCCGGAGCGCATCGTCCGCAACCACTTGGCCATCCGCTTCAGCGGATCCATGAATGTCCAACGCACCAGCACCAGTGCCAGACCGCTGACCAGCAACGTTTCGAGTAACGCCGTCAGCAAAGCATCCCGCATCGTCAACAGCACCCGCGCATCGATAAAACTGCTATCGAATACGACCACCAGCGCGCCAGCCGCTTTACCGTCACGCTCCAGTGGCACTGCGTAGAGGTACATGGCATTGCCGTTTGCCCGGGTGAATTCGCCTTGCCCGGCGCCTTGCCCGATGCTGCGTTTCGCGACCTCTGGCGGTGGCGCTTGCTTGAAGGTATCGCCCAGCGACGACGTCATCACGCGCGGGTTCTTGTCCGCCTCGTATACCGCGATGCCTTTCATGTGTTCGCGTTGCGCGAATCGATCCAAAACACGCTGCATGGCTTTGTCGGAAGTCCGGTCATTTTTTTCGAAGAGCGGTTCAATTGCTTCCTGGAGGCTTTCAGCAAGCAGCTCTGCGCGGCGTGACAAATCGGTCCGAAGATTTTTTCGCTGAACTCTTACTTGATACGCGGCAAATAACAGCGACACCAGTGCAACACTGATGATCAATGGCAGAACGAGTTTCAGAGTCGTCCGCAATCTCTATCCTCTTCCCAAGGTTCCACTTCTTGTGTCTTTTGCGAAGCGTGCGCCGGTTCGTTTCCGTGCCTGAGAACTGCTCTGAGAATGCGAATGACCCGACCGGCCGATAGGTCCGCTTCGTGCCTGTTAGGCGCTGACGAAAAATTCGTCGTACTTGGTTTTTCCGTGTATCGCTTACAGCTTGTACCGTAAGCCTAAGCATATGCCTTTATTGTTGTATGTGCATCCGCTTACTAGTTTTTTCCCCTCATCGGCGCTTTCCAGACGGCGACTGTGAAGAACGCCATGAAGATTGTTGCCACGGTGCATATCGTTCGTAGTTTCATGAGTGAGCCCCAAGAGCCTAAAAGAATCACGAGCGTTACTTGCAGGCATGAAGCTTGCCACCCTGCTCACTGTCCAGTCAGGTTTTAACACCTTTGCAATGTTTGGCATACCGGGGAATCCCTGTATGCCAAGCAGTGTACTGGAACTATCCACAAGTGCAAATAATACGCCCTGCGTTACTTCTATACGCGAATGCTAGTAGCAAGCCGAAACTTTCTCGTACGGCAGCGGCGCCGTGGAGCGCAACTGCGTCAGTAATAGAATGCGGCGCTGAACTAAAGTTGTTTATCCCGGCATAAAAGGCTTCTCGAAGACCGTTTCGCGTTAGAATCAGGTGAACGTTGGAACGACCAATGGAAGTAGGACACAAGGACTTCACCCGAAAAAAGCCCGACCAGCTCGTTTACCTGGAACTCGGCGCCGGGAACGGCGGAATGCTCCTCAGCATTTCCGAAGAGGGATTCCGTTTTCGTGCCGTAAGTCCCGTGCGCTCAACCGGCACGATGCCGTTCGCCTTCTCCCTGGACGGCCGCCACCGTCTGGAAGGCAACGGCACGGTCGAGTGGCTCGAGGAAGACGGGAAAAGCGGTGGCATGCGGTTTACGGAAGTTTCCGAAGAATTCCAAGCGACTCTTAAGGGTTGGCTGGCTTCGGATTCTTCGCATCCTTCTGGCGGTCGCGAAGTTACGCCCGCCGCGGCTGCTCCGCTCGACACCATGGAAAAAATCCGCCAGGAATTGCGCTCCGGCTATCCCGCCCGGCCGCGCCCGGCGGAGCAAGAGCCTCGGTCAGCCGTTACTGACGCACGTGTATCTGATGCAAAGATCGAACCGAAGACTCCTGATCTAAAACCGAAGCCAGTATTTTCCGAGCAAAAAACTGAAAAGCAGGAATCGCCGGCCGCCAGCCGGCCGTTTCCACTGCCTGCACGGAACGCCCCGGAAAAAGAAAAACCTGAAACGGCTTCGTCGGCGTTTTTGAAGTCATTGCAACGGGAAACAAAGCCCCGACCCGTCGCTCCTGTTGCGTCCGCTGTCCCCGCTGCGCCTGTCACATCTGTTCCTCGCGGTGATCCGGCAGAGTGGACCGCCCCTGCTATTCCGTTCTCTCCGGCAAAACCAGCCGAAACCTACATTCCATCGCCGTCTCGTCCGTTCGTTCCGCTGCCGGAAGATTCGTTTGAGCAGGCTTGGGAGCGAGGAAGGCTCAGCGCACCGCCTGATTCCCCTCATTTAAGTCGCGCGGCCGCGGGCGGCATCATCGCTATCGCGCTCGCGGTGATTGTTGGCGCGCTCGCTTACAACTTCCGCGAAGGCATTGGCGACGCATTCATCCAGTTGGGCCAATCCATTTCCGGCGACCGGCGCGCGCCGGCACCGGCAGGAGAGACAAGGCCAGAAAATCGGCCGGCAGGTCAAGCGGACGCAGCGCAAAAGCCCGAGCCGGCTGCGTCGCGGCCGCAGAGCGCATCAAGCGAAAAGGAAAACGCCGCGCAACCAAGTGCAACTTCGCCAAATCCAGATAGCGCGGTGGGCACTGCAAATAGCGGACCGGCAGCCGCGAAAAACGGAACGGCCTCCACCGCCAATCCGAACGGTCCAGGCTTTATTGCGGTTCCTCTGCCTGCCAAGCCGCACGAGAATTCGACCTCGCAGATTATCGCCGACGCTACAGCAAAAGAGGTAACGCCGGCAGAATTGGGAACCGGACAGGAAGAATTCAACTCCGCACGAGAGATTTTGCGAGGGAATAGCAGGCAGAGAGATCTGCCGAGAGCAGTGGACTTGCTGTGGGCGGGCGTAAGGAAAGGATATGTACCGGCGGAAGTGACGCTGGCCGATTTGTTCCGGCGTGGCGATGGAGTCGAAAAAAACTGTGACCAGGCCCGCGTTCTGTTGGTGGCGGCTTCGAAAAAAGGAAGTCTGGACGCGCGGCAGATGCTTGAACACATGGCGGAGCAGGGCTGCGAATAGCCGCGGGAATGTCTGCCGGATTCCGGTGAACGATTTGAAATACCGCCCCTGGCAAAAGTTACGGTTTGTCTTTACGGCCTCATCCCTGTTTCTACTCTCCGCAATCCATTTTGTGTTTCCCGGCCATGCGCGGGCCCAGCTTTCGACTTCCGATCATTTACAGGATCCGGGTTTCTGGCCGACGAGGATGTATTCTTCGCTCGAAGAATTCGCGGGTTTCGCCGTCTGCGCGCAGTGTCACAAGGAAATTTCCACCTCGCAAAGAATGACGCCGATGGCGCGCACGCTTTCTCGCGCGGACGGCAGCGCTGTGCTGCGCGAACATCCGGAACTCGGGTTCGACCACCGGGAATATAAATTTCGAATTTCCACTGCCAACGGCAAAAGCATTTATTCTGTGAGCAATGGAAAGGAAAAAATCTCCGCACTGCTGGCCTGGGCATTCGGGCTCGGCCACGTCGGGCAATCGTATTTGTACGAACGTGATGGTGCGTGGCAGGAATCGCGATCCACATATTTTCCGACCCTGAATGATTTGGAATTCACGCCGACTCGGGCACTGGATTCACCACGCGACGTTGCGGAAGCCATGGCCCGGCCGCTTGGCGCCGAAGAGATGCGCCGCTGTTTCCAGTGCCACGCGACTGGCGTGACGACGCAACCGATTCTTGAGCAAACACAATTTACGAACGGCCTTTCGTGCGAGGCGTGTCACGGGCCCGGAGCGAAACACGTGGCTGCAAAACGCGCGGAAAAATTGCAGCAAGGCGAAGTATCTGGCGCCGGTGGCGGCGAATTCATATTCAACGCTCGAACGCTTTCACCCGATGATTCCGTTGACTTCTGCGGGTCGTGCCATGCGACGTGGTGGGACGTCAAATTGACGAATTTGCGCGGCGTACCGTCGGTGCGGTCGCAGCCGTACCGGCTGCAGAACAGCAAGTGCTGGGGGACAGGCGACGCACGCATTACCTGCGTTGCGTGTCACGATCCGCATCAGCAACTCGAGAAACGTTCAGAGATGTACGATCGAAAGTGCCTGGCGTGCCATGCGAATGGAAAGAACGAAGCGGCGACGGCAAGGCATCCTGGGAAAGCGTGTCCGGTGGCGACCTCGAAATGTTCTTCAGGCCACATGCCGAAGATCGAAATTCCGGAAATGCACTATGCGTTTACCGATCACGATACTCGCGTAGTCCAGGCAGGAAAGCCGTTGCCTGATTGAGGTGAGTTGCAGTCTTCAGAGCGGAAGCGTTTGTGCGCGGAGTGGATTTGGAGGTGACGGCTTTTCGAGTTGCGCTGAGCAGGTGCGAGAGAAAAGTTTTTGGCACGTTGCGAATGATCGGGTTGACAAACCAGGCAAGCGCAAATGGCACGGTGCGGCTGAGTTCGATGGCTTCGATTTGAATGTAAGTGCCGCCGGATTTTTCCTCGATGTGCCACCAGATGCAGAGTTCCCACATGTAACCGTGTGAATCGGCCGGCCGAAGTTCGCGCTCGTCCGGCTTGCCATAATTTTCAACTTCCGCGACGCGCGTGGAGCAGGAACGAATTTGCGTTCGCGAGGCCGAGTAGTCCGTGATCTCCGTAGAAAAATTCACGTTGAAAACAGCGGTGACCGCGGTCTTGTTGTAGAACTGCAGAAAGACGTCGCTGGTGTTTCCGTTCTGAGAAATAAGTTTCGATTGCCGCACATCGGGAAAATAGTTGTCTTTCTGGTGATTGAAATCTGTAAGAACGGACTTCGTTTGCGCGAGCGTCGCCCCGGGAAGAAATGCGACGCCGACCCAGTGATGAATGACGCCGCTGGGGGCGGAGATTTTTTTGTCGTCATCGAGCGTGTGAAGTTGCTCGAGATAAAACTCGCCACGGCGAAGCTGTGCGTCAATGGTCCGGCGGCGTGCTTCGGGAAATCGATCGATGTAGAGAAATTGGCCGGCGAGGAGGTCGGAGTCCATGCGGGCTTGCGTTTTCTCGCGGTAGCGATGGTAAGCGGCAAGAGTCTCCGGCCTGGGTTCGTGGGCGGTGATCGCCGGCGGCACAACGCCCAGCGTGGCCGCAAGGAGCATTGAGAAAGACAATTTGGACGGCTGCACGAGAGAGATGTCCTGGCGGGACGTTCAGCGAATTGGATGAACAGCGGAGTGAACTGGTTAGGTCAAAATTCAGAGAGGCCGTTCCGTTTTGAAACGCGTACAGGTGTCACGACTCCCCTCCCCCATGCCAGTGTTCGCAATCGCATGAAAACAAAGCGCGAGTGAGGATAGGGGAAATGAAAAGGGAAAGGAAAGGGGCTGTTTTTGCGTTTGGGAAAAGCGGATCAAACGGCGGGAGCTCAGGCAAGCTGCTGGGCCGCAGGTGGAGTGTGATTTTCGCGCGACCAGGCAGACGAGTTGGAGCCAAGTTCACCAGACATCTAAGGATGCTTTATTACAGTTATAAAAATAATTGTTAAGTACATCTCTCGAACGGCATGGACTGACCGAAATAGGGCCTCATAACGAGGAGTTGAGGACGGGCATCCTAGTCGGTAAGACTCTATTTATTGGGCGCGCCACGGAATGCTGGAGCCCGAGACCAATTCGAGTACGGAGGCGCCTATGGCTTTTCCTCTGCAGGAAATTCGTGCGAATCGCGACTACTTTGCTCACAAACTTCGGGCAGAAAAACAGAGAAACGACGTGTTGAAAGCGGTTGAAGGAGGGAAGTTCGATTTCGTGCTCCTTGACACTCGCGGACGGGAACCGTTTGCGAACGGCCATATTCCGGGCGCCTGGTGCGCACCGCAAGAGGAAATCGAGAAGTTGGTTCCGCTATTGCCTACCGACAAGGAGCTTGTGACCTACTGCTGGGGCCACGATTGACAGCTCTCCGCCAAAGTGGCTCTGCAGTTGGCAGAGCGAGGCTTTTTCGTCAAGGAATTGAATGTCGGGTGGAAAGAGTGGACGTATAACCGGCATCCGACGCATGAAGGGAAAGCGGACGGAGTCCGCTGCAGCTGCAGCAAATAATCGAAACAGTCGAGAAGAAGCAATGGCAAGACCCACCCGCAAAGTTCGAGGGTGGGTCTTGCGACACCCCCACGCGTTATTTGAGTGTCTGTCCCTGGTCATCCGCACAGCGACCACGGAAATCGCGCGTTCAACGGCTCTTCGAACGATAGGCGGCCAGAAGGAACGAAGCGCCGGAGAAGGCGAGGGCAACGAAGGCGCTGGTCAGTTCGTCGCCATTGCGTGGGTGCGCCATAACGCGCGGGGCGTGGAGCAACAGGAACCAAACAAGGAACATTACGCCAAGCAGTGCCGAGGCCAGGCGCGAAAGAATGTGCGTGGCGATGGAGAGGCCCGCCGCGATGAAAGCTGTGCCGGTAGCGTAGGCCAAAAAAAGATGCGCGGGCATCCACGCGGGGATCAGGTAGGCAATGAACGGCGCATAGAGAAAATGCTGAATGCCGAAAATGACCATGGAGAACGCGAAGATGTAGCGTCCGACTACGGCAAGAATGGGATTGGCTGAGGAGAGAACTTGAATCGAAGCGCTTTCCTTGGCGACGAGAGTTGCCAGGACGAATGCAGCTCCTGCCAGGGCGAAGGCTTCGAAGGCGCGAGTGCGAGTGACTCCATCGTGAATAATGCCCGAGAATTTCTGTGCGTGAAGGAACACTGCGCACAGCAGAAAGAGCAAACCCAGCAAGGTAGCCGAAAAGCGAGCTTCCTTTTTGCCCAGCAGACTCACGCTGATCGCGAGCAAGACAACCCCGGTGACATAGGGAAAAATGTGCCCGGCGGGTGTCCAGGGCGGGACCGGGGGAAGGCCGCCTGTCCATTGGCCGTAGATAAGATACTGAATTCCGAAGACACCGAGCGGTATTGCGAAGAAGATACGGCCTAATTTAACCATTTGGCATCCTGGTGAGAGAGGGTTATTTCCTGTAGGTCATGTAGGAATCGTGGCACAGGCGACTGCTGGCGATACGAACGCCGAGCGCTGTGGGATATTAGACGCAATACTGCCGCTAAACGTCCAGGGAATTTTGGACGCGGGAAAACGGATTCGGCTTCCCGAAAGAGCTCGGAAGGGTACGACGGCGAGAAAAGGACGGAACAGGGGTTGCTCGATTTTGAGGCTGTTTTCTTGACTTGGGCGGAAAGCGACCCAATAATGGATAGGCATGAACGCGAGCACTAG
>Ga0137403_10009624_pt1 | contig 10734 bp, 4 predicted proteins | sample CZOMad2_1_16fung_FD_122057 | JGI IMG/M metagenome (GOLD analysis project Ga0137403, IMG submission 122057) | Vadose zone soil fungal communities from Angelo Coast Range Reserve, California, USA - CZOMad2_1_16fungal (Hybrid Assembly) | ecosystem: Environmental > Terrestrial > Soil > Vadose zone... | reverse complement strand
AGTTCGATTGCCCTGGTGTAGTCCGCAATGGCAGTTTCGCGCTGATTCAGCGCATGTTTAGATTCCCCGCGACGAAGGTACGCATCCCAGTCCTTCGGATTACGTTCGATTAGAGAGGTGAAATAAGGGATCGCATCGTCCAGCAAAATCGCGTTCTTCTTGTTTACCCATCCCACAGACACATCGCTGGTTCCGTTAGCTTTGATCCAAATGTGTTCCCCTTCAACGCTCTGCACTACAGCCACGATGTTTACGCCCAGACCGTCAGGTCTGATCAATTCGGATTGTCCATGCTGTCCGGAAACAAAGTAGTCTCCAAATCCCTGTAGCGTAACAATCCTCCGCCCGGCCCATGTCTCATTCGGTGGACCACTGGTGGGAGAAACAGATTGCGCTTGGGCGCGCTGGAGCGCGAGTATAAGGAAGATCAGCAGGACAGAGAGTCTGACGTGCGAACAACTGGGTCTAGCTCCCGCGGAGATCATGGGAAAGGCCCTCCGGACTACGACGATTCAAATCTCAATCCTATAACAGCGTTGCCAAAGAAGAGCACGAAGCGTTGGTGCTCTTGAATGCTCGACCAAGCGGAGAATGATCCGTTAGTGGTCGGATGTCGGCAACCCTTACCTAATCGCGTTACGTCAGAGTTGCTCGTAATCCGTCCAGAGTCGATGCCAAGCGCAGAGATCACTTTCTGCAAGCCGACTTCGAACACACCGTGCTCGTGCAGGCGCCTTGCCCTTCGCGCTTCCGATACAACCCTAAGACTTATTGGGGAACTTGACCCCAATCGTGATAAATTCGGCTTCCGGATGAAAGGCAAGCGGCTTGAGCCTCCGATGAAGATCATCAGTTCTTTATATTTCGCAGCTTTTCTTGCTGTGCAGCTTGTCGATGCGCAGGTACCAGTTGAGACGGTACAGCCACAGCAGTTGGCATTCGAGCAGAAGTTGCGTGAGGTCCGTTACGACCTGCGCCTGGATAACGGCAAAATCGTCGGCAAAGCCGCTTCCGTGCTTGAGAGCGCCATCGGCAATGCGCAGTACGTGCTCATTGGCGAAGATCACATCACACGCGAGATTCCGCAATTCACGGCTGCGATCTGCGACCTCATGGCACCCCAGGGATTATCGGCTATGGCCATCGAGGTCGGCCCACAGGTCGCGGATTTTGTGTCGTCCTCACTTGGCAAGTCGGATCGACTGGCCCGCATGTCCTCACTCACTCAACGGTACCCGGACAGCGTCGCTTTTCTGAACGTCCGCCAAGAGAATGATCTGGTGGCACATTGCGCGCAAATCGCTCATACTCCACGTTTTCATCTTTGGGGTCTTGATCAGGAGTTCCTCGGCTCGGCGGGCTGGTTGCTGGATCAGATTCTCGCTACGCATCCCGGCCCGACAGCAACGACGGCTATCACCCGCCTGAAAGGCGAGGAACAGCAGGACGCCCTTCGCGCCAGGGAGACAGGCGATCCACTCAAGCTATTTCTGTGCGCTGCATCTGATTCGGAACTCACGGAAGTTGCTGCCGTGCTGCAACGCGATGGAAACTCCGCTGCTAACGCACTCTTCCGCGAATTGGTTGAAACCCACGACATCTACGTCAGGAACATGCAAGGCTCACCCGAATCAAATAACCAACGTGCCCGACTTTTGAAACGCAACTTTCGGCTGGATTCAGAGAAGGCCGCTGCCCGTGATCAGCCGCAGAAAGTGCTGGTCAAATTCGGCGACTGGCACCTCTACAAAGGCTTTAACCCACTTCACCAACGTGACCTCGGCGACTACATCGCCGAAGTGGCGGACGCGCAAGGAAGCACCTCGTTACATATTTGCGTCTTGGGAGCCAAGGGCACGCATAGGGTATATGGGGGCTACAATCGCCCGACTAAGCTTGAAAAATTCGTTACGGACGAAGACCACAACTATCGCTGGTTAAAACCAGCCGTTGAAAGCCAACTCCCGAACGGTTGGACATTATTCGATCTTCGCAAGCTGCGCTTCACGGACCTCGGTCCAGTAGACCCCGACATGGAGCGCATGGTCTACGGCTATGACCTCCTTGTTATCCTTCCGGAGCTGACTCCAGCCGACCCAATTCAGTAACGCGGCATTCTCCTGAGAGTTTTCTTATTGCACTAATCAGGCTCGAACGAACTTTTCCCGCAGCCTGCTAGACAACGTACAAAAACACCGAAGTTGTACGTATTGTCCGCAAAATGAAGTAGAACTCGTAGTCGAGAACGCTGTGTAACGCATTGAATTTAAACAACAAACACTGGTTGAGGCGAATATGTTTCAACCAGTGACATCTTGGCCCCGCACTAGGCGCTCAATGGACTTTCGCATTTTGTAAGTTGCTGATTCTAAAAGATTGGTCGGGGCGAATGGATTTGAACCATCGACCTCCTGGTCCCGAACCAGGCATCTGAATCCCATAAACGCTTTATATGGCGTCGCTTACAGGACTAGAAGCGTTATTTCCCCCCTCTTAGTTGTACCTACTTGTACCTAACTTGTACCTAGCTCGTTCTAAGAGGCCATTCAGAAACTTGGCAGGCCGGACAGGGAATCCACGAGTCGATGGGGAGAAGCCACATTTGGGATGTTCGCTACCACACGCGGCCCACCCATGAAACCCGGCGGCAGCGTCTAGCCAGTTCCCCCGGCCCCATCAAATATTTCGCCCACCCTAGCAGTGAGGAGATTGGCACTCCTTGACGGCCTAGGAGACTAGGATTATATTCCTAGTGCATCTAGGAGAGACCGCTTCCGTGGATAAACAACTCGAACTTCTGCAGGGCACGCTGGACATGCTGATCCTCAAGGCGGTTTCCCTTGGGCCCTTGCATGGCTACGGCATTCTGTTGCGCATTCAACAGATTTCAAAAGATCGTCTGGAGATTCAGCAGGGCTCTCTGTATCCCGCCCTGTATCGCCTTGAACACCAGGGTTGGATCGCGAGTGAATGGGGTGAGTCGGAAAACAATCGAAAGGCGAAGTATTACCGCCTCACCGCGGCCGGAAAGCGCAGGCTGCAAAGCGAAGCCGAAAAGTGGAACCGCATGGCAGATGTCATCGCTGGAATCCTACACACTACACCAGAGGAAGTATGACTTTGTTGAGTCGCTATCGCTCCTGGTTGCGCGCCATTGTGCGGCGCTCTCGCATGGAAAGCGAGATGGATACGGAGCTGCGATTTCACATCGAGGCATTCGCGGAGGATTTGGTGCGCAGCGGCGTGTCGCGCCGGGAGGCGCAGCGGCGAGCGCGGATGGAGTTTGGCGGATTTGAGCGAGCCAAGGAGGAGTGCCGCGACGCGCGCGGCGTAAACTGGATTCAGGACCTGATTCAGGATTTGCGCTTTGGCCTCCGCATGCTCCGCAAGTCACCCGGCTTCACCACAGTTGCCGTTCTGACCCTGGCTCTGGGAATTGGAGCGAATACCGCCATCTTCAGCCTCATTAATGCTGTGTTCCTGCGGTCTTTGTCAGTGCCCAATCCTCAACAGCTTGTTCTGGTGGAGTGGGCAGCGCGTAAGGAGCCAGACTCGGTCCAGTTTGCCCGTTACAGCAGTTGCCCCGTGGGTCCACCGGGGTCGTCATCGTTAGTGGCCGGTTGCTCCGTCTCGCATCCGATGTTTGAAGAGATCCAATCTGCCCACGACGTTTTCTCCGGTGCCTTTTCGTTCGCCCCAGCCATGCTGACACTCAGGGTGAATGACCGTCTTCACCAGCTCGGGGGAACGTATGTCTCAGGTGATTTCTTTTCCACGCTTGGCTCACGTGCAGCCATGGGCCGCACGATTGAGCCGTCAGATGACGTTGCCGGCGCGGCGCCGGTAATCGTCCTCAGCCACCGTTTCTGGCAGACCGAACTTGCTGCTGATCCAACCACCATTGGAGCGACGGCGCTAATCAACGGAAAGGAATTTCGAATTGTGGGCATTGCTGCCCGCACGTTCCCCAAGCTCGATGCAGGATTACCCGAGGATTTCTGGCTGCCGCTTCCTTCGCAACGAACTGTCACTGCTGGAGCGCCAGATCGAAACGACGCACGGTCGTTGGTGCTGGAAGTAATCGCAAGGTTGCAGCCGGGCATCTCCATTAGGCGGGCCGAGGCAGAGTTGAACGCCATATTTATGCGTACCGCGACCAGTGGACCAGCGCCCATTTTCAAAACAGAGGACGCACCAAGAGCAATGCTCGGAAGTGCAGCCCAAGGTCTCGCGTCGTTGCGCGCGAGATACTCCAAGTCGCTGTCCATTTTGATGACGGCCGTAGGGTTGGTCCTCCTGATCGCATGCGCCAATGTCGCGGGCCTGATGCTTGCCCGCTCCTCTGGTAGACGGAGAGAAATGGCGGTGCGTAATGCGCTTGGCGCCGCACGCTCCAGGATCATGCGCCAACTTCTGACCGAAAGCGTTTTGGTATCTGCTGCCGGTGGGGCGCTGGGAGTGGTCTTCGCTGTGGTCGGGGCAAAGGCCCTGGCCACTTCTATAGCTAAGAACTGGCCCTTCCCGATCCAATTCGAGGTCACCATCGACTGGCTTGTTCTCGCCTTTACGCTAGTTGTCTCCGCCGCCGTCGGCATCCTTTCAGGACTCGCTCCAGCTCTTCGAGGCTCGCGCGTGGACGTCGGCCCAGCGCTTAAGCTGGGCGGCCAGTCGGGTGCAACTTCGAAACAGTCGTCTCGCCTGAGCAACGGCCTCGTTGTAGCACAGGTGGTCATTTCGATTTTGGTCCTCGTGGGCGCAGCCCTGCTCGGTCGCACACTGCTGAATCTGGAAACGACAGACGTCGGGTTTAACAGTAGCAACGTTCTTCTGTTCCAAGTGAACATGCGGGCTAGCGGCATTGCGGCATTCGATGATCCACGATTGGATAGGTATAACCGCACGCTGCAGGAGCGCTTTGTCGCCTTGCCTGGCGTAAGCTCCGCAAGCTATTCAATCATGCCTCTACTCGGTGGCGGCAGGTTTGGCGGTGATTTCAGAGTTCCGGGCGCGCCCGCGTCCTCTGCGTTTACCGAAGACGTATTTCTGGTGGGACCAGGATTTTTCGAAACGATGTGGATACCGCTGCTGGAAGGCCGAACGTTCACGAAAGCGGATTTTGAGGCGCCAACCGAGCCGAGGCCAATCGTCGTCAATAAGTCGTTCGCGAAAAAGCTGTTTGGAAATGCAAACCCCCTCGGGCGCAAAATTAGCCAGAGCACAGGCCCTTCGCAACTTGTTCAGCTACAGGTCATTGGAGTTGTCGGCGACACAAAAGCCGAAAGCGTTCGAAACGAGACCCGGCCGATTGCTTTCATTCCCGATATGTATGGTTCGCCGACCTTTGAATTGCGTACGCAAGGCGATCCGAAGGCGCTCGTTTCGATGGTTGAACAGGCTGCGCGCGACGTGAACCGTGATTTTCTGGTCTTGCGCGTGATGACCCAGTCGGAGCAAATCGACAGGACGATATATCAGGAGCGACTTATGGCGACGCTGTCGATGCTTTTTGGTCTTCTAACGCTTGTGCTTGCTTGTATAGGCCTGTACGGACTTGTGGCTTCTGGGGTCGTCCGCCGGACGCATGAAATCGGCATACGCAGGGCGCTCGGGGCACAGCCGCACGAAATCCTGTGGCCGATCGCAAGGGCTGGCCTCGCGCTGACTTTGGCGGGTGTCGTGATCGGTCTTGGGGTCGCGGCTGGGGTCACGCGCTACGTGGCAAGCCTTCTGTACGGCGTCCGGCCCACGGACCCATGGACGTTTGTAGGCGTTGCGATTCTGCTAGGTACAGTCGCGGGCTGTGCGTGCTACATCCCGGCCCGGCGTGCCATGCGCGTCGATCCTATGGTCGCTCTGAGGTACGAATGAGCGCAGTGGGTTCCGCGGGCGTGTTGGATGTTACGCCGGAGGAAGTATGAGGCTGTGGAATCGGTTGCGGTTCTGGTTGCGCGCCATGGTGCGGCGGGCTCGCGTGGAAAACGAGATGGACGCGGAACTCCGTTTCCACATCGAAGCGTTCGCTGAAGATTTGGTGCGCAGCGGCGTGCCGCGGCAAGAAGCTTACCATCGCGCCCGCATCGAATTCGGCGGCATTGAGCGGGCCAAAGAAGAATGCCGCGACGCCCGCGGCGTTAACTTCATCGAAAGCCTCATCCAGGACCTCCGCTATGGCTTGCGCATGCTGCGCAAGAATCCAGGATTTACTTCCACCGTAATTCTCACGCTGGGATTGGGAATCGGACTGAACTCGGCAATTTTCACCGTGGCAAGTGGCTTCCTTCTCCGCGAGCCTCCAGCTAAAGATCCGCCTAACGTGGTTATGTTGACGATGGTGAATCCTGCGGAAAGCTGGGATCGGAGCCCAGTTACGCCAACAGAATTCTTGGCTCTGCGCGGGCAGGTGCATTCAGTCGAGGGCATGGCAGCAGTCTTGATTGAGAATCTGCCGTTGATTGGGCGAGGCGACCCGGAAAGCGTCACAGTCGCCCGGGTGACCTCCAACTATTTTGCACTTCTTGGTGTCCCTGCCCACCTGGGGCGAACGTTTACGCCGGGTGAAGATTCAGCGAAACAACAATTCAACGCGATAATCAGCGGCGATCTGTGGCAACGAAAGTTCAACGCCGATCGTGCAATCGTCGGCAAGACGGTTACGCTAGGCGGACAAATCTACACAGTCATAGGGATTATGCCGGAACGGTTCAAGTACGTATTTATCCCGTGTGCCGTCTGGATTCCTGATTCCTTTGTTGCGCAATCCCTTAATTCTGCGCAGCGCGAAGACCGAAAGCTCAACGTTTTTGCAAGGCTCAAGACAGGCACGACTCTTCGTGAGGTCCAGGTCCAGACGAACGCGATTCTCGAACGCCTGGCCCACGACAGTCCCGCTGAGAGGGGTTGGATTGCAAATGTGATGCCGCTCCAAGCCGCTTTGGTCGAAGAGGGCACTCGAACTGCGGTCCTGCTTTTGATGGGAGTCGTAGTGTTTGTTCTCCTAATTGCATGCGCCAACGTCGCAGGCATTTTCCTTGCCCGCTATGCTGGTCGTGAGATTGAATTCGCCGTTCGCGCGGCTCTGGGAGCTCGGCGCTCAAGGTTGATTCAACAGTTGCTGGGAGAGAGCTTGCTCCTTGCACTCCTTGGAGGCGGTTTCGGTCTGCTGCTATCACTCTGGGGTGTTCATCTGCTGCGGGCTAAACTTAGTTTCAACGCTGAGACGGCCTGGCTAGCTGGAAAAGTCCAAGTCGACAGCAAGGTCTTTCTTTTCACTTGCGTCATTTCCTTGCTAACCGTGCTGTTGTTCGGCGTGCTGCCAGCACTCAAAAGCTCGAAACTTGAAATACAGGCAGGCCTACACCGAGGTGGATCAGCACCGTCTCGAGGTCGAAGAGAAAGCCGTCTGCGGAGTGGATTCGTGGTCGGCCAGATCGCGTTAACTGTAATACTGATCGCCGCAACAGGGGCATCAATCCAACTGGTGATAAGAGAAATGCGGGCTCGACTGGGATTTGATCCCAAAGGGGTACTTTCTGTGGGTTTGTCCCTTCCCACTTCTAAATATCCAACTATTAACAGTCAGGCCGCGTTTTTCAGCGAAATTGTCCAGCGAATTCAAGGGCTCGCCGGAGTTCAGTTTGCTGCTGTGACTCAGGAAGTTCCAGAGTCGTTCCCGCGCCGAGTCGCATTTGAAACAGGGGTCCATTCAACCTCAAGACGGGAGGAGCGACCTCTGGCCGGGGGTTACTTTGTTTCTCCCGATTATTTCCAGGCGATGAAGATTCCACTTCTGAGGGGGCGAGCGTTCTCAAGCTCTGACAGCGCACGCTCGCCAAGGGTCACCATCGTCAACGAAACTTTTGTGAGGCAGTATTTTCCGAATGCCGACCCGATCGGCAGGTTCATTCGCACTTACGGAAACCCCCTGAGCCCGCCGGTTTCACGTCAGATCGTAGGAGTTGTGGCAGACGTGATCGACCGCGTCGGACAAAGAGAAAACGTGCCCCAGATTTATGTGCCCTTTGTTCAAGACCCAATGAACACCATGAAACTCGTGATTCGCGTGAACGGGGATCCAACTGCTCTTGCCGCCGCTGTGCGCGACTCGATTTGGGCAATCGACAAAGATCAACCGATTGGGGACATCAAGATGATGACACAGGTGATTGGGGCAAAGGGTGCTAATGACCGTTTCTTGGGCTGGATGCTTGCCGGCTTCGCGAGCACTGCGTTTGGACTCGCGACAGTCGGAATCTATGGTGTAGTTGCCTACACCGTTGCGCAGCGGACTCACGAGATCGGGGTGCGAATGGCACTCGGGGCACAAAAAGGCAATGTCTTCCGTTTGATCGTGGGTAGGGGAATCTTTCTCGCTACAGTTGGAACGGCGATGGGATTCATCGGGGCAGTTGTCGTCGTTCGAATTCTCTCCAGCGCCGCTTACTCAGATTCGTGGTCTAGCGCATTATTGATTCTTGTCATCGCACCGGCGAGCGTCATATTGGCGGCCCTATTCGCATCCTACATTCCAGCACGACGCGCGCTGCGCGTCGATCCAATGGTTGCGCTGCGTTATGAGTAAGAAGGAGCGTGATCGCAGATAAACCGCAGTGTACGATTACCGTCTCGTCGATCCGTCGAGTTCAGTACTCGGCCGGTCACGGACGGGTATTCGAAACTCCGGGAAGACGTGGAATACAGAAAAGAAGTAGCGGAGAAAGTTGGGCTGGGTTTTACGTTTTCGACGAAAAACCCCTCAGTTGTACCTGTTGTACCCAAATCCGGGCCAGAAGTCGGTGTAGAAAGCGCAGCGTAAAGTATTGAATCGAGGGGGGGTGAGCGACTCGAGACATAGGTAAAATAATGGTCAGGGCGAATGGATTTGAACCATCGACCTCCTGGTCCCGAACCAATGGATAAAATCACATAAGTCGCTGTCCTGGCGTCACTTATTGGTTTTTGGACTGTTCTAAGATTGACAAGTTTTGACAAGTGCCCTTCAGCGTCGTAGTAGAGATCACCATATGTTCTTACCCAGACAACCCCTCGGTTAACAGCCGGGAGTGACAAAAATCTAAGTGCCCTATCTGGCGTCGCTTACAAGAAATTGGGAGCCATTCTTCCTCTCTAGCTGCACCCAATGTTGCACCCAAGTCATGTCATGCCACCACCATTCAAGCTCGAACCTCCGTCGAGTCGCTCCCCTGCGAATATCGCCATTTCTCTACCGGCTCCAGGGTTGTCTTTGGGACAGGAACAGTTCGACGCGTCGACGGATTCGACGGATTTCCGCACAATCTAAACGTTTCTAGCCTATTCACCTGCCCACTCGCTCCGTTGGGCCGTCGTCTAGGGCATTGGGTTCTCTGAGTACGCCGTGGGTCTCGGCGTCTTAACCCACACTGAACGCCGCCATACGAGGCTTTCGGAGCACACCCACCGTTCCCTCCCGTCGAGAGGAGCGCCGTGCCCCTATTTCTGCCATCGCGCCCAGAGGAAGAAACGCTACTCCTATTTTGCAGCGAGCCGGTGAAGTTCCCTTTCGAGTTCAGTCACCGCGGCGTCTGCGCTCTTTTCCCCTATTAATGTCTGACGCACCGCGGTGAAGTAAGCTGTCGACAGGCGATCGTATTGTGGACCGGCGACCGTGGATGGTCGTGTCACTGCTCCGTTCAAAAGCACGTCGCGCAAAGTCGCGAAAAACGGATTTGCTTTTAATGCCGGTGAGGCGTAAAGCGCCGGCCGAGTCGGAGCATATCCTCGCGTCGCAGCATTCACGCGCTGAATTTCGGAACTGGTTAGAAACTTAACGAGCTCGATGGAGGCGTCTTTGTTGGCTGATTTCGTGCTCAACATAAGCTGGAAACCACCGAGAACGTCAGCGTGACGTGCGCCGGGATGGTCTCCCTTGGGCAGCAGGGTAACCCCGACCTGATTTCTAACGCTTGAGTCAGGCCGCATGCTTTCAACATAGGCATACGGCCAATTGCGCATGAAGGCTGCGTCACCGTTCTTCCAGATCCGAAGAGAATCATCTTCAAGCTGGCCAGTGACATCTGGCGGGGAAACCGTACCGATCCATCGCCGGGCACGTTCCAAGGCTTGCACCATCGGAGCATGCTCAAGGCTGACCGTCCCATCGGGTTTTAGCAGCGAACCTCCACCTTGGGAAATCTGCCACTCGAGGGCGTTGCAAGTCAGTGCTTCAGACGCGGCTCCCTGCCACAGAAAGCCCCAAAAACTGCTTTTGTCATTTGCCCGTTCCCCGTTCGCGATCACTTTAGCCTGGTGCTCCAACTTATTCCACGTACGCGGCGGTTGGGCGAAATGATATTTTTCCAGCAGGTCCCGGCGATAGTAGAGCAGACTGATCTCGACGAAGTATGGAACAGCGATCAATTTACCGCGCACAGTGTTGTTCTCGACAAGACCGGGCACCATGTCACTCATATCACCGAATGCCGGACGCAGGTCCTCGGCGTAGTCCGACAGGATCCCAGGCCATACGATGTCGATTGCGTACACATCGGCGTGCGGAGAGCCGGTTTCGAACTCGCGCAGATAGCTCGACAAGACTGCACTCGTGTCATTGCCAGGTCGGATCGTCTGTACCTCAATACCGGTGAGCTCGCGAAATTTCCTCATGAGAGCGTCATTCCACGGCCGGTCCGGCGCGTTTTCCGGGAGGACGACTTTGATTGAGGACCCCTTCAAATCGGTCCGCAGGTTCCTGGGCCA
>Ga0137403_10009623_pt1 | contig 10734 bp, 7 predicted proteins | sample CZOMad2_1_16fung_FD_122057 | JGI IMG/M metagenome (GOLD analysis project Ga0137403, IMG submission 122057) | Vadose zone soil fungal communities from Angelo Coast Range Reserve, California, USA - CZOMad2_1_16fungal (Hybrid Assembly) | ecosystem: Environmental > Terrestrial > Soil > Vadose zone... | reverse complement strand
CTCCACACCGGACGCTCTCCCGGGCGATACAGGATCGAATCCGATCGCCTCGCCCAGAAGCACTCGACTGCCTCGATCCCGTGCACGGATAGTTGAGCGCTGCGCTGTCCCGCCGCAGCGTCGACGTCGAAAGGCGCATTCCCCACCGACTGAGCTCCGGCATCGACAGATACACGTCGCTTGCGGCAAGTGCCGATGGCGGGCGCCTCGTCGCCAGATCACTCGAGTGGCAGGGCGCCGCGGCCTGGGCGCCGGACGGACGATCGATTACAACCGCTGCACTCGACGGCGGCGTCGCATATCTCTTCAGCGTTCCGCTCGATGGTCGCCCGCCAGCACCCTTGCTGCGAGAGCAGTCTCTCGATCCAGTGTGGTCTCCAGACGGAGTCTTTCTCGTGTTCTCGGGACCTGACATCGGCACCACATTCCCGGTGAGGGCGATAACTCCCGACGCCAAAGCGTATCCCCTTCCGAATCTCATGCTGAGCCGAGGCGCCAGGCATCTGCGGCGAGCTACAGCCCTTTCAGGTTCGCCTCGATCGCGGCGAACACCTGGTGATCCGCGGGCAGCACTTTTGCGAAATGTTCACGCGCTTTCAGCAAGTCGGCGCGCGCCTGGGCTCGGCGTGCGTTCTGCGCATTCCAATGCCCTCGATGGTAGAGTAGATTACCGGTCGCCTCCTGATTGCTCTGCTGTTTTTTCAGCTGCCGGGCGAAGAACCCGTCCACGTCGCCAGGGCGATTCAGCTGGGCATAACCCTCCATGACGTCCTGTGCCAGACGCGGGTTCTTCGGGTCCAACTCGAATAGCCGATCGGCGAGATCCTCTGCTTTGGGCCACTCTCCCATCTCGCCATAGAGGCCGAAGAGATTCGTATAGATCGAGTAGTAGTTTTCCGATTTGTGCTTGTCCGCCTGCGACGCCATCTCCAAGGCCTTCTTCCTGTCCTTGAGTTCCCAGGCGATGATGGCCGCAAGCAGGGCCGCTTCAGAGGCTAGCCTCTGGTCCTTGTACAGATGGAAGGCCCTTTCTACATGCGGAAGAGCTTCCTTACGGCTCTTCTCCATGTAGAGCGCGTAGCCGAAGTTGTATTCGAACTGGGGATCGTCTGCGGAATCGGCGAGGATTGCCCTGAAGAGCGGGACCGCCTTCGCCGCATTCCGTTCCTCCAGATAGATGAGGGCGAGATTCCGGCGCAGCCGCCCCGATCCAGCTCCCAGCTGCTGGGCCCGTTCATAGAATGACTTCGCCTGCGCATCGGTTGCGTCGTTCGGTCCGCACTGATGGGCCCGGAAGTAGGCGAGGTGGCCGAGCCAGATGAGGAGCTCGGCGTGTTCTGGCGCCGACTTCTGCAACTCAGTCATGTTCAGCACGTGCGTCTTGTAGCTGCCGGCGGTTCCTCTCACTCTCTCGATGGTCTCTCCCGGTTCGAGGTCGCGCAGCGCAAAGATGTCGCCTTGGATGCACATGGCATAGCCGTCCAGCGCGACCTTGATCCGCTCGACCAGCACGGCCGGCTTCCGCTCGAGCTCGTCGAGCATTGCCATTGCCGATTCATACTTCTTTTCCCCGGCGAGCCGGCGAGCCTCGTCCAGCGAGGCCGTCGACAAGAGCAGCGCAGCGGCGAGCAGCAGACTCACGTGGCACCTCTCATGCAAGCATCGACGAGGAAAAGAGCTCGGTCCACCTTTCGAACGCGAGCTCACTTCACTGCATTCTCCAAGGTGAAGCCGGCGAAGCCTCGCTATAATCTCGCGGCAGCGGAGACGGCATGAAGCTCGACCATTTCGGCATCGAGGTCCTGGATCTCTTCACGGTGGAGCTCTTCTACCGGACCGCGCTCGGTTTCGCGCCGCGGTATCGCTACGTGAGCGCGAACTCTCCCGGCTTGCGCACCGTGTTCCTCGAGCGCGACGGAATACGCCTCGAGCTCCTCGAGCGTCCCCGCGACGCCGGTTTCCTCCAGCAGCGCGCCCTGGCACCGGATCACCTCTCGTTCGAGGTGGCAGACGTGGATGGCGAATTCGCGCGCCTCTCCGCGCTCGGTTTTACGGGCGTGAAGCTGAAGCCTCCTCGCGACACCGGCGACGGCTTCCGCGAGATGGAGATCCGCGATCCTGAGGGGAACGTCGTCGAGCTCTCGGCCCGGATCCGTCCCGAGCCGCGATACCCGATCCGCGCGGTGATCTTCGACCTCGACGGCACGCTTCTGGACACCGAGGAGAACTACTACGAGGCCGACCGGCGCGTGCTCGCGGCGCACGGGATCTCGTTCAGCAAGGAGGACAAGCGGCGCTACATCGGCGGCAGCACTCGCGACATGATGATCGATGTCCAGCGGCGATTCGATCTGCGGGCGACACCGGACGAGCTCATCGCGAGCAAGAACGCCCTCTACCTCGAAATCGCGCGCGAAGCGACGGTGTTGTACCCGGAAATGGCCCGCCTCCTCGAGTTGGTCAGAGCGCGCGGGCTCCCGGTGGCCATCGCCTCGGGCTCCTCGCCCGGCGTGCTCCGGACGGTGCTGGAGGCAGTCCGGCTCATCCCGGGCATGGAGGTGGTGGTCTCGGCCGAGGAGGTGCCGCGCGGCAAGCCCCACCCGGACGTCTTCGAGGAGGCGGCGCGCCGGCTGGGCATTCCCGCGCACGAGTGCCTTGCCGTCGAGGACTCGCGACAAGGCGTCGAGGCTGCGAAGCGCGCTTTCATGCGCTGCATCGCGGTGCCGTACCTCACCGATCGGCCCCTGTCTGACCGATTCGCGATGGCGGACCTCCTGTTCAAGGAGGGGATGAAGTCCTTCGACGCAGACGTCGCGTTTCGCTGGATCGAGAAGCGGCTCGAAGGCCGAATTCCGGAGAACTAACCGTCGTCGTCGTTGTCCCCGCCTTCACTTCGGGCCTCGACCACACGCCCATTCTTCGTGTTCACGACGATCGGGCTGCGGTAGAGCGGCGCGATCGCGCGCGTCGTCGGCATCGTGTCCCGGATCGCCATCAGCAGCGGCTCCGTGGCCATGTCGGGAGCCCATTCCGGAGCGGGATCAGGACGATCTCGTCGTGATGACAGGGGAGGTAGACGTCGGGCTGGAAGAGATACCGGGCAATGTGGCTTCGCGCACCAGCAACACTTCGCAGACGCCTTCCGTCGCAACTCAGGCGTGACCCCGACCGCCTATCGCGAGAGCCACATGCTCCGGATGCCCTGACGGGCAGTCGATCAGGCGCAAGGCGTGGCGACGTTGAAAGCGTCAACCGCCCGGCGGACGCTTGCTTGGGTGCACCCAAGTCCTACCTGCCTCGGTGAATACGCTGCGGCGCCTCTGTGTTTGGACCGCGGTCCATCGAGAGGAGTCTCCCGTGCATCGTCGCTCGCTCCGCCAGCCTCCTGTCCCGCGAACGCTACCGGCCATCCTCGCTGCAGCAGCTCTTGCCTGCGGCGGCAGAAGCCTGGGGACGCCCACGCCGCCGCCGGTCGATCCCGTTCCTCCGGCGTCTCCGTCCATACCGGCGCTGACCGGCCTGATGAACGGGGCGATGGTCTCCGGTTCCGTCGAGCTCTCCGCGTCGGCTCCTCCGGGCACCGCCAGCATGGAGTTCCGTCTGGACGGAGCGGTCGTGGCCAGCGACCTGGCCGCCCCCTTCGCCGTCACCTGGGACACCTTCTCAGCCGTCAATGGCGCTCACACCCTCGTGGTCAGCGCGATCGACGGCGCCGGCGCGGCCACCCCTTCCGAGGCGGTGCAAGTGACGGTGAGCAATCACATCAAGAACGTCTTCGTCATCGTCTTGGAGAACCACGACTGGTCCTCGATCAAGGGCAACTCGTCGGCGTCGTACATCAACAACACGCTCCTGGTCGAGGGAGCGCATGCGGACAACTATCAGACCGTCCCCGGGCTCCATCCGAGCCTGCCCAACTACATCTGGATGGAGGCGGGCGGCCACCTCGGCGTTCGCGACGACGCGGAGCCGTCCCAACATCTCTTGACGACCTCCCAGCACCTGGTCTCGCTCCTGCGCGCGGCGGGCATCACCTGGAAGGCGTACCAGGAGGGCATCCCCGGGACCGACTGCCCCCTCACCTACGTGAACCAGTACGCTCCCAAGCACCTGCCGATGGTCTACTTCGCGGACGTCAACGGCGGGCTGGACCGGAACTCGAGCGAGTGCATCTCGCACATCCGTCCCTATACGGAGTTCGCGCGCGACCTGGAGACCAACACCGTGCCCGCGTACAGCTTCATCACGCCGAACTTGTGCAACGACATGCATGATTGCTCGGTCGGCACCGGAGACGCGTGGCTCTCGCGCGAGGTCCCGAAGGTCCTCGGCTCGCGTGCCTACAAGGAGGGCGGCGCGCTGTTCATCACCTTCGACGAGAGCGCTGGCTCGGACGTGCCGATCGGCTTCATCGCGATGTCGCCTCTCGCCAAGCGGGGGTACTCGAACAAGATCGACTACACCCACAGCTCGATGCTGCGGAGCGTGCAGGAGATCTTCGGGGTGACACCGCTCCTCGGCGACGCGGCCAACGCCACGAACCTCGGCGATCTCTTCCGCAGCTTTCCTTGAGTCAGACGACGGTGTGGCCGCGCGCGGCGAGGTCGAACAGCTGCTCGAGGGTCTGTCGCTGCAACGCCAGGTCCGCGTCCCAGCGCGGCTGTGAGCGCAGCCGGGAAAGCTCGAAGTCGAGCCAGTAGAGCCGGCCGCTGGAAGCCCCGCGAATGAAGTTGCCGAGCTTGATGTCGAGCGGCACCACGCCGCGCGCATTGATCTCGCGGGCCATCTCGGCGATCTCGCGCCGGAAGTCGCCGACGCCGGCCCGGTCGAGGAGCTCGACCTCGCGGCGTTCGAGATCACGCGCCGCCACGCCGCAGAGGTGAGGGTCGTCCTTGATGTCGGCGTCGTGGACGGCGGCGCCACCGCGCGCGGCGAGGTTCCGCAGGTTTTCGCCCGGAACGTAATCGATGTAGAGCGCCTGGCCGGCGCGGTCGATGCCGCGCAGCCTGGGGACGAAGGGTAGATCGGAGAGGCGGAGCAGGGCCGCAGCCTCGTTGTACATGAACAGGCCGAGCGACACCCAGAAGCTGCGCTGCGCCCACTCGCGGGCGGGCACCGGCCGATCTCCCCAGCGCCGCGCTCCCATGCGGTAGCTGCGGATCCGCTTGCGGATGCAGACGCGGCCGCCTACCAGCGCGATATCGATGAGGTTCTGCTGCCGCGGCGCATGCTGCGAGCGCCGGTTGAAGAACGGCTCGTCCACCCGATCGATGGCGAAGGCGAATCCTTCCTGGTCGATTTCGGCGAGCACCCGGTCGTCGCGTCTTCCGGCCGCGACGGAGGGGATGCTCCCCGGTGGCAGCGCGTCGTCGAGCAGCGGGGCGGGAGGGACGACTCCCCCTCCGGCGCGAAGTGCCGCGCGCACCTCCGCCTTGGCCCGCACCAGGTTGACAGCGCCGTCTCCCGCGAGGCTACGGACGAGCGGCTCGAAGAAGCCAGTAGACCCGGGCTGGTTGAGGCTGGCGCCGGAGGTTCCCGGATCCGGATAAGCAACGGGCCTGAAAGCCATCGGGATCGATCTAGGCATCGAAGCGCGCGGGCGGAACGGATGTGGTGAACGGATCGTCGGACCATGGACAGCGCCGATTCGCGGCCGCGCCGCAGGTTCCGGTCGCGCAACTCGATCAGCGTCTCGTCTCCGCCCACCAGGAAGCGAACGAAGTCGATGCACGTGCACGCGTGGCGTGAGCTCGAGCCACTGCCGGTCCCGCATCACCCGGACGTTGAAGCCTTGCACCTTCAGATCGTCGAACACCCGCGACTGGCGCGCCGTCGTGGACGATGACGGTCGCGTTTCCGACAGTGTCAAAGCCGACGTCGAATGACATGGGTACCTCTCCGGTCAAGCGGAAAAGCCGTTCCACGGAGGCCAGGCGATACCGCCGGAAGGGAGCCCGGAGTTCAGGATATAACGGCGCCTTGCTCCTGACGCGGAAATGCCCCGTGCCCGATTACCGCCCCGTCCTGCTCGCCGCCGTCCTCGCCGCCTGCGCGTCGGCGCAACAGCCGCGCACCGGTGAACAGGCCGCCGCACCAGTCGCGCGCAAGGAACCGCACGTCACGCGGATCAATGGCGATACGCTGCGGGACGATTACTTCTGGCTTCGCAACAAGGGGACGCCGGAAGTCGAATCGTACCTGAACGCCGAGGCGGCGTACGCCGAGGCGATGATGAGGTCGACCGCGGAGCTGCAGAAGAAGCTCTACGGCGAGATGCTCTCGCGCATCCAGGAGGACGACTCGACCGCGCCGATGCGGATCGGATCGCACTGGTACTACCAGCGGACGGAGAAGGGGAAGCAGTACCCGATCCTGTGCCGCAAGCCGGCGCTCGACGCCGCGGAGCAGGTCATCCTCGACCTGAACGCGCTGGCCGCGGGCAAGAAGTTCCTCGGCCTGGGCGGTTGGGAGGTCAGCGACGACGGGACCCAGCTCGCCTACACGACGGACGAGACGGGCTTCCGCCAATACGACCTGCACGTCCGCGACTTGCGCAGCGGCTCCGATGGGCCGGAGAAGATCGCGCGGGTGGACTCGGTCGCATGGACCCGCGACGGCAAGGTCCTCTTCTATGTGGTGGAGGACGAGCAGGAGAAGCGGCCGTACCAGCTCTGGCGGCACGTGGTCGGTTCGAGCGCCAAGGACGACCTGGTCTACGAGGAGAAGGACCACGCCTTCAACCTCGAGGTCGACCGCTCGCGATCGAAGGACTTCATCTTCCTGACCTCCGGGAGCCTGACGAGCAGCGAGGTGCGCTTCTTCGGCGCCAGCGACCCGCACGCGCCCCTGCTGTTGGTGCAGCCCCGCGAGCCCGGGCACGAGTACTACGCCGACGCGCGCGGCGACACCCTCTACATCCGCACCAATTCAGGGGGCCGGAACTTCCGCCTGGTCACCGCGCCCGTCTCGGCACCGCGCAAGGAGAACTGGACGGAGGTGGTGCCGCACCGCGAGGACGTCATGCTGCAGGAGGTGGACGTCTTCCGCGATTTCGTCGCGCTGCACGAGCGCGAGGGTGGGCTGCCGCAGATCGCCTTCCTCGATCCCGCCACCGGTGCGCGCCGGCGCGTGCAGTTCCCCGAGGCTGACTACGAAGTCTCTCCCGACAAGAACCCGGAGTACGACCAGAAGGAGCTCCGCGTCGTCTACCAGAGCCCCGTGAGTCCGCAGACCTGGCTCGATCTGGACGCAGCTTCTCTCGGACAGAGAGTTGTCAAGCGGCAGCCGGTGCCGAACTACGACCCTTCACGCTACCAGGTGGAGCGCATCTGGGCCCCTGCCGCCGACGGCGTGAAGGTGCCCGTCGCCGTGCTCCACCAGAAGGGCGCGGCACGCGACGGCAAGAGCCCGCTGCTCCTCTACGGCTACGGCTCCTATGGCATCGACGTCGCCGACCGGTTCAACTCCAACGTGTTTTCGCTGGTCGATCGGGGCGTCAGCTATGCGGTCGCCCACATCCGCGGCGGCGGCGAGCTGGGCAAGAAATGGCACGACCAGGGCCGCATGATGAACAAGATGAATACCTTCACGGACTTCATCTCCTCCGCCGAGCACCTGGTCTCGCTGGGCTACACTTCGAAGGATCGCCTGGCGATCATGGGCGGCAGCGCCGGCGGGCTGTTGATGGGGGCGGTCACCAACCTGCGGCCCGACCTGTTCCACGCGGTCATCACCTACGTCCCCTTCGTCGACGTGATCAACACCATGTTGGATGAATCCCTCCCTCTCACGGTCATCGAGTTCGAGGAGTGGGGCAACCCGAAGAAGCCGGACGAGTACCGGTACATGAAGCAGTACAGCCCCTACGACAACGTGACCGCGCGAGCGTACCCGACCATGCTGGTCCGCTCCTCGTACAACGATTCCCAGGTGATGTATTGGGAACCGGCCAAGTACGTCGCGAAACTCCGCTCGCTGAAGACCGATTCGAACCCGCTGCTGTTCAAGATCAACATGGATCCGGCCGGCCACGGCGGCGCGTCCGGCCGGTACGACCGCCTCAAGGACGCAGCCTACGACTACGCGTTCGTGATTCAAGCGCTCTCGGCCGGGTGATTCGATCGGGTGCATCTCGCGGCAACATTCCGCTGCGCACCACCTGACATAAGGGCCGGCCGCGCGGGCCGCATCGCGAAAGACGCCCGTCCTGCAGTGAGCAACCGCGTGGCGGGGTGGCTGGAACCGGCGGCCTGGGGCCACACTTTCCGCCGCGATGAAGTCTGTTCCAGCACTGGTGGCCGCGGCCCTCGCCATCTCCGGTTGCGGCGCTCCGATCTCGCCCGACGCGCTCGCAGCGCGGGCGGGGCGCGCCGATGGGAGCTCGCCGCCCCTGACCGACGGAGGCACGGGCGCGACAGATGCGGGCACGAGCTTCCAGGGTGAGATCACTTACACGGAGACCGGCTATGATCTACTGGCCGTGGACTCCACGGGGACCGCCTACGGGGTGAACCTGAGCGGTTCGGGCGCGGAGATCTGGTCGGGCAGCGACGGGCGCGCCTGGCAAAAGAGCGGCTCGATTGCGAACGGGGCCTCGTTCTGGAATCTCGCTCCCCTGGCGGACGGGACGCTCCTTGCCGACGTGGTCAGCGGCGCCGGGCACGCCGTCGCACGATCGACGGACCGCGGCCTCACCTGGACAGAGGTGCTCGCGACCGGCGCCTATCGCTCGCTCAGCCCGCACAGCTTCGCGGAGCTGGACGGGGCGGTCTACTTCCTGGAGTACCAGGTCTTCACCGGGGCCAGCACGCCCATCCGGCTCTGGAAGTCCTCGGACCGCGGCGCCTCCTGGGCCGTGCAGCATACATTCGGGGGGCACCGCCACGGGCACGGGATGACTCCCGATCCGGCGCGGCATGCGCTCTGGGCGTTCTTCGGCGACACCGACCTTCAGTCGGGGACCTATCGCTCCACCGACGGGGGCGCCTCCTGGACGGCGGTCGTCGCGGGCTCGCAGGACGGCGATCTCGTCGACGCTGCGCTGCTTCCGGACGGATCCCTCCTCTGCGGCCAGGACGTCAGCTACCGCGGCTCTACGCCGGACAAGCCGCAGATCGCCCGCATCGCACTCGACGGGACGGTGACGCATCTGTTGACGCTTCCCTCCGCGAGCTACTCCACGCACGCGGTCAGATCGGGCGGCTACGTGGTCGGCACGACATACGAGCTGTACAATGACGTCTCGCCCGCCGGCTGGACGCGAGGATCGCTCTGGGGAAGCGTCGAGGGATGGTCCTGGGAGAAGCTGCTGGAAGTTCCACAGCTCGATTCCAAGGAAGATGTGCGCACCGACGTGTACTGGGAGCTCGCCTCTGGCGAACAGGTCGTGAACGTCCGCAACGCGGCCGGGTTCGGTCCGGGTGGACGCGGTTACATGCTGCTGCGCCTGACCCGCCGCTGAGGGGGGACGCCACCGCCTGGTTACCGCGGCCCCGGCGACCCCGGTCCGCGAGCGCATGCGGCGGCGCGTTCGAGCAGCAACTGGCGCTCACGCGTGTTCCGCGTGAGCGAAGCCGCGCGCTCGAACTCCACACGCGCCTCGTCGAGGCGGTCGAGCTTTGCAAGCAGGTCGGCGCGCACGCTCGGCAAGAGGTGGTAGCGCCTGAGTGACGGCTCCGAGGTCAGAGCGTCGGCGAGCTCGAGACCGGCTGCCGGGCCGAACGCCATGCCGACCGCGACCGCCCGATTCAGCTCCACCACCGGCGATGGCGAGACCTGGACCAGCGCCTGGTAGAGAGCCGCGATGCGCGCCCAGTCTGTTTCCGCCGCGGTGCGGACCCGGGCATGACAGGCGGCGATCGCGGCCTGCAGCGCGTACGGGCCGCGCGCGCCACCGAGGGATTCCGCACGCTCGAGGGCCGCCAGGCCACGGCGGATGAGGACCTGATCCCAGCGCGCGCGGTTCTGATCGAGGAGCAGGATGGGCTCTCCCGCCGGACCCAGCCGCGCTCCCGAGCGCGAAGCCTGGACCTCCATCAGCGCGACGAGCCCGTGAACCTCCGGCTCCAAGGGCACGAGCTCGGCCAGGATGCGGCCCAGACGGAGCGCGTCCTCGCAGAGCGCAGGCCGCATCCAGTCGTCACCCGTCGTCGCCGAGTAGCCCTCGTTGAAGATGAGGTAGACGACTTCGAGCACCGATGACAGACGGCCGGCGAGATCAGCGCCTCGCGGGACCTCGAAGGGGACCCGTTCCTTGGCGAGCGTCCGCTTCGCCCGGACGATCCGCTGGGCGACAGTCGGCTCTGGGACGAGAAACGCCCGCGCAATTTCGTCCGTGCTCAGACCTCCGAGCAACCGGAGGGTGAGCGCGACGCGCGCCTCCGTCGAGAGGACCGGATGGCAGGAGATGAACACCAGACGGAGGAGATCGTCGCCCACGTCATCGTCGATCGCGGCGTCCAGGTCGGGCGCGGCCGTCTCTTGTTCGACCCCCATCTCCTGACCGACCTCCTGGTGCTTGCGCTCTAGCCGCTTGCTTCGGCGCAGGAGGTCGATGGCACGATGCTTCGCGGTGGCCATGAGCCAGGCGCCCGGGTTGTCCGGGACACCTGTCTCAGGCCACCGCTCGAGCGCGGCCACCAGGGCCTCTTGCGCGAGCTCCTCGGCGAGACCGACGTCGCGCACCATCCGCGCCAGACCGGCGATGAGACGGGCCGACTCGATCCTCCAGACCGC
>Ga0137403_10007928_pt2 | contig 10734 bp, 8 predicted proteins | sample CZOMad2_1_16fung_FD_122057 | JGI IMG/M metagenome (GOLD analysis project Ga0137403, IMG submission 122057) | Vadose zone soil fungal communities from Angelo Coast Range Reserve, California, USA - CZOMad2_1_16fungal (Hybrid Assembly) | ecosystem: Environmental > Terrestrial > Soil > Vadose zone... | reverse complement strand
GGGATACACAATGAGACGCGATTACTGACCGGACCAAATTTCTGCGCCGCCGCATTAGTTGCGTGAAATTGCTGATCTGCTGGGAGTTCTTGCCGGGGATCGCCACTTGATCTTCGACAGCGCGGTAGCGGAACCGGTTCCAGGGAATTTCCACTCATGCGCGGGGTTTCAGCCGTCATATGCGAAGCGCGCACAAGGACGCGCGATCAAACTCGCTAACAAATTCAAGGAGGAAAGATGAATATCATCCGCCGCGATTTGCTTTACCTCTCGGGGATCGCGGCAGCGGTCCCAACCATGTCGAAGATCGCCTGGGCGCAGACCCAGGCAGGGCCGAAGCTGACCCAGATCTTGCGAAAAGATCTGGAAGGTCAGGGCCAAGTGGTACAAGAGACCGTCGTCAGCGTCGTCGACTTCGGGCCAGGTACCGCCGCTCCGTGGCACATGCATCCGGGCGCTCAGGAACTGCTTCATGTGATCGAAGGCAGCCTCGTCGTGGAAATCGAAGGAGGGGAAACGACGCTACTCAGGACCGGCGAAGCCGCGATTATTGCCGCGGATCTCGTTCATCTCGCCCGCAATGAGAATACCGGCGCAACTGGAAAGGCGCTGGTGGTGCACAGCAGAGCCGCCAAGGATAAACCGCTGATGGTCGTCGTAAAGAAGTAAAGAAACTGGTGATCTGGCGACTCGCCGTCAAGTGAAAGCAGACGACGGTCTGAGTTGAATTCATTGGTGACGGCTTCCAGTCCACTAAAACGAAACTGGCTAATCAACAACGGTAGTCGAAACTCCGCCCCGCCAAGGCCGATCAGGCCGCCGAGCGTTCCAATTACCGCTCTTGTGACGAAAGCCAAAGGCTCGCGCCGCCGCGTCATTTCAGAGGTTTCAGACATAATTCACACGACGGAAAAGGCGAACAAAGCGCCTTTTAGGAGAAATCCTGCGAGCGCGACGCCATGCAGGCTGCCGAGTGTCTTTCAAACTCGAAGCCGGGATGCTGAGCTCGATGCCGGAATGAAGCGCAGCAAACGAATTTCTCATCATTATGCAGCGCGGCGCAACGCTCGCGTTACGACCGTGTATCGGAGCAGCGGTCCGTCCTGCGGGTCATCCCCCTGAAAATGGACGACTGCGCCAGGCGGAATTTTGTGTGGCTTGCCAAACTTCTTGACGGAACTCGCCTCGACAACCTGTAGTGTGGAGTCTGTGCGAAGGCCAAGTGCCGCGAGTTTGGCGCTGCTCGCACCGCCTGAGTGTCCGGAGGCCGATGGATGGAACCGCTGCAACGGCTGGCACCGGCGGCTGTGACGCCCGTTTTCGTCTTCACCATTTACCGCGCGACCATCATCCCGCCTGCTGCCCGCCTACCTTTCCGATGAATGCTGCAGCTACCGTGAGCGAACCGTCGGCGATCGCAAGTGGAAGTGCCGCCAGACGGCGGGGTGCCGGTCCGAACACGACTTGCGCACTTTCCCGGGGGTTGAATTCGGTATTGTGACAAGGACATTTAAGAATGTTCTTGTCACCTTCTGCTGCCTTCACCCACTCCGAGACGGGACAACCGGCGTGAGTGCAAATCAAAGAATAGGCGACGATGCCGTCGGCTGCACGCGATCGAGACTCGTCGTCGAGTTCGCCCGGATCAAGCTTTACGAGGACAATCTCGTTGAGCCGCGAGCCCTTGCGGATCACCGAGGATTTCGGGTCTTTGGGCCAAGCATGCATGGGCGGCCCGCCGAGCTTGAGATCACCGGGTCTGATGACTTCGCCTGCGTGTTCCCCTTCGGAGTGGACGAGTAAATCTCCCTTTTGCGGTCGATCATCGCTCCCGGGCTGATCTTCCTCCGCAGTGACAGGTTTTACCGAGGAAGCTAACGCTCCCGAACGTGAGCAATGCTGCGGCGTCGCCCAGGATGATGACGTGTGCGATCGAGAAAAGAACGGCACCCCAGAAGAAAGCGTTTCGCGTTACGCGCAAGATACCCCGCACGATGTCGGGTTGATTGAACAGCGCCTCGGATCTCACGATGACCGGATTGGGTGTCGTGAGTCCGGCCACCGCCAGAATGCCGGACACCACAATGACCGGGCTAAGCGCAAGGCCGAGCCACTTCGTCGCATCCCAGAACGGCCAAGCAGGCGCGTGGCGATAGGCAAAGATCAGCCAAACGAGGGCCGCGACGGCGAGCAAAGAATAGCCGAGAGAGTAACGCCTCTCGCCGAGCAAATTCACCAATATCGCGCGCAATGGCGTGCTTGATATCAGAAAATGGCTCAGTGGAAAAAACAGCGAAGCGAGAACCAAGTCGATCATCGGGAGCTCTCCGGCCGCTAGCCTTTAGCCAGGCGCATCGCCGTTCAAGAAGTTGAGCAACGCCGCGATATCGACGTGGAACATTCTGGAGTCGGCGACCATCCCATCTACGAAGCGATCGACACCGGCGGCTCGCGGTGTACTCCGACTTGGCACGGCAAGGTCCGCGGGCTAGGTGACCGTGGAGCGCAAGAACAATAATCCCATCCGACCTTGGGCCAAGGCTAGAGCCAAGCAATGATGGAATGACTAGGCCATCTCTTTGGGCGCGCGATCGGTTCCGCCAGTTTACGGCCGGAAACACTAAGACCTCGGTATTGATCTGCGGCTCAATCCAACGCCTGGGAGCCGCTCTACAAGGGCGATGACTGCCTCGCCCTTGATCCATGGGCATCCCCAATAGTCAAAAAGCCCGAGCGAGGTTTGCCATAGCGCTGGGTTATTCCGAGCATCAAGCCGCAAACCACCATTGCCCGGATGCCCGCATCTTGCTTCATCAGTCCAGCAAGCCGTGGGGCGGGGACAGACTAGCAAAAATCGAGCGACGGTCTAGCTCCATCGTAGTCATTCCCGTCATTGCAATCGATGCTTTGTCGTCTGCTATAGAATAACTGGCCTACCAATCGCTTCGATCATCAAAGAGGATTTCAGTCATGGGCATTCAACATTTGGCAGCGCGCTGACAATTTATGCCCTTCTGGGCATCGCACAAACGGGCGCGCAGGAATCGCTTGTGACTTACAAATCCTTGGTGCCCGGAATTGCTTTAGAACTGGCGCAAGCCGCGCTCACGGATTGCCAGAAACGGGGCTATCAGGTGGCGATAGCGGTTGTCGACCGCTCCGGCGTAGTCCAGGTAGTTCTGCGCGACCGCTACGCCGGGCCTCACACGCCCGCAACTGCCTCAGGCAAGGCGTGGACTGCGGCGACCTTCCGCAACAGTACGAGCAATCTTTTCGCCATCAGTCAGCCCGGCATGATGCAGGCAGGTATTCGCAATCTACCCGGCGCGGTAATTATTGGTGGAGGACTGACTGTCGAGTCGGGAGGAACCCTGGTCGGCGCAATTGGAGTGTCGGGAGCACCGGGGGGCGATGCCGATGAGGCCTGGGCCAAGGCCGGAATAGAAGCCATTCAAGGCAAACTTGATTTTTAGAGTGTGTCACGACACGCCGAACGGCCAACGATGATGCAGACTATCGATTACATAAGGGCGGGCGTGTCGAGATGGCTCCCCGTGAAGATGGGGATGACCCAACGGTAGATCCGGATGTTGATGCGGAATGACATCGGAATCGATCGCCGGCCAGAACCTCCACGCGATTAATACTCCCGCGAGGGTCAGCAGAGCAAGTACCAGTGAGGTTGACGTCATTCCGGCAGACGATCCAAGCCAACCCGCCAGCGGGTATGTCAACAGCCAGCACGCATGCGAGAGCGCAAACTGTGCGGCAAAGACGGCGGGCCGGTCGGCCGGCCGCGCGGAGCGGCGAAGCAATCGGCCGGACGGCGTCATGACCGCCGAATAACCGACGCCGAGCAGCGTCCACGCGATCAGCAGGGCCGGCCAGAGAAAAGGAGAAGTAGGCTTCGGCGGCGACACAGACATGACGGCCGCAAAACCAAGCAAGGTAATTCCGAGCGCAGTTGCCGCGGGCAGCATGACGGCGCGGTCGGCGATCCGATCGAGCAGTCTCGGCAACATCAACGCGGCGGTCATCGAGCCGCCGCCAAAGCAGGCAAGCGCGATGGCGACATCGCTGTCGGTTCCACCCAATAGCCCTCGTACGATAACGACGGTGTTGACGATGACCATTGCGCCTGCGGCGGCGACGGACAAATTGAGCGCGAGCAGCCCTCTCAGGCGGGGCGTCGCAAGGTAAATCCGGATGCCACGCGTGGTGTTTTCGTAAATCCCTCCCTTGCGTTCCGCGGACGCCGGTTGAGGAATTCGTACCGAATGTACCAGCGCCGCCGAACAGAAGAAGCCGACAACGGTCCCAGCAAAGAGCCAGTTGAAGCTGATGACGGTCAGCAACGCCGCGGCCAGCATTGGGCTGAGGAGGCTCTCCATGTCGTACGCGAGGCGGGATAGCGACAAGGCGCGGGTGTATTCGTTCTCTTCCGGAAGTACGTCCGGAATCGTAGCCTGAAACGTAGGCGTGAACGCTGCCGATGCCGATTGCAGGATGAAGATCAGCAGATATACCTGCCAAACCTGATCGACAAAGGGCAATGCCAGCGCGACGGCCGCTCGCACGACGTCCATCGAGATCAGGAAAGCGCGTCGCGGCAGAAAACTCGCAAAGCCCCCAACCACAGGCGCTACGCCGACATAGGCAATCATCTTGATGGCAAGCGCAGTTCCGAGCACGGCACCTGCCTTGTCGCCCGCGATCTTGAAAGCCAGCAACCCAAGCGCAACCGTCATCATTCCGGTGCCTATCAGCGCGATGACCTGCGCGGCGAACAGGTGCCGATAAGTACGGTCTGTGAGAACGGACAGCATAGAGCAATCTTTCAGGATTTCTATTCCGCTGCGCGGCTCGGAATGAAGGCCTTGTCGTCGCGGCCGGTTCCCGCCTTTGAATGGGCGGCCGCAAAGTAAGAATAGAGAGCGGGTAGTACGAGAAGCGTTAGGAGCGTTGCGCTCAAGAGCCCACCAATGACGACGGTCGCCAAAGGTTTTTGCACTTCCGCTCCTGTCCCAGTCGCCAAAGCCATCGGGACGAAGCCCAATGAGGCCACCAGCGCCGTCAGGATCACCGGCCGAAATCGGGTGAGGGCACCTTGGCTGATTGCTGCCCGCGTACCGACGCCGTCGGCGATCAGCTTCCGGATTTGGCTCAGCATCACCAATCCGTTCAGAACGGCTACTCCCGAGAGGGCAATGAAGCCGACTGCGGCCGAGATCGAAAACGGCATGCCGCGCAGCCAGAGCGCCGCGATCCCGCCCGTAAGCGCGAGAGGGACGGCGCTGAAGACCAGAAGCGCGTCGCGGGCCGATCCGAGCGCACTGAACAACAGAAGGAAGATCAGGAGAAAGCAGCCCGGCACTACAAACATCAGGCGTTGGCGTGCGACCGAGAAGTTCTCGAACTGTCCGCCCCAGGTCAGCCAGGTCCCCGGCGTGAGCTTGACCTGCTCGTTCACCTTGGCCTGGGCATCGGCGACCAGCGAACCGATATCGCGACCGCGTACCTCGGCCGTCGCCACGACCCGGCGCTTGCCGTTCTCGCGACTGATCTGGTTTGCGCCCTCGGTCTGCTCGAATGATGCGATCGTCCGCAGCGGGATCGAGGCTGCCGGCGCGTTCGGGTTCGCGTGCGGAAGCGGCACAGGCAGGTTCTCCAGCGCCGAGATATCGTTGCGTAGCCCGTCGTTGAGGCGAACCACGATTTGGAATCTGCGATCCCCCTCGAAGACGAGGCCGGCGGGACGTCCGCCCACGGCCGTCTCGATCAGATCCTGGACTGATGCGAGGCTGAGGCCCCGCCGGCCGATCTCGGCCTTGTCGATCCGAATTTCAAGGAACGGCAGTCCCGCGGTCTCTTCGACCTTGACGCTCTCGGCGCCGTCGACTTTCCGCAGTACGTCGGCAATCCGGCCCGCGGTCCTCTGCATCTCCGCGAAATCATCGCCGAACACCTTCACGGCGAGGTCTTCGCGCACGCCGGCGATCAGTTCGTTGAAGCGCATTTCGATCGGTTGCGAAAAGCCGACCTTGTTACCCGGCAGCTTGGTGGCCTCCGCCTCGATCCGCTTGATGAGGTCGTCCTTCGTCATGCCGGGGTCCGGCCATTCGTTCTGCGGCTTGACGATGATGTAGGTATCGGAGGCGTTGGGGGGCATCGGGTCAGCGGCGAGATCGGGGGTACCGGTCCGTGAGAAGACGAACGCCACCTCGGGAAATTGGCTGATCTGCTGCTCGATCAGAAGCTGCATCCGCTGCGACTGCGCCAGCGACGTGCTCGGCACGCGCTTGACTTCCATGACGATGTTCTTCTCGTCCAGCGTCGGCGTGAATTCCTGACCGAGGCGGCCGAAGAGAAGAAGAGCGCAGACGAATAGTAGTGCGGCGCCCATCATCACCGGGAGCGGTCTGGCAATCGCCATGCCCAGCAGCGGCGCGTAAGCCGACTTCAGCCGGCGCACGGTCAGGTTCTCGTCCTCGCGCACGGGCTTTGAGACGGCGATGGCGATGGCGGCGGGAACGAACGTCAGCGAGACGACGAACGCGGTGGCCAGCGCGATCATCACGGTCAGCGCCATCGGTTCGAACGTCTTGCCTTCGACGCCCGTGAAGGCGAGCAGCGGCACGTACACCAGTATGATGATGACCTGTCCGTAGACTGTCGGCCGAATCATCTCGGATGTCGATGCGGTCACCGTCGACAGACGCTCCTCGAGCGACAGGCCGCGCCCAAGTTCGCGTTGCCGTTCGGCCAGATGGCGCAGACTGTTCTCCGCGATGATGACGGCGCCGTCCACGATCAGGCCGAAGTCCAACGCGCCCAGGCTCATGAGGTTGGCGCTGATCCGTCCCGACAGCATCCCGGTAGCGGTGACCAGCATCGTCACGGGGATAACGCAGGCCGTGATGATGGCAGCGCGCAGGTTGCCGAGCAGAAGGAAGAGCACGACGATGACGAGCAGCGCGCCCTCGGCCAGGTTGCTCGCCACCGTATGGATGGTCGCATCCACCAGTTGGGTACGGTTCAGCACGGTATGCGCGTAAATACCCGATGGCAGGGTCCGGCCGATCTCCCTGATGCGGGCGTCGGCGGCCGCCGCCACAGTGCGGCTGTTGCCACCGATCAACATCAGCGCGGTCCCGAGCACGACCTCGCACCCGTTCACGCTGGCGCTGCCGGTGCGTAGTTCACGCCCGATCGCGATATCGGCCACGTCCTTGACGCGGACGGGAACGCCGCCGCGAGTAGTCACGACGATGTTGGAGATGTCGTCCATGTTCTCGACGCGGCCCGCGGCGCGGACGACGTAGCCTTCGCCGTTCTGCTCGATGTAGTTGGCGCCGCGGCTGACATTGTTGGCTTCGATGGCGGCGATCACCTGTCCGAACGAAAGGCCGTAGCCGACCAGCTTCGTTGGGTCGGGTTGGACCTGAAACTGCTTCACGAAACCGCCGATCGCGTCGGCGCCGGCGACGCCAGGCACCGTCTTCATCTGGGGCCGGACGATCCAGTCCTGGACAGTGCGCAGATAGACGGTGCGCTGGAAATCGTCGGTCAGATGTTCGCCCTCCGGCGTCAGATACGTGCCGTCGGTCTGCCATCCCGGCTGCCCGTCGCGCACTGGCGCGGTGGTGCCGGGCCTTTCGTACTCGACGGCCCACCAGTAGATCTCGCCGAGTCCGGTCGACACCGGCCCCATCTTCACGTCCACGCCCGGCGGAAGGCTGGGCTTGGCGTCGTTGATCCGCTCCGAGACCAATTGCCGGGCGAAGTAGATGTTGGTGCGGTCGGCAAACACCGCCGTGATCTGCGCGAAGCCGTTCCGCGAAAACGATCGCGTCGACTCCAGTCCGGGTATTCCCGCAAGCGCGGTCTCCAGCGCGACGGTGACCTGCTTCTCGATCTCGACGGGCGTGAGCGCTGGCGCTGTCGCGTTCACTTGGACCTGGACGTTGGTCACGTCTGGGACGGCGTCGATCGGGAGCTTTGTTAGAGACCAAAAACCGGACGCAGCAGCGACGAGCGTGACGAGCAGGACGAGCCACCTGCGCCGTATCGAAAAGTCGACGATCCTCTCGATCATCGTCTCAATCCTCGTCGCCGGGCTTCGACAGTTCCGCCTTCAGCGAGAATGTGTTCGAAACGGCCACGGTTTCGCCGGCCGCGAGCCCCGAAACGATCTCGACGGATTGGCCATCGCGCTGGCCGAGGACAACGTCACGCTTCTCGAACCCGTCCTTGGTGCGGACGAACACGGCCTTGCGGCCTTGGACCGTCTGGACGGCACTGAAAGGCGCGACGACGGGGGCCGCGCGCTCATCGATCGCGATCGCCGCGGTGATGAACGATCCGGGCCGCCAGCGGCCGTCGGCATTCTCGACGGCCGCGACGACGCGCGCGGTCCGCGTATCCTTGTCGAGCAGGGGGCTGACGAACACGATCTTGCCGGTTGTCGCGTCCGGAAACCCCCGCAACGTCACGGCGACCGATTGTCCTTCCCGGATCATCGGCAAGTCGGGCGATGAAACAGAGAGTTCTACCCAGACGTGGGCGAGATCGACGATGACGAAAAGTTCAGTCTCGAGGTTGTCGCGCCCGACGGCGGTCCCGAGTTCGACCTTGCGTTCGGCGACCCGTCCCGAGATCGGGGCGCGGACGTTCTGGCTGCGCAGCGAGGCGTCCGGCGCCTGCGGAAGCGCGGTGATCTCGTCTTCACGCACGCCCAACGCCAGCAGTTTCTGGCGCGCAATTCCGAAGCGCATCGCGGTCTGCGCCGCGGCGTTGCGCGATTTGATGTACTGCTGTTCTGGAACGGCGCGGCCTTCCCAGAGCGACTTATCCCGAGCGGTCAGATCCTGCTGCAGTTCGTTCGAGAGGCGGGTAGCAAGATAGTCGCTCTTGGCGTCGGCTACTTCGCGGCTCTCCAGGACGGCTATGACTTCGTCCTTCACGACATCGTCGCCGATGTTCTTGCGCAGTTCGGCGACCGTGCCAGAGAGCTTGACCGAGGCATGGGCCACCCGTCCCGCATCAGGCACGATGGTTCCAGACACGCCGATGCGCTTTGCGATCGTGGCGGAGCCAACGGTTTGCTGTTCGATCTGGGCCAGCTTGATCCGCTCGTTGTCCATCGCCAGTACCGCGGACTTCGTTTCGGGGACCTTAGGCTGGGCTTCGCGCTGCGCGACGGCGGCACGCGGCGCGCCGAGATTCGCCAAGCCGCGTAGCGCAGGGGAGGCCGAGAAAGCGACCGCGACGCCAGCGAGGAAGGCTACGACGATGCTGTAGGAGCGTACGGCCATTATGTACTCGGACGGAAAAGCTCGAACGGCAGTTGCCGTCACAGGTATCGCGAGATCGCCTTGAACTCGGCGATGACGTTCTTGGTCGATTTGGCCGGGCCACCGTTCGCGGCGGCGTCGAGGCAGTTGTCGACGTGATCGTGGATGAGGGTTTTCTTCGCCTCTCCGATCGCCTTCTCAACTGCGTGGAGCTGCTGCGCGAGATCGAGGCAGGACCGGCCGTCGGCGAACATCTCGATCACCTTGTGAAGATGACCTTCGGCGCGTTTCAGGCGTTTGACGATTTCCGGATGGCTGGCGTGAGAATGTTCCTTCATGGGGATTACCTATCCCCCTGGAGGGGATATAGCAATCCCGCGCGCGGATGGTGGGCATGCGGCAAAACGCGCGTCAGGGTGGGTCTACAGGCCGCGAAGTTGGGATGTCTCTGATCCGTTGACCCTTTCTTCGATCGGAAGATGCGTTCTCCGGACGAGGGTCGATGAGAAACGGCTGCTGTGTCTGGCAATTTTGAACGGCGAGCCCGGACGGCAGGGATCTTGACAAATGAGAACAATAAACAACGATTTCGCTCCGAAGCGCAGCAAACGAATTGCTCATCATTATGCAGCGCGGCGCAACGCTCGTGTTACGACCGTGTATCGGAGCAGCGGTCCGTCCTGCGGGTCATCCCCCTGAAAATGGACGACTGCGCCAGGCGGAATTTTGTGTGGCTTGCCAAACTTCTTGACGGAACTCGCCTCGACAACCTGTAGTGTGGAGTCTGTGCGAAGGCCAAGTGCCGCGAGTTTGGCGCTGCTCGCACCGCCTGAGTGTCCGGAGGCCGATGGATGGAACCGCTGCAACGGCTGGCACCGGCGGCTGTGACGCCCGTTTTCGTCTTCACCATTTACCGCGCGACCATCATCCCGCCTGCTGCCCGCCTACCTTTCCGATGAATGCTGCAGCTACCGTGAGCGAACCGTCGGCGATCGCAAGTGGAAGTGCCGCCAGACGGCGGGGTGCCGGTCCGAACACGACTTGCGCACTTTCCCGGGGGTTGAATTCGGTATTGTGACAAGGACATTTAAGAATGTTCTTGTCACCTTCTGCTGCCTTCACCCACTCCGAGACGGGACAACCGGCGTGAGTGCAAATCAAAGAATAGGCGACGATGCCGTCGGCTGCACGCGATCGAGACTCGTCGTCGAGTTCGCCCGGATCAAGCTTTACGAGGACAATCTCGTTGAGCCGCGAGCCCTTGCGGATCACCGAGGATTTCGGGTCTTTGGGCCAAGCATGCATGGGCGGCCCGCCGAGCTTGAGATCACCGGGTCTGATGACTTCGCCTGCGTGTTCCCCTTCGGAGTGGACGAGTAAATCTCCCTTTTGCGGTCGATCATCGCTCCCGGGCTGATCTTCCTCCGCAGTGACAGGTTTT
>Ga0137403_10009622_pt1 | contig 10735 bp, 7 predicted proteins | sample CZOMad2_1_16fung_FD_122057 | JGI IMG/M metagenome (GOLD analysis project Ga0137403, IMG submission 122057) | Vadose zone soil fungal communities from Angelo Coast Range Reserve, California, USA - CZOMad2_1_16fungal (Hybrid Assembly) | ecosystem: Environmental > Terrestrial > Soil > Vadose zone... | reverse complement strand
AGAGACCGACGGATTCTCCTGCTAGAGGAGCCCCTCGATTATGAGGGTGTGCTAACTCTCAACGCGAGTCTTGACGTGTACGTCTCGTTACACCGATCCGAAGGCATAGGTCTCGGCTTGATGGAGGCGATGTCGCTCGGTAAACCCGTGATTGCGACAGGCTGGTCTGGAAACATGAGCTTCATGGATCGATCGAATTCCTGCGTAGTGGCGCACGACCTGGTACCGGTCCGCAGCCGCACGTATGTGTACAGCGCGGAAGTGCTGGGACCAGAGGCCGTTTGGGCGGACCCGGATGTTACGAACGCTTCGGAATGGATGCGTGCCCTGGTGGAGCGTCCCGACCTCCGTGCTGCCATCGGCCGCAGCGCCAGGGAGTCGATGGAGCGCTACCAGGAGGAAGCCCGACGCGGCCTGTTCGTGGACGAGCTCCGGTCAATCCTTGAGAGCGAGGTATCCTGGGGTATCGGGGGCGGAAGACGACGGGCCAGACGATATCACCTGGAGCGCTCGATGGCCGAGGGCGAGTCAGAGGGCAAGCCGTCCGGCGCGGCATGGGTACGGAGTGCGCGGTCGCTGGCGAAGAAGGCAGGCTTCCGGCGAGGGAAATTCCCGTACTGGGTGCCGCCACGACGCGGGACGCGCTGACCGAGCTTAGCGCGGCCGCCGAACGCGAAGGTCCGCACCCCGGACAACCGCCGCGTCGAGCTCCGTCGCAAACCGACCGACCAGTACACGCCGATCAAACCCGCTCACCAGGCGCGCATCGGCCTTCGGCCCGGACTGGCCGGTCTGCCACCGTCGATACGCATCCCGGACCGCCTCGACGACACCCGCCGCGTCGTCGGGCTCGACGATCCACGCGCCGCCGGTGGCGCGGAGGAGGTCGGTCTGGGCCCCCGCGGGCGCCAGGGCCAGGATCGGCCTGCCGGTTCGCAGGTACTCGTACAACTTGCCCGGGACCTGCATGGTGAAGTTGTGGCCGAGCAGCAGGAGCAGATTCGAGTCCAGGAGCCGCCTCAGCGTTTCGCGCCGAGGAAGCGGGCCCAGCACCTGCACCGCGCCGCCGAGGCCCATCTCGCGGGCGACGGCCATGATGTCCCGCCCATCGGGAAGCTGGCGCATGCCGTCGTTGACGACGATATCGAGCCGCACCCGGTCGAGGGTGAGATCGCCGGTCTGGTGGAGCCGTCGCAATGCCTCGAGGACCAGCAGCGGGCTCCGGCCGACGTAGAGCGCGCCGGCGTAGGTGATGACGAACTGTCCACCCGGCGCATCGGCACCGCCCGCGCCAGCGTCTGCCTCCGCCTGCTCCCACTCGGCGCCATCGTAGCCATTCGGGACCGTCACGAACTTCCCCGGGTCGCAGCTCGCGTAGTGGCGGCGCAGCAGGTCCGTGTGCCGATCGGTCACGCAGATCACGGTGGCAGCGCGCTCGACGACGGCGCGCTCCAGGCGCGCGTTGGCCCGCTCAACCCATTGGCTGTCGCGGTAGTAGCCCGAGCCCTGGCTCCACGGATCGCGAAAGTGGGCTACCCACGGGAGCCCGGTCAACCGGGCCAGGCCGAGGGCCGCAAGGTGACTCGACCATGCCGGTCCAGAGGAGAAGAGGCAGGCGACGTCAGACCCTCGCACCAGGCGTCGGCCAGCCACGACCGCCGGAAGGATCCAGCCGGTCACGATGTCGGGTAGGTTCAGAGCCTCGAGCACTGTCCTCCGAAGCCAGCCGGGCAGTCGGCGCGAGGCGACCGCCACCCCCGGCGCCCCCGCCGCTTCCACGCGGGCCTTCGGGCCGGCCCGGAGTCGTCGCAGGAGCTGCACGGGGTGGGGCAGCACGCGCGTGCGGACCACGGTGAGGCCCGGCTCGAACCCGGGCTGCGTCGCATCTCGATCGTCGACGTTACGCTCGCCCGGCGTCAGCACGATCGGCGTCCAGCCATGACGCGGCAGGTTTCGAGCGATTTGCCAGCAGGTCTGGGCCCCCATCTCGATGGATGGGGGAAAGGTGCTCACGATCATGAGCACCCGCCGGACCGCCTCCTCACCGACCTCGGTTCCCTTCATGGCATCAGTATAGGGTGCGGAGCCCTGATTGCTCGCGTGTCATGCCGCATCACCTGCCCACGCGCGAACCACGGGCGAGCTAGGTTATATTGGCCGGCGAGTAGAAAACTCTAAAGGAGGTGGGGGTGAGTGCTTGACGAATCCGCCGTCAACAAGCAGATCGCCTCCGCTGACCAGATGTTGAGCGGCGCTCTCGACCGAGAGCACTACTTCGACTGTGGCCGGTCGGCGCTCGCATGCATCCAGAAAGCCCTCGCTACCGCCTCCATCCCGCCAACGCGAATCAAGCGCATTCTTGATCTTCCGTGTGGTCACGGCCGAGTCCTGAGGTACCTGAAGGCGGCATTTCCCGAGGCCGAGATCGCGGCCTGCGATCTCCTGCGTGACGGGGTGGACTTCTGTGCCTCGACCTTCGGAGCGACGGCCTTGTATTCGTCTGACGAGCCCGAGGCCATCCCTCTCGAACCGGGAAGCTTTGATCTCATCTGGGTCGGCTCTCTGTTCACCCATCTGGATGCGCCACTCTGGTCGCGATTTCTCGCCGTCCTGCGGAATGCGCTGACTCCAGGTGGCCTGCTCGTCTTCTCCACGCACGGTCGTGATACCTACCAGCGGGTGCTCGGGGGCGTGTGGGACAACCACCTTTCATACCGGCGACGAACGATGATGTTGTATCGCTACGAACGCGCGGGCTTTGGCTATGCCAAGTATCTGGGGTCAGAGGGCTACTATGGCCTCTCGCTGTCTCATCCAGCATGGGTGACGCGGCGACTCACGGCGCTCGGAGGGCTCCGTCTTGTCAGCCTCTCCGAGACATCCTGGGATGATTCTCATGATGTCTTCGCCTCCGTCCGGGTGCCTGACTCTGCCGGCGATATGCGACGGACGTCGGCCCCAAAATACTTGCGGCATATTGCGCTCGAACGAATGAATCCGAGTTTCCGATCAGGCCTGGAGAAGATCTGGAGGATGTGGCAAGGGTCTGCTAGTCGGCTTTCCCGTGCAAGACACTCCCGCCAAACGTCGTGATGAAAATTCGGGTCGAATCACGCGGGTCGACGATCACGCGGTGGGCCCATTTGAAGTCGAACCCGGAGATACGGCGCCACGTCAGGCCCCGATCGGCGGACCGCCAGGCGGAGGCCTCGAAGCCCGCCGCGTAGAGAACGCGAGGATCGCGCGGGTCAATCGTCACGTCGTACACGTGCTGGTCCTGCGCGAGGACACGGCGCCATGTTGCGCCGGCATCGGTCGAGAGATAGATGCCGCCGTCCTCGGCGCCTTGCGGAGTGCTTCGCGCCCAGGCGGCCAGGTACAGCCGGCCGGGATCCTGTGGGTCGATGGCCAGGCCGCTAGGCCCGTTGACGCCCCGGGGCAGGGGGATCCGAGTCCAGCGCTCCGCCCCGTCGGTCGAGCGGTAGAGAGCGCCGTCCCCAGCGTTGGCGAAGCTGCCGTCGTCGCTACGACGGGCTACCACCAGATAGAGCACGCCCTTCGTGTCACGGGCGAGGCGCCAGGCAAACGGCTGGGCGCCGTCGATGCCGACGTTCTTCAGCGCCCAGTGCTCTCCCCCATCGGTGGACTTGAACACACCCCGCCCGAACCCGGCGACGTACAGGGTGCCCCCAGGGTCGCGGAGGATATGGGTCGCGGCGGTCTGCGGCATGCCGGTGCCCTGCACCCGCCAGGTGCGTCCACCGTCGTCACTACGCACCACACCACCGTCATACGTCTCCGGCGAGCGACCCCGCCACATCTTGGGCCGCGGCAGGTCGTGTACCCCGCTCATCACCGCCCACATCCGCCCGCGCACGTTCGGATCGAACTCCATCCAGTACGTGGTATTGACCCACGATCCGGGCACGCCGCTGCGGGCCGCGCTGTACCAGCTGGCCCCGCCGTTGTCGCTGCCAAACAGACCGATATCCGTGTAGCTGATGAACATGTGCTGGGGGTCGAAAGGGTCGAAGTGGACGCCATAGCTGGTGGTGACGTCGAGGCCGTTGGTCGTCCAGCCGCCATCGGGCATACGAGTGGAGTACACCGCCTGCCAGGACGCCCCACCGTCGAACGTCCGGAGCGTACGCCCGTAGTCGGTGGCGTACACGACATCGGGTGTGCCGGGCGCGACGCCGAGCCCAAGGGGGTTGCTCACCCACTCGGCATTGAAGACCTCGGTGAGCCAGGCATCGCGCACGGTGTGCCAGACGGACGTCCAGTGACGACCGCCGTCGACGGTCTTGGCGACACCCCTCGTCGCCCGGATCGGCGCGCGGAGGTCCGAATAGGACACGTAGGCGATATCGGGCTCCTGGTGGCCGGCCGCGATGGCAGTGGCGCGTCCTCCGAAGCCTGGCAGGAAGGACGCGTTCCACGTCATGCCGCCATCTCTGGAAACAAAGATGCTGCCAGCCGCGGTCGCGTAGAAGCGGGGTGGGTTCCCAGAGACGTCGGTGAAGGTTCCGGGGGAGGCCCCGGTGCGCCAGGCACCCGCCTCTCGACGATAGATCGCATCGGGACCGGCCACGTACAGGGTGCGGTCGGCCTGGCTCGAGCGCGGGTCGATCCACATCCGTCGAGCCCGACCGGGCAGGTCGGCGGCCTTCTGCCACGTGGCGCCGCCGTCCGGCGAAGTCCACAGGGCGGAGTCGATGGCGACGTACAGCGCCCGGGAATCCGCAGGGTCGATGGCCATCGCCCCGACGTCACCCTGCGGACCGCTGGCGCCGTGAAGGGTGTGGGAGGCGTGGTCATCGCCCATGGTGATCTTCGCGACGGTCTTCGGCAAGAACCGGGCCCAGGTCGTGCCGCCATCGGAGCTGCGGAATAGCGCCCCGGCTTTCGCGTAGATCACGCGGGGATCGACCGGGTCGAAGAGAAAGAACTGGACCGGTCCGCCGAGGTTGAAGCTGCGCCAGCGACCCCCGGCATCGGTCGTCATGTAGTTGCCGGTCATGTCGCAGGCGACGAGAGCGGTACGCGGGTCATGCGGGCTCACCGTCGGATGGAACAGCGCGCCCCCGCCGCCGGGCCCGATGCCGCGCCAGCGATCCTCCGGCCCGGCGGAAGCCATGAGCGCGAGGGCGGTGACCAGCACGAGCGTCAGCCGCTTCAGCGAAGCCCGGTTCATCGCGGTTCCATGGTGGCACGACGCCGCGGCCCTCGCCCCGTTTTCCGGCCCTCGCTTCCGGCAAGTTCCGCCATAATCGTACGGCAGGGGAGACGCATGCACCCGACCGTCAGCGTAGTCATAACGACGTATAACCAGGAACGCTATATCAGCGCGACGCTGGACAGCGCGCTCGCGCAGGACTTTGAAGATCGAGAGATCATCGTGGTGGACGATGGCTCCACAGACGACACTCCGGCGCGCGTGGGCGCATTTGGGCAACGGGTCGTCTATCTTCGGCAACGGAACCAGGGCGTCGCGGGGTCTCGCAACGCGGGGATTCGCCAGGCCCGGGGTGAGTTTCTCGCCTTTCTCGATGGCGACGACCTGTGGGAACCCCGTAAACTGTCCCGGCAGGTGAGCGCGGCGCGAGATCATCCGTTGTCAGGGCTGATCGTTGCCGACGGCGTGCAGTTTGACGACGCGGGGGTCATCCTCGAGCCGTCGATCATGGCTCCGTCGATAAGAGCCCTCCTGGGCTCGTCGGAATCCATCACGCTCCGCTGCTATGACCGATTGCTCGTGCACAACGTGATTCTGAGCTCGTCCCAGGTCCTGATACCGAGAGCGGTACTCGATCAGGTGGGCCTCTCGGACCTGCGGGTCGGTCATGCGAGCGACTGGGACCTCTATCTCCGCATCGCGGCACGCTATGACGTGACATTCCTGCGGGACACGCTCACTCGGTGGCGCTATCTCCCGACCAGCGTCTCGGGGCCGCAGCACCTCCGGCAAATGCGCTGGGCGGCCGACGAAGTCGGTCTGCTTCGCAAGCAGTTGACCCAGGTGCCGGCAGAGGATCGACCGGCCATCCGCGAGCTACTCAAGGCCAGGACGTTCGAGCGAGCGTACACGATATACTCCTATGGCATGGAGACCGATCGAGCATTCGCACGGGGACAGCTACTCCGGATGCTCCGACGGTACCCGGCCTCCACAAGAGTCCTGGCCTTTCTGGTCGCCTTGCATTTGCCCCGGCGTCTCAATCGGCGAGTCGGCAGTGTTGCACGCCGGTTGATCAACCGATCGCGTGGGTAAGGGGTCCCTTGACCTCCGCGATGCGGACCGTCCCGCGAGTGGGCGTGTTCGACCACCTGTCGGCAGACCTGGGTGGAAGTCAGCTCGTCGTCGCGCGGATGGTCAGTGTCCTGTCGGAGGAGTGCTCCGTTGATCTGATCCACGGCGGAAAGGGTTACACCCTGGCTGGGCTCGGGGAAGCGTTTGGACTTGATCTCCGACGCGCCACTGAGCGAATTATCCCTGACGCGGGCAGAAGTTTTGCTGTTCCAGGGGAACACTCGCTTGCCGGGTACGTGAAACACGGACTGCGGTTCGACCGCTCGCTCACCGAGCCCTACGATCTTTTCGTGTATTCGGGACATGGGCTGCCGCCGGTGTCCTCTGCCAGCACTGCCCTGGTGTACTGTCATTTCCCTATCGAGGCACGGCCAGAGGCGGAACTGGCCCCGACGATGGCCTGGCAGCGGCGGAGTGCGATCGACCGTCGAATCCGGATGGCGTCCTACAACTACCTCTGGCGGCGCCGGATGCGCGGGTATCGAAGAGTTCTGGCGAATTCTCAGTTCACCGCCGCCTGGATCGAGCGGCTGTGGGGGATCCGTGCCGGGGTCATGTACCCACCGGTCTCGATGGAGGGGCCTCTCGGACCGAAACGAGACGTCATCGTGTCGATCGGGCGCTTTGACCCACGCGACCGTAAGAATGTCGGTGTGCAGTTCGAGGCCTTTCCGCGCTTTCTGTCGCAGGTCGGAGATACGTGGAGCCTCTGCATCATGGGCTTCTGTGGGGAAGCGCCCGAAGAACGGAAGTATGTCGACATGCTTCGCGACCGTGCGCGCGGCCTGCCAGTGACGTTCCTGGTGAACGCCGACCGCAGCCGCGTCCGCCAAAGCCTTCGAGAGGCCAAGCTCTTCTGGCACAGTCGCGGTCTTGCCGGACACGAAGAAGAGAGCCTGCCCGCCTGGCGCATGGAGCACTTCGGCATCGCAACGGTCGAGGCCATGATGGCGGGGTGTGTGCCGCTCGTGCCTGCCAGCGGTGGTCAACTGGAGATCGTAGAACACGCCATGAACGGCTTTCTTTGTCGTGACGTGGATGCGTTGATCGCCCATAGCGTGGAGTTGGCGAACGACGACACGCTCCGTGCCAGGATGAGCGACAAGGCCACCGAGCGCAGCATGGCTTTCCGCGCGGAGGTGTTCGACCGCGGGTTTCGCGAGGCAGCGCGGGAGGTATTGTCGACGACGGCCCGCGTGATAGCGTGATGAAGATATTGGTCGTGAGCAATCTTTACCCTCCGCACTACCACGGCGGGTACGAAGTACGCTGCGCACAAGTGGCAGAGGCGATGCAGTCCGCGGGCCACACGGTGCGGGTGCTGACAAGCACCTACGGGATCTCACCGACGCCGTACCGCAAGGCTGCGACCCTCGAAGTCCAGAATGACGTTCATGTCCTGCGGTCCCTCAATCAATACCTCTATCCACCCCAGCCGACGGGGCGGCCATGGCGGATTCGCCAGGCGTGGCGAGAGCTGGCGGACGCCAGAGCATTCGTGAAGATACTGAGAGAGTTTCGCCCGGATGTCGTGAACTGGTGGAGCATGTATGGGCTGTCGAAGCTGCTCCTGCCGCTGCCGCAGCGCTGGGGTATCCCGGACGTGCATTGGATCGAGCACTGGTGGATGATCGAGGATTTCAGCCGAGAAGGAGAGACCCCGGCTGATTTCTGGAGTGCGTTGTGGGATGGAAGGTGGGGACCCCGGGCGGCGCGTCCGGTGTTCCGCCTGATCGGCCGAGGCTGGGAGTGGCGCGTCGAGAGGGAGGGGATTCCGACGCGCGACTTTCCAAATCGCCCCACGCACGTGTGCTTCGTGAGCGAGCACATGCGAACGCTGCACCGCGAGGCGGGGCTGACATTCCCCTCGTCGGAGGTCATCCACGGGGGGGTGCCCGTGAAGCAGTTTCACCAGCCCCTGGGAGCGACCGCCTCGATCGGGGACCGGTTGCGCATCCTGTACGTTGGGCAGATGACCCCGGACCGTGGATTGCACACGGTGATAGAAGCTCTGCGGGATCTTGATTCTGGATCACGGTCCAGAATAGCGCTGAGGGTCGCGGGGACCGGCCAAGTAGAGTACGAGAAGCGCGTCAGAGCGCAGGTGGAAGCGCTGCGGCTCGGTGAGTGGGTGACATTCCTTGGCAAAGTTCCGCATGGCGATATGCCGCGACTGTACAAGGAGCATGATCTGCTGGTCTTCCCGAGTATGAGGGACGAAGGGCTGCCCCTGACAATGGTGGAAGCCATGCTCGCGGGATGTGCGGTGGTGACTACGGGGAGCGGAGGCGCCATGGAGGTCGCAACGGCGGCCGACTTGCCACTCTTTCCGAAGGGCGATGCAGCCGCATTGAGCCGCATACTTGCCTCCATGGTGACGCATCCGGAGCAGGTGCGAGAGATTGCGTTGCGTGGACAGAACGTCGCAGTGAGGGACTTCAGCTTCGACCGCATGATGGGGCGCTGGCTGGCAACCCTCGGCCGCATCCGAACTACCTTCAGCGGGGCGGCAGGCCGATGAACCGGACCAAGTACATCTTCCTGCTGCCCTGGGTACTCGAGCCCGGCAGTGGGGTAAACGCCGTCGTCCTCGGTCTGGCCACCGCCATGCGCGAACGCTATGATCCGGTCTTCGTGATCACGGGGTGGGATGCGGCACCGCCCCCGGGCCAGGTCCGGTTGAAGCTACCGGTGCCCTCTTCCGGACTTCGCAGCGTGCTGGGATTTCTGGCTCGGCTGGGCCCGAACCTCTTCCGGCTGTGGGGGATGAGCCGGGGAGCCGTCGGCGTGAACCCGCACTTCATCGGCCTCGAGCTCCTGCCGCTCCTGCTACTGCGGCGGCTGCGGCTGTGTCCCAAGGTGATTCTCTCGGTTCACGGCGCGGACCTCGTCGAGGCGCTGAACTCGTCGGGGTGGGCCCGCGGCCTGTTCGCCTGGATGCTCTCCTCGGCCGATCTCGTGGTGGCTTGCTCGCATGCCCTTGCCGCCCAGGTGAGACTCCTCAGCCCGAGGGCCAAGGTTGTGGCGGTATGGAATGCAGTCCCGGCTCGTCCGGAGCCTCCTCCCGGCCGCCCGATCGATGCCCGATATGTCATCTGTGTGGCGCACTTCGTCACGAAGAAGGCGCACGACGTCCTGTTGCACGCCTTCCAGGTCATCGCAAAAGAGCGGTCCGCGCTGCGGCTCGTCCTGATCGGAGGGGAGGGCCCCGAGCGCCAGGCGGTCATGTCGCTGATCGACTCGCTGGGCCTGGGCGGGAAGGTCGATGTGATGGTGAATGTTCCGCCTGGCGATGTGTGGCGCTGGATCTCGCATGCAGACTGCTTGATCCTCCCGTCTCGGGACGAGCCCTTCGGCATCGTATTGCTCGAGGCGGCGATGGCGCGCACGCCCGTCGTGGCGACGCGCGTGGGGGGAGTGCCGGAGTTTGTTGGCGACAAGATACATGGCCTGCTGTGCGAGCCGGATCGCTCCGACGAGATCGCGACGGCCGTGCTGACAACACTCAGTGACATCGCTAGCACCGAGGGCCGCACGCAGTCATTTCATGAGCACGCCCAGGCCTTCACCTGGCCGCGAGCGTTTGCCCGGTACCGTTCGAAGGCCAACCTACCATGAGGAGTGGATGTGAAGCTGCTGCCTGAATTCGCGCGGCGGGCTGCGCGGCGGCTGGGGCTGACGCGCGCGCGCTTTCTGGGTGCACCAGCCGACCTTCCCAAGGCCTGGCTCAATCCCGAGGAAGACGCGCTGATCCCGCCCCGGGGCCTCTGGATCGGGCCGCGTGATCCGATCCAGCACTATTACAGGTGGATCTGGGAGTACCTGGCCTACCTCACGCTGCTGTGCGACTTGCGCCGCGACGCGGCGGTCCTGGAGCTGGGCTGCGGCCACGGCCGCACGGCCCGCGGGCTGCTCGACTACTTGCGCAGCCCCGGGCGCTACTGCGGTCTGGACGTGGACCGGGAGCGCCTGGAGGACGCGCGTGAGCGCATCGGGCGACGCTATCCCAACTTCGACTTCGTCTTCGCCGATCTTCACAGCGGCAACTATCACCCGCACGGGGCCTCGTCGGCGTCGACGTACGTGTTCCCTTTCGCCGACGGCTCCTTCGACGTGATCTACGCCGCCTCGCTGTTCACGCATCTCCTCCCGGACGAGACGCGTAACTACTTCCGCGAGAGTCGGCGCGTGCTGAAAGCCAACGGCCGCTGTCTGTTCAGCGTCTTCCTGCTCGATCACTACCGCGGCCATGGGACGACCATCGCGCCGCAATACGAGTTCCCCCATGGTCTCGAAGCGGGCGTGGCGGTGCGCGACCCCGCCCATCCCGACCGCCTCGTTGGCTACAGCCTCGAGTGGCTGTCGTCCTGCGCGTCGCAGGCCGGCCTCCGGGTCGTGCGCGTGCTGCCTGGGCTATGGTCGAAC
>Ga0137403_10009621_pt1 | contig 10736 bp, 6 predicted proteins | sample CZOMad2_1_16fung_FD_122057 | JGI IMG/M metagenome (GOLD analysis project Ga0137403, IMG submission 122057) | Vadose zone soil fungal communities from Angelo Coast Range Reserve, California, USA - CZOMad2_1_16fungal (Hybrid Assembly) | ecosystem: Environmental > Terrestrial > Soil > Vadose zone... | reverse complement strand
GTTCTCCGCCTCGCCCGACACCATCGTCTGCGCGCTGACCTCCTGCAGGTTCTGACACACCAGGAACGCGACGAGGTAGCCGCCGCCGCTCTTGACGCGCATGTCGACCTTCAGCCGAGCGAACAGCTGCTTCCCCGCGTACTCGGGCCCGATCACGATGCTCCCGGACGAGCCGGCCGGGACGCTGTCGTCGTTCTTGTGGGCGTGATCGCAATGGAAACCTCAAGGACCGCTGCAGCACCGGCTAGTCCCAAAACCGCACAGCAGATCGAGAACGATAGCTACTCATCGGCTATCGGTGCCTGTATGCTCTGGGCGGACAAAAACGGACCCTTCCCGATGGGAGCCCTCGTGGACGACTACACGCTGCCGCGACGGAAGAAGGACCCAAAGGACGTATATCGCGCTGGGCTTCATTATCGTGCGAAAGCGAGCGGACTCATGATGCGGGCCGATTGTTCGACGCTCCTCACGAAAGACGGAAACGTGATGATTCTCGAAGCTCAGGCCCGCCCCGGCCAGTGAACAAACAGCGGCCTAACCACTAAGCAAATCTCCAATTTACAGCTCCACGCGACTCCCGCACCCTAGCCACATGCCGGATAAGCCGGAGGTAGGCTTTGGATTTGGGGTCGAGGGAGACCAGTCCCTCCTGGCCACCATCCGCGCCCTCAGAGAAGAACTGAAGAACGTCCAGCAGCAGCAGCATGCAACCGCTTCGAGCGCGGAGGTCTTGCAGCGCGCCTGGCGCGGGCTGGTCGAACTTGCTGCTGCCCTCAAGCTGGCGCAGTTTGCACACGAAGTCTTCGATACGGCCGTCGCGCTCGGCAAACTCTCGCAGATCACCGGCATCGCCACCCAACATCTTTCCGTTTACTACAAAGCCGCCAAAGATGTCGGAGTCGCACACGAGGCCGTCGATAAGGGGCTGGCAAAGCTCTCGCGCTCGTTTGTCCAGCTCCAGGCTGGCAATGGCGGCGCCGCAGCCGGCTTCCGCCTGCTCCATCTCACGGTCAAAGATTTCATCGGACTCAGTCCTGATGAGAAGGTGCGCAAAGTAACGGATGCCTTCGCTGTCATGAAAGACAGCCCAGAAAAGGCCGCGGCGGCGATCGCGCTGTTCGGTAAAGCCGGTGCACAGTTGATTCCGGTGCTCAACCAGCTGGGCGGCGAGGAGTTTGCCAAGGTTCGAGATCAAGCCGAGCGTCTCGGCCTGATCTTCAGTCAGGACATGGCTGAAGGAGCGCTGCGCGCGAAAGCAGCGCTGGCCGATTTGGAGGGCGTGGCGGAGGGAGCGACGGCACAATTCGAGACTGGCCTGCTGCCCGCTCTTGCAGATGTCGCCGATGCTCTAGTTAACAACATAAGTGGCGATGGCACTCGTAATGGATTCAAAACGCTGGGGGAGTATGCAGGAAATACCCTCAAGTTCATTTTCAACGTGATCTCGTCGCTAGGCATCGATATCGGGAATCTTGCAGAGACTGTCGTCCAGTGGGTCAGCTTCGAATTCGAAAATTTGAAACAGAGAGGCGCGGCGACTTTCCATTATCTCAGCCGCGCAGCTCACCTCGACTTCTCTGGCGCCAAGGATCAACTGGCGCGGGACTTCCGCGATATTGAGCGCTTGCACCAAGATGCCAATGACCGAATCAGCGCGATCTGGAAAAACGCCAACGAGCAACAGCAGAAGACCTTTGACACTATTTGGCATGGTGGGAGCCGGAAACTACCGCCGAAGGACCGTACCGGCGAACCCGGCGACGTAAAGGGTGCCGAGCTCGATAAGACCGGCCGGGCCGAACTTTCTGGGCTGAAGCAGCAGGCTCAGGACGAGTTGGCGCTCCACAAAGCCCTCACGCAGAGAGAACTCGAAGAAGATAAGCGCGCTTACGATCAGGGGCTTCTCTCTCTCGAGGACTACTTCGATCGGCGCCGCGCTGTTATCCAGCAGGGATTCATCGACGAGATCAAGACTTTGGGCGCGGAGAAACTCGGACTCCAAAATCTGCTCGCCAAGGCGGAAGCGCAAGGCGCGGTCACCCCACAGCAGGAGCTGGGCAAGCAAAAAGAAATCCTCGGAATCAAGCAGCAGATCGCGCATGTCGATTCTCAGCTCGCCATCGAACTCACCAAACGCGATACCGAACTCGACAAAAACGAAAACGAGCGCGCGAAAGCGAAGCAGGATCATCTCCTGAAGGAACTTGAATCTCAGAAGAAGCTGGCCGATCTGGAAGGCGATCGCGCAAAGTCTGCCCAGCTCGCCAGCCAAATTGAAGATCTCGAGCTCCGCAAGACATTGCAGCAACTCGGTCGCAACAAGGCAGAGATCGACGACTTCCTGGCGCGATATGGGACCGCGCGCACGGTGCGCAGCGGCGGAGAGGCGGCGAAGCAGGATTTTGGGGGAGAGCTCTCAAGTTTTGAGAATCGGAAAGCCTCAATCGAGGCGCGTGCCGCGCTGGGGTCGCTCGCCGGCGGGATCGGACAGGCCCAGGCTGAACGCGAGCTAAAAGCGCTCTACCAGGAAGAGATTCCCTTACTCGAGAAGAAGGTTGAAAAGCTGCGTCAACAGGCAGCGCTGGCCCAGCGAGGCAGCGACGTTCAGAAACAGTTCACGAAAGAGGCCGAGGACGAGAGCAGGAAGATCGAGAAGCTGCGCCTGGAAATGGCGAAGCTCACTCAGCAATGGAAAACGGAAGTGCAATCGTCCGTCTCGCAGGTTGGCCACACTATTACGACAGGCTTCAATGGTTGGATCCAGGGCCAGGAGAGATTCGGTAAGGCGGCGCAAAGGGTTTGGAACAGCATTCTGATGACGGCCATCGAGTCGATCGAGCGGATCGCCGCGGAGTGGATCACAAAGCACATCCTGATGGCTGCGGTTGCGAAAGCGATGAAACTAGTCGGCCTCGGGGGCGGCGACGACGGCGACAGCGAAAAGCGCTCTGCCAAAGCCACTGGAGCTATACAGACGGATGCGGCACAGGCTGCGGCCGATGTTTTCGCCCAAGCAATCTCGCAGATTCCCTTCCCCGCCAACCTTGCAGCAGCGCCCGCGCTGGCTGCGGCGACCGAAGCGCAGGTCATGGCATTCCAGGCCCAAGCAATCGCAGGAGGCGCTAGTGGCGCCGCCAGCGGATTCGCAGCGGGAGGCTATGTCGCGCGCAGCATGCTGGCTGGCGGCTTCATCCGCGGGCCAGGGAGCTCCACAAGCGATTCCATCCCCGCGATGCTCAGCGATCGAGAGTACGTGGTCAGCGCAAGAGGCGTGCGCAGCGTCGGCGTTGAAACGCTCGACATGATCAACCGCGGAGCACTCAACGGAGCGTTTCTGCCTCCGATTCGCCACCCCGCGCCTTATACAGCGCACGGCTTGAGCCGCTATGCATCCGGAGGCATCGTGAAAACTCTGGCGTCCAGCGGGGGCGGCAAGGGCGCTGGCGCGGCGATGCCGGCAGTCCACATGACGAACCAGTTCAACGCGATCGACAGCCAGAATTTCCGCGAGCACATCGAGGAGCACCTGGACTACATCGCCGATGGCATCAAGGCGCGCATGCGCAACTTCCGTTTTTGAAACGACCCAATGGCAGAGCTCGTCTATCCCGAATTGCCCGGCCTGGCTTACAACCTGGTCAAGCGGCCGATCATGTCCACGCTCGGACCGGATGACCCTTCGCCCAGCGGCGACGAGGTGCGCCTGCGCCAGTTCCAGAATCCGCTTTGGGAATTCGACCTGATCTACGAATGGCTTTACGACGATGCCAGCGAGACCTGGGGCACGCTGACGGAACTTCCCTACCACCAGCAACAGGTATTGCTCGGCTTCTTTTTGCAGAATGCCGGCTCTTGGCAGTCGTTTCTCGTCAAGGATCCCTCCGACAACCAGGTCACCGCTGGCGAGCTGATTGTGACCACGGTGGGCGGAACGAAATACAGCCAGATTGTGCGCAACCTGGGCGGCTTCGATGAATCGATGATCGCGGTGAACGGCAGCCCGCAGATTTATCTCGATGGCCTGCTCATGAATGAGGACACTGATTACACGTGGGATCCGGACCTTGTGGGCTTCACCGCTCCTGGCGTGAGCTGGGACGGCCAATACATCACCTGGATCACCGAGCCTGGCCTCTTCCCGGTGACCGCGACTTTCGGATTCTATTTCCGCTGCCGCTTCAAAAAAGACGACACCGACTTCGAGAAGTTCGCGCAATCGCTGTGGCTCAACCAGAAAGTGGAGCTGCGCAGCGTTCGTCGGCGAACGGTTGCATAAACCATGAGACAAGCAATCAAAGGCGATGGCTCGGACGGCACCGCTGCGTTGAAGGCTTATCTCCTCGCTCACGACGAGGTGATGGCACAGGAGCTCTACGAATTCACCCAGCCTGGAATCGGCGGCGGACTGGGCATTTCAACAGCATTCTCTCTCTCTACGAAAGGTGTCTTCGTAGAGGATCCTGGCTTCGCCGGCTTCGGCGCCGCAACGGTGAGCGATTCAGCGGGAGAGATCGATCGGTGGGAGAGCCGCCCCCTCGGCGGAGGCGATGATCCGGGACAGTTATTCTTCAGCTACGATCCACCCGGCCTCTACGCTGCGCCCGGATTCGATTCCGGCGGGGCTCGTCCACGCAGTGAGATTCAAAAGGTCGTCGCCGTGATGGAGGCTTATTACACCCCAGGTGTCGACAGCAGCTACACGCCGCCGCTTCAGTTCGCGCCGATCTACTACCTCAACGTATCCCTCGATGGCGGTGCGACGTTTCCCTTGTGGCTGAATCCAGCGATCGATCCCATCCTGACGAGCGCCAAGGAGTTTACGGCCGATATCTCCAGCCTGATCGGCGACATTGAAACTTTCGATTTTTCGCAGGTGCAGTTCAGGGTGAGGGACCAATCGAGCATCTTTGTCGATTGCGACGAACATCCTGGCGCCCAACTCTTCATTCTCAAAGTTGGGCTGCGCTTCTCCTACGGCGGCCTTCCGGCCGGTATTGTGGCCCCGGAGCCGCTCGCGAAAGTCTGCGACGCTTCAAGCGCGCTCACTTATGCGGGCGATGTCTATGCGCCGGCGAACATCAAGAACAACGGCTTCAAATCGAAGATTGGCCTCGATGTGGATTCCCTCCAGCTCGACTGGAACTTTCGCGGCGATGAGCCCATGGTCATCGATCCTGACACGGACGAGACGATCTTAACGATGCTGCAGGGATTTCAGTGGGGCCTGTGGAAAGGCGTCTGGGTTAAGTGGCGCCGCGTCTACATGCCAACCTTCGGCGATTGCGACACGCTGGGCGCGGTCTCGATGTTTCGCGGTCGCATTGCCGACGTCGAGATTGATCGGCTCACGGCGAAGATCACGGTGAACTCCGTGACTGAAATGTTCAACCGCCAGGTTCCGCAGCAATTGATCGAAGCCAACAATCGCAGCCTGCAGGTGGGGCCGGGGTTGCCCCCGGATCTCGATCCGGATCCGACACACTGGACGGTTTTCCAATGTGTCACGGGACACGGCGGCACTTTGCAGAAGATTGTTGCGCGGCAGACCGCTCCCACGGCCGACCAGGTTTATGCGCCCGGCACCTACGATCTGGGCTATTTGTTTTTCCAGGCCTCGCCGCTGAAGTCATTCGTTGCCCAGGTGCAACGCTATGAGGTCATCGCCGGCTACAACGTCTTCTATCTCTTCCGTCCGTTGTATGTGGATCCCCACGGCTACGGCGGCCTCAGCTTTACCGCGTTCGTGCCGGTCCCGAAAGATCAGACGCTCAGCGGCGCCGGCGGCGTGGAGCTGCCCGGCTTCCCGCGGGTGCCTTTACCGGAGCAGGCCGTATGACCGCTTCACCAATTTCGTCTGAGCCCCAACAGCGCGCCGCGGTGATCGAGGAAGCGCGCTCCTGGCTGCGCACCCCCTACCACCACATGGGGAGAGTGAAGGGGGCCGGCTGTGATTGCTACACGCTGCTGCTCGAGGTCTTCGGCAAGGTTGGCCTTTTCACTTCGCAGGACGAGGAGAGTTTCTATCCGCGGGACTGGTTTTTGCACGCCAGTAACGATCATTACAAATTTCGCATTCTGCGCCACGCCGGCGAGATGGTCGAGCGCTTCTGCTCGGCGACCGAAATGAAAACCGCAGGCAACATCGTCCTGGTCCGCGTCGCCGGAAAGCGGGGATCGATCGACATGCATGGAGGAATCATCTTGGCCTGGCCGAAGGTGATCCATGCTTATCCGCCGTGCGTGATGGAAGCCGATGCTCGTTATCATCCGGCCTTCGTCGCCGGCCGCCTCGAGTTCTTTTCACCCTGGGCAAAGGAGATACCGACGAATGTTTAAGACGAATGCGAATTCGGCGCCGAAAGTCACCGGCGTCAGGCTCAACACTGCAGTCTATGGAGCGACGATCCCATTTCTCTTCGGTCGCGGCCGGCTGATGGGACGACTGATCTGGCAAAACGACTTTAGTTACTACATGAGCGACCAGGGCAAAAAAGGCAAGAACGCGCAGGCCGTCACGCAAGTGGCGCCGTAAAAGCTATGGGCGGGAAAAAGAGCGTAAAGATCAAGTCGTACACGACGGCATGCGACTGGCTTCTGGCCACGGCGCCGCTCCTGCACCTGCTCGACGCCTGGTCGAATAAAAACCATTTCGCGCTGGGACGCGCGGATCTCGCCCTGGTGGTTTCCGGCGGTGCCGTCGATCTCAGTGGGCATATCCCGAAGACGGCGATCGTCGTCGAGACTCACACCATCCCATCGAGCGGGCCTTACACAATTACGGTTTCGCACGCGGCCGATTTCATCACAGCTCTGGGCAATCCTCCGGTGAAGTACCACGGCGGCCAGGCGCTCGACTTTTCCGGTCCGAATCCGCCAGGCCTCGGCAATTACCAGGTCGCTGCCGGTGTGTACACGTTCAACGTCGGCGACGCGGGCCAGCGAGTCGATATCAGCTACGCCTATTCCACAGGGTCGGTCGATGATGCGAACTTCTTTGCCGTGCTGGGCGTGTGCGCTGAGGTGAACGTCGATGAGACATTCGCCGATTTCGGGGATCCCGCCGGCACGCGCACGAGGACGGGCGTACAGCGGCGCTGGCTCTGGAATGCCTTCTGGGACCCCCCGGAGGCTTTCGAGCCAGTCTACGGGGTCACCAGTCGAACGCCGTGGGCCTATAGCGCGGCTGGCCTGGTCGTGAGCGTCGATTCTTCGCTCAATGGTAAGACGGTCGTCGTGCGAGTGGCCTTCCGGATCCCGACCTCATCCTGGGATGGAAACCCTCTTAGCGCGCTGCAGTTCGGCATGCAGTTCGAGCCTCAACTTGGCTCTGGTTCCGAATACGTGAATCATTCCGACGAGCAGGTGATCTATCCCGATTGCTCTGGCGTCGGCGCGGATCGCCTGGACCTGGGAACCAGCGCGAGCTATCCGCAGATGTCCTGGGAAGCCACCGGCTACTATTCGCTTACGGCCGATGGCGACTCGAATCCGGCCGACGTGCTCCTCGGGATCGCGCTCCTGGGCGTGTACGCCAATGCCGCTTATTCCGGGAACACTACTTTCACCACGCTGCAGATGCTTGCGCTTTCGCTCGCGGCTCTCGGCCTCGACGATGGCGATCCTATTATCGCCCCACTCGACAATCTCAGAGCCTTCTGTGAGGCCTACGGAATTTACGTCACCGCGCCGATGGATGAACAGCGTTCCGCGGCCGACTGGTTCAAAGAGATCTCCGAGATCGCCAACGTCGCGATCGTGGCGAGCGGCTTCCAGGTCGATCTTGTGCCTTACTGCGAGCGGTCGGAAGTCGGGAATGGGGTGACCTATATAGCGCCGAGCGCGGCCGGCCCGATCTACGACTTCACCGATCGCGATTTCAAAGACAAAAAGCGGCCGGTAAAGATCAGCATCAAGCGCTCGGTCGATCAATTCAACCTGCAGCCCGTTAGCTTCATCGATCGCGACAATGCTTACGCGGACGCGCAGACCACCGGCGCCGATCAGGGCGGAATCTACAAGCGTCTGACGCAGCGCGCTCAGCCGAAGAGTTACAAAACGATTTTCACGCGCGACGTCGCCGACAAGGTTGCGACCGTGCTCGTGAAGAAGCAATCGATCCAGGATAAGGAATATGCCTTCGAAGTTTCCTCGATTCGCTTCCCATTTCTCGAGGCCATGAAGATCGTCACCCTCACCGACCCGCGCGAGGGGCTGATCAAATTTCCAGTGCGAATCACAGAGGCGAACGAAAACGACAAGAAGATCATCCAGTGCAAAGCGGAGGAGTTCTTATACGGCCTGAACGCGCCGCAAGCGATCGATTCGGCCGCGCAGCAAGGTACTGGAGTCGAGACCGACCATCAGCCGGGGCCGGTCAATCCACCGATTATGTTCATCGATGTGCCGCAGATTGATATCGGCGAGAGCGGCGTATTTTTGACGATCGGGATTTCGGGAGCTTCTCCGGACTGGGGCGGCGCCCTGGTGTGGCCGTCGCTCGATGGCACATCTTATCCGGAGGCTATCGCCACTCAGGTGGGACGCAGCGTGATGGGCGTGACGGCGGGCTCCTGGCCGTCCGGACCGGATCCCGATACCACGCATGACCTGGCCGTGGATCTGAGCGAGAGTCTTGGAACGCTAGAGTCCTTCTCGACCGCTTACGAGGATGCTTTTGTCAGCCTCTGCTATGTGGAAGGCGGCACGGATTGCATTCCATACGAACTGATCGCCTACGGCCTGGCTCAGCTCACTTCGGCGAATCACTACACACTGAAGGCTACGGGCGCCGGCAACAAGATCCGCCGCGGCGTCTACTCGACGCCGATCGGCGCGCACCCCAGTGGCTCGAAATTTCTCTTCATGGGCGGTCCACGCGTGCGGATCCCGGTGGATCCGAAGTGGTTTGGGCGAACGGTGCATTTCAAGTTCACCAGCTTCAATAGCTTCGGCAACGAACTGGAGAGCCTGGCCGACGTCACAGATTATCCGTACACGGTGCCGGTCCCATGCACGGGGGCGATTCTCGGAGGCCTGCCGGATGCGGAGATTGATCTCGCGCCTGGCGCTGCCGGCAACTTCTCGGTCGCGCATGGTCTGGCCGCGGCGCCGCGCCTCGTTCTTATACAGATGACTTCGTCCGGAAAGATTTGGTTTCAGGTTGCGCGCTACGATGCAGCCAATCTTTACCTCGTCGCGTCCGATGCCGGGGTGACCGGCAAAGCCCTTGTGTACTCGGTTTCGCCAGGTGCCGAAGTCGCCCTCGCGCCGAGTCTTCCGGGCAATTTCGATGTCGCGCACGGCCTTGGGTCGGCGCCCGCAGTAGCGATTGTGCAAATGACTTCTGCGGGCGAGATCTGGGCGCAGTCACCCTTTACCGATGATACGAATTTGCATCTCGTCGCCGGCGATGGCGAGCTCACCGGATTCGCTGAGCTCTGGGCCCCTTCGGTCAGCCCAACCTCGACGGTGCACACTGTGATCGGACTTGCATCTCCCTTCCCTGGCAATTTTGCCGTGCCCCACGGGCTCGGAGTCGTTCCGGCGGCCGTATTCATCCGCGTGTCTTCTGCCGGAGAGATCTGGTTCCAGGCCGCGCGCTACGACGCAACCAACATTTACCTCGTCGCTTCGGACGGGGACATCACTGGATCTGCCGAGGTGTTTGCATGAAAAACCGTAAGCTCACGTTTCTGTTTCTCTTTTTCTTTCTCCTAGCGACTGCCCTCGCATTCGCGCAACAACCGCAGACGTCCGATGTCACCAACACGCAGCCGCTGTATTCGGTCAATGCGAAGTACGTCCAGGGCGTCGGGCCCGGCTATTGGCCGACCGCGGGATCCGCCCTCACGCTAAATCTGACGGCCGGGACGGTTTGGTGCTTGGGCACAGTCCGCACCTACGCCGGCGGCACGCTCACGATGACGAATTCGACGACGAATTATGTCTATCTCAACGCTGCCTCGAACTGCGTGCCGGCTGTGAGCACGTCCGTGTTCACGAGTGGGAACATCCCCATTGCTGTCGTCGTCGCCGCCGGCGGGGTCATCACCACCATCACCGATGACCGCGGCGGGCTGGCGGCATTCAGCGCGGGCTCGATCGGCGGCGCGATTGCCTGCTCACAGATGCCGGCGCTAACCGGCGACGTGACCAGCTCTGCCGGCGCCTGCGGGACGACGAATGTCAATCTTCCCGATGGGGTGACGCAGGCGGGCAGAATTCTCGGGACGAACATCGCGGGGCCCGGAACGCCGGCCAGCGGCAAAACGAATCTCTATATCGACTCGACCGACAAACGATTCCATGACAAAAACGACGCCGGCGCGATCGGTACGACTGCGGTCGCCAAGACGGCTGGAGCTAAGAAGTGGTTTTCTGCGATGTCGGTTGCGGGAGTGTTCACGGATACGCAACCGAATAATCCCAGCTGCCAGAATACCAGTTGGCAACATCCGAATGTTACGCCACACGCCACCTGGGTTTGGGGATTTGATGGAGTGCGGTTGGCGCCTGGCATCCATGGAATCACTTATGGAGTCCAAGATGACGGGGGTTATGCCGCAACCGACGTGACTGAAGGATTTAGTCCTCCGGGAGCAAATTGGAACAACTACATTTGCTGCGATGTTTCCAGCGACGCGGCACAGCCAGGAAACGTTCTAAGTGTTGAAGGTTCATACAGCCCGGGGAGAGCTTTCAGGCTATCTATTCATAGCCAAGACGGATCAGGA
>Ga0137403_10009619_pt1 | contig 10736 bp, 7 predicted proteins | sample CZOMad2_1_16fung_FD_122057 | JGI IMG/M metagenome (GOLD analysis project Ga0137403, IMG submission 122057) | Vadose zone soil fungal communities from Angelo Coast Range Reserve, California, USA - CZOMad2_1_16fungal (Hybrid Assembly) | ecosystem: Environmental > Terrestrial > Soil > Vadose zone... | reverse complement strand
TCAATGCTCAGTTTCTCAGCAAACGATCAACAATCGATTGGGCCTGCTTCTTAAGGGAAGCGAAGAATTTTTGATTCTTTGCCTCTCTGTCGTAACAGCGGTGGTATGCCTCGAACCCTTGCTGCTCATATTGTTGAACTCCTTCATCGAACGCCTTTTCATTGTTCAAGCCGGAGGATCGATAAAGCTCATTTGCGTCTGCCTTCTTCTTGGCAAACTTCTCCCACTCGTTTCTACACTGCGGAATTTCTGTGATCTCAGTTGCCGCTGGCGACTGGACTGCGAGTATTCGATTTCCCTTCGTAACGAATACAAAGATATCTTTTGGAATGAAGGGGCCAATATCTTGAGCAGTTAGACCGAGAAACGCGTGAACATAAGATTTTCCGTTCGCGCTCTTAACCGGGATCTCTGCAAAGTACGTAACAGCCGCTTCCGCCGTAATGGCGCGAACATAAAACTCACCAGTCTTAGAAAGTTCAGCCAGGTCTTTAGGTAGCTCTGGCTGCCCAGCCAGATATTTCTTCAAAATGTTATCGGTTGTGACAAAAAGTTCTTCTTGCTCCGAACTGAATCTGAGTCCGTCGATTTGACCGAAGCCATAGTCCTTTTCGAGAGTCAGGAGGTTTATTTTGCCCTCTTTCGGAAACCCTTCGACATTAACTGGCCCTACAATTGCCTTCAGTTGTTTCTCAAGTTCAGCAAGGGCGTGCTCATCTTTTTTCATCGCGGTCATCCAATCGGGGTCGATGCTTTTTTCAAACTGACGGATGAAATTGTCACGAGTTTCAAAATACTTTTCCTCTAGGGAGGCAGCTACCAGAGTCATGGGCGCCGACAAACAGCTGAACAGCGCGAGGACAAGCAGGCTAGTTCTTGTGTTCACTTAGTTTTCTCCCGTAAATGCCTAACGCAGCGGATTTCATGGCAAGCTTCTCGGTCGGGCAGGGAAGTTATGATTTCTTTTTTGCAGGACTCTTGGGCGGCGCATCGCCGTGAAAGATCAGCGGGTATTTCCTTATCAGTTCGGCCTTGTCATTTTCGGCCCTGCCTTGCAGCAGCATGGCGCGGATGGCTTTCACGCGAGCGGGTGAGAACTCTTTTAGCACGAGCGAAAGAGCGTCCTCGTGATTGAGCATTCTCTCCAAGTTTCTGGCGTGCTCCGCGGCGGACTGCCCGGCGAGATCCAGCGACAACATCAAACGCCGCGTGTCAGGGGAATCGTGTTCACTCTGCGTCCCCTTCACCACCCGCAGGTAGTGTAGCCCCATCAAGGGCAACAGCATCGCGGACTCCGTCGTGGGCTTCGGCACCGTCTCTACGAAGTCCTTTGCCACATAGCCCTGATTGCCCACGGCATCTGCGATGAGGTAGTCGCCATCCTTCTCGCCGGTGATCGCAAAATATTCTCCTCCGTAGAGTTTAAACGGTTTTTGACCCGTGGGGACGCGCGCGACGCGCCTTCCCATGGCTCCGCCGGAATTTTCATCTACCAGGCGTGCGCAGGCATCCGCTTTTGCCAGGACCTGGCTGAAGTCGGTGCGCTTGCCTCGCCGGATGGCGGATGATTTGGAAGGTTTGACGGAGCCGCGGTACGCGGCGGAGAACGATTCCTGTGCTTCGGAAATCTGCCGAGCACTTACGAACTTTCCGATTTCATCAACACAATACGAGTGAATGTCGGCCGCCGCGCCGTCAAAATCACCCAATGCGAACAGCGCTCGCAGCGCCGGCAGGTAACCGGATTGCGCGACCTTGAGAAGCACTTCGTAATAAACGCCTCGGGACAGTGCGCACGAGTCCATCTCATTGCCTAAAAACTTCGATGGAAATTTGTGAACGAACCGCCGGGGAATTCTGCCTTTATGCTCGCAGCCGTCTTCCACCACGTAGTCATCTCCTTTCTCGCCAACGACCGCGAACCGTTCCAAGGCATACAAACGGAATGGTTGTTGACCTTCCTCGACATCTTTAACCAAATAGAACGACTCAGGCTGCTCGTCCGCGAGCCGCGCCTCGGCCCACCCTTTATCTATAACATATCCATAGCCGGAGGCGCCGATAATCTTCGTGGCGTCGGCTATCTCCATCTTCTGCGGGTCCCGAATCTTGATAACAAAACTAAACCGCGCATCGAGTTCGGCCGGAGGCAGGTCTTTCGAGACTACAACCGAGTCTATGCGTTCTGCGATCATCTTAACCGCAGTCGCATCCACCCAGCCCAGAGCCGTGAAGCCCTCATAGACAAGCTTCCGAGGAGTGCTCTCCGGCAAACCGAGCGCTTCCAATTGCGCCGCCTGCTCCTCCTCGATCCGTTTGCGAATGGCATCCCGCGGCCATGAGACCTCGGCAAACTCCTTTCCATCCCATTCGTAGAGCATCGCTGTCCACGTCCGCGGCCCTGTTTGAAAACTCAGGGCGATATGCTTCGAGTCGTTTGACCAATAGGGCTCCCGCCGCAGGTCAATGGGGGTCAGCGCTTCTTTCGGTGACCGCAGGACGACTCGCTTTGAGGAAATCTCGACGACGTCAATCGCCAGGCGGTCGGACACTTCCGATTCTTCGGTTTTTGCAGCGCGCGCGAAGGAATCTCGAAACCCGAAGCGTTCGTCCGGCGATTTTTCATAAATTTGATCATCCGGATCGGCGGCATTCGCGAGGGTCGCAACTGCGCACACCATCAACAACGAGCAACAGGAGATCTTCCTGGAATTGTTCATAAAGCAGTGTGCTTCCTTTGCGTTCAATGTATCCGATTCATGCCTTTCAGTCAGCACCGAAGCTGTAGTGTCTGATCGACCAGCAGAACGGGCAATTGGGCCATCACGCATTTATGGTTCGCTCAAGTTTTCCACCGCGTCATCGTTCAACCTCCCACTTCTCTCCGGTGTATCGATCCTCGCGGCCGTGACATCGCAGCCTAACCGATCTCGAAACCAACGCCGTATATCTTCATTTCACCGCTTGGCACTCATGACCTTCTGAGCGAGTTCCGGCTGCGATTGCTTCGTGAGCATTTCCGCGGCGCGGGCGCGGATGGCGGGATCGGCGGGCAGACGTGCGATGCCGTAGGCGCGGAGGAACGCGGCGCGTTTCCCATGGGCGTCTTTTGCCATCGCGATATGCACAAGCGGATGCGTGGGATCGAGCGCGTAAGCGTTTAAGATTCCTTCCCGTGTCCCCTTGCCGAGTTCCTCATCCGCGCGTTCACGGCGAGTTAGCTTGTCGCCTGGGAAGAGCGGGCGATCCTGCGGCGCCATGAGCCACCAGGTAATGAGCGGTTGCCACCCCGATGCGTTCTCGGCGGGCGCCCGAAGTCGCGCACGGAGCGCTGCCATCTCGGTGTCTGCTATTTCATGCAGGACGCCATCATCGGAAAAGCGATAGCCGGACAGCGCCTCGACAAATGTGGGCGGAAGGCCGGCCCCGGTTAGCATCGGTGGCGTTTCGCGCGCACTGGCCGGCACTGGTTCCTCCAGTGGTTGCCCCGCATCCACTTGCCAGACGCGCACCATGTTTTCCGCGTCCACTGTCAGAATGCGCGTGCCATCGGGGCTGACAGCGGCGCTTTTCAGCCCTTCACCGTCTTTGCGACGCTGATGGCGAAATGGCTGTCCGATGAGCGTCCCGTCTTCCGCATTCCACACTCGCACGGCCTGATCCTGGCACGTCGTGACGATTCGCATTCCATCGGCCGTGAAAAAAACTTCCAGCACTTCCTCCGGGTGGCGCAAAACGGAGGCCGCGTCCCGCGCGGGAAATCCGGACTGCGTGCCGGTTTCGCAATCCCAGGAGCGGACCAATTTGTCCTCGCTGGCGCTCAAGAGAAGGCACGTGCTGTCAGGGCTGAAAAACGCGCCGGCGCCCCCTTCGGCATCCGACGAAGCGCACCAGAGCACACCGCCCGCGCGCTTGCCTGTCGCCGCGTCCCACAGTTGCCCGTGGCGCTCGACCACAGTCACGATGCGCGTCCCATCGGGGCTGAACTCCGCGCTCAACGGGGCGACCTCGATCTCCACAAAACTTTTCATGGATAGCGTGTAGAGGAGCTTGCCAGCGGCGATGCTCCAGACGTGGGCCTTGCCGTGCCCATTGCTATCCTCTGCGACTGTCAAAAGGCGGCTACCATCCGGGCTGAAAGCCACGCTGCTCAATGCGACGGGATGTTTCAACGGTTTGCCGATTGGCTTCCCATTCGCAGAATCCAAAACCCGAGCCGTCTCGTCGCGCATTGTCGCGAGACGGCGGCCATCCCGGCTGAAGGTCACGTTGCCAAAGGCCCTTTTGTGCGGCAGCGGTTCGCCCACGGGTTTGCCTGTTGCGGCATCCCACAACCGCACGATGCCACCCTCGCTGCATTGCGTCACGATCCGCGTGCCGGTGGAATTGAATGAAACGCCGCCGAGATCGAGCGGATGCTCGTGCCGCATCGGCGCAGCCAGCGCTTTCCCCGTCGCCGCGTCCCATAAACGCGCGGTGCGGTCCTTGCTCGCGGTAGCAATGCGCGCGCCGTCGGGACTGAACACAGCCGCGACGATTTCATCCTCGTGCCGCATGGGTTCGCCCATTTGCGCGCCCGTCGTGGCATCCCACAAGCGCGCGGTCTTGTCCGCGCTCGTGGTCAAAATGCGCCGGCCATCCGGGCTGAAGACTGCGGCTTGGATTTCCGCCTCCGGCCGCAACACGAGTTCGGGCAGCGTGTTGCGATCTCCCGCTCCATCCACGACGGCGCTCCACAGATGCTGCGCCGCCGCGGAATTCTGCGGATCGAGTCGGAGCGCGCGCCCGAGATACGCGATGCCCTCGTGCCAGGCGCCTTTGCGGAAGAGCCGCTCCGCTGTCGCATGATCCCATTGGCTCGCGCGGCGCTGTTGATCTTCCGCCTGACTGGATTCCGGCTTCGCTTGCAAGACGAGGCCACCGATGACGGCCAACGATAGGACGATAGGATTTGGCAGGGCTTTCATGGGCAATGGATATGGATGTCGAAGCTGGTGTGACGACTGGAAGCGGCGAACAAAGTTATTGCGGCATCTTTACTTTGGACGCCACACCTTGGGGTTTGTGGTGAGAATGCTTCTTCAGTTCCGCCGTGCCCGAGGACGGCTCAAGCTGGAAGTTTTAGAATGGTCGCGCGCAGTCATGACTTGCTTTGGATGTGTTGTCATCGCAAGGATTGCAAATGGCGTTCGAGTTCACTAACTCGCGGCTCGGTGGCGTCGGCAAGATATTGCAGTTTGCGGCGCGCTTGCTCGGCTTTTGATCCCGTGGCGGAGAAGACCTTTGCGCCGGCGTCGCGGGCCTCGAGCCAGGTGCGCTGGTATTTCTGGGTTTCTTCTCTGTCTTCCGGTTTTTCGCGTTCCAGGACCGCATTGTACATCTTGTTGAGCTGGCGATCCGCAGCCTCGTAACGGCCGCGAATTTGCGCCTCCGGCGGAAACGGATCGAGCGGTTCGGCGCTGGCGGGTCTGATGTGGCTTGTCACCGCGTCATTGCCCCGGAGGGTGCGATTCAGCGTGCGGAGGTAATCGGTATGTTCGAGCATGCCAGACCGCAGGTTGTAGTAAAAGTAGTGCAGATACCATAATCCTCGTGAGGAGACTTTTCGGTGCGCTCGTGAATGCGCTTCTCCACGAGAAGCCGTGCGGAGTCTGCGCTCCAGGCGACGAAGTCCTGGAACACTCCGCAAAACGATGCTTTGATCTCGCCAGTCGGCTCGCCATTTGTTACGGGCCTGTCATCCGCGGGAAATTTCCATTCGGGGCCCTTGTAAATACCTTCCATGTCATCGGCCATCACCAGCTCAAATTGAAGACCCGCCTTGCGCCGATACAAGATGGCGCCCCGCATTTGACTGTGGATATGCACCGTGGCGAAAATCCATTGTTCGTCGGGAGAGACGTAGAAGCTCCGCCCCGTGGAATCATCATACGGGTCGCCCAGACGCATGCGTTTTGCGGACTCAATAGTGGGCACGATCCAGGCTGTAGTGATCCAGTCGTCTGCCGCTTTCCCTTCGCCCCGCCCGCGTTCTTCCTCGATGCGAAATGTCCCCCGCGGACTGGTCGCGGCCGTGGCGCGCTCGACCCCGGATTCAGCATGAACGAAGGCGATGCCTAAAACGGCAAAGCTCGTCAAAAATGCCGCTGACCTTGGGAACTGGCGCGCGGCGGCGAAAAGCAGTGAACGGACGAACGGGCAGACGGTGGGTTTCATGGCAGGTTCCTTCACACGATGCCCGCGAGCGCGAGAATTCCAATAACAACCCAGAACCGAATGACCCGGCCGGATGCCTTGTCTGTCTCGACGATTTCCTCATAACAGCTTTCCTTCGACATGATCATCGTGCCTCCGTTTTAGTAGTCAGCAAGGCTCTGATTTTGTCCATATCAGGATGAGTAATCCCCGCCTCCTGAAAGTCTTTGAAGTCATCCAGCGCGGCTTGGCTAAAGGCCCGTCCATCGTGGAGCTTGGCGTCTTTGTTTTCCAGATAGAGCGCTTTCGCCTTTTCGAATTGGTTATCGAACAAATAACCGTGGGCGAGATTGCCCTTGATCATCACTGCCTTATCCGGCGAGAGTTCCAGAGCTTTGAGAGACGCAGCAATCGACTCATGAGGCTTTCGATTGAAGAGCTGATACCAACCGAGAGATGAGTAGTTGACTCCGTTTTTCGGATCGAATTCAGTAGCCTTCTGTAGGTCCTTGATGGCGGCATCATACTGCTTCTTGTTAAAGTAAGAGCCGCCGCGGTTATGATAGCAACGGGCACATCGCGGATCCAGCTCGATGGCGCGAGTGTAGTCGGCAATAGCCCCGTCAATGTCGCCTTTGCCCTGCTTTGTGTAGGCGCGGTTGTAGTAGGCGGCCGCCAGCTTCGGATCGAGCTCAATAGCGCGATTGACGTCGGCGATCGCCCCAACCACGTCGCCTTTAATGCCCTTGAAGCTGCCGCGGTTGTTGTAGGCGTTCGCGTTTTTCGGATTAAGTTCGATAACGCGAGTGCAGTCGGCGATGGCTCCATCGAGATCGCCCTTGGCCTGCTTGGCAACGCCGCGGTCGTTGTAGGCATGGGCATCTTTCGGATCGAGTTCGATCGCGCGAGTGTAGTCGGCAATAGCCCCGTCAATGTCGCCTTTGGCCCCCTTGGTGACGCCGCGGTTGTAGTAGGCATGGGTAAATTTCGGATCGAGTTCGATCGCGCGAGTGTAGTCGGCAATGGCCCCGTCAATGTCGCCTTTGCCCCACTTGGCGACGCCGCGGTTGTAATAGGCGTAGGCGTATTTCGGATCGAGTTCGACGGCACGGGTGTAGTCGGCTATGGCTCCATTGAGATCGCCCTGAGCTTGCTTGGCAATGCCGTGCTCGTTGTAGGCAGCGGCATTTTTCGGATCGAGTTCGATCCCGCGAGTGTAGTCGGCAATGGCCCCGTCGATGTCGCCTTTGGCCCCCTTGGCGAGGCCGCGGTTGTAGTAGGCGTTGGCGTATTTCGGATCGAGTTCGACGGCGCGGTTGTAGTCAGTGATAGCCTCATTTAAATCACCCTTGTTCTTCTTCGCGAGGCCGCGGGTATTGTAGGCGGGTACGTATTTCGGATCGAGTTTGATAGCGCGAGTGCAGTCAGCGATGGCTCCTTCCACGTCGCCTTTCTCTTCCTTGGCAATGCCGCGGTTGGTGTAGGTCTTAGCGTATTTCGGATCAAGTTCGATGGCGCGAGTGTAGTCGGCTATGGCTCCATTAAGATCGCCCTGAGCTTGCTTGGCAATGCCGCGATTGCTGTGGGCGCCCGCATCCTTCGGATCGAGTTCGATAGCGCGAGTGCCGTCAGCGATGGCCCCGTCCAGATCGCCCTTGTTCTTCTTGGCGAGGCCACGGTTATTATAGGCCGTACCGTATTTCGGATAGAGTTCGATGGCGTGAGTGAAGTCGGCTATGGCCCCGTCGATGTCGCCTTTAACGCCTTTGGCAATGCCGCGTTCGTTGTAGGCGTTAGCCTCTTTCAAATTCGGCTGGCTGGCCTGCCTGTCTTCGGGCTTCTTCTTCAGCTTTCGTAACGCTTCCTTCGCTTCCTGCGCGTATTCGCCCTTCGGATCCACGCTCAGTCCTTCCTCAAAATACTTTCGCGCGCCGGCGTTGTCTTTGAGCTCCAGGCTGAAGCGGGCGAGATTGACCAAAATCATCTGCGATTTCGGATTGAGAGAGCGCGCTTTTTCGAACGAATCGATAGCGTTTTTCCATTCGCCCATGTCAGCGTAATAACCGCCGACGTCGATCCAGACTTTGACATCCGACGGATATTGCTGCGACGCCAGGGTCGAAATCTGGAACCAGCGCTTAGCGTCCTCCGCGTTCTCCTTTTTCTCGTAATACAAACCGTAATCGTGCAGCTTCTCCGGAACGAATTTGTCGGCGGGTTCCTTGAGCGGTTCGCCTTTCAACCACTTGAGCTGTGCCGGATGCTCGCGGGCATACGCGACCATCTTCTTCAACGTCGCCAACTCATTATCGAAATCTCCGCTTTCTTGATAAAAGAATGCGAGCCCGCACCAGATGTCCAAGTGATCGGGAAATTTTGTCGTCGCTTCCTGAAGCAGATCGGCCGCTCGCTTCATATCCGCTTTGTCTTGCTCGAACGAAACGCTCCCCGCTAGCTTTCCCTTCTTATCAGTCAACGTAATGTCGCCTGGGCTGGGCTTCTTCGTCGAAATGTTCGGCTGCCGCTGGTTAAAATAATAATTCGCGCTCGTGATCCATGCGTCGGGATCGTCGGGCGCCTTCTCCCGCCATTCGGTGAGCAACGGCTCGATTTGCGCCTCCGCATGCTGATCGAGCAGCTGTCTGTAACGATGAGCGTATTCCTGGCCACTCGCCACCTCGGACTTCGGCTCGAGATAGACCAGGGTTTTCAGAACTTTCTCGAGTTGACCGGAATCTTTTTGGTAGCTCGCTTTATCGCGAGATGTGAGGACGATATAGGCGACTCCCTGCGGAAGTTGGACGTAGCCCACGCGTTCCCACTGCGAGTACGTTTTCGTGGCGGGATATTCGTTAATAAAATAATCGTGGCCGTCCTTAGTTTTGCCGGACGCAATTTTCTCCTTTGGGGTGCCGTGCTTTGCCTTCATTTCCTTGATCGCTGTTGCCACGAATGCGTTTACGCCTTCCCATTCCGGGCTGGCGACCTTAGCGTACATCACCGTCTTCGCGTCCGACCACGACGAACCTTTCGGGTAAAGAACGCACGGCATGTCCTGTCCCTTACCCGACTCATTGTCGACGACCCAGCCTTCGGGCGCAGTGATGTTAAACCCGGCTTTTGGGCCATGAACAATTCCTGCGGGATTGTTCTCCTGCCCCGGAACTCCGACTACTAGCAACAAGAGCGCTACACAGACAATCAATGGCGATTTGATCATATCCGACGTTTTGCACTTTTTCCGTGCGCCACACAAGCCAACAGTTCTTGGCAAACACGACGCCGCGACTAAAACCAAACGCGTGCGGAAGCGACCAGCGAAATCTTATTGTCGACCAAACAGCGGCGCGCTACTTGGGCGAATCAGAATCGCGATAGTTTCGGCAGAAAACCGGCGTCACTTTCCTCTGCAGCCATTTCTCTTCTGCCACGCTCCAGAGGCCTTCAAATCGAGCTCGCCATGATTTTATTCCTGGAATGCCTTTGCCGTTGCTGTTGGAGACGCATTTCACGACGACCTGATTTTTGGCGTTCAGTTTCCAGCTTCCGCTAAGAGCAATTTCCATGAAATCCTCCGGCGCGCATTTGTCGTAGTCCACCTGAAGAAAGTCCGATACCGATTGCGAAAACTCGCGCTGGTGCACGATTTGCCCGTCTCTAACTTCAAACGCAATAACGCAACGCGGACTCCATTTACCCTGGCTGACGATCACAGCGGCCGAGCTGTCTTTCGCCCAATTCACAGAAAGCCCTTTGTGATTGATCTCCTCGAAGTACCCGACGGGCAATGGGCCCACGATCCGGAATGGGTCCAGTGCGACGAGGTAATTGTCGGCTGTTCCGGACTCCGGCCGGGTCGGAAATTCATCGCCTTCCTTCGGATAGATGAGCGCGAGCTTCTTGTTCGGCGAAATCGATGACGGCGCCAGAAGATAATCCTCTCGATATTCAGCGGGAGCGTCAGCCGGCAATTCGCGACCAAAGATTCCCGCGGTGGAATCGCTATCTTGCGCTCCAATCCCATCTTCCAGCTGAAGCGAGATCGAAGTTAAAACAGAAATCACAACGAGCACTACACGCATGATGGGTGTTGGCCGGATTTGATTCGATCTCACCTTCTGTATTGTTTCGCCACGGCAGACAAGCAAACAATTCTAGGCAGAATACGACGGGGCAGCTAAAACTCATTCGTACCTCGTACTGTCATGTTGAGCGAAGCGAAACATCTCTGAGCTGTTTCCGTGCGCGATCTGTTCAGAAATAATCAGAGATTCTTCGCTTCGCTCAGAATGACATTATGAAATCGCTGTGGATTTGATCGCGACGCTCAAAAAACATTTCGGCTACGACCAGTTCCGGCCGTTGCAGGAAGAAATCATCCGCGATGCGCTCGCTGGGCGCGATGTGTTTGTCCTCATGCCAACGGGCGGCGGAAAATCGCTCTGCTTCCAATTGCCGGCTTTGATGCGCGACGGGCTGACGATTGTCGTGTCGCCGCTCATTTCGCTAATGAAATATCAGGTGGATGCGCTGCAAACCAG
>Ga0137403_10009618_pt1 | contig 10737 bp, 7 predicted proteins | sample CZOMad2_1_16fung_FD_122057 | JGI IMG/M metagenome (GOLD analysis project Ga0137403, IMG submission 122057) | Vadose zone soil fungal communities from Angelo Coast Range Reserve, California, USA - CZOMad2_1_16fungal (Hybrid Assembly) | ecosystem: Environmental > Terrestrial > Soil > Vadose zone... | reverse complement strand
GCGCCGAGCGTGAGTGCTTCGGCGCGCACGATCGGTGCTGGATGCACCCAGTGGCGGACGCCGGAATTGGCCAGGGAATACCAGGGAAATTTGTGCCAACGCTCCCCTCAACACCAAGCACCTTATCAGAGCTCTGCACTGGGAGCACAGTCAGCTTTGCAGGAGCGGTCGGTGTAATGGAGGGAGTCGGGGTTGACGTACCTTGCGATTGAGAGGGTACAAGATTCTGGGGGGAAGCTGGGCCTCCCCGTATGACAATACGATAGACAAGGAAAGAAAGAAGAAGGCTACCTAGTAAAACAAGCAAAAAGATGATGACGACTGGTTTTTTTAACATCGATAATCGATTCACGAAACCCCACCTCACAAATTTACGACGAGAGAATAGTAAGATAGTCACCAGGAAGCACACAGGCACTATAGAGATGTGCTAAAAGACCCAGTTGACTAAAAACGGTATCGGTCTTCCCGCCACAAGTCATCGCGAGTTGGCGTGTTCCCATAGGAAGATCCTGACGAATCGGTTTTGGGTGGCCCTTACTATCTAATACACCGATTGGCCAATAAATTCCCTGATCATAAAAATCTTCACCACTGAAAAAAAAGAATGGCACTCGTGCGCCCCGCGCAGTCTGTACATCAGTAATTAATGCAAGAACATGGGCTACCGCCACATCATGGCTACTATCTGAATTGACACCACAGCCTTTAAAACAGCCAGTTCCTTCAACGACCCAGAGGTGCTTTCCCAATTGACCACTATTTACGCTAACACCGAATTGCTGGGCCCAGAAAGAGAAGAGGCCCGCCAGGCTATTCACGCTAGCATCAGGATAGCCATTATGCCAGCTATCAATCAGGCCCAGGGTTTGAGTATGCCAGTTCCAGTTCCCCCCAGGATGGACACTGGAGTTCATCGTAGATTGCATCTGATTTAGGTAGTTAGCCTGATCCACTAAGGGTTGATAGTCGACCCCACCCACATGAGGATCAAGCGAACCCAGCAGGACCGGCACATCGGAGCGCACTGTATGGATGGCACGTTCGCAGAGATCGTAAAAATGGGCAAAGCGATCTGGGGGAATATACAAGAACGAGACGGCTGCATCCTGTTTCATATCTTCGTTGCCACACTGTACCGCATCCGCATTCCCGGCTGCGGCATCCTTCAGCACTTCGGCGGTGAGCGCGACATTTCTTTCGGAAGTAACAAGTGGTGGCTTTAAGTTAGCTCTCGGCTGATCGGTGTGATGACATTCGACGCAGGTGCCGACAGTCTTTCCGTCAGGGGTGTAATTCTTAAGCGTGTGGGTTTCGTGATCGAACGCGACTTCACCCCACTTATCATCAAGGCTGTCGGTGTCGAGCTTTACTTTCTTCGGCTGCTCTTTGCTTTCCTTGGGAATATCCTGGCTGAGGGAAGTCGAATTGCGCGCGGCGTTCCCAGCCACAAAAGTGAGTACGCCACTCAATAGTACAATCAACGTAATTAGCAACCGCTTCATGTTTCTGTTTCCCCCTCCGGCAGTCGCGCCAATCTTATGGACGCCAGCGAAAGCTTGTCAATCACATCGCGTTCGATGCGGTCGCGACCGCCCTGGTTCCCTTAAGCACCTGGCGCTCTGACCACAACTAACCACAGAGGTCACAGAGGATTTCCGCAGAGCTCGCAGAGAAAGACTTCATTCCCTCTGCGAATTTCTGCACGGTTAGATCCTTTCGCAACCAGTTCACCCTCCGATTCTAAATGTTTGCCCCGTATGACAACGCCGGCAACTCCTGAAATCAAGATCACCGCCGAACGCGCGCCTGCCATTGTGACAAGTCGCGCAGGTGTTGTTTCCTGTCGGGAAGTGTTCCTGAGCGCGCGGCGAACTGACCTGCCGCCGCTGGGGCAGCCCGGCGGCATAATTGTGACAGTCGGAACAGCCCAGCCGCTGGCGCACGCTGTGCTGCGCGTGGCTGAAGGCGAATCTAAACGCGGCCGAGTCAGTTGGAGTCCTGGCGTAGGTTTTCTGATCATGACAGACATTGCACCCGGCGATGTCCCGTCCTTTTGATTGTGCGTTCGGGGTATGACATTCATAGCACTGGTCGTGCGCCGAAAGTCCCGCCGGAATCGACAGAGCGGCCCCGCGCCTTAGCGGTGAGCCATGACAGGAGGTGCAACTATTCTTTGGCCGCGCCGCGCCGCTCATGTGCTGCGCATGATCGAACTTGAGGTTGAAGCTTTCTTTGAATCGGTCCGGAAAAGCTTTCAGCGGCGGATTATTTCCGGCGACGTTGGTATGGCAGATCGAGCACATCGGCACATTTGGCGTGGTGAACTGTGACAGGTGACATCCGGTGCAGTCCTTGTGACCGGGAAAGCCCGGCCGCGCTGAGTTGTCAGTCCGATGATGACAGGTTGAGCAGGCAACCGAGGCGTGACGCTGACTGCTGTGCAGGAATTTTGAATAGTCGAGGTCATTGCCCTGCGAGGAGGCAGGAAAGGAAAAAGGAAAAAGGAAAAAGGAAAGAATGAAGAGGGTTAAGGCGCGTGTTCTTCCGCGATTTGTTCCCCTTGGAGGCATCTGCTCAACGAGCCATCGAAGATGGCGGCAGGGTGTAGCCCCGGGCGTAAGCCCGGGGTAAGGGCAAGACAAGATTCCAGTGAGCCCTCGAAGAGAGCGACAGAAATCCGAGTATCTTTTGAATGGCCGAGCTAAGATTCTGTCGCCCCTACCGGGGCTGAGTTCATCAATCGCCGCCGTGACCCCGGGCTTACGCCCGGGGCTACACTCTGCCGCCCGCTCGACGCGGGCTCGTTGAGATGATTTATCGCAAGTCGTGCTTCTGCGGCCTTTGATCTTTTTACCGAACATTTTGATCGCTTTGCGATTTTCTTTCGCCCGTGACGCTTTCGTTTGTCTTACTGTACCGCAGCCTCGTGACTCGCCGGTGGCTTCTTCTTCCCCACATCCTCAACGTGGCAATAGGTGCACCTGGCGGTCTTCTTGTACTGCTCAAACTCTTCCTCGATCGTCGTAATCTTTGGATAGGTCGTCTTCTTGTTGTCCTTATGACAGGTGACGCACGCCGCGATCGGAACATCCGGAGTCAGACCGCGCAGCGTGCCGGCTCTCGTAATATTGATGTGACAGGTGGTGCACTCCATCACGTGCTCGCCCTTTCCGCCTTCATGACTGAACATTGCCGAAATACGTTTTGGCGCGGTCTGTGCCACGAAGGTTGCCGAGGGTTTGTGACAACCGCCGCAGTCCTCACCCGCGGGCTTCTGATTTTTCCAATGACAGTTGAAGCACGAGTCATGACTATGCGGCATCGTCTTAAAAAACTTGTTCGACTGTGTCGCTGCTTCGGCCTGTGGCGAGAGTGGCGCGATGACCAGATAGTCATTCCTTTGATGACAGACCGAACAGTTGTTGTAATCAGGTTTCTTATCGTCAGAGATTGAGAAGGAAACACGAACGATGCGCGCCCCCGCATGTGATGGGGCAGCAGGATTTGTTGAAGCAATCACGTTCTGATGTTTGTCGTGCGGAAACTCAATCGTGAACTGGCGTTCGTCTTTTGCTTTCGTCGCCTGATTCGAACTGTTGGGTTTGCCGAAAGCGAAGCGGCCCTCTTCCCGTGGCGCGGTACGCACGTGACAGACGGTACAAATAGCCGGGCCGGTGGCGATGAAAGCCTGGCGGGTGAAGAATTGCTGGCGATGACAACGTACACAAGTGTCATGGTTTGGAAAATCCGCAACATCGGGAAAAACTCGCTTCGCGGTCCATTCCGTGGGAACTTTGTGGCAGGCGTTACAAGCCAGGCTCTGGTGCTTTTCAGATGAATGTAGGAAGGCGGAGTACTTTGTCGCCGAACTTTTCGGCGCTTGCTGCCGGATTGGAGAAGGTTTCGGAACGCGCTTTCGCTGGCGAGTCTGCGCGCTGATCGCAACTGCTCCAATCGCAAAGATCGGCACTAAGACAGAGGCGAGCCGACGCGCCATTAAGAGTCTTAAACGCAAAGGTCGCGGAGTTTTTCGCTGAGGAACGCAGAGGAAAATCCTTTGCGCCCATTGCGAGATTCTCTGCGTGACTTTGCGTTTAGGTTCGTCGTTTACCATCGCTCGACCGTCTAAGGACGATGAAACTCACTTCGCTGTCTGCTCACAAACCGGCAGCGGCCGCTCAACGATTTCGCATTTCACCTTCGGATCCTTTTCGTTTGACAGAGTGACAGGTCGGCGCATCGCAATCGCCAGATCAACCGCTTTCACTTCTTTCTCGCAAGCCCACAGGATGCTCGTCTTTTCGGTTTCGCTCGCGACCAGATTCGAGATCGTGTAGACACCGGGCTCGAGGTCGGTCAGATATGCCGTACCTTTCCGATCGGTCATCACCGACATCACCTTTGTCCTGGTTGTTTCTTCCGCCTGCTTCAGCAGTGCGTTTAGGAGTTCCTGCTTCTGTTTGTAAAAGCCCTCACGTAACTCAGCCGGCAGATTTACGGTCAGCCAGCGTCGGGCCAGCTCCGGGTTCTTGAAATCTCGCAACACCGCGTCGTAAGCCGCCTTAAATTCCGGCACCGCTTCACTGCCGGTCAGATATTTCCCGTCAATCTCCCGGCAATAGACCGACTCGCAATCATTTTCATTCAGCCATTTGATCAAGGCCGCGCTCGCCCCCTTGCTGCGGTAATAGCACTCGCGCAACAGCGTCGCAGTCTGTTTGATCTTTTCAATCAGGCTTCTATTTTCTTCGAGGCTACCTTTGATCAAAAAAAAGCGCTTGCGCGGCAGCTCTTTCGTGGCTTCGCCCGATTTGTATTTTATTTTTAGACGAATGACGCCGCGCGTGGCCTGTGGGGTCTGGGTGTGAGCGGTCTCAAGGAAAAAGGAAAAATGAAAAAGGAAAAATGAAAAAAGCAGGATTGCGCCCGCCAGCTTGGATTTGAAACCGGCTTTGTGAGGATGGACAACACTTGAATTGAAGAGCTCCTTCTTCATTTTTTACCTTTTTACTTTTTCCGTTTGCCTTGCTTTAAAGGTTTGGATTGCGCGGAAACTTCAGGTAGGGCAGGCGCACCCCGCGCACAAAAACCTGATCCGAACGAATGGCTACGGGCGGAGCGTACCCGTTGCTGCCCGCGCCGGCAATGAGATCGTCCTGATCCACGCCGTCGCCGCTGATACCAATGGCGCCTACCAGCAGGCCGTTCTTATACAAAGGTGCGCTGCCCGGAAATATCTGAATGCCGTTTGGTAAGCTCGGAATCGAAGTACATGGCGCGGCGCCGCCGCTGAGTACTGTTTGCAGGTTAGTCTTGATCAGATCAAGTTGCAGTCCGACATTAAAGACACTCCATTCGCTTAGTTGACGGCTGAATGGCCCGGCCGCGGTGTTATTAATGCCGTCGGGAAAAAAGGGGCGATGCAGAAAACCGCCGGCGCGAGCCGTGAAGGCGACTGACCCATCCAACTTCAAACCATCAGCGGCGGCGCGATCGACGTAAGAGCCGAAACCACCGGTGCGCAATGAGGCCGCCGCGCCGCCTCCTGAATAGAAAGCCGCCGTGCGCGCCTTTTGCACTGCCACATCAAATCCAAACACCGGCGCATCCGTCTGACGAAACACGCCCAGCACGACGCCGTTCGTATCGACCACGGCAATCGTCACGCGCGCATTGCTGCCCAGCGGTTGTCGAATCGCCGCCCGCGTAATGTTCGCCTGTTGCGCTCCGTGAGCGATGATCGTGCCGACATCGGAAGCAGTCAGTGAATTTGCCGTGACGGTCGGGCTGGCAATGAAAGGAGAGAAGCGTGTGTCGACTTCACCGGCGATGCCACCAACAACCGCGGGCGTGAATTGGGAAGATTGCGCGCCACGGATTGGGAACATCGGTTCGACCGAACCGGGTAGACCGCCAAAAGGAATCGTCGCCGGAGCCGGCGCGCTCGCAACGTTGAGATAGGCGAGTCGGATCCCGTCAACCAGGATATTGTCGCCGCGGATTAGTGAAGGCGCTTCGAAACCCCGGGCAGCTGAAACTGCGATCACTTCTTCGAACGGCTGATCGGAATCCGCCGGATCGCGATCGACCGTGTAAGCGCCGTCGCCCTCAATGCCAACGCCGCCGACTGCTTCGCCGTTCTTGTAAATGGGAACACTGCCGGGATCTCCGCTCAGACCCAGCGGCAATCCAGGAATCTTGATGTCCGAACATGGCAAAGAAGAAAACTGCACGCCATAGAGCGGGCCGCCAGGTTTGAAATCCACGTTGGGCGGAAAATGTTCCTGAATAATGAAGCCGGCAGTCCGGCTGTTGAAGGCGTTGCCGCGCGTGCTGAACAAAGACGCCGTGCCCGCCTTCGAGATCGCAGCCAGCCTTGCCGGCACGCGCGTACCGTCCAAACCGACGGTAACAAAACCGGTGAGCGGGTCGGGAGTCTGCGTTGGGCCCGGCCCGCCGCCGCGAAGCTGGGTTGTGGCCGGCGCGCCGCTCATCGTAAAGACGCCGAGGACGTTTCCTTCTCGATCAGTTACGGCCACAGTGACCGGCCGGCCCAACTGCGCCGCTGCTGAGACGGCCTGGGCAATGATCGTTTGAACGTCCGTCGTCGTTAATGTACCAGCGGTCGCTGTGGGCGGCAGGGGTGGTGCGATTGTTCCCGGCGTCGGGACCGCGCCGTTGTCGTCCTGCGGCCCATCACCCACGTGACCAATTCCGACGCGCACGCGATTGCTCTGCGTGCCGTGATATGTGATTTGCACCAGCACGTCACCGTCGTCCGCCATCTCCTCATTCAAGCGGACGACGATTGAAGTCATCCACTCCTGATCGGGCACCGGTCCCACATATTCTACGGTCAGCGAATAAATCCGATGCGCGCCATCCTCGGCACTCGCAGTGACCGCAGCGGCTGTTTCGTCCGATTGCAGACTCAGACCCATCGCAAACAGCATAATCCGAGTACGATTATCCGACCCCCAACTTACTGTCGAAGTCAGTGCGAACGGTTCATGGTTTCGAGTAATTGATTCGACCGCGACCGCACGGGTCGAGGTTTCCTCGCTGACCAGAGTCAGTTTGGCGGTCTGAGCGCGCGAGTTTCGAGAAATCGGGGTGCTCAACAGCAGGAGCAGGCAGATAGATGTTGGCAGCAGAAACCGAGCGGCGTGTTTGCGGGACCTGGCTGTCATCGAGCGTGCCAATAACGCGAAATTGCGATGCCGAATACTCTGGGAGTCTTTGGCAATCTATCACTAATCCTTGACGCGCGAAACGTTTTTCTTGCGTCGATCTAGTTCAAGAGATTTTGATTGATGGCGGGCGATTCGTATGCTACAAGTCGCAGCAGTTAGAAAAGCTTACGAAGGAGAACTTCCACAATGGCACAATCTCTCGCCAGACTTTGGACTCACTTAATTTTTTCAACTAAGGAGCGCTACCCATTTCTCTCGGACCAAGCAGTCCGCGCTGATATGCATGGTTATTTGGCCACAGTACTTCGGACCCACGACTGCCTTACGCTGGAAGTTGGAGGGTGTGACGACCATATTCACGCTTTGTTTGCCCTCTCGAGAAACTACTCGATTGCGGAGATCGTGAAAGAGATCAAGCGAACATCATCAGCTTGGATCAAGACAGTAGAGCCTCGCTATTCCAAGTTTCGGTGGCAAAGCGGGTACGGAGCCTTCTCCAGTCAGTCGCATGTCGAGCAGGTTAAGCGTTATGTGACGAACCAGGAACAGCACCACCGGAGGAAGACGTTTCAGGATGAATTCCGCACTTTCCTGAAAAGATACGAGATCGAATATGACGAACGTTACGTTTGGGACTGAGGGCCTAATGCTATCGGTGCCTAACGCCGAGGGCGTTCGTGAGTTCCAGCCCAGGGCAACGCCCTGGGTTAAAGAAGAAAGATTGATTCCTAACACCAAAGGTGTTCGCCAAGACGTTTTACTGATGTCGAGGAAACCGATCACTCGAACCGCGACTGCGCTGGCTTTTATGCTGGCGGTTACTGTCTCTGCCTTCGGACAGAAACGCGGAACGATTACCGGCACCATCCAGCCTGCCTCGACAGACATCATTGTCGTAGCGACGAATCAAGTGACCAGCAGGGTAACTCGCGGCCGCGTAGATGCCACCGGCCATTACGAATTAAAAATCTCGGAGGGCGCTTACCGCATAACTGTCGAGTCGCCCTTTACGGCAAAGTTTGCCGCCGAGAAGACCTATGGTGAACATGCACTGGTCCGTGGCGATACGCTCGAGAACGTGATCGTCGGCGCAGATAAGCAGACCAAAATCGACTTCACGGTCGAGAAGCAAACAGAGCAGCAACTCGCCACAGTTCCCGAACGTAAACCGCCCGGTGCCGCCGGGCAGACAAGCGTCGACTCGGAACCGCAGACTCAAACAGATCGGCGAGCTGTGCGCGATCGCTGGCGGATCGGATTCCCGGAATATGATCGCTATGGCGACAAAGGCGCGCGCGGTCGCGACATCCCTTTTAAGAAAGGCCGTTGGTACGACCCTTACCATCAAAACTGGCTGAAGGGTGACTATCCGATTCTTGGTAACAAGGTCTTCATGATTCTCTCAGCGGTTAGTTCGACCTCGGTTGACTTGAGCCGCACACCGAAGCCTTCGGATGTCAGCAGCGCGCGACCGGGAAGCGCCGAATTTTTTGGTAAGCCGGAAGCGCTCTCCTTGAATCAGATTTTCCAATTCACTTTCGAAATGTTTCACGGAGATTCGACTTACAAGCCACGTGACTGGGCGATCAAGATATCGCCGACGTTCAGTCTGCCGAATTATCTCAACGCGCGCGAAAACGGCGTCGTGAATATCGACGTGCGGCGGGGCACTAACCGGACTGACACGCAGTTCTCTCTGGAAGAAGCTTTCGCGGAAGTAAAGTTCGAAGATGTTAACCGAAACTTTGATTTCATCTCGGCGCGCGTCGGCATCCAGCCCTTTGTCTCGGATTTTCGCGGCTTCATCTACTCGGATAACAATCTGGGCGCGCGTGTGTTCGGGAGTTTTGATAATAATCGTTACCAGTACAACTTCGCTTACTTTGCCCAGCTTGAGAAGGACACCAACAGCGGCCTGAATCGTTTCGATCTCCGCCATCAGAATGTTTACGTCGCAAACATCTTTCGGCAGGACTTTATCCGTAAGGGTTACACAATCCAGGCCGCGGCGCTCTACGACGACGATCGGCGCAGTCGTAAGTTTGATCGCAATGGATTTCTGGTGCGGCCGGCTTTGATTGGCGACGTGCGGCCACACGCGATCAAGGTTGGTTACGTCGGCGTCAACGGTGATGGGCACTTCGGCCAGCTGAATTTGACGAACTCGTATTACTACGCGTTTGGCCGCGACGATCACAATCCGATCGCCGGCCGGCCGGTGCACGTCAGTTCGCACATGGCGGCAGTCGAGGGTTCGATTGATAAGGATTACTTTCGATTTCGCGGCTCGTTCTTCTGGGCCCAGGGCGATAGAAATCCGACCGATGGAAAGGCGAACGGCTTTGACGCGATTTTTGACGATCCGAATTTCGTTGGCGGGCAGTTCTCGTTTTGGAATCGAAACGGCATCCGCTTGACGCAAACCGGCGTCGGCCTGGTGCAACCGAACAGCATTCTGCCTTCGCTGCGCAGCAGTAAGATCGAAGGCCAGGCCAATTTTGTAAATCCTGGTATTCTCATTTACAACGCCGGCGTCGATGTGGAAGTCACGCAGCGTTTGAAAGCAGTTTTCAATGCCAGCTATCTGCGCTTTCATCGCACTGAGTCGTTGGAATACATTCTGTTTCAGCCGCACATCCGGCATGAAATCGGTTGGGACTACAGTCTGGGAGTAGCTTATCGTCCGTTTCTCATCAACAACGTGACGATGACTTTCGGTGCAGCGACGTTGAAGCCGGGTCGCGGCTTTCGCGACATTTTTACGAACGCGACCAGTAATTGTCCCCCAAATTTGAGTGACTTTTGCACGGCTGACAATACAATCATCAACCCCAGCAAGCCGCTGTTTTCATTGTTCGCGCAGTTGAAGTTTGTTTTCTGAGAAGAGTGAAACCACAAAGACACAAAGACACGAAGATCGGAAAAAAGGGGGCGCGTATTTGTCTGTCGGTTCTCTGTTTGTGTCTTAGTGTCTTGGTGGTAGGAATTATCATTCGCGCTCGTGCTGAGAAAGTTCCAAGCTCACGCATCGCGTCGCGAGTCGGCACTCCCGCCGAGACTCCTGAAGGCTGTCTCAAGTGCCATGGCCAGATCGAACCGATGCACAAGTTTGGTCCGACGGCCACACTGGATAAGCTCGATAATGGCAAGGACGCTTTGGGCTTGACCTGCACTGCCTGCCACGGCGGCAATCCGGTCGTGGCTGAGAAGGAAACCGCACACGTTCGGCCTCGCTTTCCGCGCGAATGGATGAGCAACGGGAAATTCCGGATTCCCGAACGGTCAGGTCCACTACTCGCGAGAGAGAGTCTGGAGTTCGTGCGCTTTCTGAATCCGGGCGATTTGCGCGTGGCGGCAAAAACGTGCGGCAGTTCGGACTGTCACAGCACCCAGACCAATGCCGTCGGAAAGAGCATGATGACGCATGGAGCGATGCTTTGGGCCGCGGCGCTCTACAACAACGGCGGCTTTCCGATCAAGGACGCGAGTTTTGGCGAGAGCTACAGCGAAACAGGTGCGCCGCAACGTACGATTCAAGTTC
>Ga0137403_10009617_pt1 | contig 10737 bp, 13 predicted proteins | sample CZOMad2_1_16fung_FD_122057 | JGI IMG/M metagenome (GOLD analysis project Ga0137403, IMG submission 122057) | Vadose zone soil fungal communities from Angelo Coast Range Reserve, California, USA - CZOMad2_1_16fungal (Hybrid Assembly) | ecosystem: Environmental > Terrestrial > Soil > Vadose zone... | reverse complement strand
GCTCTATCACAGTAAAACTGGTCGGCGAGCACTTGAAGAAGTACCACGTCCGGGCACGGAACGGGTATCGACCCCAACCAATCCGATTCTCCGCAGGAACTGCTCCAGCTTCTCTGTCGGAATCTGTTCCGGAGTAAGTCATCGTTTGGTGTCGTTCGGTGCACCTGCCGATCCGGTTCCGATCGAATTGGGAATGAAAAGTCGGCGCCGCACGATCTCCTCGAATACTTCGCGGAACACGCCCGACTGCCGAAAGCGCCCGTGTCGGTTCTTGGAGAACGTTGAGTGGTCGGGGACCTCCTGGCTGAAGTCCAGCCGCGTGAACCAGCGATAGGCATGCATCGGCATTTCCTCCAGCAGACGTCGTTCGCTGGTGATCCCGTTAAGATAGCCGACTAGCAACAGGCGCAGCAGTACTTCCGGATCAATCGAAGGACGCCCCGTCGAACTGTAAAAGCCTCTTAGTCTCTCCCGCACGAAACTGAGATCCACGTAGCGATCAATCAACCGCAGCAGGTGATCTTCAGGAATTTGCTCCTCCAGGCCGAAGTAATAGAAGAGAGATTCGCTTCGCGGTTGGTGTCCCATCATCGTGGCGTTTCTCCTGAACCCTTGCTTAGCACGAATGATAGTCACCACCAACCACAAAACTCGGCTCCGGAGCCGAGTTTTTCAACAGTCTCGTTTCCTTTCGGCACACTTCTTTAGAATTGCATTGAATTCCGAAGACGCCCCAGCATTCCCTGTGGACAAATTGCCGACGGATTTTCTGTCTCTCTCTCTCTCTCTCTCTCTCTCTCTCTCTATATATATATAGCGACTCTGTGAGCGACAGTCGCTCAATATCCGTGGGCCAATCGCAGAATTGCGCCCGGTAGCGTTTTGAAAGCAGGAGAACTGACAGTGTTCTAAAAATCACAATCTGGAAGTACCGATAACGATTATTCTGCCAAAGAGCAATTGCAAATGACAGCAAATCAACCACCCGCTGCTTTTATTACCGGGCTTTATGAGACGCACCTCCAGGTGGCGAATCTCGAGCTTTCCATGGAGTTCTACGAAAGAGTCCTCGGTCTTGAGCTAGGGCTGAAAGAGCAAGCGAGACGCGCGGCTCTCTATTGGGTGGGCGGGCATGGCAAGACCCTCCTGGGTCTCTGGGAGAAACCTCCCTGGATCTTAGGGAAAACCCCCGGGCACCCGATTATCATGCAGCATTTCGCCTTCGAGATCGATCTCGCCGATTTGGGGCGCACGGTGGCTGCCGTCAAACACAGAGGGATCGAGCTGCGCAATTTTTTCGAGCAAACAACCGACGTACCCAGCGTGTTCGGGTGGATTCCAGCGGCTTCGATCTACTTTAGCGATCCTGACGGGCACCTGTTGGAATTCATAGCCAAGCTAGGAGGCAAAAGCAGACCCGAGATCGGGATTGTGTCACTCGACGATTGGAAGCAGTTGAACCAATCGCCATAGTGCTCCCGCTATCGCATTCGGTTGCCGGTTACAAGTTTAACTATTTCAAATGCCACCAGCTAGTAGGTCGTTGGGTAAAAAGCTTGGAAGACAAACCACCGGTAGGTCGAGGCAGCCAGTCGAGACGAAAGTTCTGAGATCGTCCGCTAGGGCCGACCAAACATCGCTGAATTCATGCAGATAGCACTTGCGAAGTGGGAACACTTTCTATCGCCGACTCGTTGCTGTGCCTGGTTTCGTGCCCACCTACCCTTTGCCCATCGCCGACAATACTGGGTTGTGAGTGCCAACGCCTGCTAACGGCAGTTGATGTTCGGTTTTCCCTCGCGCTCAGCGACCGGTCAGTTGCTCCAGTCTTTCCGGATACCGCGCCCCCTCCACCTTGATCTTTGAAGAGGCGCTATTGATGTCACGGAGATCGTCGGGTGTGAGTTCGACAGAAGCCGCTCCAAGGTTCTCTTCCAGGCGATGAAGCTTCGTTGTCCCTGGGATCGGAACAATCCACGGTTTCCGGGCAAGCAGCCAAGCGAGAGCTATCTGAGCAGGTGTTGCTTTCTTTCGTTCTGCGACCTTGCTCAGCAGATCAACCAACGCCTGATTGGCTTTTCGAGCCTCCGGGGTAAAGCGAGGGACGATGTTGCGGAAATCGGTACTATCGAACTTCGTATTTTCGTCGATCTTGCCTGTGAGGAAGCCCTTACCGAGGGGGCTAAATGGAACGAATCCGATCCCGAGTTCTTCGAGGGCTGGCAACACCTCCTCTTCAGGGCGTCTCCACCACAGCGAGTATTCGCTCTGAACTGCGGTGACCGCCTGGATTCGGTGTGCGCGCCGGATTGTCTGCACTCCTGGTTCAGAAAGGCCGAAGTGCTTCACCTTACCTTGGTGGATGAGCTCCTTCACCGCTCCCGCGACGTCTTCGATGGGCACGTTCGGGTCAACGCGGTGCTGATAGAACAGATCGATGACATCGGTCTTGAGTCGCTTGAGGGATGCCTCGGCGACTTCCTTGATGTGTTCTGGCCGACTATTTAGGGCAGTCCACCCTGGTCCGTCGGTGGGATCAGGCGCAAAGCCGAACTTCGTTGCTATGACCACCTGATCGCGGAATGGAGCAAGCGCTTCGCCCACAAGTTCTTCATTGGCGAAAGGACCGTATACTTCAGCAGTGTCGAAGAATGTGACGCCGCGTTCGACTGCCGTCCGAATCAGCCAAATCATTTCCTTCTTGTCTGCGGCCGGACCGTAGCCAAAGCTCATTCCCATGCAGCCGAGTCCGAGAGCAGAGACTTCCAGATTGCTTTTTCGAAGTTTGCGCTTCTTCATTGTTCCTCCTCGGCAAGGAAATAGTCTCCCACAATTTCCAGCGGAAAGAGAGATTCGTCGTAGTGATTGGCGTAATATCGCGATTTCACCAACAATCCCGTTCTGAGCGAAATCGCCTGTTTTCGACAAGTTATCAGAAGAGGCCGCCAATGCGTAGCGGCGTTACGAGCCATCATCTTTCGTCTTGCCGGATAGGTTTGAACATTTCTAGCATCGTTATTGGAAATCTCTCATGGGGGAATGCCCGAGCGATCCGCCAACCGTGGCGGCGATAGAACTCGATCGCCGTTGCATTCGATTGAACGACGCGAAGATGCAGTGTTTCATAGCCGCGAGCGATTATTTCAGCCTCCCCTTGCGCGAGCAGACGCTGGCCTACCCCATATCCCCGGCTTTCGCGAAGCACCCATAAATCATCCAGCCATTCTCCGCTTGTCCGAACCACTCCGATGATTTTCGCGTCCCGTACAGCGACCCAAGAGGAATGCCAGTTCTCCTCATCGACCGGAAGCGGTGGAGGTGCCCAAAGGCCGCCGTAAATCTCATCCACTACTGTTTGGACGACCGCGCGAACGGAATCGTGCTCCTCGGGCTGTGGTCGTCTTATGAGCACGTCGATCATCTACTTACCAATATAGGCTTTAACAATCAGAATGCTCTTTGAATCCAGATGCTCCACTTCCTTGTTGGCGCAAAATCGCCATCTCGCCAGCAAGCATGAGCCCTATGAAATAAGTAGATAAGTTTAGCCGGCACGCGGGCCGGACGGGCCCGGCTTCCGCTCGGAGAGAGGTTTGCGATTGTAATCCTCGGATTTGCCACGTGGAATGCTCAACGACTTCCAATCACCAGAGCGGAAATGTTTGGCTAGAAATACGATCTGCCCGATGTGATAAGCATAATGCGCCACTTGGCGGTTGAGGGCTTGCAGAACGGTGTGCGGTTCGCCGCGTATGGTGACTGTGCGCATCACGTCCTCGGGCGTGAGCGCCTCGATTGCTGAGAATATGCATGACCAGCCCTCTTCCCACCGGCGCAACACTTCGGCACGCGTTGCGTCAGCATTCATTTCGAATTCCTGGTCGCGATGCCGGTCCGGCTTCTCGCCGTCGGTTGTAAGGAAATCCGTGAAGCGGGAACGCATGTTGCCGGCCATGTGCTTCATAACGACGGCGATGGAATTTGCTTCTGGGTCAAGCGTAGTAAATAGTTCTCATCCTTAAGCTGTGCGATAGCGCCTTCGGCGAGACGCTTATAGCCACGAAACTGGCGACGGACTTCGTCGAGATAATGGTTTCCAGGGGGCTGGCTCATGACATACAGCTCTCTTCTTAGTGGGCGAAGCTATGCCGCTGTTTGCGAGCGGTCGCAACCTATGCAATCGAAGCTGGCGGACCGGCCGGCTGCACTTGTACCTCGATTCCTCCCAGCCACTTGGCCATGAAGTTGTACAGAAACGCGCCGATCGCACCGAAGACGAAACCCAGGACACCATAGAAGATTGGCGCGAAAAGTCCAAAAATCAGGCCACCAATTGCTCCGAGGGGATTGTCGTGGCCACCGGCCATTGAACCGATCAAACTGGCAAGCAGGAAAAACGGCAACAAGATCAAACCGATCACAGCATAGATTGCACCCATGATCTTCGCGACAGAAAGTACTCCGACAGACGTGATTGTACGCATAGAAAACGCTCCCCTCTTTAGATTGGACTCAAGGTCTACCCCAACCACCCCCTCCTGGACTCTCAATCCTGATCCGCTCTCCCTTACGTAAGCGGACATTAAACTTGCCGGGTAACTCTTGCGTCGAGCCATTCTGGTGAACGACAAACGCCTTCCCCGGCGCTCCATCTTTTCCGCCACTCAATCCCCACGGCCCGCGTGTGCGGCGTTCGGCTAGAAGCGTGACCTCAGCATCAGTCAGCACCTCGATTTCACGAACAATACCGTCACCGCCGGGGTACTGTCCCTTGCCTCCGCTGTTCGGGCGTAGCGAGTATCGACGCACTCGCAAAGGATAGGAATACTCCAGCGCCTCCGCCGGAGTGTTCAGCGAATTTGTCATGTGGGTGTGAACGCCTGAGACGCCAGGCTTGCCTGGCCTGGCCCCCATGCCGCCGGCAATCGTTTCGTAGTAGGCAAAAGGCTCGCCGGTCCGCGGGTCGAGTCCGCCGATGGTGAGGTTATTCATGGTACCCGACGCTGCAGCGGGAATGCGGTCCGGAACCGCCTGCGCGAGAGCGCGCAGGAGTACATCCACAATACGCTGCGAGGTCTCCACATTTCCGCCCGCTACGGCTGCGGGAGGACGCGCATTCACTACAGTTCCGGGCGGCGCAATCAAGTGAATGGGCCGCATGAGCCCCGCAGTCGCCGGAACATCCTCCTTGAGGAAGCAGCGAAATACGTAAAAGCAGGCGGAATATGTGATCGCCTCGACGGCATTCACGCTGCCCTCCACCTGCGGATCAGAGCCAGTGAAGTCAACGGTGACGATGCTGACGTGGGGCGGGCGCCCTCGCCCGCGAGCGCGATCAAATGTAATCGCCACTGCAAGTTTGACCGGCTTCTCGCTGATGCCATCATTGTCCAAAAAATCCTCCGCTCGGTAGGACCCCGGAGGCACGCGCTTCAGAAACTCCCGCATCATTTCTTCGGAATAATCCAGCAGCTCGCGCGCCGCCTGATGCGTGCGCTGCAGGCCGTAGCGGGCGCAAACCTCGCGCAAGCGTTCAGCTCCGGTGTGGCAGGCAGCGATCTGCGCGCCGAGGTCGCCTTCGCGTTCGTCAGGTGTGCGTACGTTGTTGAGCAATAGCGCGAGAATATCGCGGTCCATCTTGCCGGCGCGCACGATCCGCACCGGTGGAATCCGCAGACCTTCCTGATAGATTTCGCGGCAGAGGCCCATGGATCCCGGATATGCGCCGCCGACATCGGAATGATGGGCGCGGGATGCCACATAAAAATCCGGGAAGTTGCCAGCTTTTCGCGGGCGGGGGCGCCCGCGCCACATATGCACCGGCGCGACTAGCGTGATGTCCGGCAGGTGTGTTCCGCCGCGAAAAGGATCGTTCAGCATAACCATGTCGCCCGGCTCGAGCGAGAACGCTTCCACCGCCGCTCGCACCGACATGGGCATAGAGCCGAGATGCACTGGCATGTGATCGCCCATGGCGATTACTTCCGCGTCGCGGTTGAACACAGCGCACGAGTAGTCGCGCCGCTCTTTGATATTCGGTGAGAACGCAGTGCGGCGCAGCGCTGCGCCCATTTCTTCGGCGATGGAGTGATAAATATTTTTGAAAATTTCCAACTCGATTGGATCACGCATAACGATTCGGATCTTTGGCAACGTCGAACATGATCGAATCTTCTCCTTCCGCGGTCAAGCGCGCCTCACTCTTCTCTCATCGGAACCAATTTCTGCCTTAGCTGTGTTGAATGGAGCCTCTGTGCGAAGTAAATTGGGTTGACAACCACTCTCAATACTCCGCAATATCTGCAAGTGAGAACCCGTGCCCTGATTGGCAGCGATTTGAAATCGGGCTTCGGTTCGACCTTGCAAGGGAAAATCGTTCACGGAGGAAACTTCATGCCAGCTAAGAAAAAAGCAAAAAAGAAAAAGAAACATTAACCGTCAGCAAGACGTAGCTCGCCAAAAGCGAGGAATTCGTTATGGCCTCTCGATAGAAGCACCTCTTGAGGGGCTTTTTCGTTGGGGTTTGGCCGAGAGAGCTTTCAAGTCCCACACTAATTTTTTTAACTTCGGGGTTGTCGGCGAAGCTACTTCGTGCTAGAAACGGCTAAGAGACTGAGCGCGCTTCCGCAAGACATGCGACTTTGGGAAGCGCCAGCCTGAATCTCATGAGCCCGCGCAACCGAGCCGCCGCCAAATCGTCGAAAGCCTCGGAAGTTCTAATCCCGGAGAAGCTTTATTTCCGTATCGGCGAAGTGGCTCGCCTCTGTCACCTGCCCGCCTACGTGCTGCGCTTTTGGGAAACCGAGTTCCCCCAGCTCAAGCCCGTGAAAAGCAGCACTGGGCAGCGGATGTATCGCCGCAAGGACGTTGAGAATGTTCTGCGAATTAAGCAGCTTCTTTATGAGGAAGGTTTCACCATCCCGGGTGCCCGTCAATTCCTGAAGTCGGAGGGTAAAGGCGATAAGAAGCAGTCGCCACTTCCGTTCCCCGCCCGATCTGGTTCTGATTTGAAGTACGTCCGCCAGGGATTGCGCGAGATTCTCACCATGCTTTCGGCAAGGCACTGAAACAGCATTAAGCGTTTAGCCTTCGCCCGTCGCATTTGTCCCACAGCATTGGCCAAAAAAGCACAGACTGCATGGCTACCGTTCCTCCGTAACATGTCAGCCTATTTTTTGGTTGACCATTGACCGTCTCTCACGGCAGACTCTCAAAAGTAGGCTTCCCGGCCTGAATTTTTCCTCGCGTTGGAGCCTTCGATGAACGGTATGGGCGTTCCTCTCATCGCACAATTGTGTCTGGCTTTCGGCATGGCTGGTCTCTTTTGGCCCGAAAAATTTCTGGCCGTCTTCGACGTGCTCATGTTCCCCTGGCCTTCCGGCTACCGCACCGTGCGCGCCAACAGCATCGCGGCCATCATTCTGGCCCTGCTGCTTTTTCTTGGGATCTGGGCACGACCGCACTGAGGATTCGGCACCTGTCGCACTTGCACAACTTAGTGCCCGCGTTTGAAGAATTGCACTGCGCGCTCGTGCTTTTCCGCGGCTTCACGCGTTTTGAACGTCCCCAAGTTGCGGCGTCGGCCGGTCTTGGGATTCTTTTTTCGGGAATAGAGCCGATACTCGCCTGATTTCATTTTGCGAATCATGTCTTTTAATACCCGGCATTTGGATGATCGGCCCTGAATACCTGTAGCCTGTTTTCGCGCCGAACGGCGGCAGATTCTCCTTTCGATCTAGAGCTACGTTCTCCGCCTCCTACTTGGATTTCTGTATTGCGCCACCAAACGCTCGCCATCTCTACTACAATATTGTTCTCAAAAAGGAGGGACCGCAGATGAACATCCTGGTGCTGGCGTTAGCATTGGCGCTGATGCCCGCTGGCGGGCAAGCGCAGGGTGGTATTCAGGCTCCCGGGAATAAAGCAGCAAACACTCAGAACCAGCCGCTCAGTCAACGCGGCCTCGAACGAATTGTGCAGGAAGTGCACCATCAACTTGTATTGCTCCCGTATTACGGGGTCTTCGATAATCTCGCGTACAAAGTTTCTCCCGATGGCACTGTAACACTGCTGGGTCAAGTGGCGCGGCCCACGTTGAAATCGGATGCCGAGCGCGTGGTGAAGAAAATAGAAGGCGTCGAACGCGTCGATAACCAGATTCAGGTGCTGCCGACGTCGCCCTTCGACGACCAGATTCGGCGTGCAACTTATCGAGCCATCTATGGCAACGAAGTCTTGAGTCAATACGCGCTGCGGGCCGTGCCCCCGATTCACATCATCGTGAATAATGGGCACGTTACGCTGGAAGGTGTGGTGGCTCGGCAAATGGATAAACAGATCGCCGAGATGCAGGCCAAGAGCGTGCCCAACGTTTTCTCGGTCACAAACAATCTCAGGGTGGAAGAAGAGGGCAAATAAGAACAATGCGGGATTCGCTCTTTAACCCTACTGAAGAATACAAGACGGGTGTGGCTTGATCGTTGGTAAGCGAACCACGCCCGTTTTTTTCTTCGTACTGCTAGGGATCATCGTCTTCTTCTTGATCTATGCGGGTGTGCGACGGAGCCAACAGACTCCGCCGCCGGAGCCATCCTTACGTCAAAATAGGTGACCCGCCGGCACATTCATGGTGTAGATGCGCAGGCGTGGTAAGTATCTGAATTGTGGTCGTTGACATACGAGTCCCGGAAAATCTGGCTCTTTTACTTCCCGGCGTTGCCGTGAACGCTGCCAACACCGGTGCAGAAATCCCAACCGGTCTTACTCGTGAAACCCGCGAACGGACCGCAGTAATCAACAGCGATATCGTGGAAGTCCGCAGTGTTTCCGAGGTTACTGTAGATGGTGGTCAGCTCGTTTTCGCTGGAGGTAGCGAAATGGCCAGCTGAGTTGGCCACGCCCGCCAATGCCGGCGATGACACGCTAGTTCCACCCACGATCCACCAGCCCTTGACCCCGCAACAGCCGGCGGTCGAGCCTTCAACTGGTGTACTGTCAAATACCCAGACACCTGTATCAGGATCAGCATCGAAGGACACGTCAGGCACGCCACGTGAGCTTCCGACGATGCTGGCAATGGAAGTTTGATAGGTCGGGATGGATTCGAACAAGCTGCGACCACCGCCAGTTTCAGCCCAGGGACGCTCGGTGATAAACGCCAGGGTAGAGGGATTCCGGCTGATTGTCGTGCCGCCGGCTGCAACAACGTTGGGAGCAACGCTAGGCCACGCTGTTCCCGGGAAGTCGCCTGTGGAAGCGAAGAACACCACGCCGGACTGGATAAAGTGAGAGTCGAGGCTGGTTTCGCCGGAGAATTCTCCGCCGCCCCAACTGTTGGAAACCTCACCGCCACCCGCAGCGGCCACAAGAGTAGCAGCTTTGGTTTCAGCGGCCAGCAGATTAGTGAGGCTGTTCGACGCTGCCTCAACCAGGATGATCCTGGCGCTTGGCGCGATCGCATGTGCCCACTCTATGTCGAGAGATTCCTCAAGCTCCCATCCTCCCGTGGGGTCCTGAGGCGGCTTCGTTCCGCTGGCGAAAACCTTGCTGAAGTTTGCTGCCGGCAAACCAAACTGCGCCGAAAACTTTGCCAAGTCGGTGGCGGCATTGGGATCATCAAACGCGTCCACGATGGCTATCACTTTGCTGCCGCCTGCCGGATTGACGGTCGCGGTGAGCGGATTGCACCCTGATACGCGGGTCGAGACCAGGAAATAAACGCAGCCCAACGACGCGGGTGTCTCAGCCACGAATCCTGGGGCGGGAGACGTACTCGGCCCGATTATGGGGAAGCCTCCACTTATGGGGAAGCCTCCACTTATGGGGAAGCCTCCACTAGGGAGCAGCAACTCGATATTGGTGTGGGCCCTGACTCCGATATCTCCGGGGCGCTCGATATTCGATTGGGGCGAAATCACTTTACCCCGGGCAGACCCATGCTGGGCAAGGCCGGCATTTGTTAATCCGACCAGGAGAACCAGCGCGGAGACTAATACTTCAATTTTCTTTTTCACAGTACTCTACTCCTTAGCTCGCCATGCCTGTCTTTGCACAACCGGACGCTTCGATTTGTCGAAGCCTGCGGGTAGAATTAATCGCCGTGCAAGAACCTGGAATCCCCCCAACACTGGCGAGAGTTGCCGAAGTCTGTCGCAGGAGTTAGCAACTGTCAAGCAGAAAAATATTAAGAGCCACAGCCGTTGCTTCTCCCCTGCGTGGAAGACCGGAAATGCGACACGCGACTTCAGTTCGGTTTCACGACCTTGCACTCACCCAACGTTCCCCGGTCTTTGCCGCCATCATCAATCAGGTGGATGGAAACGCGCTCAGCCGTTCGAGGCGCCTCCAGCTCCTCATTCAATTCAACCGCTATTGCCGGATCGACCGATTGCAGCGGAGTTCCCTGGTTCTCCACGGTTTCCGAATCGAAGCAATTCCAATTCCGGTTCGAAGCATTCAACGTGTTCAACCATGCGCAGTTTGGAACTTCTCAGGGCCCAGACGGCAATATCAATTCAAGCACTTTCGGGCTGGTGACCGCAGCTCGCGATCCTCGCATCATGCACTGAAATTTCTGTTTTAAGTCCTGTCATCGGCTGTCAATGATAAAGTTGTCGGCGTGGCGCACGCGTTTCGGGCGGCCCTCGCGGCAGCAGCGTACTCTGTGGTTCCCCTATGAAATATTGCCGGTTTAAGTTAGACGGACAGGACAGCTATGGCCTGGTTGAGCTCGTCATG
>Ga0137403_10009615_pt1 | contig 10739 bp, 10 predicted proteins | sample CZOMad2_1_16fung_FD_122057 | JGI IMG/M metagenome (GOLD analysis project Ga0137403, IMG submission 122057) | Vadose zone soil fungal communities from Angelo Coast Range Reserve, California, USA - CZOMad2_1_16fungal (Hybrid Assembly) | ecosystem: Environmental > Terrestrial > Soil > Vadose zone... | reverse complement strand
GCGCAGACCAAGATGACGATCGCCACCGGGGTGGACCCGGTGTTTTCCGCCTACTACGTGGCCCAGCAGGAGGGGCTATTCAAGAAGCACGGGCTGGACGTGCGAATCAACACGGGACCGTCCGGCTCGGCCATGGTCTCCTTCCTCATCAACGGCCAGATCGAATCGGCCTTCGGCTCCGAGATCGCGGGGGTCAGCAACCACAACCTGGATCCCAACGTGGTGACGGTCGCCCAGGCCACGACCCTGGTGCGCTGGATCGCCGTGGTGGGCCGCAACCTCGACAACCTGGATCAGCTGAAAGGCAAGAAGGTGGGTCTGGCGCGCGGCTCGGGCGGCGAGGTGTTCTGGCTGGCCATGCTCGACAAGCTCAAGCTCAACGCGGCGGACTACACGGTGGTCAATGTGGAGGCGCCGGAGATGGTGGCAGCCCTGGAGCGCGGGAACATCGATGCCTACGCCGTGTGGGAACCCTGGGTGACCCGTGGCCTGGCGGCCGTCAAGAACACCAAGGTGCTCAAGGACCAGGAAGGCATCCTCGAGCAGGGCGTCTACATCTACATGAATCTGGGATGGATTCGGAAGAACCCGGCGCAGGCCGAAGGGTTCATGCGCGCGCTGGTGGAAGCGACGGACATCATCAACAAAGACCGCAAGCGCGCGGCCAAGGACGTGTCCGATTTTCTCAAGAGTCTGGACCCGGCACTGGTGGAGCAGCTCATGACCAAGCTCCGCTTCGACATGACGCTGGACGACTCCACCATCGGCATGCTCCGGCTGGCCGAGGCGCAGCTCAAGCAGCAGGGCAAGCTCAGCAAGCCTGTCGACTACGGCGCATTCGTGTACCCGGACCTGTTGCGCAAGGTCCAGCCCACGAAAGTCAACTACAAGCCGTAACCCGACTCACCAGGCGAAACTGGCCGGGGAACGTGCGCGAGCCCTACTGCAGGGTCACGTTCGTCGGGGGCATGGAGGCAGTGCCCTGCGTCGGCGTTGGATCGACCCCGTTCACGGCCCGGTAGCCCGCCGGAAGATTCGTCGCCGTGTTGGACTGCGCGAAGTTCAAAGGTTCACACCAGGGCCAGGGCAGGCTTCCGAACCACGCCGGCTTCGCTGCGTGCAGATAGCTCGTGACGAGGACGGCGCTCCCCAACGCCTCGACGGGCGGAACCAGACCGTTCACCGTGTTGTAGTTCCCCAGCCGCAGGGTGCTCCCGCTCGACGTCGAGTCGAGCGCGTAGATCGCCGAGGAGTCGAACTGGCCTCCGTTGTAGTTCGAGTGGTACCCGGGCTCCCCCAGGACACAGCCGGCCATCACGATGTTGTCGTGACGGCTTTCCGTCGACAGGCACTCGGTGTTGCTCGTCTTGGGCCCCGCCGCATCCCAGCCGCGCATCCGATTTCGGAACCAGAGGTTGTTGCGGGAGCCGGAGCCGCTGTCGTTGTAGCTGGCCGCACACCAGTTGCCCTCGAACAAATTGTAATGACTGTGACTCCCGTGGAAGAAGACGATCTGCGAGAGCCAGTTCGACGGACTATAGGGCAGATTGTTGATGTAGTTGTAAGCGAACGCCGATCCACTGAGTCCGAACATGGGCATCACGTTCGGGCAGTCGTGGAAGTAGTTGTCCTCGACGAGCAGCTGGGAGGATTGCGCCGGGTTGATGCAGTAGGTGGAGTTCGTCAGGTTGTCCATGTGGGAGATGTCGCAATGCCGGATCTCGCATCGGTAGGCGGCATACGGGAAGAAGTGATACGTGCTCGCGGGGACGCCGAACGTCTTGACGTTCTTCGCCCAGCACTCGTCCGCGCCGATGAAGCTCACGAAGTGCCCGCTCGCGCCGGACCGGGTGAGGCTCAGGTTTTCGATGCCGCTCAACTTGACCGAGTCGTTGAGGCCGCGCCAGTGGACCTGAAGACCGCTGCCCAGATAGTCGGCGTTGATCGGCGGAGTGAACGAAACGTCGTTGCCGGTCTTCCCGGTCACCCGCACGATCTGCGTGAATGGCTTGCTCCCGAACAGGTCCGACCAGTTGCCAGGACTGGGCGTCACGGTGGCGCTCGCCGGAGAGCTGATGAACATCATCTGGCCGACCGAGAGCGACGAGGGCGTCGAGGCGAGGGTGATCGTCGTCGAGCCGCGCGCGACGCCGCCGCTCACGTCGACGTTCGTGTACTGGCCGCTGTTCGAGAGGTCCCACCCGTTGGCCTCGAACCCGATCAAGCGGACGCTGCCCCCGGTGAAGTTCAGCACCGTCGCGGGCGCGCCGTTCGAGTTCACGGCCCCGCGGAGGGTCACGCGGCTCCTGGCGATCGTGATCGTCGAGCTCAGGTTGAAGGTCCCCGCCCCGAGCTGGACGAACTGGTCAGCCGGGCAGCCGGCGATCGCCGAGTTGATCGTGCTCGCGCTGCCGCTGAATGGGGCGATGGTCGACCCCGACTGGGTCGTGCGATTCGGAATCCCGCCACCCACTCCGACCAGCCCCTCCCACGAGCCGCCAACCACGAGCCGATTCGCAGGAACGGCGTCCAGGGCATGCGCCGTGCGTGGCAGCATCGTGCCGGCTGCGATCGCCGCGGCCCCGGAGATGATCATTTCTCGGCGCGTCAGCCGCAGCCCGCTCATTGGCGATCCCCACGAGTCTGGCGGTGGCGCAGAGTGTCCAGTGATCCATTTCGGCACATCGATATGTCCTCCTCGATCTCCTGCGTTCGGTGGCCCCGCTCAGGTAAAGACACCCGGCGATATCGGGGACATCCCGGAGAGACAATCGGCAAGAACTACGCCAGGAACGTGGATCCGGGAAGAACAGCTATTTTACGGAGGAAAATCGATCCGACCCATCCGTCTGGGCCGTCTAGAACCAGACACTGTACGCTCGGGCGTGTCAAACAGGCAGTGCCGGGGCCCGTTGCCGAACCGTTACGCCCTCTGACCCCTTCGCGGAGGGGGCGATCTCGGCGGTTCGGGGCCGGAGCCTAGGCCTCTCGCCCCATTCTATGGATGGACCCGAGTCACCAGCTGAAGAGATTGGTGAAGAAGTCCTTCACGCGCTGAGTGAACGACGCGTCGCCACTCTTGGCGGAGCGATCCGCCGCCGGCGAGCTCTCCGGCGTCGCCGGGGCGTCGACGTCCAGCGCCGCCGTCGCGGGGCCGGAAGCTTTCGGCTCGCCCGTCGCGACCGACGCCGGCGGGGTGTCGCTGCCCGTCTGGACCGGCGCGGGCGGGAGCGTCTCGGAGGCGCTGATGGTCAGGTACGTGTACCAGAGCCCCTCGTCGATGTGGACTTCGAGCGCGTTTCCGTCCTTCTCGTAGACCTGCCGCGTCCCGTCCGTGGTCGTGGTCGTCCGTGAGACGGAGCGCCAGCCGTTGGCCTCGAGCTGCGTCCGCATCGCGTCCCCGAGGCTCACCGGCTCCAGGCGTCCTCGATACACGAGCTGCGCCGCCTTGACGGTGGGCGACTCGATGACGACTGAGCGCTGCGGCTGGTAGGTCAGTCCGGAGGGCAGCGAGATGTCGTCGAACTGACGGCGAACCGCCGTCGTCGCACATCCCGTCGCCAGTAGCATGAGCACGACGGTCGCGGCTATTCGTGTTTTCATGGGCGCAGCCTAGCAGGGCCCCACCAGCGGAACCAAGAAATTAGACGCGCGCGTCACCCCGGCGCGCCGCTCAGCAGCGCGTACATCACCCGCCAGAGCGCGAGGAAGTCGCGCGCCCCCCGCCAGCCACGTGCCTGGCCGCCCTCGATGTGCTCCACGAGGCCGACCAGCACCAGGGTAGTCCGTTCCGGGCGCGCCGCCACCAGGCGCAGGCTCTCCGTGTAGGGCACCGCGCGGTCGGTGCGACCGTGAATCAGGATGAGCGGCGCGCCGATGGCTGGCACCACCCGGAGCGGCGAGAGGGCGTCGAGGTACCGCTGCAGGTCCGGCGGCGGCGCGTCCAGCAGTCGGCCGGCGCCCTCCGGATCGCCGGCCTCCAGGAGCGTACGAGACGCCGGGTCGAGCCGGTCGGCGTTGGCGCGCACGAACATCCGCACCAGCTCGGGATCGTGGTCCACCCGGCCGTGGACGCCCTCGTACGCGTAGGCGCCGGTGAGCCAGAAGCGGAGGACCTCGCGTGCCGACGCGTAGCCGCCGAGGGTCAGGACCGCGCTCACGCGCTCGCGGACGCGCGAGTCGGCGGCGGCGAGCAATGCCGGGCCCGCGCCGACGCTCACCCCGACCACGAGCGCCGGCGCGGTGCGCGCGGCGAGGGCGGCTATCACGGGCTCGACGTCCTCCGGCCCCAGTCTGCCGCGGGTGAGCCCGGGGATCGTCGGCACCGCCGCGTCGAACCCGGCGCGCGCCAGGAGCGCCGCGGCGTCCCGGACTCGTGGGTCGTCCTTGCCGTCGGGGGAAAAGCCGTGGACGAGCACCAGCGGAATGCCCGCGTGGAGCCCGGCGTGGAGGTAGAGGTCAGCGCTCGTCCCCGGGACCGAGAACGGCCGGCGGGTGGGTGGGACGGTCAGCGCCGAGAGCGCGGCGGGTCGCCCGTGGGTCAGGAACTCGAGGAGGAACGCCCCGGCGAACAGCGCGGATCGGCCGGCTCGAGCGACCGGCGCGACGAGGACGAGAGCGAGGACGAGGGCGGTGAGGCGGGCTACTTCCGGTTGATGCACTTCACGAGGCGCCACCCCTTGAACATGTTGACCTGCGTGATCGACTCGGCCACGAGCCCCACCTGCTCGAGAAGTGGTGCCAGCGGCAGATTCGACTTCCAGCCCAGACGCGTGCAGATCGGCGCCATGACATCCTCGACCCATCCGGTGATCCGCCGCTCGCTCCTGAAGTGGTTCAAGATCACGATGATCCCGTCGGGCTTCACCACGCGACGCATCTCGCGCAGGACGGCGACCGGGTCGGGCACGGCCGAAATCGTGTACGTCGCGGCGGCTTTGTCGAACTCGTTGTCGCCGAAGTCCATCGACGTCGCGTCCATGACCTTCAACGCGACGTTGGGCATGGCCAGGGTCTGAACGCGCTCGACGGCCTTGTCGAGCATTTCCTGCATGAGATCGATGCCGGTGAGCTGGCACGACCAGGGGTAGAGCGGGAGGTTCAAGCCCGTGCCGATGCCCACCTCGAGCACCGAATCGCTCCGTTGGATGGCGAGCTGCTTGACGGCGGCGGAGCGCCCTGGGGCGAAAATCCAGTCGAAGATGAAGTCGTAGACCGGGGCGTACAGCTCGTAAGCGCGCTGGACCTGCCTCTTCTCTAACGCTACGTCCACTCAAAGCCCTCCGGCGTAAGTGATTTGGGAGTGAGGCCGGTCGAAGCCGAGTGCCGGGCGTATTCTAACCACGGCCGGCCCGCGTTGCCAAGCGACTTTTCGCCTGACATCACCTAGAGAAGGAATCGGATCAGGAGCGTGGCCAGTCCCAGAAACGAAAAGAATCCGAATACATCCGTGAACGTCGTAATGATCACGCTCGACGCGATCGCCGGATCGACCCGGAAGGTCTTGAGTGCGATCGGGATGAGCGTGCCGACGATGGCGGCCACGAGCATGTTGCACAGGAGGGCCACGGCGAGGATCAGCGAGAGGAGCACCTGCCCCTTCCAGAGGTAGGCGATCACCGCGATCACCAGGCCGTTCACCCCGCCGGTCGCGAGCCCGAGCCAGAGCTCCTTCCAGAGGACGCGCCGCAGCACGCTCGCGGTCATGTCGCCGAGCGCGATTCCCCGGACGACCACCGTCGCGGTCTGGGTCGTCGCGATGCCTCCCATGGAGGCGACGATCGGCATGAAGACCGCGAGGGTCGCGAGGGTCTGGATGGAGGACTCGAAGAGGCCGATGACCGACGCCGCCAGCACGGCCGTGCCCAGGTTGATCAGACGCCAGAGGTTGCGCTTGACGAAGACGGCGCGGGGCGGGTCCAGCACGGTCTCGTCGCCGGCGACGCCGCCGAGGCGCTGGATGTCCTCGGTCGCCTCCTCGCGCATGACGTCGATCACGTCGTCGAGGCCGATCGTGCCGAGCAGGCGCCGGTTGACGTCCACGACCGGGATCTGGATCAAGTTGTAGTGCTGGACGAGGCGCGCGACCTCCTCCTGGTCCGTGTCGACCCGCACGCTCTCGACCTCGTCCGTGCGGATCGCGCGGATGGGCGTCGCCGCGTCGGCGGCCAGGAGCCGGTGGAGGAGGACGACGCCGACGAGGTGATCGTGGTCGTCCACGACGTAGAGGTAGAAGCCGCCCTCGCCCGGGGCCGCCTTGCGGATGTGCTCGATCGCCTCGGCGACGGTCGCATCCTCGCGCACGGCGACGAACTCGGGCGACATGAGTCGGCCCGCCGTGCCCTCCCGGTACTCGAGGAGCTCCTGGACCTCCTCGGACTTTTCCTCCTCCATCAGCTCGAGGATTTCGTCCGCCTGCTCCTTCGGCAGCTCCTCGACGACGTCCGCGACGTGCTCGGGCGGCATCCGATCGAGGACGCGCGAGACCTCGACTTCCGGGAGTGAGCCGACCAGCTCCCGCAGCGTCGGGTCGTCGAGCTCGGCGAGCACTTGGCCCGCGTGCTGCGGGCTGAGGAGGCGGAAGAGGCGGACCTGGTCGTCGCGCGGCAGCTCGCGGATCACGCGCGACACGTCGGCCGGGTGCGCGTCCTCCACGAGGTCGGCGAGCCGCTCGTCACGACCTTCGCCGAGAAGCTGCGTGATCGATTCTCTCAGCCGCTCGATCTCGTCCATCTCACCACGGAGTATGACCCCGCTCGGACGCGGGGCAAGGGAATTTTGCCCCGCGCCGGCGCGGGGCGAGGGGCTTCGGTGCCGTCAGGCGCCGAACTTCGTGAGGCGCAGGGCGTTGGCCATCACCAGAGGCATGAGGTGCTGGGAGGGCATCACGCCGAGGCTCCCGGCGGCGCAGGCGCGCTCGGTGAAGGCGGTCACGCCGTCGGCGCCGCAGTAGCGGCTCCAGAGCAGAACCGGGACCGGCTGCCAGCCGTGGCCGGCCAGCACCGAGGGGGTCGCGTGGTCTCCGGAGACGATCATGACGTCGGGGCGGAGGGCGCGGATCTCCGGGATCGCCCGATCCAGGCGCTCGAGCGCCTCGACCTTCGCGTCGAAGTCTCCGTCCTCGCCCGCCTTGTCGGTGTCCTTGTAGTGGACGAAGAAGAAGTCGTACGTGTCCCAGTGCTCGCGGAGCGTCGCGAGCTCGTCGTCGAAGGTGGTGCCGGTCTTGAGGACCTCCATGCCGACCAGCTTGGCCAGACCGCGGTACATCGGATAGGCCGCGATCGCCGCGCTCCGGAGTCCGAAGACCTCGGGAAAGCGCGGGAGCTTCGGCAGCTGATCGAAGCCGCGCAAGAGCACCATGTTCGCGGGAACGGCGTCGGCGAGCAGGCGTCGGGCCTCGGCGACGAAACGGTTCACGAGCGCGGCGGTGGCCTTCGCGCGCGGATTGAGCGCCTTCACGGGGAGCGGCGGCTTGCCGAGCACTTGCGGATCGCTCTCGGAGAGCCCCGCCGCGAGGCGGGCGCCGCCGCGGGCGCGGGCGCGCAGAACGAGGACGAAGCGGTGCTCCTTCACGGGCTCGACGAACACCTCGACCCCGGGCAGCCGGATCCGCCGGAGGCGCTCGGTCAGCCGCACGTTGACGTCGGTCGCGATCCGGCCCGCGCGGCGGTCGGTGATGCGGCCAGCACCGTCCACCGTGCAGAAGTTCCCGCGCGCGGCGACGTCGCCCGCGCGCAGGTCGAACTCGATCCCGAGCCCCTCGAGGACGCCGCGCCCGACCTGGTAGTGGAGCGGATCGTAGCCGAAGAGCCCGAGGTGTCCGGGACCGCTGCCCGGCGTGATGCCCGGCGCGACGTGGCGGATGAGGCCGCAGGCGGCCTCGCTGGCGAGCTGCGAGAGGTTCGGCAGGCGAGCCGTCTCGAGCTCCGAGCGTCCCGTCTCGGGCCGCGGGAGCCCGCCGAGCCCGTCGAGCGAGACGAGGACGATCTTCGTCGTGTTCGAGACGACGAGCGGCGCGATCACGTCGAGCATCGGCGCTCTCCTCATGCCTCCTTCACGGGGTTCTCGATCTGTCCCAGGCCGGTGATCTCCAGCCGGCACGTGTCGCCCGGCTGCAGGAAGACCGGCGGCTTGCGGGCGAAGCCCACGCCGGGCGGTGTGCCCGTCGCGATGAGATCGCCGGGCGAGAGGGTCATCAAGCCCGAGAGGTAGCTCACGATGTAGCGGACGTCGAAGATGAACGTCTTGGTGTTGCCGCTCTGCATCTGCTTGCCGTTGACCCAGAGCTTCAGCTCGAGCACGTGAGGGTCGGGGATCTCGCTCCGGTCGGCGATGTAGGGGCCGACCGGCGCGAAGGTTTCCGGGATCTTCCCGGCCATCCACTGGCTGCCGATGAACTGGAAGTCGCGGGCGCTCACGTCGTTGATGATCGTGTAGCCCCAGACGTAGTCGAGCGCTTTGTCTTTGCTGACGAAGCGCGCGGTCCGGCCGATCACCACGCCGAGCTCGACCTCCCAGTCCAGTTGATTCGAGCCACGCGGTCTCAAGATCGGCTCGTTCGGGTCGAGAATCGCGTTCGACCACTTCGCGAAAATCGGCGGCTCCTTGGGGATCGGCTGGTTGGCTTCCGCCGCGTGGTCGCGGTAGTTGAGCCCGATGCAGATGAACTTCCCCGGATCGGTGATCGGCGCGTGCAGGCGCGCCGAGGCGGCGGGGACCGTGACCCATTCCTTGATCCCGGCGACCGTCTCCTCGGCCACGGGACCGCCTTCGAGGAACGCGCGAGTGCTGTTCGGGACGAGCACCGCGGCAATCTCCGAGGCTCGCGCGACGCCGCGCCGCGTCAGAGTGGCGGCGACGCTCGCCTGGAGGTCGGCGATGCGGTCACCCTGGAGGACGCCGAGCCGTGGTGTCTGGCCGTTGGTGGAAAAGCGCACGAGCTTCATCGGTGGGAGTCCTCCTGGGAGAGAATGTGCCGCCGATTATAGCGTTTGTCGAGTTTACGCGCCGTGGAGCCGTTTGCTATGATCGAGCCTCCAGGAATTGTTGCGCTGGGAGCCCCTCGGGGGCGGACAATAGGCTCCTTGAGGACTGCTAGGGAGGAGGTTCCCTTGATGAAGACCGGCATCCGGATCCTCGCCGTCATGGTGTCGCTCATCGTGCTCGCCACGGGACCGCTCGCGCCGTTGGCGGCAGCCCAGCAACCCCCTCCGCCCCCGCCGCCCATGGCACCCGCCCAGCAGCCCACACCGCAGCCGGCGGATCCTGTCCAACCGGAGTCGAGGCTCGCAGAATCGGCCGCGTACAACGTCGGCGCGGGCATCGCCAACGTCTTCTACGTCCCCGGCAAGGGGCTCCTGTGCATCCTCGGCGGCATCTCGGGGATCTTCGTCATGATCGTGAGCGTCGGGTCGGCGCCCAAGACCGCGGCCTTCTTCGCGAAGGAAGGGTGCGGCGGCAAGTGGGTCCTGACCGGCGACGACCTCAGGCCCGACGCGAGTATCAAAACGTTCGATTGGGAGAGGGAGGGCACGTACTAGGTCCTCCGTTCAACGTCCGCTGGCCGTCCTCCTGTTCGGCGCGCTCCTCGCCGCCTTCGCCGCCGGCATCTGGGGAACGGTCATCCGTCCCGCCGCCTACGAGGTTCGCGGGACGATCGTCGCCCGCCCCGCCTCGGACATGATCCTCGTCCGCCACGAGCCCGTCTCGGCGCTCGGCATGAGCGCCATGGAGCTGATGGCGGTCTCCGCGAGCCCCGCCCTCCTCGATCCGTTCGCCCTGAAGCCCGGCGACCGGGTGAAGCTCGCCGTGCGCCAGCAAGACGATCAACTCCTCCTGATCAGGATCGAGAAGCTCCCGTGAGTCAGCGCGGGCGGGCGAGTCCGCGGACGTAGCGGACGAGCTCCTCGATGTCGGCGTCGCTGAGCGTCGAGCCGAAGGCCGGCATTCCCGGCCTCCCGATAGGCGCCCCACCATGCTTGATGATGTCGAAGAGATACTGGTCAGAGTGCTGCCCGAGGGTCGTGCCATCTGTCAGGTCGCCGGGCCTGATCAGGAAGAGCGCCGCCCGCCAGGATCCGCGCCCGTCGGGGCCGTGACAGGTGGCGCACAGCCCGAGATAGAGGCGCTCGGCCCTCGACGCGCCCGCCGGGGGCCGGGGGGTGTCGAGGAGCCATGCGAGCCCGCCGGTGAAGACGCCGATCGCCGCGAGGACGACCAGGAGGGCCAGGAGCGGTCGGCGCATGGCGGGGAGGATAGCATCGGGTCACCACGGCGCACCCGAGACCACTTGACAACTGGCCCGGAGGCAGCATAAAGAAGCTAATTCTTTACGAGGGTTGCCAGTTGCCAACCCCCTATAGGCGCCAGGGTAGCCAAGGAGGCTCACGATGAAGGATCCGCAAGCGGTCCATACCGCGCCGTCAACCCTCAACCGCCGAAAATTCCTTGCGGCCACGGGCGCCGGGGTGGCGGGCGGTTCGCTGCTGGCGATGCTCGATGCGCGTCAAGCGCCCGCGCAGATCAAGGGGACGACGCTGCGCATCTTGCAATGGAGCCACTTCATCCCCGCCTACGACAGCTGGTTCGACGACAAGCTGGCGAAGGAGTGGGGCGAGAAGAACGGCGTCAAGGTGCGGGTCGATCACATTCCGCACCTCGAGTTGCCGGCGCGGATGGCCGCGGAATACGCGGCCGGCGCGGGCCACGACATCATCATGAACGGCTCGTCGATCCTCACG
>Ga0137403_10009612_pt1 | contig 10741 bp, 10 predicted proteins | sample CZOMad2_1_16fung_FD_122057 | JGI IMG/M metagenome (GOLD analysis project Ga0137403, IMG submission 122057) | Vadose zone soil fungal communities from Angelo Coast Range Reserve, California, USA - CZOMad2_1_16fungal (Hybrid Assembly) | ecosystem: Environmental > Terrestrial > Soil > Vadose zone... | reverse complement strand
GGGAGAAACCGCCCTGCGCGCGCCGACGCGGAAACCGGGAGAAGGCACACGATGAACATCCTGTTGTGGGTCCTGCAGGTCCTCGCCGCGCTCCTGTACGGAGCGTCGGGCGTCATGAAGGTCTTCATGTTCGACAAGGTAAGCGAGGGGGTCCCGTCCTTTGGTGCGTTGCCGCGGGAAGCCTGGATGGCCCTCGGCATCCTCGAACTCGTCTGCACGGTCGGGCTGATCGTCCCCGCCGCCCTCCACTGGCAGCCGGCGCTCACGGTGGTGGCCGCCACGGTCCTGGTGATCGAGAGCCTCGTGTTCGTCTCGGTGCACGCCAAGTACGGCGAGATCACGTCCATCATCATGAGCGGCGTGCTGGGCCTCCTCATGGCGTTCATCGCGTACGGCCGGATGGTCTTGAAGCCGATCTTCTGATGTGGAGGTTGGACGATGGCCAAATTGATCTACTTTACGCCGACGTCGCTGGATGGCTATATCGCGGATGAAACCGGCAACCCCGACTGGTCGGCGCCAGACGAGGAGGCATTTGCGTTCATCACCGATCTCTGGCGCCCCATAGGCATGTATCTCTATGGACGCAAGACGTACGAGACGATGGCGGTTTGGCAGACACCGGAGGTCATTCCTGGCCGGACGCCGCCCATGCTGGACTTCGCGCGAATTTGGCAAGCGGCCGACAAGATCGTCTACTCCAAATCGCGGGAGACCGTTTCTACACCGAAGACGCGTCTGGAGCGGGAATTCCACCCGCAGGTGGTTCGCGAGTTGAAGGCTCAATCGCCTCTCGATATTTCGGTGGCTGGTCCGACCCTCGCCGCCCACGCGACCCGGACCGGGCTCGTCGACGAGTATCATCTGCTCGTCGTGCCTACTATGCTTGGCGGCGGCAAGCGGGTCCTGCCCAGCAACGTATGCGTAAGGCTGGATCTCCTGGACGAGCGCCGTTTTACTAACGGAATGGTCTATCTTCGCTATCACACGCAGGCTGTCGCTCCTGGTTCGGAGCGCTGATCGCGCTCCGAACGAAAGCGCTAAACTTCGAGGAGCAACGAGGCCATGGACAACACGAGAGTATTCAGAATGGCGTTCGCAAGCGTCTACCCGCATTACATCGCCAAGGCGGAGAAGAAGGGTCGCACGAAGGAGGAGGTGCACGCCATCATCCACTGGCTCACGGGCTACGATGAACCGACGCTGCAACAGCAGATCGACAAGAAGGTCGACTTCGAGACTTTCTTCGCCCGGGCACCACGGATCAACCCGAACGTCTCCAAAATTACCGGCGTGATCTGCGGTTATCGGGTGGAGGAGATCGAGGATAAGCTCATGCAACAGATCCGTTACCTGGACAAGCTGGTGGATGAACTGGCCAAGGGCAGGGTCATGGACAAGATCCTGAGGAAGTGAGCAGGGGTGTCGGTGTTGTCATCGTCGTTTCCGAGGCGTTCTCGATGTCGGTAATCGCGGCCCAGATCGCCGCCCCCTTCCTGAGTAGCTGATTCCAAGCCGCTTTTTTAATAGCGAACGAAAAACGCCACAGTGTAGAGCGGAGGCCGCCAACTCCCAGGTCGTCGGCCACACGGAAGTTAATCCACATGGACGTAGAGTCGCCAACGTGACTTGTGCCCGCTGAGGGTCCACAAAACGGGGATCTAGGAAACTTGGAGCACCAGGATTTCGGGACTGTCTATCGAAACGCGCTTCACTCCATGGAACTAGCCTCAGTCCCACGCGGGGACGAAAAGGCAGGTGACCGTGAGTTTAAGATCCCCAGGCCAGCACATCGCGCCGTTATGCGATTGGGATAAGCGCAGCAACAAGTACCTGGAGCGCGCCGAGGCACTGGCCCGATCCACAACACTTGATGCGCAGTACAATGTAGGCTGTTCGTGGCCCTGACGGTGAGGCGGGCAGGCGTGTAGGCCCGTCGCGGAAAGGTGACGACATGGGAAGTCTGCTGCGAGATTTTCGCTACAGTTACCGTTGGTTTCTCCAAACACCGGGATTCGTTGGCGCTGCCCTGCTGTCACTCGCCCTGGGAATTGGAGCGAACACGACGATTTTTAGCGTCCTGAATGCGATCCTTCTTCGCCCATTCCCGGTGAAGGAGCCGGGGCGACTTGCCGTGTTGTTTGAGAATAACCGGCGGCTGCGCGATATGCGCGTCCCAACCTATGCCGCGTTTGCACAGTGGAAACAGCGTTCCAAAGTTTTCGAGAATATGGCACTCGGAGATTTGGACGGCGGCGGGCCGGCGACCCTCACGAGCAAAAAGGAGGCCGTCAGGGTACGGATCGGGGCCGTCAGCACGGACTTCTTCTCTCTGGTTGGGGTAGCGCCTGCGCTGGGTCGCGGTTTCCTGCCCGAGGATTCCCCGCCGGGCCAAGGGCACGCCATCGTTCTCAGTCACGACTTCTGGCAGCGGCAGTTTGGAGGCGACAAAAACGTACTCGGCCAGACGGTTGCCGTCGAAGGCGAGAAAGCGGCTATCGTCGGTGTGATGCCCGCGGGGTTCTGGTATGTGCCTTGGGGCAAGGATACAGACGCGTGGTACGTATTCAACTCTTCTGTCAACCCAAACAGTCGATGGCTGATCCCGGTTGGCCGACTCCGGCCGGGAGCGACCATGCAGCAAGCCCAGGCCGAAATGAACACTTTCTTCCAGAATCTCGAGCAGGAGCAACCGGACATTTACAAGGGCTGGGGAATTCGCCTCGAGTCCCTGCACGAGTGGGCGGTGGGCGGATCCCGCAGCACCCTCTATCTACTGCTCGGGAGCGTCGGCTTTGTGCTGCTCATCGGCTGCGCCAACGTTGCCAACCTATTGCTCGCTCGGGCCAACGCGCGCCGAAAGGAATTCGCCGTGCGCGCTTCGCTCGGCGCGGGCCGCCTTCGCTTGGTCCGGCAGTTGCTTACGGAAAGTCTGGCGCTGGCTCTTATTGGGGGCTTGCTTGGCGTCTTGGTCGCCTACGCGGGGACAAAGCTCTTCGTTGCCCTGGCGCCGGAATGGTTCGGGATCACCGATCTCAAAATTGACGTAACCGTACTTCTCTTCACGTGCGCACTCTCTCTGTTAACGGGCCTCCTGTTCGGGCTCATTCCAGCCATTCAAGGTTCTCGACCGGATCTGAATGAATCGCTGAAGGAGGCGGGAGGCCGATCAGGGGGAGGATCGCGAGGCCGCGGCCGCAGCGCACTGGTGGTTTCCGAAGTTGCGCTTGCCCTGCTGCTGCTGATGGGCGCCGGCCTGATGATCAACAGCTTCATACGCCTTCAGAATGTCGATCTTGGTTTCGACCCAAAGAATATTTTGAAGGCCGAGATCTTCCTCGCCGGACCGAAGTATTGGAACAACATCGGAGGCGACATGAAGAGGGTGACGCCTCAGGCGGATGTCTTCTTTGAGCAGCTCGTGGAGCGGGCTGAACACCTGCCGGGCGTCCTCTCGGCGGGCATCGGCAGCCTCGCTCGGATGTCCCCTCATCAATTCCGCATCGCTGGCAAGCCACCGCAACCCGTCAAGGACTTGCCTCAGGCCGCTTTTGCCGAAGTCAGCCCGGGTTACTTTCGCACCATGGGAATCCAGCTGGTGAAGGGTCGACTCCTGTCGGACCGGTTCGAGGGCGCCCCGTGGGCGGTCGTGGTGAGCGACGCCTTCGTGCGACGATTCTTTCCCAAGGAGGATCCTATTGGCAAGATCCTGTACATGATCGTGCCGTCATTTGGCGCCAATCACGATGTAGAGGAGGTTCACTCGCGGGAGATCATCGGTGTCGTAAGAGACGTCAAGTACTGGGGCCCCAGGAATCAGCCCCCTCTCACTGTCTATGGATCTTACCGCGAACATCCCTGGGACTACCCGGGCGGCTCTTATTCCTTCCACCTCTGGACCACGCTGGTCCTGCGCACGGGCGTCGCACCGGCCAGCCTGGCCCGGCCTGTACAACACATCGTGGCGGAGCTGGACAAGGACCAAGTCGTCTTCGACACCATGCCCCTGGAGGGAATGATTTCTAGCTTCGTGGCGCCGCAACGCTTCTGGATGCGCTTGTTCAGCATCTTCGGCGGGCTGGCACTCGTGCTCGCGGTCGTGGGAATTTACGGCGTGATGTCCTACTCGGTCAGCCGGCGCACTCATGAGATCGGTATTCGTATGGCGAATGGCGCCCAGCAGCGGGACATCCTCAACCTCGTGCTCTCTCACGGTCTGAAACTCGCGCTGATCGGGGTCATGATCGGGATCGCTGGATCGCTAACGCTCACCCGCCTCATCAAAGGGTACCTGTTCGAGGTAAAACCGACCGACCCGCTGACATTCCTCATTGTCGGGCTCGTATTGATTGCAGTTGCGCTCGCCGCTTCCTATATTCCGGCCCGACGCGCAATGAACGTCGATCCGATGGTGGCGCTCCACTACGAATGAACGTTCATTTTTTGCACGCCAAACGAATTCCCAGAGCTGCATCTGAGGGCTCTTCACTAGCCGGGACAGCGTCCCTAGAGGGTAATTGCATGACACGAGCTTTTTGGATCATTGTGGTCGCGACCGTCGTCCTGTCGAGCTACGCAGGCGCGGCGGAGTGGCCGCAATTCAGGGGGCCGAATTCTTCGGGAATTGGTGACGGCAAACCGCCCATTGAGTTTGATCCAAGCCACAACGTTCTTTGGAAAACTGCTGTGGGATCGGGACTGTCGTCGCCCATTATTGCGAAAGGACGCGTTTTCCTTACCGAATTCGATCGGCCGACGAAGCAACTCGCCACCTTGTGCATCGATCAGCGCATCGGCAAGATACTATGGCGGCGGACCGTTGCGCCAGCGGAGATCGAAAAGGTCCACGAAATCGGCAGTCCCGCAGCGCCCACGGCGGCCACCGACGGAGAACGTGTCTATGTCTACTTCGGGTCTTATGGGCTGGTGAGCTACGATTTCGATGGAAAGCTGCTATGGGAACGGCGGCTCCCTCTTCCGCAGAACATCTATGGTGCGGTCGCTTCACCGATTGTCGCCGGCGACTTGCTTGTGCTCAACCATCAGGGGAAAGACGCCTACTTGCTCGGCGTCAATCGCCGCGACGGCAAGACCGTCTGGAAGACGGACCGCTCGAAGTTTCAATATGGATGGTCGACGCCCGTGTATTGGCGGCACGACGGGATCGATGAGGTTGTCGTGCTCGGAGGCGACTTTGAGCCGAACCAGCGGCTGATGGCCTATAATCTCGCGGACGGAGCGGAACGCTGGTGGGTCGCAGGACTTCCACCGTGCGGGAAGAGTACGCCAGTCATCGGAAGCGATATGGTGTTTTTCGCCGCGCCCGACATTATCCTGACTGTAGAGGCGGAAAAAAGGAACCCGGAAAGAGCCGCGCAGATTTACGCGAACAACGCGTCTCGCGTAATGGCAATCCGACCGGGTGGCAAAAGTGAAGTGAACCAAACGCATGTCGCTTGGACACAGACCAAGGGCGTCCCCGGTGTTCCTTCGCCGCTTTACTACAACGGGCGCCTCTATACGGTCCAGAACGGCGGCATCGTTTTCTCCCGAGTCGCAAAGACTGGCGAGTTGGTTTACAGCGGGCGAACGGGAGCCATGGGATATTACTACTCGTCACCCGTCGCCGCCGATAACAAGATCTACCTTGCGTCCGAGGAGGGCGTGGTAGTTGTGCTGGATGGCGGTGAGGAATTGAAGGTCCTGGCCCGAAACAAGCTCGACGGCCAGATCCTGGCCACACCAGCGATCGTCGACGGGAAAATCTACGTGCGAACTGAAGACCACTTGTACGCCTTCGGACGTTGAAGTGGCTGAGAAAGGCGCCTAACTTACAACTAGGCGGAAACGGGGTTCGCGTCAACTGGCACCGAGCAGTAATTCAGATCACAGCCAGCGATCCGGCTGTTGCGCCACAGGATGATTGGTTCCTAAACCGTACGGCGTCAGGGAGGATCTACGCCTTCGGCTGGAAGGGTGGTTCCGCCCGTCAATATGTCCGAAGTTGGGGCCCAATACCGGTGGTCAGCAGTGGAGTCTTACACCTGGAGTCCGTCCCATGACCAGTGTGGGATGCTGAGGCCGGTCGGCACATCATCGGCGGACTGGTGGTAGCGGGACATCGTTGTCGTGGTCGCCCAAGCGAAGTAGTCGTGCAGCACTTGTCGCAAAGCACCGTCCTTGGCTAGTCCGACATCAGCCAGAGCCTGGTCGAAGCAGGCAATCGCGCGGCGATCCATTTCATCGTGCTCCCCGTTCCCGCTGTGCATCTTGACGACAGTGGTCTCGTCACCATAGGAGTCGGAATACGTGGTCGGGCCACCGAGTGCCTCAGCCCAGTAAGCGGCGAGTCGCTCGACATGTTGGGGATGGAAGCCGTGGCTGAACGCATGGGCGACCTCGTCGTCGGCCATCACCCGACGATGCCAGGCGTCGGCAAGACGCCGCAGGCCGTCGTTGCCGCCGGCCGCCTCGAAGACAGTTTGCATGCATCCATGATGACAATCCTCCCGTATCTATGCAAAACGATGGCCCGGGCGAGTTCAGATCCCTCTTCATAAGCAATTCGAGGATGCGGAGGTCGCCTCGGACCTTGGGATGCTGTGACTCCGTGTAAAGGTATGCGATGTGAGGCTCCCGCTCCTGGCCGTAACGGTCGATGCGGCCGTTGCGCTGTTGAAATACCATCAGCGACCACGGGATGTCGAAGTGGATCAGCTTGTGACATAGGAAGTGAAGGTTGAGGCCTTCGCTCGCGATGTCGGAAGCAAGTAGCAGCCGAACTGGTGAACGGTCGCGACCGAAATCCTCAACAATCTTCTGCAAATCAACATCCTCGATGCCCGAGCCATGGACTACCTCTACTTGCTCAGGTGTGAGCTTCAGATCACGAGTGAGGTACTCTTCGAGGAAGCGCAGCGTCTCCAGCCGTTCGGTAAAGATCACGATGCGGTCCTTGGGGTTGTCAGGATTCCATTGGAGATAACCTCCCGGCTGCAAAATCTCGACGAGGCGCCGGTATTTCGCAAAGTTGCCGGGACCGATGCGCCCGAGGGTTTCGGCGATTTCACCCAGCGTGGCGCGGTCTTTGTCGGCATCCGATCCGAACTCTTTCTCGAGCTTCTTCAGGCGCTGACGAACCGTTTCTAAACAGGCGGCCGGGGAGGAAAAGAGAGATTTCTCTAGCACCGTCTTGAAAAGGAGCTGGCCTGAGCGGCGGGTCTGATCGAATGAGAGGAAACGCGCGGCTGCCAGGCGGTCATAGACGACTTCCTCTTCGGCGGCGGCGGGTACGCCGTGCTTGCTGACCTTGCGCTCCAGAAACGAACCGGCGACCTGTTCCTGGACGTGCTTCTTGTAGCGCCTCAGGAAGAGCCCCTTGATCTTTTGCTCTGGCGTGACGAAGTACGACTTGCCGTGCTGCGTCACTTCCACACTGAATGCGGGCGTCTGCACTGTCGAAGATTCCTGGTAGACGATTCTTTCGGGGACGGTCATCCAGATTAACGTAACTGCGAGCATTGCGAGAAACGCTAGCGCGCCAACAACAACTGCAGCTAGCAGGATGCGCCGACTCATCACTCATAGCTTATCCCGGCGCAAAAGGCTCGCTACGCCGCTACATGCAGCTTTCGACGGAGTTTCCGTGCAGCCGCTTGTTTACCTCGACTGTAGAGGTCTCGCGACTTCTCTGCGACGTTAGAGCGGGCGTCCTGGAGATAGTCTCCCGCCTTGCGTCCGATCAAGCGTCTGGTTTGCTGTCCTGACCGCGGAGCAAACAACAACGCCACCCCGGCGCCAATCGCACCTGCCACAAGACAAATACCGCATTTTGCAGTCGCAGAGCGCATTGCCATCGTTACCCTCCTTTGCCCGTTGTTGGGCTACAAACCGTTGCGAGTGACCACTTCAGGCACAGTGAAATCGATTCACCATGAAGCCTCGCGATTCAATAAAATAGCCCGGGCGAGGTCGATGAACACGACCGTGGTGAAAACGAGACTTGCCATCGTGAACGGTGAGATCGTAAGAACGCAGTTCGCGCACAAAAGGCTGGGTCCCCAGCGAATTTACGGCTAGATACGTGTCTCTAAATACTGAGAACCTGAGCAAATGGATGAATTGTTTCGGGTCGGACTCTGCAACACTGGGCCGAAACACCCCATTTTCCGAATTTCTTCGGGTCTATAAAAGGAGAAGGAAACACCCGAAATCTTCGGCCCGGTTTCAAATCCAGCACTGTTAACGAAAGTTAGCCTAATCGTTCGAGCGGGCTGGATGAGTTGTGAGGCCCCGTTCCGGCTGAGGATAATAACTGGGAAATGGATTTCAACTCGCTACCACCCGGTTTGGATGGACGCTTCAGGCGCGCTCGTGCCCACGCTCGCGCGATTATCGAGGAAGCGAAAGTCGTGTTTGAAAATGTGCGCGACCAAGCGAGAGAAGAAGCATCGCAATGCCCGAACGATGGGATTGCAACGGAGCTTCTCAAGAACCACTTTGATGCAGCTGACCGCCATGTCCAAGAAGCGCATCAACGCGCCGCCTGCGGATTACTGTCAGAGTTGGTCGCCATTAGACTACAGGCGGGCGTTAATCCGGCGGAACTGGCGCAAGAATTCGAGGCGGGAGTGCCTGCATGGGTCCGCGATGAAGTAGGCGCGGTTGTCCCACTTTCGTCATCGGTGCAGGGTATCCTGCGAGTTGTGGCGGCCCGCCACTGCGAAAATTGTTGGAAGCAGGTGGAAGAGAACGGGTCAGTTGTTCAGCGGGGCCGAGGCTTTCCGCCAGATGTCGCCGACCATGAGCGGGTCGCCGCTGCATGCAAGAGGTTCGGCGATGGCTGGCCTTCCCACCTGGTGGAGATTTGCGAAGACCTTGAACATAACGGCGCCAAGTTCCCGAAGGCTTTTGAAAAACATGAAGGGCTCGAATCTTGGCAGGAAGTCGCCGAGGAACTGCGCAACCCACAGAAGAAGTCCGTTGAGAGACGCTTCGGACAATATCTTCGGTACCGGTTGAACAAGGTGCAGAAGAAAAAGCTCACCTAACTCTTTCTCGAGTATTTTTCTAATTGTTTTTTAGTGTTTTTGACTGTTTTTGAGTCTCTCGAGTGTGTGACCTGGTCGAGCCGTTTCCGGGGCGCTGCATTTTTCGAGCCGTGAATCAACGGGTTACCTCGCATCCGCCGCACGATTCCACGAAAACACTTTTCTTTTGATCCTCTGGACGAAAAACTGAATGTTTGGTGGCCATCGTTGGGGCTGCCGAGTCGGGCTGCTGAAGGCGCTTGCTCGACAAGCGGCGCGATCTTGAGCTGATAGGAGTCAGAACATGCCTGAAGGGCGACGAGGACCGGGCCGGAAGCCGGTGCACATCGATTTAGTGGAGTTGGAGAAGTTGTGTGCGCTGCAGTGCACCGATGAGGAGATTGCCGACTGGTTTGACGTTTCCACGCGGACAATCGAAAGTCGCCGTAAGCAGCCTGAATATGCACAAGTGATGAAACGCGGCCGATCCAGAGGGCGCATCTCCGTACGGCGCGCACAAATGAAGCTGTTGGAGGGCGGCAACGGCACGATGGGTGTTTGGCTCGGCAAACAGCTGCTCGGCCAACGCGATGTGATCACTGCCGAGCATGTAGGCGGTGGCGGCGGGCCGATCCAGGTCGCCATCAAACCAGATCTGAGGAGATTGAATGATGACGAATTACGACAGCTGCGTGAACTTGCTGTTAAGACCCAACTTGATCCCGGAAATCGATAAAGAGCTGGCTGCGCGCAGCCTGCGCGCGTTCATCCGGCAGGCCTGGTCTGTCCTGCAGCCGGCCACGCCGTTTGTGCCCGGCTGGCACATCGATGCTCTTTGCGAGCACCTGGAAGCCATCACGTATGGGCAGATTCGGAACTTGCTGATCAATATCCCGCCGCGGCACATGAAGTCGCTCGCGGTCAGCGTCTTCTGGCCATGCTGGGAATGGATCCGGTGGCCCGAGCGGCGGTGGCTCTATGCCAGCTACGCCGAGAGCCTCAGCTTGCGCGATTCGCGCCATTGCCGACTCCTGATCCTGTCGCCTTGGTATCAGGGCAACTGGGGAGACGTCTTTATGCTCACCGAGGACCAGAATGAGAAGCGGCGTTTTGACAATGACAAAACCGGGTACCGAATCGCCAGCTCAGTCGGCGGCGCCAACACCGGTGAAGGCGGTGACCGCATCGTTTGCGACGATCCCCACAACGTGAAGGAAGCCGAGTCCGACGCCAGCCGCAAAGGCGTATGCGACTGGTACGACCAGGTGATGTCTACGCGCGTGAACGATCCCAAAACCGCCGCGAGGGTGATCATCATGCAGCGCGTCCATGAAGCCGATCTTTCGGGTCACGTGCTTGCACAAGGCGGATATGAGCATCTGTGTCTGCCGGCGGAGTACGAGGGATCGAAACGAACGACCGCGATCGGTTGGGGAGATCCAAGAAAGGAGCCGGGGGAGTTGCTGTGGCCGGAACGCTTCGGCCAGGCTGAAATTAACGAGCTGAAGCTTCGGCTGGGCAGCTATGGGTCCGCCGGACAGCTGCAGCAGCGGCCTTCGCCGGCCGAGGGCGGCATCCTCAAACGGCATTGGTGGAGACGTTACCAAAGCAACGAACACCCCCTTCGGCTCGACATGATGATCCAGTCCTGGGACCTGGCATTCAAGGACACCAAAAACTCATCCTTTGTCGTCGGACAGGTATGGGGACAA
>Ga0137403_10009610_pt1 | contig 10742 bp, 7 predicted proteins | sample CZOMad2_1_16fung_FD_122057 | JGI IMG/M metagenome (GOLD analysis project Ga0137403, IMG submission 122057) | Vadose zone soil fungal communities from Angelo Coast Range Reserve, California, USA - CZOMad2_1_16fungal (Hybrid Assembly) | ecosystem: Environmental > Terrestrial > Soil > Vadose zone... | reverse complement strand
CCCTCGTGACCAGTTGCCCCGGGCGTTCCAGCAGCAACGCTAGTATCTGAAACGATTGGTTTGCAACCCGCAGCCGCGTTCCAGACTTCTGGAGCTCTTGGGTCGAAAGGTTAGCTTCAAACGACCCGAAACGAACAATCAAGTTTCTAGGACTCGGTGAGGGCATCTTTAAATTATTGGAATCTTGAACTATTGAAATCTTAGCAGAGGCGCGCCCCTAAGCGGTGCCATGTCAAGAGCTTGCGGCGTGAGATGAATGTTAGCTGAGTTTTAGCTCGCGTTCATTGTCATTTCGTCGAGGTAAGCGCCATAGTGCCTTCTGAAGAGGCAAATATGCTTGCTCTGACCTCCAGTGCGCACCGTTCATGCGAGACCGAAGTCGCATCCGAAGCAGAACGGAGGCTCGTAAACTCATGGGTAGGTCGTCCTCGACTTGAGGGGCTCACAACCCTGCGTTTCTTTGCCGCCCTCCACGTCATCCTGTTTCATCTCAAAGTCGAAGGGATTCTGACTGGAGGCCCTTGGTGGTATCAGAACTTTGCCGGAATCGGTTACATCGGGGTGAACTTCTTCTTTGTCCTATCTGGCTTCATCCTTGTTTACACGTATGCTGGTGCGGACCTCGATCCGGGGCAATTTTGGCGGGCTCGCCTCGCCCGAATTTACCCCGCCTACCTGCTTTCCCTCGTCATCACTGCGCCATCTTTCTTCTTTGCAGTCCGGCATTTGGATCTTCCTTTCTTTGCGTGGAGTGAGCGACACCTTGCATTAGCCGCAATCTTGACTGTCGGTCTGCTTCAGGCCTGGATTCCCCAAGGCGCTCTGACCTGGAACCCGGTCTGTTGGAGTCTTTCGGTTGAAGCGTTCTTCTACGCTGCATTTCCACTTCTGTTGCGCTGGACGAAAGGATTTTCAAGCCGCCGGCTTCCGCTTTGGATTGCGGCCTTTTCGCTTGTCAGCTTCAGTGTTTCTGTGGCCTACATTCTAGGTCACCCCGATGGAGTAGGAAAGATCAACTCGTCGGAAGTGACGTTATTCTGGAAGAACGTTCTCAGCTTCAATCCGCTTGTCCGGCTTCCGGAATTTGTAGTCGGTATGTTGACGGGCCGATTGTTCCTCCGTCGAAGAAACGATCGGCGACTGGGTTCACTGTGCGTTATTGGCGGCACAGCCACCGTCGGGCTGATCACGATCTTAGCGACAAGGATTCCGAATCCGATGATTTCAGCGGGTTTTCTTTCCCCTGCGTTCGCCGCCATCATCTTCGGCGTGGCGCAGCACCCACCATGGACGCGATTCCTAGCGTTTCCACAGTTCGCCCTTCTCGGTGAAGCGAGCTACAGCCTTTACCTAATGCATTCGTTCGTTATGACGAAAGCTTTCGATGCAATGTCGTACCTACCGCATGCAGCACGAGTAGCACTTTCCGTAAGTGCCGCCGTCGGAGCTTCCCTTGTCTCCTATGAATTCATAGAAGAACCGGCGCGCAGATTTCTGCGACCGAGAAAGGCAGCCTGAATGTTCCGCTTGCGGTCAATACTGGTGGCGAGCACTGTTCGGAATTGAACGTCGGGAGCATAGCCGTTTCTCTTTGTCTGCTCAGGCGTCGTCGTATCACGCTCTAAGAGCTCCTACCGGCTGGACACCGGGAGTAACGCCGAAGTGAGGCGTTCTTCCCTGCAGGATCCGATGCCTACAAGAAACAAGGCGGGAAATTTGTAAAGCGAGCACTGGCTCGACTCATCACCAAGTCTTCAGCTGATTGATTTCCTGCCATACCAATAATCTTCCGCACAACGCGAACCAGTCGCGTTGACTTGCAAGTATGCGCAGCCTACCATGAGCCATCGGCTGAGAAATCCCTATGCTGGGCCAAACTATTTCTCACTACCGAATCGAAGAAAAGCTGGGCGGCGGCGGCATGGGAGTCGTCTATCGCGCCCTGGATCTTCGTTTGGGAAGAAATATCGCTCTCAAGTTCCTTCCGCCCGAACTAGTTCGCGATCCCATGGCCCTGGAGCGCTTTCAGCGCGAAGCCCGTGCCGCCTCCGGGCTCAATCACCCCAACATCTGCATCATCCACGAGATTGACCAGTTCGAAGGCCAGCCCTTCATCGTGATGGAATTGCTGGAAGGACAGGCCCTCAAGCACATGATCACGGGCAAGCCGCTGCCGGGCGCTCAAATTCTCGAAATCACGATCCAGATCGCTGATGCGCTGGAAGCTGCTCATGACTCCGGGATCATCCATCGCGATCTAAAGCCGGCGAATATTTTCCTTACGAAGCGTGCCCAGGCGAAGGTTCTGGACTTCGGGCTGGCGAAGCTGGTGCCAACACAGCGCCCGATCAGAGATGAAATCGGCAGCGCGTCTCTCCCCACTCTAAGCGGAATCGATCACTTGACGAGCACGGGGGTCGCTCTTGGCACCGTGGCATATATGTCGCCGGAGCAGGCCCGCGGAGAGGAACTGGACCGCCGCAGCGATCTTTTTTCTCTGGGTGCGGTGCTGTATGAAATGGCGACAGGACGGCTCGCATTTGGTGGAGGCACCACAGCGGTGGTTTTCGAAGCCATCCTGAACCGCTCGCCGCTATCGGCCTCGCGGGTAAATCCGGAACTCATTCCCGACCTCGGCTGGATCACGGCCAAGCTGCTGGAAAAAGACCGGAAGTTACGCTACCAGTCCGCTGCCGAACTTCAAGCTGACCTCAAGCGAGTCAAACGCGACACCGAATCTTCCGGCGTTCCCACCTTCGTGCCGCCAATGAGTTCCAAAGTCCCGTGGCGCAAGATTGGGATCATCTCGGCCGCAGTGGCACTGGTTTTGCTGCTGGTCGTCGTTCTACTTCCACACAACCTGCGTGATCGATTGCTGGGCGGCGGCTCGGGGCACATTCATGCCATTGCCGTTCTGCCCTTCGTCAACGTGGGAGCAGATCCCAACATCGAGTATCTCGCGGACGGCGTTACGGAAGGAATTATCAGCAGCCTTTCCCGCGTCCCGGAACTACGGGTTATGGCCCGCAGCACGGTTTTCAGCTACAAGGGACGTGACATCAACCCCCAGAAAGTGGGCAAAGAGCTCAACGTTGACGCCGTTTTGATGGGCCGGATCGCGCAGCGCGGCGATACCCTGACGATCCAAACCGACCTGGTCAGCGTGGCCGACGGCTCCGAACTCTGGGGCGATCAGTACAACCGAAAGGTGTCCGACCTGATCGCGGTGCAAGGTGACATCTCAAAGGAGATCTACGACAACCTGCGGCCCAGAATTGTCGGGGCGGAAGAGTCCACCACCCAAGTCGCCAAGCACGATACGGAAAGTCCCGAGGCTTACCAACTTTACTTGCAGGGGCTTTTCTACTGGAACAAGTGGACCGAGGAAGGATTCAGGAAGGCCACCGACTTTTTCAACCAGGCGGTCGAGAAAGACCCGAACTACGCCCAGGCTTACGCCGGGCTTGCCGATACCTACAATTTCCTGGGCGAGTCCGGATACGCAGCTCCGCAGCAGGTTTGGCAAAACGCGAAATCTGCGGCCATGCATGCGGTCAAGCTGGACGACAGCCTGCCCGAGGCGCATATCTCGGTGGCGCTGGTGCGGGAGAGCTATGACTGGGATTGGGCGGGAGCCGAATCCGAATTCAAACGCGCCATACAGCTCAATCCCAACAATTCTTCAGCGCACCAGTGGTATGGAGACTTTCTGACCCGCATGGGTCGCTTCGATGAGGCCAAAGTCGAGTTGAAAAAGGCGCAGGACCTTGATCCACTGTCTCTTCTCACCAACACCAGCCTGGGGCGGCAGTTGTACTTCACGCGGCAGTACGATGCGGCGGTGAAGCAGCTCAAGAAAACTTTAGATATGGATCCGAAATTCGTCCCGGCGCAACACGCCATCGAAATCGCATACGCCCAGAACGGCATGTTCAAAGAGGCCATGGGCGAACGACAAAAGGTTCTCACACTTTCTGGCAATCCCGATCTGGCGGCGTCAATCGGCGAGGACTTTAATGCCTCCGGCTATCCCGGAGTGATGAAGAGCTGGCTGGAAGGCTTAAAAGAGATTTCGAAGCGAAGTTACGTTTCGTCTTACAACATGGCCCAGATCTACGCCCGGCTGGGAGACAAGAACCAGGCGCTGGCCGCCCTCGAAATGGCTCTGGACCAGCGCGACAGCAACCTCACTTACGTCAGAGTGGAACCCGCGTTCGATGAGATTCGCTCCGACCCCAGATTTCAGAAAGTAATGCAGCAGCTTAACATGCCGCAGTAGCGCCGGCACTACTCAGCGCAATGGATAGCCCGGCTCCCCCGGCAGATGCCCGTCGACTCGCACGACCCTTGTGCCGGGCTTTACGTCCTTACTGTCAATAAACGCAATTGCACCCGGGATCGCGGTCACCAACTGGTTGGCCATATCATTTGAGTACACCACTTTTGGAGCTGTGGCAACTTCCGCCCGAAAAATCTTCGCGATCCAATACTGTTTAAACTGCGATTCGGACATCTGGTAGATGATTTTGAGAACTACGTCTCTTTCTCGCGCTACAGGTGCGCGAATGAGCAGCACCACGGGAACGTTTGTGCTCCAGTATTGACGGTCGCCGAGAAAGACCTTGCGCACTTCCGACAGGCTCAGATTGCTGATGGGCGTGTCCGGATGCACTACGACAGCCACGTCAATTTCGTGGCGCTGGGCCGCAAGCGGCTGCAGAAAGGCCACGCAGAGGCAGTTTAAGGCGACAACTCGGAAGGCGAATTTCAATTGAGCTGTCATGTGCGTGTCAGAAGGTAAATGCGGTCTGAAAAAATACCCCGTTTACCCAGGGTTGATCGACGCCGTGGCGACTGTATCGATACTCGCCCTTGAAGGCCGCGTAGTTCGTAATATCGTACCGGACCCCAAGCGTCGAACCGGACAAATCCAACACATCCACTAGCGTCGGATCGCTTTCCGGCTTATGAATATACTCGTAGCGATAATACGGTTTCCACTTACTTTGCTGCCAGGGAAGCCGGTACGCGACCTGAACATAGAATGCCTGGCTGTCCCATGTGTTGGCAGTCAGTTCGTCGCGATGATGGACGTTCTCATATTCAGCCAGAAACTCCGGCTTCTCCTTGGTCCAGGCTACGTAGGCGCCACTGATCCATTCGCCAAAATTATGCCCTGGCTGCGGGGTGAGCTTGTCGCGATAGACTGACGCGCCCACCTGCAGACCGTAAAACCGAGAAGGCCGCGCATACACGTTGGCCACCCAGGCCCGGTTGTCGTTGGAATCTCCGCTGTCTCCCGACTTGCTCAGAAACGAGGAGCGCCCGTTTCCGAGTCCGACGTTATAACCCAGACCCAAACCGCCCGAGGGAATATTTCCTTCCGCTTCCAGACCCACGAAATGGGTGGGTGTAAAGGTTCCGCCAAACTTGACCATTTCGGGCCGGGTGATCGTTGTCTGCAGCCAGGCTCCGTGATGGAAGGTAGCATTCCAATAACCTATGGGGGTGTGATATTTGCCGAACGAGAGTTTGAAGTAGTCGTTGTAGTCGTATCGGATGATAGAGCGTTCCACGCTCAAATCATAGGTGCTAGGTTGGGCCGTGAAGCTGACCTCGCCGAAATAGCTGACCTTTTCCGACAAAGGTGAGGCCAGGTGCAGAACCAGTTGGCCCAGGTTGAAACCGCTGATCGATCCCTTCTGATCCGTTGCGGAGAAATCCACGTCGCCGAAACCCCTGATTTGGAGAGACGGAAAGCGCCGCTCAGTGTCGCGAATCTCGCCCATGCTGGCGTGATCTTCGTGGATCGCCGCCATGGTTGGCGAAGAAGCGGGAGGCGGGACGGCCGGCGTGGGTGCGGCCGCAGCAGGAATCTCGGCTGGGGTCGGGGCGGCCGGGTTGGGGGTTTGGGCAACCTCTCTCTGGCGGTCACGAGCTTCCAACTGGTCAATGCGATTCTCCAGTTGCTGAATGCGCTCGAGCAGAGTCTGCACCGATGGTTCGCTCGGCGCCGCAGACGCCTGGGTTTGCGTCGGGGAAGATGGCGGCGGTGCAGACTGCGCCAGCAACGCGCTCGTGGTCAGTGAAAACAAGAGCAATAGAAGCTGGCGAGAGCCCATAAAGTCGCCTCCTAAAACTAAAACGCGTGTTCGCACGCGTCGTGTTCCATTTGCAGTCAAAAGGCTTGCTAAATTTCAGGCGCCTAGTCTAGTACGGTGGGGGTTTTTGTGAAAGCAGGGGTTGTCGGAATCGATGAATCGAATGCAAACCGTGCGGGTGAGTGCCTGCAATGACCCGTCCGGCGGGACGAACTAAAAGTCACGATGCTGGGGTCTTTTTTTGTTGTCACTAGAACGATGGCCAACAACGGGGTTAATGAGTGCAGTGGCGATGTTTCGTAGGAACCGGGTTGACTGTACGGACGCTTGGGTACCCCGACGGGTAAGTGCTTCGTGATCGGATATTGAAGGTTCTTGTCCATCCATGCGGCCAGGAGCGACGCGGTTAGTGCCTGATGGACCTCGACGGGCAGTGCTTTAAACATTGGGGCCCAGACTGGACTGATCAAGACGCGGGGATCAACGTTGTCATTCGGCCGCCACCCCTGTTTGAGGTTGTCTGGGCCTAAGAGCGGATCGGCGGATTGCAGCGCTTTGATTACGGCTACGAGCAGTCGTGCAGGCTCCGGCTGGTGGGTCTGGGCATGCAGGTCGAGGAACCCGCCGATCACATATACCCAATCCACCGGGGCACGTTCCCGGTGCTGATGATTGCCGCTGTTCAGGACGATCTGCAACTCATACCAGACCGCGTTGAGATACTCATTGGTCAACGCGCTACCGCCAACTCCGGCCGGTCCATTGGGTATGTGGGCAGCCGCTGGAGCTGCATCTCCCGGAACAGTGTTGCACCACGTGCGGGAATCCGCGGTCGAGCTGATGAGGTTGCGCCCGCGTCCTTCGAGCCCAAACTCCTGCGTCATTTCCCAGGTCTTCACCAGTTGCCATAGCTGAGTCGAGTAAACCCTCTTGCTCAGCTCCGGCGACCACGCTGCATCCGCTTTACCCAGGCGTCCAAGGAAGGAGCGCCGGGCTTCAGACCATTGTGCGAAGGCGGCAACGACGGGGCGAAGGTCGTGATCCGTAGTCTGGATTGCCTCCAGGAGGGTGCGTAGCGGCGGCGTCTTGCTCGTCTTGCTCTTGTTCTCCGGAGTCGTCTCACCATCGTATGAGGCTGCGAACGCGCTCTGTGTAAAGGCTGTTCCCCATGCATCCTTGGGATGTACGCGGGGCAGCCATTGGTTCCAATCGGGAAGTTGTAAGGCGATCGGAATTTCACGAGCACTGAGGTTGCCGTCGGGACGAAACATGTCCGGGGTAATCTGCCGCACGAGTTCACGGAGGTTGGGAGCATTCCCCGCTGGCTTTGACGAGGCTGGGTTCAGCCCGTCGCCGTGCTGGCGAACTAGATACGGCAATGTGTCCGTATCCTTCTCAAGGACCCAGGCGAGTCCGGCGCCTGCCGCCCATCTCGAAAGTGGTTGCTCGTCCATGCCGGGTCCAGGTTGGTATGGAGGGTTCCACGGGCGGCCAGGATTGGGCACTGGCAAACTGCGAATGTAGCTTGCGATCTGCTCGCTCTGAAGCGTCGACAGGCCATGGAAGAGTGCACGGGAGACAATGCTCTCGTTGGAGAAGTTGAAGTATTTCAGGTCGCGCCCATCCTGCGTGTGGCAGTCGGCGCAGTGCGCCTGGATCCTCGGACTATTTGGGAGGCTGTTTGCCTCCAGTGAGGCGGTGCGCCAGAGCTCCCGCCCCGCCTGGATGGACGCTGCGTCGGGCAAGGGCGGCGTCCAGCTTTCGGGCGCATCTTCCACAAAATTGTCTGGCGCGAGGATTTTCTTTCCCTCGACGGTTAGAAAGTTCAATGCAAGGATACGATAGCTGCTGACGATCCCGTCAGTTTGGTTGAACCGGAAGCGGATTGTATTATCACCACCCGCGACCGCGCCGTTGGGGAGCAAAAGAGTCATCACCAGCGTTGAGAAGCCTCCACCGATTCCGCCGAAACTCTTGCCGGGCTCGGCGATGGTGACCGTGTTCTTGTTGAGGGGTATCCAGGGCTTCTCGTTGACCTGGACGCTGGCTTGATCCGCATAACGTAGCCCATGGATCTGAAGCCAGAGAGACCGCACCGACTCAGCCTGTCCGGCTTGAAGTGCGACCGTCCTGCTCACCTTCGTGCCGTTTGCACCCAAGACTTCGATCGGTAACAAGATCTGTTCTGTGGTGGTATCAGCAAATCCGATGGAAATGGTTATGGCAGACAGGAATAGAGGTACCAGCAGATGACGCCATCCCGAGACATACAGGATACGACAGAGCCCCTCACCAACCGATTGCGCACTGTCAGTTGGTCTTCGCCCAGATGCCTTCTTCCGCGGCACAAAATTCGGGCCTGCGGCGTCGCGCGGAATTGGCTTAGTGTCGGCTGACATACTCCCGTCTCCTGATGACAGAGCCGCGGCGCGGAATTCATTTAGCGGTCATTTTCTGACTATCAGAGTCTCCTGTCACGTTATTTTCGAGCTGGTGGGTTCACTGTCCCGGCGCGTGTCTTGAGCAGGCGCAATCTGAACCTGATCTGTCCTGCGTACTGTGTTGCTCCAACGTAAACACCGCGGTCAATGAGGGGTAGTAAGTTGGGGCGGTCGCTGGAACATGGGCTTTATTGTGCCGATGCCCTGGCCGAGCAAAAGCGTGTGCGCGAGCTGCCGACCCAGAGTCGAGAGCTCGGAACTGTCTTAAGCGATCTTCCCACCCCACTTAGTGAAAGAGGCGAAATAGAATCTCATACGCGCCCCCTTGCAAATGGGCACCAGCGTTAGGCCGGAGACAGATCATGAACGATCAGCGCCCGCTGTATGACCGTGAACTGCTGTTGCTCGGCGCGAAGCGTAACGCGGTGCTGGAGCTGTGGGAGGTACAGCGCTACGGCAGCGACAGCTATGGGGAAACCGACTATGTCTCCATCTATGGGATGCGGCCAGCTGATTGGCATGTGAAGGGAGTCCGGCTTTTGGGACGGACGGCCGTCGAATGCACGCGCGATAGATTGGCAGATGCGGTTGGCAAAGACGTTGCCGTTGCCGCCATTGCCGCCACACGACCACCCAGCGCCCCGGCGCTAGTCGTAGATCCGTTCGCCGGGTCCGGCAACACGCTGTACTGGCTGCTGCGGCACCTCCCGGGCTCGCGGGGCGTAGGGTTCGAGTCGGATGCTGCGGTCTTCCGGCTCACTCAGCACAATATCGCAGCTCTAACGTTGCCCATCGACATCCTGAACACGGACTACCTCTCCGGCCTGGCCGGCATCTCGGTGGCGTCGGATCAGCTGCTCATTATATTCATCGCGCCGCCCTGGGGCGATGCGTTCGACAGGACCTCCGGCGTTGACCTACGGCGCACCACGCCGCCCATCAGTGAAATTGTTGACTTCCTGATGCACAGGTTCTCCCGGAACCGCCTACTCTGCGCCATCCAGGTCTATGAGATCGTCCTCCCTGTCTCCGTGGCCGAGTTGACGGCCCGTTTTGACTGGTCGACACTGCGAATCTACGACTTGAATAGGCCAGGGCAGAACCACGGAATTCTTCTTGGTACTAAGGGCTGGGCACCGTAGGTGATCGCCACTTACCTCAACGAGTACGACGCCGAGCCAGGCGCGTTGGTATTCAACATCAGCGTCGCCTCTGTCTGGAATGGGCCCAGGCTTGACGCGCTGAATGACGCACTCCTTGCCTGTGGGCTAGTTCAACCCAGCGACAAGGTAGAGTCGTGAAAGGACCCTGGAGTACGCATACGCGTAAGTCCTACCGTCCGGCGTCATTCGTGCCGACACTAGCGCAGAAACGCCTGAACGGTCTGCGGGCATAAGCGTGTATACCTTTGTTCGTTTGCCTGTCGCAAAATCCAGGCGGAAGATCTGAACCGGAAAGCGAGTGCCACTGGCCACATATGCCGAGCCTTCATCTCTCCATCCGATCCAGACATCTTGTGGACCCAAAGTCGCCACTGGGGTTGGTTCCCCCCCGTCAACTGGATAAAGCCATGCCTTTTGCTTCAGATCTCGAGCCCAAATAAAGCGGCCGTCAGGAGAAAGGGGCCGATTCTCGTAAGTGCCGGGCCGGTTGATCACGGGGGTGACTGCCGTTGGTTTACCACTGGAAATCTCTTGCACATACATATGCCAGCCATTTCCTTCGTTTCCAGCAAAAACGATACGCTTGCCGTCGGCGAACCAGCCGGGGGCGAGATAGCTGCGGATTCCGTGGCTATCGATGGTTCTGGGTTCACCCACCCCTGAGGGCAGTAGGATCAAAGCGTCAGGTGTTCCTGAAACCGCGAGCACCCACTGTCCATCGGGCGACAACACCCCATTGGTCCCCTCCGATCCAAGTCTCACCGGCGCAGTACCGTCTGTTTTTCTCAGGTACAGATCAAATCCGAACTCGCTCGCCGCCTCCCCGCCTTCTTCGAAGACGACTCTCTTGCCGTCGCTTGACAGATCAGACAAAGATGTTGTATCGAGCCAAGACAAATCGCTTTCCCGCGCCAATCCTGAACCTCCCGAGAACAGCTCGATGCCGAAAGACTCCTTGGACAAGAGGACACGTCCATCCCGAAAGATATCGTGCAGCCTAGTGATACCGGGTAAACGCAGCAAATCTCTGAGTTTCC